>Ga0209093_1000254_pt1 | contig 27724 bp, 39 predicted proteins | sample SidtaG_4_FD_187450 | JGI IMG/M metagenome (GOLD analysis project Ga0209093, IMG submission 187450) | Marine algal microbial communities from Sidmouth, United Kingdom - Sidmouth_Male1 metaG (SPAdes) (version 2) | ecosystem: Host-associated > Algae > Red algae > Unclassified | place: Sidmouth...
ACCTGCTTGCCCCCCCTCCCCCTTTTTGCGCCCAAGACGGGCAATGCTGTCGATGCCCGCCTGGTAGTGGGCGCGACGGTCCACACCAAGGCTGTGCACCTCACCAACCTGGCTGAGCTGAGCGCGCCTTTGCGCCGCCGCCACCACCGCCACCGACGGGCGACAGCGTCGGCGCCGCGGACGCCGTCGACGATGACGGCGCGTCCGCGCCGGGCGGAGCAGGCAGACGGGGTGCCGCCGCGTCCGCGCGCTACGTGGCGGGCGTCTCGCTGGTCGGCCGCGGCGGCGGCGGCGGCGGCGGCGGCGGCGGCGGCGGCGGCTGGGCGGCCGCCTTGGGCGGCGGGGGCGACACGGCCGACCGCGACGGTCCGGGTGTGCTCGACGGGGCGGGGGTGGGGCGGCCGCCCGGGCCGCTGCGGGTGGGGCTGTCGCGCGCCGTCGGCGCGCCGCTGTGGGAGGACCTCGACTGGCCCGCCATCGGGCGGTGCGACGCCCGCGGCGCGTCGCCGCGGCGGCGGGCGCGGGCGAACGGCGGAAGCGGCGGCGGCGATGGTGGCGGCGGCGGCGGGCTCGCCGGCTCGCCGGCATGGCCACCGGGCGAGAGGCTGCCACCGAAGGCACGCCATCGTCGGCTGCGGCGTCTGCGGCCGCCCCCTAGTTGCACCACAGCGGCGCCAAAAAGCGCAAATTACAAGTCGCGACGTCCCCCGCCCCGGTCACTCCCGTCGGTGCGGCCGGCCGGGACGCCGCGGCCGGCGGCGCCGTGCCGACCGGCCCGAAGGCCTTCCGCACTTGCGGCGACCCCATTCGGGCGGTGTCGACTCTCTCCACGCTGACGGCAGCGGTGGTGGCCGCGCGCGTCGCTTTAACGACGCTCGCCAAGCGCCTTGCGTGTGCGAAGAAGGAAAATTGGTCCCTCCCTCGCCGCCTCACCGCCGCTTCGGGGGCGGCGCGCGCGGCGGTGGCGCGCGTCGGCGCCCTGTCGGTCGCCGGCGGGGCGCCCCGGCAGCATTAGTCGACGCAGCGCTTTCCTGAGCACGGGAAAGAGTGGGCGGCGGAAGGGTCTGACTTCGGCCCAGCCGCCAGTTGTCGTAACGTACGTAGGGGAATCCCTCTTTCGAAGAAACATAATAGAGTCCCCGCCTTCTTCATACTGTACCGGTTCCGTGGTGGCCCACAGCACTGTTGTCGACGAGAAACGCATCGCTGTGATTCTGTAGGGACCAGATCGCCCGTTATCCTTCTCAGATGGCCTGGAATCCAGGATTCTGAGAGAGGATCAAATGATCCTCACGAGAGGATCATTTGATCCTCTTTTGAGGTAGAATAGACACTAGGGGTCGATCTTGCCGTTGCCTGGCGTTTTTCTTTTCGAATCTGTAAATTGCGTTTGTGACGTGCGGACGACCGTAAAAGCACCACCCGACGGCCGGCGTCGATTCACCGATCGGCGTTTCTCACCCGCTGCACGCTGTTCCCACCGCCGTCGTCGGCCGCGTCGTCGTTGTCCGCCGCCTCCGCTGGCGACCGCTGCGGCGCCCACCGGTCGCTTCGCTGCTTCCCCCGCGTCCCCTGCACGCACCAGCGCTTGTTTTTTCTCTTCCGCCCTTTGCCCCGCCATATGATGTTATGGCCTGTCCGCTCCAATTGCGCTGCTCGCCGCCTCAAGTGCCGTCCTCGCCTACCCCTGCCCCCCTCCCCGCACGATTTTGTCCGTTTTTTTATTGATCCTTTCCTGTAGTGCTATTAGAGACCTTCGGCAGCTGCGACGTGGGTATCGAATGTGGGTAATTTGTGGGTCGCCCGACCGTTTCTTTAAGGAAGCCACATCCACCCCTTCCGAGCTTCGGCATGTATCAAATGTGGGTCCGGCGGTCCTGCCACACTCCTTGCGGACTCGCTTACAGTGTGACCGGGTGGAGACGCCTTTCGGCGCCGGTGACGACGCCGTGACGGACGTGTGCCAGAAGGGCGATCGGGCGACTGTCCTTCGGAATCCGTAAGACTGGGCATCGAAAGCCAACGGATGCCAGCGATTGGCGGAAACTTCCATGTAAGCTACTCATGGACTGCTACGTGGCTGCGGTCACCTCGGTCGGTACCGGTTCTTGACGTGGGTCGAAGGGCCTTCTTAGCCATAAATGGGATGGAAATGTGGGTCGAAGGCTTAACGTGGCGTGAAATGTGTCCCCGACCCACGCCGTCGACCCACATCTGACATGCCGAAGGTCTCTATTGCCTGTTGGCGGGAAGTTGTAGATATATTCCGCGAGCTTGCGTTTTTCTGTTGATGCCTTCGCATGTGCCACAACTGGCGCTTTTCTTGCTTGGTGTCGTGCTCCGATGTCATGTTTGTGCGTCCTTGCGCGATTCATGTCTTCTGTGTGCCATCAGATCACCTTTTCAACGTCCATGTCGTTGCAAGGTATGTTTCCGAGGCACTACGCAGTGCTGTTCCTTCCCCTTTGAACATCGGGCACACGCAAGACCCATGGACGATTCCCAGCTTGCAAAGGCGCTCATACTGAACCGAGACGCAGACACACAGTTTTTTCTACAACCACCAGACAAAAGACAAAAGCACTGCAACCAAGGATAAAGAAAATAACGGACAAAAGCTTGCAGAAAGGGTAGGGGGTGGGGCAGAGGGCCGGCACTTGCGGCGGCGAGCAGCGCAATTGGAGCGGACAGGCCATAACATCATATGGCGGGGCAAAGGGCGGAAGAGAAAAAACAAGCGCTGGTGCGTGCAGGGGACGCGGGGGAAGCAGCGAAGCGACCGGTGGGCGCCGCAGCGGTCGCCAGCGGAGGCAGAGGACGACGACGACACGGCCGACGACGGCGGTGGGGACAGCGTGCGGCGGGTGAGGAACGCCGATCGGCGAATCGACGCCGGCCGTCGGGTGGTGCTTTTACGGTCGTCCGCACGTCACAAACGCAATTTACAGAATCGAGGAGAAAAACGCCAGGCAACGGCAAGATCGACCTCTAGATCATTAGCAATGTTATGTGAAGCCATCAATGGATGTCATGGGCTCACCTTCAGGCACACGTCTTTAAAATGAAGGAGACTGCGATTTGCATCGTAATCAAAGTGAAGTTGGAAAAAAACCCACCGGGACTTGATCACACCACACGGCTGCGTGCCGCCGATCTCTTCTCGTTTCCAGAAAACAGTGGGTCTGAGGGTGCCCAAGCTGGTGCTCGTTTCTTTTCGGTCGCTTTGTGGTCAACAGAGTGCCTCGGTCGAGACTTGGTGAGCAGTTTTGCAGTGCGTGCGTTGTGTCTGTCGGGCCTTCGTGCTGCATGTTGTGTTTTAGATGAAGTTTCAGGCCAAGCCAGCGACAATGGACATGGTTTTCATGTCTCTCTGTTTCCCCGCCCAGTGCGAGGGTTTTTGGCGGAAATTCTGTACGGTTTGTCTCGTGCCGGCTTTAAGCGTTTGGAGCCGCCTGGCCAGTCAGGTTACCTGAGCCAGCGGGGTGCCTTCGTTTGACGACCGGTAAGTTGTTGTACTTTTGTTTATCCGCTTCACAGCCATTAAAATGGTGGTACCATTCAGATAAGACTACGCATAATCGGGCTTGTTTTTCCGGAATCTGAGTTCATCCGACTATGTCTATCCATTGTATCAGAGTGCTATTTAGTCACACCAGCCCCTGGACAAGACCTTAAGTCCGGTCGGGTACTGGAGCCGCCCCATCAAGAATTCGGAAGAGAAGTACAGCGCGACCGAGAAAGAGTGCCTCTCCGTCGTCGGTGCCCTCTTTTTTCTGCGTTCTTATGCCCAAGGGACCAGGTTCATGGTCCGGACGGACCATTCTGCCCTCCGATAGATGCTCCATGTCCACGGGGCCCATGAACGCGTGGCCCGTTGGCGGCTACTCCTCGAAAAGTTCAACTACTTGGTCTAAACCCGCGCGGGGGCCGCCCACCACTCCGCGGACACGATGTCTCGACTCAAAACACCCGTGATGGACACGAAACCGATCCCCGAGGAGCTTCTCTGCCTCAACCTGGACAGCTCCTCGCGAGCGTGGACCATGCCATCGTAAAAGGACCGACGGGACTATCCCTCGGTCACGGTGGACTCTCTGGCGCAGACGCAGGCGCAGGAGAACCGGTGTCATAAGCTGCGACAGGAGATCAGCCGAAAAGCCCACTACCGCTTCTCCGAGAGCGCGAAGGGCTTGCAGGTCCGCTGCGCACCACTGGACCGGGCCACGAACGTTTACGTCCCCAAATCCGTACGGACGGAGATCCTCACCCTCGAGCGCGAGCCGGCCCATGCGGGACACCCTGGAGCCAACAAGATATACGTGTCCATGCGGCGCGTTTTCTACTGGGAGTCCATGGTGGCCGAAGTGTATGACTAAGTGGCGAACAGCGGAACCTGTACCAAGGGGCTCCTGAGCGGACGCAGACGGACGGACCCTCTCAGGCTCTTTTCAGGGACGGAACCGCTGTCCGCTGTGTGCTTCGACATCCTGCGAGCACTTCCCAATTCCGCCATGGGCAACCGGTATCTCGTCTCTATGGGGGACCGCTTCATCAAGTTGACTCGCGTGGTTTCCCTCCTGCGGGAAGACGCGAAAGCCGTGGCCTCGGAGTTCTGCGACACCTTAGTGGCGTCTTTCGGTCCCCCGGACACCCTCTTGACGGGAAATGGGCCCCGAGTGACCTCTACGCTCTACCAGGGGGTCTGACGGCTCATGGGTGTTGCAAACTTGTACTCCACGACATGGCATCCCCAGACACGAGGACTCGAAAGCTACAATGGAACCATCGTGGCCAGAGTCAAGTCGTACTTATGTACATAGAGGACCATCAAGACATGTGGGAGTCGCTGGACCCTTCCCTACCATTGGCCTACAACTCAAGACCACAACAGAGCACCCGGGTTGCCCCACTGGAGAACGATGTCCAGGAACTGGTACGGAATGTGGCCCTCGAGCGCGTCCCCAATGACCCGTTACCGCAGACACTCCCGACGACGGCCCGCGGGGCGAGGAAACAACAACGACGCAACATACGGAACCTCATAACCCAGGTCCGAGCCGCCCACGCCACGCCCAAACGAAGTTACAAGCAGAGCTCCGATAAGCGGGTCCGGCCGGTCAACAAGGCCGTGAAGATCAATGATTGGGACGTCGTGGACGCATTGCACGGAAAGACGCAAGTTGGACAACAAGGTGGCCGGCCCGTTTGAGGTCGTCCGCACGGACGGGCACACCTACACAGTTCTCGTGGACTGGCTGCAGGAAACGGTTAGCAGCGACCTGGTGACGTGGGCGCCTCCTCTGACGGTATAAGAACCGAAAGTGACGGAGGAAACGGCCGGGACGCAGTCGTCCCGGCCAGACATGGGCAAGACGGCCCAGCGATCGTTTGGGACCGCTTCCTCACCCATCTGGAGGACGAAGACGGACACCTATGGCTGAAGGTCCTTTGGTGGGGCTATGGGCCCGAGGAGGGCACGTGGGAGTGTGCGCTTAAGTTCAATTCCCGCAAGGTCCACTAGTCCTGCAGACACCAGCGCCTCCCTTGCCCCGGCGGACTGGCGGTCTTCCAGAGTCGATGACGCGCACGAAAGCCCTGCGGCTGACTCCCAGTGCGGCCCTGTCGTGCCCAGCATCGGCCGGCTTCGTCGGATTCGCCGGGCGTCTTCATGCAGCCACTCCGTTGGTCTCCCTTGACCGGTTGGAGGCGGTCGAAGCCGGTCAATTCGATCGAGGACGGCGCGCATCGGCTCAGAGCCCGTGGGTCTCGTGACCGACGAGCCGGACGTAACCATCGGCCGTTACATGTAACCGGGCTCTCTAGAATCACATGTTCGGGTCTCGAGACCTCGCTCAGACCTATGAGAGACGCCTTAACGAGTACCGGGTGGCAGTGAAAGCAATAAGGACGATTTTTTGACTACATGCGCAGGCGCCAACGCAAGGCGAACACTCTCTACACTACGGACACCACAGTCAAGCCCAAGAGCGGTCTGCCGCAAAGAAGGGCCCCTGGACCGGTAACGCTGCGCTGGCCCACTCTGAAAAGCCAAAGCCCCGTCCTCTCGCGAGCGCAGCAGTCCACGAGCCGACGCGTTCCCGATATAACCTCGGCGGGTAGTCCAACGGGAGCCCAAGGAAGGCGAGGACATCACGACAATCGTCTATGTGAGCTCCCTGTAAGACGACCCGGCCATCTCCGTCAGACGTTGGCCGTAGGTCCGCACGTTGCAAACTTCGGACGGACGACGGACAAATACGATGAATGTCAACCGAACTTCCTCCGTGGGGACCAGCGCTTCCGGAAAGAGGTGCATCTGCTGTGGTATTAATGACGTTGGTTAACTAAGCAGAAAGAAGCGACCGACCGTAGCCGCACGAAAATTCGAACACTATCGCCTTAGAGGAGCGGAAGAAGAACCTTTGTTCGCGCAAAATCCGATGGAGAGCCGGGGGAGCCGACGACGGCGAACCCCGGTCCCATGGTGCTTTTATTATCAGACGGTAAAGGGACAGGGTCGATCGACCGAGCGATCATAAAGATCGAAAAACCACCAAAACAGAGACGATGAAAGAAGCGACAGATATACAAGACGGAAGTAACCTCCTGAAGGGCACGTCTCAAGTCAGTTGAATCCTCCACGTGAATGCTGACCAGTCAAGGGGGCTACCGGTCCCAATATCCACACATTAAGGAGATATGCTACATACCCCTGTAATGAGATTCGGGCCGTCCCGGCGAGTGGGCGCAGATCGACTGATCCGCCACCACGAATGCCACAAGTGGCAACCAATCAGGGTGTCGCGTAACGACGCGCGAAGGGACGTGAGGGAGTTACGCCTTGGCCGGCGCCTGCAAAGAGGATCGGGAAGACCCCTGACACTCTCGCGCGAGGCGGAGTGATGCGGCCCGCGGCGCGAACGGTCGCGAGCGGCCCAGAATGGCCGATGCGTGCTGAAGGGCAAAAGGGCGGGGACGGGCAGGCTCTGGGCACCCACAGGGCGGCAGCGGCTGTGCAGGCATCAAATCGGCCGCTAAAAGGGTGGGGGCCCTGTGCCTACGTGTCGCGGCGGGCACAGCCGGAGGCAGCACGGCGGGCTTCTGGGCTCGCCACACTTTATATATACAGGGGCGTTGGGCACGGAAAGGGCCTTTCCGGATCCCCATGCCATCCAGCGTCCGGGTTGAGTAGCCCAGTTGGGCAGGTTGCGATGGCCTGCGCTTGCGCACTTGTTGACCTCTGGGTCCTCCGTCTGCCGTGCCCCGTCTGTCGCGCGGCGAGGCTATCACGGCCTTGCCCTCGGCGGGTGGGGGTCGTTGCGCTTAGCGCAGAAGGTGGGAGGGGGAGCAGGGTCGGGCTCATAGCCACTGAGGAGTCGGGCGCGCGGCTGGTGTGAAGCCGATTGAACTTAGGTCGGGGGGTGAGAGCGTGGTGGGCTTTTTGGATGGAGCGAGTGGCGTTGGCCCGAGTGGGCCGCTCGACGCGGGCTGCCGTCGGCAAGGACAAGGCCAAGATGGCGGGCGGCGGTAGCGACGTCCAGATGGCCGACGCGGCCGGCGCGGCTGAGAACAGTGCCAATGGCGCCGGGGGCCCCGCTGGGCGAGCCGGGTGGGAGGCGAGCGCTCGCTCTGGGTCTCGTCAAGATGTCGTCAGCCGACAATGGGAGCGACATGCGTGGCGCCGACATCCCGGCGGGGTATCCCGACGAGGCCGAGGACCAGGCGGCGGAGCTTCCGCTTGTCTAGAAGGCGGGGCCGTCGCGTTTTCGGCGGACGTACTGCAGCCCTACGCCCCTTGGGACACGCGACGGCATCCCCGTCATGAGCGACAAGGTCCTGATGGACGCGGCGACTACCAACGGCCGCGGGGCGTTGGTCTGTTTCGAACAAGGCCATTGGGGCGTCTCGCCGGGGTTCATCGACCTCCTCAACGGGGTCCTTGATGATCACGCTGACGCCGTCGTGGCGGATGTGTACGGCAATACCAACTATGGCAACCAAGGCGAGGCGCGGCAGGCGTATGAATCTCTGGCATACGCCAACGAGTTGGTCCGTTACGGACGGCCCTTCCACGACCTCCATACGCGTCTTTACGCTTGGGCGCTCATGTTCCCGGTCCAACAGATGGAGAACTTTCAGGGCGCCGCTAACAGCTTCGGGCTTCTGCGTCCGGCTTGGCCGGACGCCGTCTTCTTGTCGCGCCGTACAGCCAAGGAGTTGTTGGTGCCCTTTGCTCAGGAGGCGGGCATGCGGGAGTACCTCGATGAGCTCATCGAGGCATCTCAAGAGGCGGAACACGCCTTGGAGGAGAAGTTCGACGCACGCACAGTGGCGTTGACTTCCTCCTTTCGGGCGCCGAGTTATGCCCCCGCCCGTCGGCGTGCTCACGACGCGGCTCGTATATCGAGCGCGGGCTTCTCACCACCGCTTGGTGCTCCGGTGTTTTCCGGGAGCTTCGTCATTTCGACTTGTCGCTGTGGCTCCCGCGATACTCCCGCTGGTGGTTAAACCCAGGGGTGTGGATGGAGATGCCTTACGCACTGTCGTACTTGGCTCACAAGCTCGTACACGAGTTCAGTGCCGCTTAGCATGTTGTGAATGCGGAGTATTCCTACTTTATGGCGGCCGGGTGGGTGCATACCCTGTTTACGGACAATGCCTCTGACTGGCTTGATGCCAAAGCCCTCCGGCGCATGTCCAAGTCGGACCTGCACCTGGTGGCAAGTGGGCCGGGCGGCCAGGCTATGCTGGACACGTTCCACAAGATGCGCAAGGCCACAAAGCTCCTTCCGTGGACCCTTACGGTCAAAGACGTCATCCGACGGGACACGCAGACGCGTGCGGCGCGTCAGGTGCACGTCCATTTGGACTCGTCAGCCGAATACGGGTTTTTGCTGCACCACGCTTGTCGGAGATTTGCGTCCCTTCCCGCCTGCGGCGGGGGTTCGAACGACGATGGCCATACGCCTGTGGCGGCAGCTCAAGGCAAAGGCGGTTTTGTCCGCCAGGGGGAGCGGGCGGCCGGTAGGCATTTGCGTCGGGCAGCTGCTCCTAGCCGTCGTTCGCTATCGCCGGTGCGCGAAACACGCGCTACCGCCGCGTCCGGAGGACATGGGCGTTCGACGCTGGAAGACGTTTGGACTTCGCCTGAGGCGTTTCATGCGGCGGTGGCCCTGTTTGGTGACGGGCCTAGTCATGGTATGGACGGGCAGCGTGTGCCTCGTGGCGTCGCGGCGGCCCCCCAGGCTTCGGCGTGGAAGCGCCGGACGGAGGCATTTCGCCGGTCGGTTCGTGCTGCCGACGGCTATGTCCTTGAGGACGCCATGCCGGTCTTGGCTGGAGCCATGAGCGTGGCGGCAGACTCGGCGGCTTCCTTCGATCTGTTCTCTCAAGAGGTCGAACGTCTGCCCGGAGTGGCGGAGGTGCCTCCTTCTCCTGTGCGGTTTGACGCCGGGGACATCCTCGGCCGGCGACTCAGCCGTGAAGACCACGATGAGGAGGAGCCTCCGCGCAATATGCGCCGTCGCAGTTCGTTGGTGGACAAGGGTAGCCGGGAGCAGTTCCACAACTGAGGCGGGTGGTCTAGGACTGGTGCACGCCCGACTTGTGTCTTTGGTTTATTAGACTTGTTTACTGCCGATGCCCGTCGGCAGGTGATGCTGTGGTGGTGTTGTATACACCTTTCCCGCTCATGGGTTGCTGTCAATTAGACAGAGAGGGTTTGGCTTGTGTAGCACTGTTGGTTTTCCTGTTAAAGTGAAAGGCAACACGTGCCCATGTCGTCGTATCATTATGGTCCTTGGACGCGTGAGGAAGTACATCGTGCGATGCACAGGTCGCTTTGGCGAGGATGTACCAGGAGGTACTTTCCCATCTGGGGGCTATAAGCGTCGCCTCTGTACTCTGGTACATCAGGTCCTCAAACGTGGGCGTTCGGTCATGGACGAAAGGTAAGAGTAGCCCGTTTGGCTCGAGTCCAACCCCTTGGGTAACAGGCGCGGGTGGCGCATCATTGCCCTGTAAGGGCGGGGGGCAGGGCCATACATAGGTGTTCGGCCCATGCCATTCAGAAAGCTCGGCGAAACGCCAAAAAGCCAACAAGGGGTCGTTCAGGATATTGCGCGTCCGTTCGGGTAATGTCAGTCGAACCCAACAAGTCGGTAAAGTCTCCTGAACTGAATTATATTGGTCAATCTTTATCCAGTTCAGTGTGATTCGAATTTCGCCGTGGGAATTCGAAAACACTCCAAGAATGGTCGAGGACCACTTTGGATCTGGGCGCTGGGGGGTTACTACCAATGCCGTTTCGGCTTGATTAAGCCTGCGTGATCGGCGAGTGCCCCGAGACGGGGGAGTGAGAATACTCCAAGAGTATCCCGCACTTTTCTTCTTTTTCTGTCGGAGCAATCGGATGACCCAGTTCCGAGGCACGTTTTTCAGGGGTTCCCAGGAGTCGTCCTTGAGAGCATAGTCAAACCATCTGACCTTGGCCCTGTAGATGCCATTGCTTTGACGGAGCTTCAATAGGCGATCAATGACGTATTCTTCGGGTACCGGTGGCGTGCTCTCAGGCGTATCGAGTCCATCCCGTAGTGGATGTGGCGACTCGTCTGGTGTCGAAGGCCGTGGGGCCGGGGTAACATGGTCACTATTGACTCTTCGCTGTCTGCCATTCACGTCTACGACGTAGGTAGAATCATCTGCGTCGAGTACGACGAATGGGCCGCCGGTTCTGCTTTGCAGCTTGTTCTCTTGTTGGTGGTTCGTCGTATGGACGTAGTCACCGACGCGGACGCGTTTGTCACGCGTATCCACGTTCGAGTCGAAGTTACGCTTATAGCGTTTGTGGGTCTTTTGCAAGGCCTCCTCGACAGCCGTAATTTGCTGTCTTAGCTTGGCCATGAACTCACGCTTGCGCGCTAGGGGTGGCCCATTATTGAGGGTACCCTTGTCCTTCAATGGAGTCCCGGGTGGGAGGTTGCGTTCTGACAAAACTCGGGATTCGTCTCGGAATAACGAGTTCAAGAAGAACGCAATGCCTGTCGATCTGTGTTGCTGGCTATTATAATCCGTGGTCAATAAGTACTGCTCGCTGTCTTCAGAAAGAGGAGGAGAAACGACTTCATCGTCGCTGTCCGAGGTGTCGTCGGGGGCGTACTCGTCCTCTCGACCGCCTTCAGCGTCAAGCATTTCCATTGCCCTGTCCGTGGCGTCATCGTTGTCGCCGTCATAGTCCGCAGTCAGCCGGGGACCAGCGCTTGACCCGTCTGCCGACGTCTCCACCTCAGCCGGGTTCTCCTCCATCCGCACGTCTCGACGCTCGAAGACTTGGTTTGTCTCGTCCTCGAGGATGCCGTAGGACTTGCCACCGACAGTGTAGCCGACAAAGAGGCCGACGTCAGTCCTTGCATCCAGCTTGCGCTGCTGCATCTTGAGGTTGAGCGCCCACGCCCGACTCCCCCAAACGAGGAATCCCGTGACGTTGGGGCGTCGACCCGGCAGAGCCTCCCGGGGCTTCACGTACAGCCCGGCCTTGGGGGTTCGGTTGAGCACATGTACGACAGAGGCCAACGCCTCGGCCCGCAGCTCCTCCTCTCGCACCGGCATCGCGCAGAGCAGCACGCACGCGCTCCATCAGCGTGCGACTTACCCGCTTCGCTCTGCCTGTCTGCTGTGACTTGTGCGGCGCCATCATCTCCAACGTGATGCCCTTGTCCTCATACCACGCCCTGAGGGCGTTAGTGACTTACTCCTTGGCACCTTCATGACGCACACGCTGGACCTTGACACCCGTCAGCCTCTCAAGCTGCTTCATACGTGTCTTGAGCACGTCCGGTGCCATCCACTTTGTCTTGATGGGCGTAGCCGTGGTGAACCCCGTGGAGTCCTCCAGCGCCGCCATAAAGTAGATGGAACCACCCAGAGACTTAGTGAGTGGGCCACCAACGTCCGTGTGCACCAGTTCGCACTTTGTCGGCGCTGTCGACGAGCGGGGGCTCGGCGCCTGAACCATCTTGCCGTCCACGCACGGCATACACGCAGTGCCGATGACCCGCTTGGCGTCTGCCACTGACGACGGAATGCCGTAGACCATCGTGGCCGCCAGCGTGAGGCTCTCCATCCCCAAGTGGTTGAACCGACGGTGCCACAGCTGCGCCTTCCCAGCGATGCGCGTGGATGCCGCGTTCGCCGACGCCTGACTCGGCGTAACCTTGAGCACATACTGCTCCAAGTCGTTTCCTCTGCCGACCACCGACGCCTTGTCGAGCACCCCGCTCAAGCGTAAAGCATCCCCGTCGCTGAGAAGGTACCAGGCGTTGTCGACAAACACCACGGCACCTCTATTGCGGGCGACCGTTCCACCCGACAGCAGGTTTCCGGTCATGCCCGAAGCGAGCACGGCCTCTCCGCAAACCACGCGCGTCTTGGTGCTTCCTTTGCCAACGTCCATGGAAACGTGGCCGTGCCCTTTGATGGGCACCTTATCGCCGTTGGCCAAAGTGACCCCGGTCCCGCTTCCCGCCGTCCGGAGGGCAAAGCCCTGAACCCCGGCGGCCAAGTGGTTGGTCGCGCCAGAGTCCAGCACCCAGGTTGCCAAACCGCATGTGCTCCCGAGAACCTTTCTGCTCCCGGCATTACCAGTAAAAGCAGTGTATGCCAGAGCGGCATTCGCCTGGGGCCCGCTGCCTCGGCCGCTGTCAGGACCACCACCGCCGGTCTTTCCTTTTTCCTTGGCCTTATCCGCCTTCTTCTTGTAGCAGCCGCGCTGCATGTGCCCCTTGTTATTGCAGTGGAAGCACAAGACCGACTTCTTTTCAAACGTCTTCTTAGGCGCCGCTGCCGCAAACGCTTGCGACTTGAGAGCACCAGCGGGCTTGGATGAGCCACCAGTAATGTTTCGCTGCTCCACTTGAAGTAGCTTCGCCGTCACGTCCAACAAGACGAGCTTGATGTCCTTCTCCTCAAAGACCGTCCTGAGCATCCCGTACTCTTGAGGGAGCTCCGATAACTCCGATAACACACGCAGCGCGAGCGTGTTGTCGTCCACAGGGTTGCTGAGAGTGCAGAGCTCGTCCCGAATCATCTTGGCCCGCGACGTGAGCTTGATGTTGTTTTCGTCGCTGAATGCTTTCCGGCTGCTCAGCTCGTCCATGAGCCGCAGCAGCTGCGCGTGGTCACGCGCCTCGAACATGACCTTGAGCGCGTCCCTGGCCTTCTTGGCCGTGTCCACCGACGTGACCCTGTTCAGATGCACGGGCTTGTCCGAGACTCGAATGGTCGCCAGCGACGATTCGAGCATGGCGTCCCGCGCTTCGACCACCGGGTCGGACTTCTTGTCGTCGGACGCAGAAGCCGGGAGATCCGTCACGACGGCGGCCCATAGCTTCTCCTGCCTGAGCTGCGCTCGGTGGTACGCCGCCCACACCTTGTAGTCGCCGTCCAGCTGTGCGAACCGGGGGCCGCCAAAGCGGCCGTGGTCCGACATGTTGGAGACCGCGGCGCCGCACAGCGCCACACTAACGACGTAGGGAGCAGAACACGCCCGCCCGACGCCGGAACCAGGCCCTGCCATAAGTATATTGCCAGTTGGTATTTTTACGGGTGTCAGTGGCCGTGCACCCGTACTCAGGGCCAAAATCTCTTGTGTCAGACGGTATCTACACCGAAAAGGGAGTGCTTCCAGTACTCGGACCTTGCCGCTCAGTACGTGTTTCGTGGGTAGTATTTTCTGAACTTGAAATTTTGGATCGGGATGAAGAATGCTAGGCGCTCTGGTCAGCTGATGTAGCAGATCAGTCGCCGCAAAGGCCTCTGGACTCCTCAGCAGACTGTCTGCAAAAAACTGCTTCCAAGAATCCGTCTGCATGTCCTGGAGAAACAGAGACTTGCAACCGCCATAGGGCGCATGGATGGCGATCACGCAATTGCAGCGCGTGCGGCATCCGCATGTATGCACTGGTTGGAAAGCGATGGCCTGGTGGACAGGTGAATGCGCGCTCGCAATTCCTGGATGTGCTGCTGAGCACTCCTGGAAGCGCCTCTGAACCGTCTGATGGCGATGAGGCAGCCCTATACCGGACAGGCGGACAATTATTTGATGCGGAATGCGCCACATGCCTTGACAGCCGGAGGGCCTGACCGTCCACTGACGCTTCAGCTCCTTCTGCGGCTGATTCACCGCCTTGAAGTTGAAAGCTGCTGGTCGCGGGCACGACAGGAGCGCTGGACACGGCTACAGAACCATACCATGGCATTGACGAATGCACTGTGGGCCTCTCCAGACAGCAGAAACTTGGGAAACTCGAGAGCGGATGAACAGAGAGTATGACGGATATCCCCAAGACCGCCACCTGATTTGTAAGTTCAAGCCGGGCCACTCATGAGATGCGTCTCGCGAAGAGACATGTTTGAAAACCATACGATCCGAGGCGGTGGCAGAAGACTCCCGTTCGCTGAGGTCGGGTCTGTCCTGAGGGGTGCCCGAGACTGTTAGCTGCGCTGCTGCACACGCGGCCTACATCGAAGAGTTTTGACCAAGATATGTGCATCCACGAAAGATGTAGCATTATTTTTGAAGTCGTCACAGCCAATCACGTTCCAGAAAGACCTCTCTCGGGCGAGCCAGCCTCCAGTCGTGGCCGTGAATCGACATGTGTCCCGCCCAACAGCGCCGGCGCTCTAAAGGTCAACACCATCTGGAAAGTGCTCCTCACAGCTGGACGACGAGCTGCAGTAACTCAATGCGGGTCTGAGCCGCACGTGCTGAATGGTCCTCGCGTCCGGCACGCCCATACAACGGAACAGCACGCATTGGCGCCCTTCCTCTTTCTCCGATCATGTCCACACCATCGTCGTCCGATGATGATATCGACGTCTTGCACCCCGCCCCCGCTCCTCCGCTGCCGTCCCCATCTACGGGCGCGGCGGTGGTCACGAAGAGCATCCTGCCGCCCGTGAAATCGCGATCGAGCAAGCGACCTCTGAGCCTTAGCGCGCCCACGGGCCCCGACGACCAGACGTTCACCGCCTTCCTTCATGACGAAGTCGGCATTACGAGGCCCATCGTCGTGGCGGAGGCACCGGGCAGCTGGTCAGTGAAGGACCTCGTTTGGAAGCATGACCCAAGCGGGCGTGCAAGGACACAACGTTCGCCACTGTGGGGGCTGGTTGACGTGTACGTCTTAAAAGGGTCCAAAGACGTCTACGTGCGGTGCAACGTGTGCGCTCTTGACGGTGTCGAGACGTTCTTGTTCTTACAGGGTGGTCAAACGTCAAATGGCACCAAGCACTTTGAAACGACCGGCAAGGGCAAGGGCTCTCCTGCACGTCGTGGCGACCACCTTCTAGCGGCGCTGTACCTGGCCAATAACCTCAAGGGTGGGCCTCGCACGCGACTGACGGCGGCTGACGGAGCGATTACGCAATTCATGCGCACGGCCGATCGACGTGAGCACCACGTACGATTCGTGCTGATGCAGATCATGACGTCTTCTTCGCACGCGTTCGCAACCAGCGTCTATGTCCGTTCCTTCCTTGGAGGATTCCGGATCAACTACGCGCCACCAGCATTTGGCACGGTCACTTTGCATCTCTCGGAGCTGGCGTCCTTCATCTCCTCGATCCTCGTCGACCTCTTCACGGCCGCTGCCAACGACTACATGGGTGTACCCTGGGCCCATGTTTGCATCGATCTGTGGACAGCGCCTGGGTCCCGAGCTAGCTACGGCGCGGTGATCCTGCGTTTCACGGACTTGGGGACGTTGGCTATCAAGCAAAAGTCCCTCGGTGTTTGGGCCTGTCCTAGGAAGCACAACCACAAGGCCATCGTCAAGTGGCAGCAAGAAGTGCCTGGACGAGTCGGAATCTCGGAAGGTGACATTGCCTCGACCACAACTGATTCGAGGTCGAACGTCCGGAAGGCCGAGGCGGATCTTGATGCTCCGTGGATTCCCTGTGCGGCTCATGCGTTGAACGTGGCGGTTCGGAAGGCTCTGGGAGCGTCGGGTGAGTCTGCCAACCAGCGGGCGATTCGTGTTGCCGCCGGCGGGCGGGCCGCGCGACGCCACCTCAGGGCCTGCCCCAATTCTGCAGCCCGGGAGCTGCTGCCCGGCTTCGCGCAACAACAACGTTCTTCAAGCACTCAGACACGGAGGCGCAGAGGTTGAGTGCCATCATCGTTTCAGGCGACCCGGCGATTCGCGGCCTTGTGTCCGAAGTCGCGACGCGTTGGGGGTCGACCTACCTGTCTCTGGCTCGTTTGTACTCTATGTGGCCGCGGCTTTCTATTTTCTTCCGCTCGACGACGCTGACGGCGGACCAGCGCAAGCGCCTTGTCATCCATCGTGATTGGGACAAGATGCGACACCTTATCGCCATCCTCACACCCGTCTTTGAGGTGACCAAGGAGTGCCAGAGAACGTCGGCGACGCTGGCGGACATTTTTTCTATTGTCGTCGCGCTTCGCAAGACGCTGCTGCTCGACACCATCGCGGCGCCCAAGTTCCCCGAGCATCCACTGGCCGTTGGCTCCGACTCCATCGAGTCATTTCTCCAGGAGAACCCAGACGACGACGTCATCGAGCTCGACAACCGCCTCTACCCCAGCGAGGCCGTCTACATGGAGACAAGGGATGGATATGAGTCGCTATGCGAAGAGGCGGCTGTCGCAGTGCGCATCATGCGCGACGCGATCGACCGCCTTTTTTTCAACCCCAAGGACAATGCAAAAAACTGGTTGAGAAACCCATCCGTTTTGAGCGCCGTGCTTCTTTCACCGGGTGGTGGCCGGATGCTGCGGGAAGTTGGAGATTGGGTTGGGATCGGTGACCCAACTGCCGAGGCCGAGACGGCCGTTCTCGAAACTGCGGCGAAGCTGCAACCGACCGCAGAGGCGTTCGGCGGGTGCGGCTCGGCGGGGCCCGTGCGCTCTACCGCGGGAATCTCCGAGCTCCGGGTAACGGCGCGCTCCTCGTTGGTCCTGTGGCAAGCCGACGTGTCACCGCAACGTGAGCTCACTCTGGAGCCACGCAGAGTGGACCGCGCGGCGCGCGAGGAGCTGTCTCGGTTCCGTCGCCTATCGGACTCGGCCATGGCTGGGGACGCGATGGAGTTTTGGCGCGCACACCGTGCGCAGTTCCCTGCCCTGTTTGACGTTGCTGGCTCAGTCTTCGGTGCGGTGGGATCATCAGCCTCTTACGAGCGCGAGTTTTCTATTGCCGGGCGGCTTGTCGCGGGCGACCGCTCGTCGCTGGCTACTGCGAGCGTGGAGATGCACTCGCTTGCTTCATCCAATGCCGACCTCCTCCCTTTCGTCACGGCTTTTGTGCCGTCCCTGTCCCACGCTGAGGCAGCCACCTTCCGCGAGACTATGAACGGATACGTTCCATCTACCGACGAAGCCGAAGCTGGGTCTTACGACGTTCACACCGACGAGGAGGAAAGCAAGGAGGACGAACAGCTCGCGGTGGGTTGGGAGCCGTATGATTGAGTCGTGCTGGTGCTTCTTGTTGGTCTGTAGCAATGCATATGTCTCTACTTTTGTGAGAGCCTGATACCCGCGGTCCTGTGTTGCTTCTATCAAAAACCATGGGTGACGAACAGCTAGTATCGATCAATATCAGTACCTACACACGGTGTCAGTGTGGAGCATACCAAAGGCTTTGGCACGCCGACGTTGAAGGCCGACGCACGAACCCTCTGTCAACGTGCGCTGGGCCTCCAATCGCCAGCAAGCGTCCTTGCCGCTCTTTGCCACCCCAAGCATCATCACGACACCAAGCGACCCCCTACGCCCCTGACATACATTTCACACGCAGTCAGCGGCCCAGCCACCGGCACCTTGCCTCAAACGCTCCCCTCACACACGCACGCGCCACAGATGTGCGAGACGCCAAACACAACGCCGTGGACGACCGAACCACGGACGACCCTCTGCTGACAGATAGACCACGCCAGCAGCCGTCACACATGTCCGAAGCACAGACGGCAAAAACCCCGACGACAACGCCACATTCCTTCTAACCACCGCCGCCTTTGCCGCCGATGCACTTCCCACACCAGCGGCCGTCAGCACTCCACCGTCACACATACCACCGCCAGCGAAGAGCACGCCATCGACATCGAGGCCACCGCAGCACACGACGTCGATTACTCCGCCACATTTGCTTTCGCCAGGAGCACCTCTGCATCCAAAGACCCACCGCTGAGGCCGCCCTCACGGCCGACGCCACCGCAGCCGACAGCGCAAGTCAAGTTCCCAGCCGCGCAGACTCGCGCCACCGACGCACAGGCTGCCTATGACAACTACACAGATGACAGACTTAAAGACGCCGTCGAAGCGGCACCTTTACCACGCCGCCCCCCGCCACACACTCCCTAGCGGCCCACGTTGGTGCCCACAAATATTACGCCACAGACACCGCGGGCATCGTCGCACATGGCGTCAATAACCCCGCCACAAGCGTCGCCGCCACGTGACGCCCAGATGTGAACGCTCCTTCCTCGCCGCCTCCCAGGCCTTCAGCTCCGCTGCCACGCACACCATCCCTCAACGATACCGACAGATGTGGAATGCGCCACATACGCACAATCAGAAGAACACAAAGCCACAGAAATCATATCTACGAACGCCTGCGCCGCAGATGTCCTAGCTGCAGAAGCCGCCACTCCATCTTCTAGCGCCTCAGACGCGTAAGGCACCGACGAGCTCAAAACTGGAGCCGGCAGTGTCGAAGAGCTCGCCGCGGACGAATTTCGAACACAGCATCCAGCAATAGGTTTCCCCGTCACGCACTCATATGCCGCCGAAAACCGCCTCACGGATGCCTGGACGACCGACGCACACTGCGCCGATGCCCGCGCCCGAAGCGCCCCCGCCACCACCACGCCTGCCGCGACCGTCCCCGCCACAGGCGCTCGCGCCACCGAACCAGCTCGATCCGACACCCCGCCTCACCGACTCCGCTACGTACGCCATCGCCAGCGACGAACGTCATGTCAAAAACAAAGCCACCGCGGCCAGCACGACCGGCGCTGCTGCCGCTGGTGCTTTTACCACACCAGCACCCAGAACATACGACCCCTATACACACGATGCTGTGACCGACAAGAGCGCTATGGAGGCCGCGGCTACCGACGCAGACGTCTCCGATGCTCTCGTAACAGGCACCCCCGCCACGTGCTTTCCAACCACACAATCACCCTCGACCACAGCCCCCGCCACAGACGCTCCCGCCTGGGACGTGCTGCCTCAGCCACCGACGTCACTCACGCTCGCACCGCACGCGCACAAGCAGCAGAAGACAACGTCACCGATGCCAGCCCAACGAACGCCCGCACGGTCGACGCCCTTGCCGTCGACGCCTGCATCACATCAGCCCCCTACCCACGCGCCCCTGCCGCACATCTTGACGATGCAGACGAGCACACCATAAACGCCGCGCCTGCCGAGTAACACGGCGCCAATGAACACACCAAAAACCAAGACGCGGGGAATCACCCGCCGCGGGAAAGGGGGGCACGGACCATTGGATGGGACGTCAGACAAACGCGCAGCGGCGAGCAGGCAGGTCTGACGAGCGCGTCAGCACCGTCACGGCCAGAGTCAGTGGCCAACGTCCCATCGCTCCCAACCCGCGCGTTTGGCTCGGTCACATGGCCCTTCCGTGCCTCGCCCACCATATGCTCCTCCCCCAAACGAACCTCTCTCAGCACATGAAAGAAAGTCATCGCGTGGTGCGCGGCGAGCACAAACATGTCGCCCGGCACGACGGTCACGGGCTCCCCCCATTAGAAATGCGCACACGCTTGTGCCTCCCCCCCAGACAGGCATTGGGAAACCAAGCGTCCTCTCCGCCTTTCCCACCTGTCTGCGTCGTTTGTCTGCGGCAAGGCCTGGACCCAGGCCGAGATGAGCCTGACTGACGCCTTGGTCAAGTACAGAATGGACATTAATTTAAATGTGATGACGTGTGAGTCGCCCAAATTGTTCGAATAAGTATGACGGGTGTTGGGATGAAGCATGCCGTCGTCGTCGACGACACCGACTTCGTGTTCAAGCCGCGTCGTCCCCGTCCGGGACGTCCTCTTCGATTGATAAATTTCCCATGCTCGTTTTCCCCGACAGAGCGCATCTGAAGTCGTCAGAAGCGACCGCCACACGGACCACGGATGCGCTGCGAATTTGAAACAGATGCGAGTCACCTTCGGCTGGCTGGAGGAATGGGCCCAACATCACAATCTCGCTCAACTACATCCTGTCGCCGGCGACGAGCCGCGGCGCGTGGAGTGCAGCCTCACACCTCCCCCTCCAACGAACCAGCTGCAGGCCGGCGTCACGTCTCGCTTGCGCATCTGCTTCGGCTATGGCGTTGGTGGCGCTTGACGCACCGCCCACCGATATGTTGGTGTCGCGAGCTGCCGGGACTTGGGCGGAGAGCCGCACATGAAAAAAAGTCAGGATACTACCGCGCACCTCCTTCCCACCCACGACCTGCTGCCGGCGACAAGACGACGCAGTCGCCACGCCCCCAGCCTTCGCGAACCGCCCGCTGTCGGCGTATCAGACGCCACACGGGCGGGTGCGCCGCTCCCCCCCGCGTCCCCCTGCCACCAAGGCCGCCGACGCCGCTGCCGCTGCGGCCGTTGCCTGCCGCGGCGGGCGCAACAGTGGCCCTCAGCGCCGCAGCGGCGGCCAGTGTCAAGTCGCGGGGCGGCGCGGCAAGCCGCTGTCGCGGCGGGTTGGACGAGCTCCTCCTCCCGCCCTCTGCCGGCGCGGCGCACGCCGCCGGGAGGGGACACGGCGGCAGCGGCGTCCACGGCTGCAGTGGGGAGTTAGGCAGAAGCGGCGGCGGCGGCGCTGGCGACGGCGACCGCGCTTCAGTCACGTCCGACACAGGGGGGGGAGCGAGGAGCGTGCGCCGCCCGCGATGGACCTCTCCGGCGCGCGCAAACATGCGCTCGAGCGCCGCAGGCCGCAATCGCACGCACAACGAGATGGACGGGGAGGGGAGGGTGGAATCGGAGACTTTCTCCACCCCCGTCGCCTAGAGGGTGGGCGGCGGGTCGGGTTGCGCCTCGCCAGCGGTCTTGTCGGCCGTCAATGGTCGGCGGCGCACCCGCCGGGCGGAGGGGGGTCGCCGCCAGCCGACGCGCCACAAACGCGCCGCCGCGAGAGGAAACGGGCGTGCCTGTCGCCAACGCGGTGGCGGCGGCGATCAGCGTCGCGCACGGCCGCACGAGTGGCACGTCGTCCGAATCGGCCATCCAACCGCTGCGGATGCGGCCGTCGGTGGCGGCCGTCGGTACCGCCGCCGACCGCCAACGCGGTAGCGACGGCGACGAGCGTGGCGCGCCGCCGCACGAGCGGCTGATCATCCAAATCGGCCGCCTAGCCGCTGTCGATGCAGCCGTCGGGGACCGCCGCCGCCGACCGCACAGACTTCCGCCGCCGCTTCGCCGGCGGCGGCGACGCGCACGTCGGCCGTCGGTGGGGGGGTGGCGGCGGCCGCAGCGACGGCAGCGGCGGCGGCGGTGAAGACCGCGGAATCGCGGCCGCGATCCTCGCGGCGAGCAGCCACTTTGGGTTGCGGGGCCAGAGTGCGGAGTCGGGGCGGTTCGGCATACAGTTGATGGAAGACTGCCAACGTTGGCACGGACGGCCGTGAGCGCGTCCTCGCTGACAGCGTCTCCAGACTGTATGCAGACATGTGACTGCTGCACGTTGCACGTTTCCGGGCCGTCACGAAATATATACGGAACCTGACACGAATCTCAGGCGCAATCAAGGATTTGAAGTTCAAAAGTATACCCTCGAACTTGAAGTATGTGTGATACCCATACATCGTGTCCGTTTTCATTGCATACTACCGATACTGTAAATGAATGATGCGACTACCCGTACTTGATGCAATTTGATTCGGTAAGAATGTACTATGTCTGAGAAATGATACCTATGACAGGGCCTGGCCGGAACACACCGCGACCCCAGCAAGGTCGTCTCGCCAGCGACCGGAGGGAAGAAGACGGTTACCACCAGCGACAGCTGGGCACATAAACTGTGACGTGAGCGGTAGTTGGGTGGATGGGTTGGCTCACTCGGCGCGGGTCTGTGGCACGAAGCCAGCAGCCCTCTCAGCGCCCCCCAGGGACATCCCCACTCTCACGCCCTCACAGAGCGCACGGCGCACCTCCCGCAGGAAGGCTCCCGCCGCTAGCGCAGGGCTTCTCACGACCACACACATTCCGACCATCTCGCCGAGCTCAACACGCCAATCTCCCGGAGCTAAGCCCCAAATGGGTCGCCCCAAATATGAATGCAAGCAAGTCCATGTCAAATACAGCCAAGCGCATGACAAAAAATGTCCCGCTGTCAAAGTACACTTCGGACTTGTCCAGAAGTACGTACGGGCTTGCATACAATACATTGCGACTTACCCGGGAACTCATGCGGTCATGTCGCTGCCAGTGCGCCTCGCCATGTGGAGCCCTTGAGCCATATTCAACGGACCCCACGGAGCAAGACTCCCCATCCCTGGTTTCGCGACGGGTGCGGCGCCCGGCAGTGGAGGAGGCAGGGCCGGCGGGGGCGAAGCCGGGGGCGCTCGTCTAGTGGTCGCCCCCCAACGCCCCCATTCGGTTGGGGGATTGTCGCCTGAGTGCCCCGTATGAGTACATCTCTGTGCCGAAGCAGGGCCCGCCGTGGCAGAGGTGGGTGTCGCGCCATCCCGTGCAGTACAAACTACCAGCCGGGGTGAAGACCGACCTCCCCGCCCTAGTAGAGACGGCGGACGCACAGTGGCCTGACCACGCGGCCTCGCGCCCAGCCAGTGAGATGGAACGGGCGACCGCGGATGACATCCCGCCCGTCGTTGTGTCGAATTGGGCGTCTTGCTCGCCCCCGTACTTGGGGGAGAGGGATCCCCACTACCACCACCATGACGCGCGCACCGAGCGCCATTTGCGGGACGCGTCTGGAATACTGGTGACTGTTGCTCAAGTTTGGAGCACCCAGATCCACGTGTTGGCGCAGAGGGACAACACAGTCCCGACGCCGACGTGGTGGTTCGTGCTGGAAAAGCCCCACGGAATTCCTGCGAGGATGCCCTGCGTCGTGGCCTGGTTTAGCGTGGCGCTCTGTCGAGGGGAGTCCACACCGGCAGCGGCCATCTTAGCACTCCAGTGGGTGTTTGATGTGGCAGATGTTGTTCCCCGCCCGACCTGGGGGCGACCCCTCAGTGGTCGGGGGCCCGCCGAGACAGGAGCCCCCCCTAAATATCTTCAAACGGGCCCTCGGGCGGGCACACAGCGGACCCGCTGCGGCCCAGGAAGATTGGATCTCAGATGGGGCTGGGCTTTTCCCAAGTGGTTTTCCGAGCCCCTATACATCTCTTGTATTTTTTCTGAATTGGAGGGATTTGCTTGTTTCGGGTGCATGTGGGCGACTACTATGCATGTCGCTGGTTGGGTTTCGGAGAGAGTGTTTATTGGGCGGGGAGGTGGCTCTGTTTTTCTCCGTGTGATAGAATGGACTGTGGTTTGCATGACTATCCCCCGCTGGGCTCTGCCGTGATCCTCTGCCCTGTTGGGGAAGGCTAGGCTGTGGGTTGTTTTCCGGAGCAGCTTCGTCGACAGACCGAGCTGTTAAAAATTTTACTTCGGCTGCACGACGAATGAACATGGTGTTGTTTAGAACCGCTACACTTTCTGGTGGACAAGCAAGAGAATGCGACCGTTGCCATGCCCGTATCGGATAGCCGGTTCCCAGATCGTTGGTTGATTGCTTTTTGAAGCCGACGTGGATCTCCGCGTCGGTCTGTCGTCGAGCACTGCACGGCCACTTCGATGGCGTTCCCACCCGGCCACCCCATGTCGGACGCGAACGCCGCCGGTATGCTGTCGGGTACATCTGCGGTGACCCCAGCGGCCGCCGGGACAGGGGAATCTGCGGGTGGATCAGGGCTTCTCATCACTCCGACTCCCCCGTTGGCGGATCTAGTGGGCGACGCGGGACGGCGCGCTCCACCGCGGGCCAATGCCTTCCTTCCTCGACGGCAGGACAATCGGGCGGGATCGGCGGATCAAAGGCAAAATCCGGTGGCACCTCTCGCGAAGTGCGGATCTGAAGACGGCGCTGTCGACGCTCCGCGAGTCGTTGCTGGCCCACGTTTCCCGGATCATCGCGGCGAGCCGCGCAGGCTCTTCTCAAGATGCCCCTCGCCGGGGTTTCCTGGCACCAACGCTGAAGAGCCGCACGAAAGGGAATGCGCGGCGTCATCGTAGTCCCTCGCCGACCTCGTCGTCAACATCTTCTTCGCCGTCGCTAGCGACAACTGACGGCGATGAGGACCGCACAGAGGCCAAGGCGAGCAACGGCAAGCAGATGGTCCTCAAGGGCCCAGAAGATCGCTTCGCGCACGTCTTCGACTACCGATCGTGCCGCCTTCGTAATCGTCATTCGACCTACGTGGTGTCGCACGCTCGCAATATGGGACGCATGGCCAAGACTACGAGGATCTCCTTTGGGGGGACCCCGATATTCCACGGCAAGGAACCCGTGAAAGCTTTCTCGTGGCTTTGAAAGTTCGTCAAGGCTTTCAATGACAACGACGTGTCGGAAAGGATGGGCCTATACCTGATTCCCAACTTTTTCGCGGGCGACGCTGAGACGCGGTTCACTTGGACCATACCGGGGTCGGACGACGGGGAAGGACGGGGGGCTCTCGGAACCTTCCCCGCGGCCGTCAATTGACTGATTTCGACCTAAGCGAAGCCGCACGATTTGAGGCTGGTGCAGGAAAAGTTCAGCCGGGCGACGCTCGCGGGCAAAGAAGGGGTGGACGCCTTCTCGGTGCGTCTACGGAGCCTTGCCGAGCTATGCGGCAGCATCCACTCTGAGGGGACGATGAATTAGAAACTGACTCAAGGCCGACCGGAGTACCTACGGACCGACGCATTTGGCCACAGTATGGCGCAACGGAGCTACCCACAGTTGTCCACCTACGTGGCGAAGAAATACCGGGCCGCCGAGGACTTTATCTCGCTGGCCAGTCGAAGGTCTACTGGGGGATCCTCGTAGAAGCGAAAGACGTCGACGGGACACCGAGGCATCTCGGCCTATCTGTTCGGCTCGCCGTGGGACGAGGAGAAACCCGCCGCGCACGAGACGGTCGCAGTGCTCCAATCGGGTAACCCGGGAAGTCGAACGGCTGGTGCATCGCCCTATCCTCGACGTTAGTCCCCGACAGGTCCTCCACTGTGCTTCATGTGCTGGAGACGTGGACACCGGGTGCTGGATTGCAGGTTCCTGACCGACAAGCAGCGGGACATCGCGCGAGCCGCGAGAAGCACCTTCCTACTACAAAGGACAGCGTGTCCGTCGTGTCCCTGTTGTGGGAAGACCTGCTGGGCTTCGTGGAGCCGACGAAGGCGAATGGGGGGGATGCCCCACCAGTAGCAAACCCCTCCAAGGAGCGCCGCGGGGCGGGGAACTCCAAGGGGGGGAGGCCTCGCCATCCCCCGTAATCCGCCCTGTACGCCCCAGCTACCCGGTTGTCCCCCGTCGTTTCACGTTTGCCTTTCCGAGGGTAAGCGCGACATGGACCGTCGCGGCCCGATGCCCCTGCCGTCTTTGGCTATTCCACGGGCGGTTTCAGGGGACGCTGCCGCTGTAGCGCAAGGACAAGTCTGGGATAGGCTTGTCGTACCTATTTGCGCCGTGGCAAAGCCCCACCCCTACGGGGGCGGTGTTTGACACCGGCGCCGGGCCCAGTGTGATCCGCGCGGATTTGTTGCCCGACGGATGGAACGACTACTCGTCAAGGGCACCGCCGCGGACCCGAGTGAGTGCCGCCTCGGGGCAGTTGTTCAAGGTAAACGCGGAGGTGTCCTTGACCGTCTACTTTGGGGGGAAAGCCATAGAGTATGACCTCCTCGTGGTCACGTCGCTGTCGGTACCGCTCATTCTCGGCTGGGATGTCCAGAAGAACTACGTGGACACCATATCCCCCAAGAAGCAGACGATCCAGTAAGACGACGGCAACTCCACGGTAGCGGTGCAAAGTTGGACGAGAAATACGCGACCCGCGTCCCCACGACGAGGGAGCAAGCCTAACACCCATATTGGGGCAATCAGGCTTCGGAAAGGAGGGACCGTACGTTCCCGGTGCATCCAGGCGGTGCAGGTGTGTTGAGGCGTCAAGGGGGTCCACTTCGTGCGCGACCGCCCGGTCCAATTGAGCCGAAGAAAGGTGCTGCTGCAACAACGCCGTCGTAGAGTTCTCACCCAGAACTCCGCGGTAGTTCCACCTCAGGAACATCGGGGACGTGCCGGTGCACCTGAAAAAGAAGTATGGCGTCCAGGCCGTCTCATGAGTACCACTATTTGCGCTGAGTTAAGTATCCGGCCCTGTTCTACTTCATCAGTTCGGGTAGGGAGCCAGATACTTTTTATTTTTCGGGTGCCGAGTATTTCTTTCTGCGCCCGAGTACAAGTATTTGACACACGCAGATGTTCGAGTGCACACAATTGGCACCTTAGTCGAGTATCGGATGGTGATATGAAATTTGTTGGACGAGCGAATCCTGAACATAGCGAATGGTTGAATCATCTTCGCGATCGCTGCGACTCGTCTGAAATGGAAGACAGTCCGCTCCGCCACGAGCGCCAATCAAACGCGAGCATCCAGTGAAGGCTTGCGCGGGTTCCGACCGCGCTTGCTGTCGTCGGTGCGGCAATCTTCGTCTCAATTGTGAGGTCGGCCTCTTTGTCCCAGGTACAGTGTGTATTCGATACTAGGGCGCTTGTTTATACGTCCGGGTCGTATGAACGAGCCGGTCCTTACTGCAATTAAATACACTGCAGTGCCCTCATTCCACGGGACTGCTGACCCCGACATTACGCATGTGCCCCCGTTGTCATGCAGTGAGACGGCCTCCGTCGCCACCGCACCGCACACCATCCCCCCACCATCAAACTACCACCGGCGTTCCCGCGGCCCTTTTCCCCCCACCGATTATCAACTTCCCCAGTCGTGCTGGCGGGGTCTCTCAGTGGCGACTAAGAAGATCGCCACTGTGGTGCACACACAGCTGCATGGGGTATACCTCTAACTGACAGCGTCCATACGGACGTGTCAGAGGTGGTCTCTTTGTTGAAAAACACTGGTTTGGTACAGGACTTTCTGGGGGTGTCGCAGGAAGAGAGAGGCCGTGCGGTGGAGAGGTGGTTTGTCGTCGAGGATGACGTGAGGACCATTTCTCAGGAGGTCTATATGGTTCTCGCAGGAGAGGACGAAGACAAGCGTAGCTGAAGAGCTATTCTTTTTCTGTCGTTTGTTTGATGGCGCCGTTGGCAAGCACCGTCTCTGTAGGTCTTCGCACCTTCTGCTTGCCGCGCGTCGTCTTTGAGTCGTTGCATGTAGCGAGACCACAACCGGGCGCAATTACGGTTGTATTGCGCCCAATCTTGCAGTGATAAACCCCAAAGGATGATCTAAATGTGAATTCAAAGCAGGCTACTATAAAGTGGCCCCGCGTCGCATGTCGAATACACACTGTAGCACAGGCGCCTCACGCATCTGTGGGCCAGCTCATCAACTTGCTCCAAGGTCCACGCCTCCTTTTTTGGGACTGTCCACCATATCTCTGTTCTCTGTGCTCGGCTGCGCCCTGAGAAGCTGCCGCTGCCCCCCCCCCTCCCCTCATCCCCCCCCGCTCCTCGCCCCCC
>Ga0209093_1000255_pt1 | contig 27592 bp, 29 predicted proteins | sample SidtaG_4_FD_187450 | JGI IMG/M metagenome (GOLD analysis project Ga0209093, IMG submission 187450) | Marine algal microbial communities from Sidmouth, United Kingdom - Sidmouth_Male1 metaG (SPAdes) (version 2) | ecosystem: Host-associated > Algae > Red algae > Unclassified | place: Sidmouth...
CCCCGACTCAACGACCATCGGCGTCGCCGCTTGACTGGGCGGTGCCGACGCCGCGCCACCTTGAGTAGCACCCGACTCGGGTGACGCCAGGGGAGGAGGCGCCGGCGGAGTAGACCCGACCGCCCCATCCGTGACCGGGGGCAACGCCGACTGGCGCCATCGGCGGCGTCCCAGCCGCCGTCCCGTCAATCTCCATCTCGGGGAGCGGCTCCTCGACGAGTAGGTCGGGTGCAGGAGGAGTTGCCGCCGACATCACCCGTCTCGCCCGAGTAAGGGGGGGGCAAAGGGGAAGCGCACCCGAGTAAGGGGGAAGCGCACCCGAGTGAGGAGGAGAAGGAGAGGGGGAAGCGCACCCGAGTAAGGGGCGTGGGGGTAAGAGGAACGCCGCGTGCGCGTACGCTCACGACGCGTAGTAGTCGATGTGCGGCAGCCCGACTGAGGCCGACGCCGCGAGGCGACCACTAAATAGGGTCGCTGGGCGGGGGCAGGGACGGTACGCACACCCACCCCCTCCCCTCCCACGTCCCAGGAGACGGCACAGGGGAAGAGTGTCCCCTGCGCCACACGCCGACGGGGCCGCCACCACGCAGCAGGCTCACGGGAAGAGTGCTCCCTGCGCCGCCAGCGTCCACTGGGCGGGCAACGACCCGGCCCTCACGACCCCCTCAACGTAGGGGCGGGCATGACACTGCGTCATATCCCGGCGCCACGCGACTTGCGTGCGCCTGAGGCGACCCCATCAAATCAAAGGGGGTCGCGTCACGCCCACTCGAGCGGACCACTCGTCCGTTCCCGGTCAGCCGAGAGGGCTGACCCTTGAGGAGGGGGAAATGTGGCAGCATGGCCACACGGAGGCCATCTGGACTTGACAGCTGATGGGGCCATTAAGTGGAAAGCCCACAGGCGGACACGCCGTTGAGGCGGGTCTTGCCCGGAGCTCGCCTAAGTAAGGCTGAGATTCCTGGTTACCGGGATTGGCTAGACTAAGCCAATTCCTACCGATCACGAGACCCACTGGGTGCGATCGGATCGTGGTGGGGATGATCCACTTGTGATTCCCAGAAATACCACTGTACGGTCCTCTGAGTTATGACCGTATCCTTGATTTGTTCTTTTCGTTGTGAGGAGTCATATCTGATGTTCTCAGTGCATCTCACCCTCGCCTCGAGGATTTTGTTGGCGTGTTTTGATTGGGTCTTGGGCACACCCCCGGCGGCGGGTGTGGCCCGCGTTTGACCCCTGTTTTTGGCCCACTTGCGAGGGTCCCCCTGAGGGTTGAGGGAAGGGGACAGGTGGGTATATCTGAGCGGGACAGCAGAGCAGTCCCGAACCCCCCGAGGGAGGGAAGGAAACGTTGAGCCTCACAACGCTGTGTCGTGTTTGCGGCTTGTCTTTGCCGCCCACACCAGTTGTGTGTGTGCGTCTTGGAGCTTACTTCCGGGGTCTTTGACGAGACTACCGGGTGCCCGGTCGGGAAGGCCGCCCGAGTGGTGTCGGCCTAACTGTGGTACCACACTTCCCACATCGCGGAATGCGTGCGCAGCATCTCTTGGATCCTCTTATGCAAGTGCTCCGGTGCTTCACTACGGTCCACATCCTCGACAGGGTCGTCGGACGACGATGTATCCTCACCGGTTGGTGTGTCTTGGGTTGCCTTCTCCTCTGTTATGGCGGCCAACATGGGCCCTTCAAATGGTTCGGCGAACCCGAGGATGCTGTTCTTACGAATTATGGCCTGGTCCGGCCCGAAGTTGCAGACCTTAACCAAAAATGGCTCATCGAGCTTGACCAGTGCAACGCCACGGGCGACTGCCACTGACTTGTGCCGACATAGGCGGATGTTGGGCGAGATGGTGACGAGGCCAGGGGAGGCGCAGGTCGCCATAACCCATTCCTCCATTCGTCCTTTGACGCAAACGTGGCGACACGCCCTTACCTTAGCAGGTTGGTCTTCCCACGACCGTTCCCACTTATTGGCAAGTAGGGTGGCGAGGATAGGCGTTCGCCTCAGGTTCCTGGTGACATCACCGACGTGGTCTAGCCACACAACCTTCTTCAGGCGTGTGAAGATGGCTTCGACATGGTTATCCATGAACTCGGTACCGAGAATACATGGCACCGATAGGTGTTCGGCGACAAAGAATCGGTCGAAGACCTTGGCGCATCCAACATCTACGCACAGACGTATAGCATAATTTGCTATGAGGAGGTTGTTGTTTGCATCTTTGATGCGGGGTGTGCGCTCGAGCTTCTCAGCATAACTCTGCCAGTTGGCGGGTAAGACATTAGGTCGAACGAAGTTTATGCCGGCCCCAGTGTCCAAGACAGGGCGACAGCTGTGCATTGCCCGTTGGCAAGGGCCAATAGTGGCCGCGATCTCATAGTGCCGATGTGCCGGGCTTAGTATCCTTGTGTCTTTACGTCTTTCACCAGTTGGTGATGATGCGCCGGGCAACCCGTTAAGGGGCACCCGGTTCATTCGTTCTTCGAGTCAGTGGAATTGTGGCTATCGCTTTCAGCGGTTGGTTTGGTATCCTCCGTTACGGAGTTCACAGCAATAACGGGCGGACGGCGTTCACGTGGCCGATACGGCTCAGCGCATTGCGCAGCGAAGTGACCGGGCTTGTGACAGTTGTAACAAATGTCGGTCCTCGCCTGAGGCGACTCCTTCGGAGGAGGGGAACGGGACCGGGCCCGGGGTTGGGTATCCGGGAAGGGGCGGTCGACATTGGTATGCCGGGTTGGCATGGGTGAGGCGTACGCCACCTTTGTCGTCTGAAGACGAGGCAGCTTAAGCGATAGGCGAAGCTCATTCTTTCCGTCCCAATACATCTGCGCAGCAGAGATGGTTTCCGCCAGAGTGCGCTTGGGGAACTTCCCGTCCAATACCCGGACATGAGATTGGATAATCTCGGACAAGCCATTGATGAATACATCCTTTACATTTTGAGCGTGGAACAGGCCGTCTAGGCGGTCGCGCTGTGTCTCAACGCGGATCCCAAAGGCTGTGGGCGACTCATTGTCGGGTTGACGCATTGTAATAATGTCGTGGTAGGCGGAGGCCAATACGGCGTGGGTGGTATACTTGGCTAGAAGCCAGTTAATAGCAGCACCATAGGTACGGATCGCATAAGTGCGGCGCCCGGCCTTCGAGTTGAGGGCACTCGAGAATGCTCGTTTAGCCGCGCCTGACAAGCGAAAGGCCAAGAGAGGAAGGGCTTGTCCGTGTGTCAAGCCAGCTGCGTCACAGGCGCGACGAAAGGTCGTCAGAAAGGTGAATACACCGAGGGGGCTGGTGCCCGTAAACGGCTCTTGCCCTTGGAATGCGCCGTCCAGGCGGCGGTTCATCTTAGGGGTTTTCTCCACTAGGGAGAGGGGCAGAGACAGATCACGTCGGATCAGGAAGTAGGTACGATAGTCCAATAGGGACTTGAAGCGACTGTTGGAGGGTCGAATGACCTTTAGCCGATCGGCTTTCTCCGACCGCTTCTTAAAGTCGGGACGACCCTTGTACGGACCCAGGCGGGATCGCCGAGACGCAGCGTCCGATGACGTGTCCGAAGACTCGGATCTGGAGCTCGACGACGGGGACGACGGGGAACCCGGGGATTCTCCGGAGTCGGAGGACGAAGAGGAAGTTGTCCCACTGGACGAGCTTGACTCTTTCGCGGCCGAAATGTTGGCGTTCTCAACTGAGGATGTTGAGCGGGCCAACTTGGTCTCCTTGCGGAAATTACGCGACTTCTTGCGAAGCTTGCGCTCTTGATCCCGACGTTCGGTCGCTCGGCCAACTAGCTTTGGACGAGAGGAAGACGACTCGCCCCCCTTGGGGTCGGGCTTGACTTTGGGCTTGCTCTTCGTCTTGCGACGCGACTTTGTCGCCCGGGCATCCGACTCGATGTCCTCCTGGCGCATAGCCTCCACGTTTGCGATCAGTTCGTCGTTTGCTGTCGCTAGCGAGCGGTTAGTCGCTTGTTGGGCCGTCAGACGGAGACGAAGTGTCTCCACCTTCGCCATAAGGCTCTCCGCGTCGAGCGGTTGGCCAGAGGCCGCCGCGTTCAACGCAGGTGATCCCGAGAGGGAACCACCTAGGGTATTGGCGTCTCGCATGTTCGTACAAACGCCTCCCGGCGGGACGTAGTCGGAAGGCAGGGCGTTGCCCTTACCCTTCCCATTGCCACTTTGCCCGTCGGCACCACCAGGGGTTATTGCTCAACAGGCACAGTGCCAACAGAAGCGCCCCGCGCTCCAATTGGAGATCACCACCCACGACGCCCAGCGTCGTGGCACACACAAGTGGGAGACGCTCCCTGCGCGTCAAGCTAACAGGTGCAAGACGCGTCACCGTGCCACTTGGCAACAAGAGACAGCTCTCGGGCACCGCGTGCAGATGCACGCGGCAGGCAAGAGTATCCCCTGCTGCTCCACCAAATGTGGGATAAATGACGTTGGTTAAATAACCGGTAAATTGCGACCGACCGTAGACGCACGATAAAGCGAACACTATCGCCTTCGAGGCGAGGAAGAAGAACCTTGTTCGTGCAACATCCGATGGGGAGCCGGGTGTGCTGACGACGGCGAACCCCGTTCCCATGGTGCTTCTATTATCAGACGGTAAAGGGGCGGGGTCGATGGACCGAGCGATCATAAAGATCGAATAACCACCAAAATAGAGACGATAAAAAGAAAGGACAGATATACAAGACGGTAGTAGCCTCCCAAAGGGCGAGGCACAAGTCAGTTCAATTCTCCGCATGAATACTGACCAGTCAGGGGGGCTACCGGGCCCAATATCCAAATATTAAGGAGATATGCTACAGTCACGTATCGCTTTGTACTCGACTTTAAATGGCGCTTGATGATGCTCGTTGAAGATACGTGCCGCCTCGCCGTACCGCTCCACACGCTTGCCCCGAGGCGCCCTGTGCGCGTTGGCACTCCGTACAGCAATGACTCAAATGACGTCGGCATCTTGCGTCCATCGGCGCCGGAGCTTCTTCGGGCGACCCCCCCTGGCGCTCTCGCCGTTTTTCAGGTCCATCTCTATGTGATCATGAGCCACAGAGCCGTCAGGCTCGCCTCCGCTGGAAGGCCGAGACAGTGTCGTCGGTGTCGAGCGCGTCTGATTACCGCTAGAATCGACGCCTCCTCCAGCCCTACCGCCGTCCATATTGCCAGGCAGAGAAGTAAGGATAGAGCACGGGGGAGCGCGGAGAGTGGAGAGAGGATTGATAGGGCGCGGGGATAAATGTGGGCAACGAGGTGCGTTGGCGTGACAATAGCAGCACCGGGCGGGCAGCTCAGCGGTCCCGCTCGAGTCGTCTGTCCGTGCCCTTAGCGCCCATGAGACAGCAAGGCCAAGGCTCCACTCAGAGCGTTGGCGCCAGGGGTGCCTCAGAGACCCCGTGAGGCCGGGTCCTCCTTCCGAAACAGTCTTTCGTTTTTTCCCAGAGATAGCGACCACTTCGGAAGGGTTCTTCGGAAGCAGGTGCTTGACTGTATTGCGATCCGGCCGTCCTTCCGAAGAACTATCGAAGAACTACCGAAGAACTGACGGCGAAAACCCTCTATTGTCAGCCATGGTGTCAACCTCGCTCACGGCGAGATTTTGGTGCCCTGCGCTGTGATGATAAATCGGGGGTGGGACACAGCTGCCGTTTTGGGTCATCGTCTCCTTCGGGGACAGACGTCATCGGATGCCATCGGATTGCGAGTTACGATCATTCTCCGATCGGGCCGCACGGGGCCTTGCGATGCGGCAATCCGATGGACTTTCAACCATCGGATGGGTGTACCGGATCAGGCCGGAAATATTGAATTTGGGACTATCCATCCTTGATCTGCTGACCAATACCAGACCTCCATGGGTCGACATCGTGATGGTGCAGTTACTTCCATTACCGTCCAGCGATGCTGGAAAAAGTGAGAGATGCACACAAGCTGGCTGCGATAAGAATTGAACTCGCAACCACGCCCTGCTGATGCAGCTCTCCGCACACACCCTCACAACTGCTCTACGTACCGACCAACCGTGGGAATGGGCCCATTTTTTGCGGTTTTATGGGGCACGGACATCCAAGAGCTGCTGTACATTTGAGTTTTGTCCCAAATTCTCCCAGCCGATTTACCACGCAGCTCTTCGGTGTTCAGCCATTGAAAAGAACCTTTCATGGCTTCATACTTCTCAGCGGCTCTCCTGTGTCATCTCCAGTTTCTCCGCGCTCTCTTGCTTGTGCTGTCGCACCCTGACGCAGCCTTGTTCGGGAACTTCGAGTGTCCACACCGTCTGCGCCTCAAGTGCGGGAACATGGAGCATAGCACTTTCTAAGTATGCAACATCAAAAGATCGACGGAGAGTGCGGTCGGTATCACTAGAGTTGGACCGGGCGCTCGTTAGGGCGTCAAAAAGGAAGTCACAATGGCGTTTTTTGGGCGTGGTGCGCCCCTACACGCCCAGTTAAGATCCCAAGGAGGCGGACATGAGGATTCTCTGCCATCCATGGGCTAGCAGGCTCAGTGTCAGACATATGCGATTTGTATGAATACGTGTTAGCAGAATATTCGGCTTTCACCAGCCATGGCTCAACTATCGACAGCTGTCTCATGCAAGAGCCTCTCAGAGGGTCTGGGACAGTGTCACCCCACATGTGAGTGCCAGAAAGTGCGAGAGGGAAGCTCAAATCCTGGGTCCCACTTTAGAGTGACCGGCGCGTGTTGCGCGCGTCGAAGTGCCCGCGCAATCCATAGGATCACAGCAGCGTGATGCGCCTGCACAGAACCCCTGCTCCAGCCAGTGAGAACGCACCCAGTGTCACCCACGCCTGCATCCGATTCACTCGTGCCTCGGTGAGTCGGTCGTCGGCCGCAACAAAAAGCGGACCTGTAGCTACGGCTGGGATCGGAGACTCATCGTTCAAATTCGCACACGAAAAAGCTATCTAACTAATTGTGCCAGTCCTCAAGCAGCGCTTCCATGCAAATATCCTCGGCCCGTTGAAGAAGCGCCTCGTTCTCGGCAGTTGCAACCACATCAACTGCTTCGGCGGCGGCCGCTGGCCCAGGCGCGGATCTGGGACTATCACGGTAGGTCGTAATCTCGCACACCGCCGCAAGGTAGAAATTGTTGGCCCATTTCTCCGCGTTGGTGTCTGCGGTGACCGCACACACCGCTGACTGCCGGGTCCCGAGACCAGCTTCCACTCGGGCCCGGACGGTCCGCAAATCTCCGGCGCGCTTGGCACACCGCGCATTCGGGGTAGCCGATGGCCGGCGCTTCCCCCGGTTGAATGCCGCGTCGCCGGGGTCACGGTTTACTGCCGCCCGCTGCACCAATCGCACGCAGCTCTCCAAAAAGGAGCCCGCCGCAAACACCGTGGCATTCTGGTTGCAGTAGCCGTGCCAGGCCTCGAGACCATGCTCAGCGAACAGACCCAGCGACCCAAAGCGGTCCAGCCAGTGAGCTGCGTGGCAGGAAAGGATATGCAGCTTAGGTGTGATTCTTAGCCACTCAAATCTGGACTGTAGGAGATCCAAGAATTCAGCGGCTTGCCTCCGGAAGCTGCCCCGCTCCGGGGCATCAAACGCCGCCGCCCGATTCAGGACGGGGAGCATGCCCACAGCTCGCATGCCCGGCGGTATGCTGCCGCACGTGCAGATGGAAGATATCGGTTCAGAACATCGCAAACCGCTGCTAGGCGCCGCCCAATCTTGTGGCAGGCCCTTCCCTGGAATGTGCCACCCCAGTAAGGGGCAGGCGACACGCCCACGTACGGGCGCAGAGTCGCTGTCGGTTCCAACGCGTACTCGAGCGCCCGCGCCGCCCCCGCATCAAACACAACCGCCTCCACTCCCACCGTTAACAGGAGCGCGCTGACACCCAGCGTAATGTGCAATGACATGGGCACAATATCCTCGGGAGCGACAAGTATCAGCGGTCGCCTCTCGATCGAGAGGGTCATCGTCACGGCATGAGGGTCCGAAAGGGTAGTTAGCGGCCCGTCGGCGTACAGCGCCGCAACTGCCGTCTTCTGGGAGAGCGTGCGTGGGATGCGCGCGGCGCGGCTACCTTCTTGTATTGTGCCGTAGTCGGCGTACTTGGGGATGAGCTTGATGGTTTTGGCAGACGGCCGAGCCAAAGCGCAGCAGTATCCACAGGGGAAGCGGCAGCTAGCACCCGCGTGACAGTCAAATGAAGTAGTGAAGGAGTGGTCGCCCCGAAGCGTCAGGTGGACCGGTCGCGTGACCCCCGAGACCATGATCCCATTAGTCCGCAAGTTATCCACGTCCGAAGCGTAAAGCTCCGCCATTGCCGCCAGGGCGCTGTAGTTGTCCGTCTGGCACGGTAAAAGACCAAAAAGGATGGTATTGTCTCTGCTGAAAGGATGTGGCTGGTTGATGCACGCGAGGATGGCCTTGCCGGAACTCTGACCTCCGCCCTTGCTTGTCCAAGCCAAAAGCGAGAAGAATTTCACCAGCTGGCCGTCCTGCGACGGACCGCTCGATGAACTGGTTCCGCGCCACATCATCTTCCACCAGGTCCTCCAAGGCTGCTCATAGGCTGACCAGCGTGGCGCCCACAGGGGTCGAGGTCACGCGGTTGCGCGGCTCTGAGAACTCCACTTTTCCATCCGCACGCATGGCAGGGGAACTTGCCAGCCCGCTCAGTGACCCGCCGATCAGGCGCCGAATCCGCCCCGACATCTCGTAGATAATACTGTTAGCCACGAGGAACTGGGTTTGCACGCGCACCGGAAGAGCCGCGATGGCTGCAGATGGAACAACTGCAAGAATACCAGATTCCCGTGCTCTGCGAAAGACGCTCTTGAGAACCGCCTCCACAGCAGCATCTTCATCCCGGCACAATCGGGCGACGGTTGCCGACTCCTCGAGGGACCGGCGGCGAGCATGCCTGCGGCCGACGACCGCCTTGAGAGGCACTGTTTCACGGATGTAAAGTAGATCCCTCCCGTTGCCGGGCCTGGCCCGCAGCGCGCTCGGATTTTCAGCCCCCAGGTGGGCGCGGAGGATGGTCCCGACAGACTGCCGTTGGTTGGCGTTCATGGTGCCGTATGCGGAAGCCACAGTGGCAATGGCTGAATCGACACTGGGCTGGGCGGTACGAGATACCCCAATCGCCACACGTGCGCGTGCCAACGCCCGAGCTGGAGCACCATCCGCCGCCGCAATGGGAGCCCCATCCGCCACCACCGCCGGCGCACATTGCACAGCTGGGGCGGGAGCGCAATCCGCCGCCGTGGCTGGCTCGCCATCGGCCGCCGTGCCCGCCGCCTGGTCTGGTCCTTGGTCGGCCCCCACGCCCCCTGAGCTATGCCCCACGGTGCCTGTCACCGGGCCCACGAGGGCCCCGGCCGCCGGTGCGGCGGGTTGAGCACGCGCATCTGCATCCGGTGTGCAATCCACTGCCGCCAGCTCAGCACGCGTGGCAGAGAGCGCCGCTGTACGGTTGCGCTTCTCAGAGAGCGTGCGGCAGGCTGGACACACCTTCTCGCGGCACAGCTTCTAAAGCCCGGCTTGTTCCGCCGCCTTGGGCCCCAGCCACAGGAATGGCAAAATTCCTGGTGATGGGTGCACCGTGGGTTTCTTGTTGGTGGAGAAGTCGCCGTGAATCGCGGACGCCCATGCGGGATGAAGCGTGGACCGCGTAGGTCGGGCTCGCATGTAGCACGGGAGGCACCTGCCCCTGTGCACTCCACTGGCCTCCGTCCAGCCCGAGTCGGCGCACGGGCGTACGGGCGCAGCGCTGAGAAGCACAAGCTGAGCTGCGTTTTTCAGCAGCCCGTTGTCTCGTCGCCATGCCCACGCCTCTGCTGCCCCGTTCTGGCGCAACCAGGCTTGGTGACACCATTCGCACCCATATAAATGGTCCTGCTGAGGGAATCTGGAGCGCTGAGTCGCGGACACCGAATCACTGCGCAAAGCCAGACATGAACACAGCATGCAGTGCAAGAAGAAATCCCCAGCGACGATAACGAAAAAGTAAGGTGTCAACGACGGTTATCTTTCCACATGCAAGTGTACCCTGCGCGTCACTCTCTCATATGCCGTAAAAAACAAAGAAAACGGATGATGCTTTTTTGTTGCTTTTTTGCCATGTAGGCACGTACCAGAGTGAGCACGGCGGTGGGCGACGCAGCTCAGAAGACGACGCCATGGCTGTGGGATGACTAGACCCCACAAAACCGACTCATACCAAAAAGCATATGAAGATATTGCCGTAGAAGCCGCCTAGCCTCGGTGTCAGGGTAGGTGGATGGGGGTAGGAGCGGGGGGGGGGTTCATAGACAGAGGTCACCGGCGAGGCGAAGACGGCAAAAGAAGTCGATGAAAAGCCGCGAACCATTACATGTCCACTGTAAAGGTGAAACGTGTCCAGATCCGAATGTCCTCCTTTAACTGGGCGTGCCTCATGCCCCAACTCAAAAGGGCGTCAGCAAGGCGTCGCGAATAGAAAGATTGCAGGGGGGTCTACATGATCCAGCAGGTGGCGGCTGAGCGCCTTGGTTGGGGACAGGCATCCAGTCTTGACTCAAGAAAACATATGAGTGGACAATATGGGTACCGTTTAATATATTTCGGGAAACTTGAAGGTGCTACTTGGGGCGTCGTAAGGGCTTTTTGGCTGCCTCATGAGGCGTCAGTAAAGCATCGCATCCGTTGCGCGCCACTGGCGCCCCCCTAATAGGGGCGTTGTGTGCAACCCTATTGCTGATCCCCCAATGTCGGCCTCATCGGCAGAGAACGGGAGTGCAACGGCGATGCAGCGACGTTTCTGATTGGCCAAGAAGATCGACAGCAGTGCATGTCGGGTCCCATCATTTCAGAATGTGCCCGCACGGCCCGCAAACGCACAATCGGTGCACTCGTTTTTCTGAGATTATCTGAGAATCTCGAAGAAAAACTCGATAACAAAGGGCTCTGGGCTACTTTACCCCATGAGACGACTGAGAAAGGAAGAATATCTGAAGAAAACGAAGAATCTCGATTCTGCACGGACCTGGCGGTTGGAGACCCAATGGTGCGTCGTAGATTTGCACTTAGCAGCTGTTTTCTGCTGTCCTAGACCAATGGTTGGCCTGTTTAACAAAGCAGTCTCAGTCTTGGCCGATGAGGACCAAATTGGGGGGTCAGCAATATATATTACATCCGTACGCTACTTTTGTCGCCCGACCTTCTCTCGGACACGGGGCTGCAGCGGCTGCTTTCGGAAGACATCCCTATCAAGGGTGTCGGATCTTTGGAACGCTCGTTGAAATAATGGAACGGGCCATAGTTCGATTCCAGCCTGATTGCCCGTCTGATCGTCTGTACTAAGCGCATTTAATCAAAACCAAACAGAAGTAGAGTTTCCACAAGAGAGAAAAACACACAATATCAGAGCGACGCTATCTCTCTCCCCAGCGTTGTATCGACTGGTGAGAACCCGGTGGTATTTCGTATCGCTACGACGTGATATCTGTTGTATGACCCGATTCCGCCGCCAAGTCCAGTATCGTTCTGTAACGATCTCGTGTCACGCCCTGCCAGACAGATCTCCCGCCGGCCCAGGCGCATTTTCTTGCCACAGACCCGGCTTTCCCTCGACCCAGGCGCACCAGCCGTCCTGAGCGCCTACACAGCCACCATTTCCGCCGTCTACGACACCCTTCCCCACCTCGTGGCGTCTGCTCCAAAGTTTTTTGGCCTCCCCCGTTTTCTCCCCACCCCTCCTTCTTTTTTCACCCCCCTTTCCGCCTGCCCCCTCGCCCCCAATGCGGCGGCGGTCGGCGGTGACCCTCCGTGAGCTCAAGTACGACCGTGTTTTTGACGCGGTGAAGCTCGTGCGACGCGGCTGGAGCATCAGGAACGCCATGGACGAGGTCAACTTCAACGTCGACTCAGGGGTGCGCGCCTCGGCCGGGTCAATCCACCGGGCGATGCACCCCCCCTTTGTCCCCGCGGCGCGAATGGGCCGCCCCACAAACTTGTCGGCGGAGCAGGAGCAGCAGCTTTCGGACGCCGTCAAGGCCTTTCAGCTGCAGGGGTTCAACATCACGAAGCTTCACCTCATCCAAGCCGTGTCGAACATTATTTACGACATTTCCGACGAGGAAAAGGCCAAGTGGCCCACTGGGAGGCCGTCCCAGTCCTGGGTGCGGCGCTTCTGCGAGCGGCGGCACCTCCACCTGCGCATGGAGAGCCGCGTCGAGAGCTGCCGTGCCAAGGCAACGACCAAGGCCAACGTTGCCCAGCACCTGTCGGTCTTGGCTCACCTGGTGACCACGCACAACATTACGGCTGAGCGCATCTCGAACTGGGACGAGACAGGGTTTTCCCTCGCCACTAAGGCAGCATCCAGATCTAAGGTGCTGGTCGACACGGAGGCGGGCCGTTCGCTGACGCGGGGCTTGTCTGCGGGTATGGACTGTGAGCACATCACGATTGGGGCGGCGGTCACCGCGAGCGGGAGGGCTTACAGCCCCATCGTCGTCCTTCCCGGAAAGGAGTCCAAGTATCGGGAGTTGGAGGGCGGCTCCGTTCAAACCCCCGAAGCATATCTACCAGCTGGAGCCAAGGTTCACTACAGGGACCCTGCGGGGGTGGACGGACCAATAATGCTCTCCTGGGTGAACTCCTACCTCGAGGAGACAGGTGACCTGCGCCGGACCGGCAAGACAATGGTTGTCTTTGACGGCCACGCCAGTCACCTGTCGCTACGTGTCCTCCTAAGATTGGCGGAAAACAACTTCATCGCGCACGCACTCCCTGCACATACATCTCACTTCACGCAGCCGCTGGACGTGTCCGGGTTTGGGCCAATGAAGGGCAGCGGAAAGGGCCTGGTCAGCGCCTTCGTGAACAACCCCGCCAACGTCAGTTCCAAGTTTACCGTGTACACCGCGTGCGAGCTTGTCACCGCGGCCTACAACTCGGCTATGACCCCCTCCAACATCAAACTCGGTTTTGTGCGCACGGGCGTGTGGCCGGTCAACCCTGCGGTATTCACCGACGCGACCTTTTCTGTAAGTGCCCCCTACACGCTGACCACCAACGCCGACGCCGTGGACCCGTGGCTGGACGTCCACGCGCGATTCTTTTGGCGAGGGGAGTCGCTGGCCAACAGCGTGACAGTGACGAAGACCGGGACCGTGTGCACGGCAGCTGGCGCCCACATCACGAGCGAAGCCGTCATCAACGTCCTACGGCAGCGAGAGGTCAAGCGGGCGGGGGAGGCCGAGCGTAAGCGTGTCGCGGCCGCGGCGGCCGCACAGAAGTAGATTGAGCGTGCCGCTGCCGCCAAGGCAAGTGCTGCTTGTCGGGCGGCGGCAGCCACCCGCCGGACGGCCGCTGCGAGCGCGGCCGAGGAGGTGAGCCTGCGCGCGGTGGCCGGCGCTCGTACCTCGATTCGTCGGAAGGCGCGCCCTCTCCACGAGAGGCGCGCCATTGCCAAGCAGAGGGCGGTCGAGCGACGTGAGCAGGGAGCCTGTGTCCATTTGTCACTGTGACATCAAATCCCTATAGCTTTGTGCACGTACTGTTTCCACCAACGGTCGTGGTGTGGGGGAGCACCGCCAGTTGAGGGGCGAGAGAGAAAAAGGGCTGGCGGGAGGTGCCGGTTGGGAAGAAACAAGGGGGGGGCATGGTGGGGGTTTGTCTGCAGTGGTAGGAGAGACAGCCAATTGACGCATTGGACAGGAAGGGCGATCATTTCCGAGATGCAGAGCACCACACGCCAGGGACGGCAGCAACCGGGGCGTCGAGAGGGGAAGTGGTCGCGACATGGCGAGAGGGAGCGGGGCGGCACTAAGAGAGGGACTGGGCAGGCACACGCGGCGCGCTGCGTCATGACAGGCAACGACGGTGGTGGCATGCACGCGGTGTTCTTATGTGTGTGACGGTAACTAATGGCAAAGAGCTGTAAACTTTCGTTCCAGGCAATCGGCGATCCTGTCACAAATGGCGCCTCGGAGGTGGCGTGTTTGTCATAGAAAAGAGAGAAGAAGAAGCCTAGTAAAAGGCATGATATCTAGGGGGCACTTGAAGCGCAGCTCACGGGCTTTTTTACTGTATCCTTTTTTCTTGGTGATCGTCTGTTGCCTATTTGATACAATGAAAAAAGTGCGAAGTGTTCCATTCTTCCGACACCCTTAATAGGTCCGATCTGGCAATCAATTTGTTCCTGCTCCTCTTTTTCGTTGCATCAGTCAGCCAATGAGATCGCCGGTCTGTCTCCTCGCGTGACCAGCGGGGACTGAGTCTCACTTAGCCCCCCCTCATCGGAGTCTCATCGGAGGACGGCTTTTTCCGACGAGCACCATCGGATTTGACCTTCCGATCAAGCAAAACCCGATGGTGATTCCGCCACCGGATGCATCCGATCGAGGTTGTCCCCAAATGAGACGATGTGGTTCCACACCCGGTTCTGAATTGGTGTGGAAGGGCGATGTCGACGTATACAGCCGTTATCCCAGAAATCCCTCACTGCAACAGTTCCAAAAGTGTTCCAAATCGGCCTCTGCGCAGGGTGTCGACTTCAACCAAACCAAATTCAACCAAATATTTACGTTAAAGGTAACACTTCGAGAAGCACAGAGGTTGAATTCAACACGTACTTGTTCAGTCGTGGTGCCCGGTTGTACAGACAATTTCTTCTTGACCGGCCACACACCCCCTTCCAGGAGGCCTTTTCTCGAAGAAGTCGTTAATGACCGCGGTAAGTATTCAATAGAATTCAACGTGAACGTTTACTTGAATTTACCTTGAAGGCAACGTCTCCTCAGATATTTGGTTGAATCTCGCAACCCTGCCTCTGCGGGGTCATGGAGGCCGATTTGGATCACTCTTTCGCAACAGTTGGAGTGCGGGATTTTTTGGAGAACGGCTGCAGCCCCTGAAACGCCCTGGTGAGATGAACAACGCCGCACTGTGTCTTGCGGCCCCAGGGGACGGGAAGTATGGGCCACAACGGTTTGTGGAAAAGCACCGGCCCGTATGACCCCGCACAGGCCGATGTTAGAACCCGATGTGGGTCCACTTTCAGACGAGCCGAGCCCGAAAGGCAGCAGTGCATACCTGATCAAAGACCCCTCGCGATTGGAGGGCGGCGGAGCAAAGCCGACGCGTGAGTGGTGGACACCTTGCGACATTCTCGGTGATGGGACGGCTGCCGCCCCTGACTCTGCGCTGTTGATGACACACGCAGTGGGGCCGATGCTGTCGCGGAAAGCAGAGGCCGTTAGCGGGTGTCGCTCGCGGCAGTGCGACACAAGCAGCTTGGCTTGGGCATCGCATGCGTCTATTTCTTTTTTGATGCGCTGTCAACAGACATCCCGGTTTGCCTCAGGCCGCGGTTGCGATGCGCGCAACGCCTCGTCACGGCAGCTGGAGCGCGCCTGTCTCTGCGCCCGCGCGCGGCACTCTATCCCTGCTGTCCCTGCTGGCATGGTTGTCCCTGCTGGTACAGTTGCCACGGGTGCAAGGGAGACGAGCCATCATCGCCATGCTGGTTGCCCATCGTGCAAAGGTCCCTGAAACCAATCGCCGCGGGACGTCCTCAGCGTCCCTGGGCGGGGAAGGAGATTCAGCGCGTATAGTGCGCCTTGGGCAGGGAGCGACTCGCCACCGGGCCAGGACCGCCTGGTGCCACGTTGCCCGGCCAGCGCGACGCGACGCACGAGATCATCTTGTGCATGATGCGCTGGCGCTGACGCTTTCGCCACGTCCTGATCGTAGTCGGCACGACGCATCTCGACAGCCCAGTGCAGCACACCGCCATTCGATCCGCGGCCGCATGGCTTCCAGCGCAGTTGTGACTGTGTTCACGCGCAAACGCGACTTTCTTGTAAAAAGCTCCGAAACCCCCTCCGAATGGTCCCCGTAAGGACGTCGATTTGTACAAGAACTGTACAGGAAATGCGAGCGAGTCCGCAAGAGTTAGTGGCTTACATATTCTGGAGTGACCCACAAGCTGGGCAAAGGAAATCTCCAGCTGCCAAGAGCCGCATGGAGCCAATCGTCCTGACGGCCCAGGATCTCCTCATCCAATGATCACTCACTGTCGACTGTGTCACCGCCTGTGTCTGTTGTTCGCCAGCTGCACGGCCTGCTGATTGCAGGGGGATTGTGTACACCGACGGCGTAAGCGACAAGATCGTTCTGTAGCTAGACTCCCTCCGAAAGAACAGTGCGCTACAACTCTTGGTGAAGCGCAGGAAAGCGGCCTCCGGACTGCGGAATGGCCATGGCCATGCTCAGGGGGGCAAGACGCTTCGGAAGGTGTAAAGCTGTACTCCGGACGACACGCACTTCCGCTGCGCAACTTGTTGTGGGCGAATTCTCCATTTCTGGCTCCACCCAGAAGGGTGCTCAAGATGTTTACGGGGCTTTTTTTTTAGAATTGCGCGTTTGCACGTGAACACACCAGAAGCACCACTGCGCAGGGGCCACGGACAGCGAGGGGTGTGTGGGGGGGCCAATGGCCAGATATCGTAGGGGTCCTGGCTCGATCCTATCCATCCCGTGCAGTACTGTACGGGGCTAGCCGTACAGGCCGAAGTGGGGTACTTTAGGGGGTTGCAAAACTCGGTTATGCTGAATCTGGAACATGGAACCTGTACATGGCAATCGGCGGAACGCGCACACGTCAGCCATTAGGGCATCTGACCGACTTCTGTAGGGAGTCTGACCGAAGCTTCACGACCGCCGAAGAACAAACCCGTAATTTGGCATGTCGATCGAACGTTCATGCTGGGCTCAAGTAACATGCAATTCCAGCCGAGCACTCGAATGTATTGGTCACAATGGCCAGAACCGCCTGTGCTCACAACCACCTGATGTCGCCTTCCAAAGATTGAGCGCTTATGTGGAAGATGTGTCAAGTGCTGAATGAACACCGTGGCTGTTCGTTGCGCTGGCGCCCTCTCTGTTTGCGTTCCGAGCTAGTTCACGCTTATTCGTGTTATTGAGTCGGCTGATGAATTATTGAATTATCTGTTCGGGGCGGCGATGATGAACCACGGGCCTCTACGAGAAGCCACGGCAGTACGATTCTCGAGCAGGATGACTGCCACAAGGCTCGCTTGACTGTGAGCTTCCTCCAGCTTGGCGAGTGCCTAGCAATGGTCTAGCAACATAGCCCGTTTAAACCATGCCTGCCTGCAGGACGTGCCGGGTGCCTTTCCATGTTTGCTGATAGAGCATGATGGTTTGCGTTCACACGTGCGGAGCCAACAAGTACGCGGGGTCTGGTCCACAGAGGACGCAGTTTCCATAAGATCTCCTTTTATGTCGCGGCGCTCGCAGCCACCCAACGTCTAAACAACATGAACACACTGGCAGTGATGCAGTAAATACGAGAAGAATTCTCCATGATTGTCATGTCAGTTTGTCTGACTGGTAAATTGCTGATACATGTCTCACTTGAATGCCAAAAAAACATAGGATTATCTGATAAACCGGTTAAACTGTCGAAGGTTCACATTGATGTGATTGAGAGGGTTGGACTGGACCAGCTCACGAGCCGAGAACCGGATTTTCTGAACCAATCTACTGTACACGTTGAACCCGCACCAGTGACGCACACTGTTGATGGATGACCAATCCGCTAACTGTGCGTCCAGCTGCGGCAGCCGCCCCATTGGTGGGCGTCCATTCCAGCACGGGGGGGGCACAGCTCCTGCGGCCTCTACTGGTATCTATCGACCGCCGCTGCCACAACCCCCGCGAACCGCAACGAGTACAGTACAGGGACAGCGATGAGCGGTTGGATGAGTGGCCCCGGAGCGGACCGTCAAGCCGCGTTGGCCTGCGAGGCGGGGCGTCGGCGTGGAGGTTCGTCTCGTCCACGACCGGCTGCACGGCGGAGACCATGCTCACGCGGTCTCTGGCGTTGGCAACGAGGGAGGGGCGGTCCGTTGGCACCGCAACGTTTTCTGGGTGGGGCATGCGGTGGCAGATCTGGCATGTCACAAACGTTCCCGACGTTCCCGTTGGGCCTCGGGTGCTGTGCCACGATGAGGTAGCCGGCGGCATTGGCCCGGCTGCCTCCGTGTCTGACGAGGATGCCAGGGGGGTCGACTCGGACCAGCCGCCCACTCTTCTGACGAGTCGGCTTGCTGACCTTCTCCAATAGCCGAGCCCGGAGTCCAAAGGGCCCACCAGGCTGATGCCACGGGCTACGTGAGTCTAGCGAGCTACCCGGCACGCGCTTGCCAACGGAAGGCGTGCCCTTGCCCAGTACCGCATAAAGGCCGCGGCCAGAGACGCTCGGTAGCCGCAAGGACAGAAGACGACGAGCAATAAACCGACGTCCCCGCCGCCGCCATCTCTATCGTTGGTGGAGCTGCCGTCCACCACATCTCGCCGCCGACGCTCGTTGGCCGACCATGGACGCGTCGCCGCACCTTGCCGCCCGTGCAGTGACCCGCGGGCACCGCCCGCGCGCCGCGGCGGTGGCTGCGGCCGTCGTTGTCGCCGCCTTCGCTGCTGCGGCCTCCGCCACCGCGACTGTGTTGGGGGCCTCAGCCCCCGCCACCTTTAATTCGTTGGACTCTCTGGACCGCCAAGTGCCTGACGACCCGGCCGGCGCGGGCCCGCCCGGCAGCCGCGGTCCGACTTCCTTCTGCAACGGCCCTGTGTCGATCACCGCGACGTGCCCGTGCTACTGGAGGGTTCAGGCTGAGAGTTTGGTTTCTGGCTTATCCCTGGACGCGGCACTCGTGCTCGCCGAAACGCAGCCGCCGGAAACAACCGAGGAGGACCTAGAGGCAGCGGCCGTCACCCTGGCCAGCCTATCTGTGTCGGGGGGTGTGCTGGCGCCCCTACAGGACACTGAGGGGGTGTTTCTGTTCCGGAGTCGTGCGTCCATCATCCGCCATCCCGTGACGGTTGTTGCCACCGCCACCCTCCAGGGGGGGACGGGCGTCGGAGACAACGGCGACTGCGAGACCATCTTGTTCATGCCTTTCCGCCCGGTCGAGGCGACGTGCGCCGTGCGTGACATCTCCATTGGTGGCAGCGGCAGCCGTGTTGCGACCGCCCGCGGGCCAGCGGCTGTCACGGAGGAACCACCTGCGGCCTTGGCCGCCGACCTTACCGAGGCGGACGTTGACGATCGCCGGGAGCCTAGGTGGATGCGCGATGACAAGTTCGAGTCTGCCCAGGTTTCGCGCGTCTTCGGGCGCATCGTTGGCGGGACACCCCTCACGGACCCCGAAGCCCGTCGGTGGGTGGTCAAGATCTACGCCAACCGCGACGACCGCTTGCGCTTATCGTGCACGGGGTCGGCCATTGGTCTCCGGCACGTCCTGACCGCCGCGCACTGTGAGATTACAGTGGGGTCGGTCGTCGGCTTTTTGTCATCTTCCAGGTCGGAGGCGGGCACCAACGTGACCGTCGTCGCCGTGACGGGGCACCCTGACTACGACGAAGGCACGAATGAAAATGATGTGGCGGTACTGGGCCTTGCAGACGACGCGCCTGGATGGCCGGCGGCCGACGCCGAAGAGCCTCCGCCTGTGGTCATCAACCGCGACGCTGTGGTGCCCGCTGACAACTCGGCCGCCCGCGCGTCTGGCTATGGCGTCATCACGGAAGGCTATGGCTTTGGCGTGGGCGTCGCGCGGTCGGTCGACACCCTCGTTGTACCGCCAGATCTGTGTGAGGACATCTATGGCGGCATCGAAACGCCCAACGGGCCAGCCTCCGAGGGCCACGCGCCCGCGCTCATGATTTGCGCTGGGATCCCCTCCGGCGGCTGCGACTCGTGCCAGGGCGACAGCGGCGGGCCCCTCTACCAGACCACGACCGTCACGACCGGCGGCGTCACGTCGACCGTGTCGGTGATTATCGGGGTGACGAGCTGGGGCGTCGGCTGCGCCCGCCCGCGAGTGCCGGGCGTCTACGCGCGGATGTCGGCCTACGCCGAATGGCTCGATGGGGTCATTGGTGCGCCAACGAGCATGCGAGCGGCGGTGGCGTAACTGCTGCCCAGCGCCACGTCGCCACCCCCCAACGCTGTCGTTTGCCACGCGGCTACCCTCGCGCCTCGTTGTGCGTTACGATACGTGCTGTCCATGGGATGACTGCTCGCCTCTGCTTGACGGCTGTGTTTTACTTCTCTCGGTTATCATTGTGGCTGTTTTCTTGTTGTTTTCTTGCTGCGGCACACAGGTGTTATCTGCGGACCCCTTGCGCTGTGGTCCTTAAGTCGGGGCACATTTGCCTGGTCTCGATGAGGACCACGCGTTGTCGTTGTTGCATCTGCACCATTTTTCTCGGTATTGTGCCTTTGATAGCTGTAGAGCTGCATGTTCCCCAATGCTCGACCCACATTGCACAGATGAAGAATACCTCCGGGTCACAGTGCGTTCCCGCAAGAAGAACGGGGGTGTGTTAACTTCGTCCTTGCAACTGTCCCTATGGTCGTTGCGCCAAGAGCTGGACAGTCCCAGACAGGCGGATCGACGTTTGGGCCAATCAAACGCACAAAAGCGCCTCTTTGACAGGCCTGGACTCTCCACTTTTTGGAGGAACGACAATAGTTGGCGCGGAGACGCAACTCATTCGGGAAACCATCTTTTGGCCGGCGATCTGATAGCGAAACTACTGTACTGCTAGGAGATTGTTCCACCGGCTGGACAGAACGTCCGTACGCATGCAGCCGCCCTTAATCACTACGACGCGACAGGATCCCCCCCCCCCCGCGTTCTGCCGCCTTGGTCGCCTGCGCCAGCGTCGCCAGCCACGCGGGGTGGCGCCCCCCCTACCCGCGGCGTCCCCCCTGGGTGTGACTGCCCCCCCACCGCGCATGCCTTCCCCCGCACCACCCGCACCGCGGCGGCCGGTGGCGCGAGCAGCGGCGGGCGAGCCATCGTCGCCGCCGCACCGCGCGGCGCCCCCCCCCCGGGGGGACGGCCCACGGGTCGAGAGCCCCCCGCTTGCACGGCACGCCCACCGCGGCCCCCACCCGCGGGCCCCGCGCGCCTCGCACAGGCGGCGCACCGGCGCGCCGCTGCGCGCCCGCCAGCCCGCACGCCCGCAGGTGGCATGGCTGACCGACTGGTCGGCGGCGGACGGCCGCCGCCCCGAGGGGCGGCGCCAGCCGCCGACGGTCGTGGCGGCAGTGGCCTTCCGCCCCCACTCCCCCCGCCCGCCGCCACCCTGCCATCCCTCACCGGCTGTTGTGAGGCCGGGGGGAGCAAACGCAAAGTGCCCCCCGCCCCGCGTCCACGGCACCTGCTCAGTCCAACTGCGGGGGGAGGCACCGGCGGCGCCACCGCCGGGGTGCAACCCACGGCAGGTGACAAGCCAGGCCATGGCGTGGGTGGCCAGCCACGCGGACGAGCGGGGGCGCCTGGCCGGGCAGGCTGCCCAAGACAGGCAGGCGTGGGTGACGGAGCAGAACGGCTTCACGCGGGCATCGGGGCCCATGGCTGGGCACAGTGCCCCACGGGAAGCATACAGGGACCGGCGCGTTGCCCGGCCCTGGGAGAGTGGGCCCACATGGGGTGCGTGGGTAGTGCACGCCGGGGGAGTGCGGGCGCGAGGTGGAGCGCCGTGGAGAGCTGGCGCCGTTTGAGACGGTCCATATGGGCGCGCACCGGGGACTAGCCCCGGGCGCTGGGGAAGAAGACAGAGCGTTTTTCCTTCTGATCTGCGACTAGCTAGCGCGGGGGAGAACGAGCACACGCGCACGCCCTCTAAATTTAGTCGGGCGCGCGCGTCAGCGATCAAGTCTTTCACAACACCGGCGCGGAGACGCTATCTGGTGCCTGGCCGCCTGTGCCATGGCAACCGCGGCGCGACGACCGTGTGATGGGGGCGGCGGCGCTATCGCAGCCACGCCTGCGGCAGCCGCGGCGGCAGCAACAGCGGCGACCGCGGCCACACGCGCCGCCCCCGCCAGCCGCCAGTCACAGTTGGACGGGCGGCCGCTGCTGCCGCCGCCGCCGCCGCGGCCACCGCCGCCGCCGTTTCCGCCGCCGTTGCCGTCGCTGCCGCCGCTGTCCACAGCGACGAGCTGCCCGTCACCCATCGGCGCGGCTGCTGGATCATTCGTGGCCTTGCGGTTGCCCCCGCCTTCACCGCCCGACGCTGCACCAGCCGACGGGAAGGCGGGTGCCCGCCGCCCCCCGCCAACCGGGCCGGACGTCCTAGCTGCGGCGGCGGCTGCCGCGGTGGCGCGGGCGGCCATAAACACGGCACAGGTGCCGGACCGCCGCCGCCCTGGATGCAATGGGGGGGGGGGGGGGGGAGGGAAGGCGAGGAGCATGAAAAGTCCATCACCGGCGCCCCTTGTGGCCCGACGGCGCGGCAGCGGCGTGGCGGCCGCGCACGTCGAGGATGGGTGCGGTGTCCTCTGGCCTCACCGTCCTCGTTGATGCCACTACCGCCACCCCCGCCACGGGCGGCGTGTGCGTGTGCCGCCGCTGCTCCGCGCCGGCGAGGTGACGGCGGCCGCCACCCCCTATGCCGCCGCCCGCAGTCGGCTACCTACCGCGGTCGCGCCCTTCCCTGCCGGGAGGGGCGGCGACAACGGTGACGGCCACAGATGTGCGTGAAGCAGGCGCCCGCGTCGTCGGCGTACGGCTGGGGTGCCGTGGTCACTGGTGCCATCCGGCGCCTCGCCGCCCTGGCGCGAAAGAGCTAACAGAAAAAGGTGGTTCCATGCTGGCAAGGTGGTTCCAGGCTGACCCCAAACGCCCACACCCGACGGCGCGCCCCGCACGCCCTCGCTTGCACACGGCTCTGCCACGTGACCCTCAGCGCCCTTTGCTCTAGAGCTTTCTCGTCCGCTCGTGCACCCTCAAAGCGCCACCGTGGCGGCAGCCGCCACGCGGCTCCGCCCCCACGACCTCCAGTGTTGCGGCTCCCACGCAATCCACCGCCAACTGTCGTGTCCGCCGGTCCAATCTAGACCCGGCCACAGACAATTTCCCAACCCTGGGGAAATTGCTCCGCCCGGTTGGGCTACCGTAATCTCTGGTCCCAACAGCAAGATGTGGTGGTCCAAGCGGCACATTTCCCGGGGTCGCTCGCTCAGGCCGGTCCAGCCCATTTTGGAGGCCAACGTGGGCAGCGAGAATATGCATAGAACCCCCGGGTGTGCCGCGCTGCACCATGCCGACGGATGCCCAACTCGCCAGCAGTGCGTCCATGGATGCGTTCGCAGCCCCATTGGTTGCGTGCCCTGGATCCCGGCACGAGGGACGTTTCAGTCGCGAGGGCCCAATCCGAGAGGACCTGACCGGAGGTGGCTGCTTGTCTCCGCGCGGTGGATTGACGGAGACCCTGGCCGGGCCCTCGCAGGGACCCGCGCTTGCTCGCAACTCAATCAATCAGAGAGGGGCTGGAGGCCGCCGCGAAGCCAGCGATGCATTCGCGTGGCCCGCTGGCTTGGCGGCGTCCTGTGCGTGAGGCATGCGGTGGCAGGTTACCCCGACACGCTGAACGTTCTTCTCCCCCAAATCGGCGCCAGCGGTTCAATGACCGACGCATGAGCTGTATCGAGGGATTTGGCCAGTCACAGACGTCAATGGCGTCCCCATTTCACGTTGTGAGCTCGGCCTTGAATACGTTGCAGGCCGCATTGCCGCAGACCCAGAGCTGCTTCCGCGTGTGACGAGGCGCACGCTGCAGGTTAGGTTGGCGCAGACCCGCATCGCGGCCTTCGCGTCTAACGACACTGTCAGGGAATGCTCCTCGGACACGCCGCCCGCGCTTCTGGCGAGGCGTCTCGTCGGCCTTCCCCGAAAGTCGAGCCCTTTGGGCAGAGGGCCCACCATGCCAGCGCCACAGGCCACCCAAGTCTGGCGGACCACCCGGCACGGCAGGCGGGCCCTTGCCCCGCGCCGTATAAAGACCGTGGGTAGCGGCACTCGTTCGGTAGAGTCGCCGAAAAGCACAACAACCTGGCCGTGGACAGCGGGTAGGCGAGCCGCCGACGTGAACGGACCGTGACGCAAGTCAAAGAACAAGACACCGCCGTCACCGCTGCATCTACCTTCGTCGTTGTAGACGACGCCGTTGCAGACGACGCGCCGTCCATCAACTCCCACCGTCGACGCTCGTTGGCCAACCATGGACTCGTTGCCACACCCTGCCGCCCGTGCAGCGACACGCGCGCACCTGTGCACCGCGGCGGCGGCGGCGGCCGTCGTTGTCGCCACCTTTGCCTCTGCGGTCGCCACGACCGGGATGGCGTTGGAGGCTTCTGCGCCTGCCACCTTTAACATGTTGGCCGCTCTGGACCCCCAGTCGACTGACGATCCGGCCGGCGAGGGCCCGCCTGGCAGCCGCAGCCCGACCCTCTTTTGCAACCGCCCTGTTTCGATCACCGCGACTTGCCCTTGCTACTGGAAGGTCGCTGCTGGAAGTACAGTTTCCGGCCTCTCCCTCGACGCTGCGTTGGTGCTCGCGGAAACGCAGCCGGAAGGGACGACCGCCGCGGACCTCGAGGCCGCGGCCGTCACCCTCGCCCGCGCGTCCGTGTCGAGAGGGGTGCTGGCGCCTTTGAGGGACTTTGTGGGGGAGTTTCTGTTTGAGAGCCCGCCCACGATCATCCGCCATCCCGTGACGGTTGTTGCCACCGCCACCCTCCAGGGGGGGACGGGCGTCGGAGACAACGGCGACTGCGAGACCGGCTTGTTCATGCCTTTCCGCCCGGTCGAGGCGACGTGCCCGGTGCTTGACATCTCCATTGGTGGCAACGGCAGCCGTGTTGCGACTGCCCGCGGGCGGGCGACTACCACGAATGCACAGCCGGCGGCTATGGCCGCCGACCTGACCGAGGGGGACGTGCACGATCACCGGGAGCCCGAGTGGATGCGCAGCGGCGAGACCGCGTCTGCCCTGCTGTCGCGCACCTCTGAGCGCGTCGTCGGCGGGGCTCCTCTCACCGACGCCGCCGCTCGTCGGTGGGTGGTCAAGATCTTTGACAACATCAACGGCCGCTTGCACTTTGCGTGCACGGGGTCAGCCATCGCGCGCCAGTACGTTCTGACCGCCGCGCACTGTCATTTTCAGGTGGGTTCCGTCGTCGCCTTTTTGCCATCGTCCAGGTCGGGGGCGGGCACCAACGTGAGCGTCGTCGCCGTGACGGGGCACCCCGACTACAACGCCGACACGAATGAAAATGACGTGGCGGTGCTGCGCCTGGGCACCGACGCGCCTGGGTGGCCGGCGGCCGACGCCGACGAGCCACCGCCGGTGATCGTCAACCGCGACGCTGGCGTACCCGCGGACGACTCGGCCGCTCGCGCTTCTGGCTATGGCATCATCACGGAAGGCTACCGCTTTGGCGCGGGCGTCGCGCGGTCGGTCGACACCCGCATTGTACCGCCAGCCATGTGCGAGGCGATTTATGGCCGCATCAAATTCTTCGACAGGCCAGCCTCTGAGGACCACGCGCCCGCGCTCATGGTTTGCTCGGGGGTCCCTGCGGGCGGTTGCGACACGTGCCAGGGTGACAGCGGCGGGCCCCTCTACCAGACCACGACCGTCACGACCGGCGGCGTCACGTCGACCGTGTCGGTGATTATCGGGGTGACGAGCTGGGGCGTCGGCTGCGCCCGCCCGGGAGTGCCGGGCGTCTACGCGCGGATGTCGGCCTACGCCGAATGGCTCGATGGGGTCGTTCGTGCGCCAACGAGCATGCGAGCGGCGGTGGCGTGATCGCTGCCCCGCGCCATCTCGCCAGCCCCCGATGCTGCCGTTTGCCACGCGGCTACCCTTGCGCCTCGTTGTGTGTTACGTGTTGTCCATGGGTGGACTACCCGACTCTTCTTGACTGCAGTAGTCTACCTCTCTGTTTTCATTGTTCTTGTTTTGTTGTTGTTTCTTGTTTGTAGATTCTGGGGATTGCCTACGGATCCCCTGGAGTGCTGGCTCATGCCCCGAAGGACCTTCTTACCTGTGATGTTCTATTGGCAACGACTTGTGCAGTGAAGAACTACTATTCTCTTGTCAATCGTCGTCCGCCCAAATGAATGCCTGCGACTGCGCCCACCGCGTCCTTTCCCATACGCGTGGGGCTTGGCTTGGCAGCCGGGGTGGGCTACAGCGTCGGTGACGCTGCCGATATCGCCTCCCGATGGCGGCTGCGAGGGGCTTTTGGTTGGTGAGCACATCCCAGGCGCGCTCACACCCCGGCACGGGGCGTGCTTTTAACTCGTGATTTTGGACGTGTGACGCCCTCACTGCCAGCATTCAAGGGGCTTGCTCAGGGCCTGCTTAGTTACTACTGAACTGCAAGTCCATTAGTTCGTGGAGGATCTCGCATCAGACAGTTGTAGGTCATCGGATTTCGTCTGGGGCTGCAACTGGTATTCACAAGCTTTTTCTCGCAATGGCCGTAATCTAGTGTCTATTCTACTAGAAAAAGGGATCAAATGAGGTCAGCCTGGGGATCAAATGAGGTCCGCCGGAATCGGCGATTGCGGGCCATCTGAGTAGGAAATCGGGCCTCGTAGCACCTACGAACGCACGTTGCTGCTGTTCTCGTCAACGCTATGGAGCTGGGTGGTCGAAACTTCAGCCCAACGTAAAGAGGACTCGTTGAGGATGACCCTAGTAAGAAAAAGTGTGCCAAAGCACACTCAGAAGGCATCTACTGGCGGGGTGGAGCATCGCCCTTCCATCCCCCGTCCCCTCCAGATCCCCCAACAGCGGCGATTTTGACATGCAACAGCCACCAGAGGAGCCCCGTACAGTCGTCCTGCTCGACGTGCGGAGGATGTCGAAACCTGTTGGATTCGCTTCGTAGCGGGAGGAACACACTCCCAGATGCACTTGCCAGCCTCAGCCGGGGGTGGGGCCTCATAGTTCAAGCAGCCGACGTTGCTGCTTGCGGTCAGTATGAACACGCTTCGGACCGAACCGCACCTCGAGTCTTTCTCTCCCTTCCCCACCCCCCCGCACCCATGTTGGGCCGACCTACGAGTTCAACTGGTCTCAGATGCGCCTTTATACCTGTCTTGTGCTCTCTCACTTCTCTGTTCATCCAGCGATGCCTCTCCTGCCCTATTTTTCTCCACTTGGCAACGAGGACCTGCCGGTATCCAGAAGCAATGGACGTCGTGACAGACTGGTGGGGCGGGGGGGGCACCTCTATGACCTAGAGAAGGGGTAAAAGGAGCCTACCGAAAGCGTGCCGGCGCAAGCAACCCCAGAAAGAACTGTCCTTTGCTTGGGGGAGGGGGGGGACATGGCGCGACGGTCGGGTGCCTGCTTTCGACGTGACCTGTGTGGGAGCGCAGAAATAATACTGGGATGCCTCCTTCCGCCCCCGAGGGGAAACAGCCTACGCAGAACTCATTTCTGCTGCCAGAATGCACAACGGAGCAGTCGTTCTCTCGTAGCCGACGACGATAAAAGGGCACCATTTGATGCGAATTGCATCAAAAGATGTCGTCGGGAGAATAGGACGCGGCGACGGCGGGAGCAGCGGCAGGAGCATCGCCGTGGGGCTTAGACGCCGGGCCCCCGGCCGTGGCGCGGGCGAGACAAGGGGGGTGGGAGAAGGTGTGGAAGGGGGTGAAGGCGTGGAGGGGGGGGGGCGAGGGTGTGGAAGGGGCGGAGGAGGAGAGAGGGGGCGGGG
>Ga0209093_1000256_pt1 | contig 27565 bp, 32 predicted proteins | sample SidtaG_4_FD_187450 | JGI IMG/M metagenome (GOLD analysis project Ga0209093, IMG submission 187450) | Marine algal microbial communities from Sidmouth, United Kingdom - Sidmouth_Male1 metaG (SPAdes) (version 2) | ecosystem: Host-associated > Algae > Red algae > Unclassified | place: Sidmouth...
AAATGGCTGTACCTGCCATAAGTTTAATTAATTCAAGGGGCTCGAAGGGCCGATGAATTAATCTATTAATTAATTCATGAATTAATCTAAATAATATAATGCATACATTATATTGCTGCAATCCATGCCCCAGACCCCGTTACAGCATCTTGCTTGGCCGGAAGACCGGCCAAGCGCTGCCTAGCGGCCCGCACGACGGAAACAAGCTCCAGACCGAGTCGAGAGCCACCACTCCCCCGGAGGATACCGTTGAATGCCGTAACGCTGACGACGTTAGCTGCGATCAGCCCCAACTGCTGCTCCGGGGACAAAGAAGAAACGGATGGCTCAGAATGCGGCCGAATCCGCAATCTGCAAACATCCGCTGTCGAAACTGTCACCGCTCCGGCCACCACAGCGTCGCGCGAGTCCGCCCCAACAGCTCTATTGGGCGATTGCAGCCCATCATACAAGCGCTTATTGCGCTGGCTTCGTCCAAGCACCGGCTTAGTTGTCGCGCGCTGACGCACGCACATGCATTAAACTCCATTAGACCACTTCAACCGAAGTTCTGGAGGGCTATCGAGCAGCGAAATGGTTGCAGAAATGGCCTGAAAAACAGAACCTTTCTGGTCTTCCCGTAATCAGCGCAGCGCAACGCTTCCAGAAATTCGGGGTACGAAGGAGGTGTAGGAATCGACCCCGGCGGAGTGTTCCTCAGTGCTGTCTTGAGGCGAATTCGCAAATCGCCAGCCGCACGTTGCGAGCGGAGGGCCCGTCTTGTCGCTCGGCCCAAAGCCCTTTTGAGCTGCTAGATACGTTCTTGCGCCGACAGGCACGCGCGGCAGCCCAGATCGGAGGGAGGGAGGGTTCCCGCAGCCCTCGTCTGGGCATTAGCCGCAGTCCACTGGTCGTCGGGCTCAAGGGACTTCTGTGAGTCCGAGATCTGAGCAGCGGACGCAGTGGGTGAAGCGCAGCCCCGATGCGAAGTCGCGCCTGATCTAGTACGCTTAGCGCGCTCTGCTCGACAGTGGCAGCGATCTCATCTTCCCAGCGGCACCACGAGGCTGTCCTTCCCCGCGGAATCCTTGCATCGCACTTCTGGAAGACTGCTGGCCGCCGTTTAGAGCGCATGGCCGATTAGGCTAGCGGCGGACTCGCGCGAAATTCTCCAACCCGCGCAAGGATTGAGGATCACGTCTGTGCAGTCGGTGCAGCGAAGGGCCGAGATATCCTGTGGAACGGCTTGTGTGAGGTCAGGGAAAGAAACGCTGCAAAGCGCCTGGGACACGTAATGAGGAAACACGACACATACGGCGTTCAGAGCAGCACTGCTGTCAGCTTCACGTTGGGACATGCCAAGTACTGGGCGTTTCATTCTGGTTTCATCGAGACGCTGTATGTGAGTCGTCGTCTGACGTACCATTGCAGCGACTTTTTCGTGCCCATTGTGGCCCCCTGAAAGGGTGTTGGATCAGATCGACCGATTGACTGTGCGTACCATACATGATACAATACATACGCGGCTCCGAGAGATGCGCGGATTGGACTAGTCAGACGAAATACAGGAAATGGGGCACTTTCCTTAAGAGGATGCGACTACAGCGACAAAAATGGATGCAAGGCTCGGATGGAGCACGAGATACGCGTTAAGCCTCCGACGCACAAATACGCGACATACCTGTGGAAGAATCCGTGCAGGTCTGATGCAATCGATGAGTCGTGAAGATGATCGACAGGCGCTCCGCAGCACCGGTCATCGCACGGTGTCGACGCCGTGGACCTCTGCACGACGCGCGGGGAAATCATTTGCGCAGGGACGCCCCTCAGATACTCCCAATCGCCCCGGGTCGCACCCCTCTCACAGTGGCACAGACCCCGAAATTGCGGGGTCGCGGCCGCGACCCCGTGATCCGCACAGAATTTGCCACGTTTTTCTAATACTGCTGGAATGGCCAAACCCAGAAGAGACACCTTAACTCGGCGTGATCTTGGATCGTGGTGATCGATCCTTTTCCGACAACGCGCGCATTGCACGTGCACGCTGCCGGTGGAGAACGACGCGAGGGGGACAAGGGACTAACTGGGGGGAGCCAAGCCGTCAGAGCGGAGGCGCGAGTCGCCCCACCTAGGCACATGTAGGGTCGGTGAGCACGGGCAATTTTCGCCGGCGTGAGGCGTGACCCGCTGAATCACGTTAAAAAACAAACAAACACGCCCTTTTTTCGATCAGCACGCCCATCCCGCCCAAAGTAGTTCCCCCATAGATCGACTCAGAGCCCCCCATTTTCGATGGTTTAATGAAATCCAGTCACCACATCGGTTCCATGTTTCGGCCGTCATGCCAGACGGACGCCGCGCCCGCAGCTAGCTTCTATTGTTGCTGCGCCAGAACTTGGAGAGGTCCCAGTCAAACCGATCGATGTCTGGGCCAGTCAAACGTACAAAAGAGCCTCTTTGTTGGGCCTGGCCTCTCCAATTTTTTGCGGAACGACAATACTGGCCTCTATTCCGGATGAGCATGACCATGGGACAGCCCCAAGAGCCTACGACGCGGGGATTCTGCGTCACTGGAAGCACAAGATCAGCTCTCTTTCCTGACGTAGTGAGCGTGGCTCATAGCACGGAACGTACACCATCAGAGGCGTCCATTCCGTCGCGGCGCACGCACGATGCGCACGATGTGGACATCATGCCGATTTCATGCAAGGTTTTGTTGATCTCTCGAGATAGGTGTCCCATAGGAAACCCGATGACCTATTATACATCTGTCTGATGCGAGATCCTCCACGAATTATTGGACTTTTAGTTCGGCAGTCATTAAGCACGCCCCAAAAACGACACTTGAATGCTGGGCATGAGGGCGTGAAACGCCTTAATTAATGAATTAAAGAACGCCCCGTGCCGGGGCGTGAGCACGTCTGGGACGTGCTCACCAACAACTAGGCACAGGTGGGGTTGAGTATTTTTAAGACTCAGACCGTCCTGGGTTGGCTTTCTCCGGTCCGCTTGGCGGCCCAAGAGAAAGTGTTCCACATGTCGCTTATCACGGTTCCCCTGAGTGAAGTCGCCTTCCCTCCTTTGTTTACTAGGCCGGCGGCAGTCACGCGTGGTGCTCGTGTTTCAAGTTGTGGGTGGTCTTTGTTTAGCGGCGGCGCGCATCACCGGGACGCCATCCACGTAGGGGGACACTTGCAACTCCTCTGTTGGTTTCTGGTCGTGGGTGATCATACGGGTGTACACACGGTTAGGGGTCGCGCTTGCGAGTGGGCGCGGGCGGGTGCTGTTGCCTACTGTGTGGTTTCCAGCTAACGGGGAGTACTGGTGCTTGCGCGTCCGTACCACGCAGCTGGGCGCAAGCCGGCGCGTGGTGTGACACAAAGAGTGTCTTCATTCTTATTGTGGACGCCGCCCGTCACCCCGAGCGCCATTGGCGAGCGCGAGGCGGGTCGTGGGGCTGCGCCGCCGACAACCGGGGGGTGTCTCGTCTTGCGTCTACCCCACTTCGGTGGGGCTTGGAGAGGTGCGTTAGGTGCCACGGTCGTCGGACCTGTGGTTTCAAGTGAACGAGGCAAACGCGCGCGAGGGTGTTTTGGGTAGCGGGTCTTTCGGACTATGGTTGGAGTTCCTGAGCACGCGGCCGGCTTGCTGCCGTCCTTGGTCCGGACTGGGCGCAACAATCTGGGGCGGTCGATTGGGTCGGTGCGCACGACGTCGGCTACCTACGCGCGACGGAAGAGTGCTTGTCGTCGCTTCAATGACGGGCTCCTCGGGCAGTGGGGCGGGTGGCGGCACGAACAATACCGTGCCCATCTTCATGGACGGCCTCGAAACTGGCGACCTACCACTCGTTCCCACTGGCTTTGTTCGCACGATCCGCACCATCAACGGACCCCAGGACGCGGTACCCGTCCTTGGCGATGACCTCAAGCGCAGGGTCGCCAACCTCTTCCCGCCCGAGCGGCTATTCTACGCCGACGTCCTCGTGCTGCCTCTGCTATCTGAGGACCTGATCACGTGGCTACAGTACTGGAAGGCAGACGTTACGGAGGACGCTTCCGTCCGCGCGACTACTCTGCTCGCGCACTACGTTTACAAGGGCGACCAACGGGACGCGGCCATCAAGATGGTCGAGGCGGACAACCGCAAGTACGAGCGCAGTCCGGAAGCCACAGACGGCACGGTGCGGCCCGTGGAGAAATTTTGTGGGCAAGACGCTCGCCTGTTCTCCCGGGGCGTCCTGAGGCGGGCATGCGTGGTCACAACGGGGAGACACGTCATGTTCCTTCCGGTGCTTGTAGCAAAAGCGCTCGTCCTCACCAGCGCTCCTCTGCCCACGGCAGCCAAGACAGCGAATTGTCTCGCGATGGAGCCGGTGTAGGCCTCGGCGGAAGTAGCATGCGTCGCCAAGGGGTGCACGACGCGAGCGGTCGCGGCCTGGGCTCCAGCGGCGCCATTCACGACGGAGTTGGCTTTGGTGCCAGTGGTGGCAGCCACGGCTACCGGGCGCCGGGACAGAGCGCGGCGGGTGCTGGTGGCTTCCGCGGCGCCGTCGACCACGGGGAGGGTAGCGGTACCAGAGCGCCCTAAGGGTTGAGTGGCGTGAACCCAAGCTTTGGTCACGGTGACGCTGGTGGCGGTGGAGTCACGCACCTGTATGAAAACCCCGCTGTATCGGTGAGCGTCGAGCGCCAAGCCCACCAAGTAAGAAACCGCTTCAAGGACCAGTCGGCCAAGTTCTCGGGAAAGACAAAGCAGCTCTGGGACAACTACACGACGCACTACGACCTCGTGACCCGCGACGTTGGCGTGTCGGCGCAGCACAAATTGCAGTTCCTGCACAACCTGCACAGTAGGTCCAAACCCGCGCTCCTTCAGGCTCCAAAGGTAGGGGCCAAACAGGCTGGAGTCGACCCGTTCAGCCACATCTGTGGTGCATGAAGCCCTTTCTCATGTTCACTTGGTAGTGCTCGTGAAGCACAGTGAGTTCGGAAGAGAACATGAGTCCCTCCCTGAGTGTACATATGCACACGCATTTGAGGCGCAGGACGTAACGGAGGCCGCCACCTCCCCCCTCTACGGCGGCGTGGGGGGCCAGATGATACGCGACAAGGCATTCTGCACCAGAATGACAACCGAACACCCATTTCGGATGCTGGCTGACACATATAATGCGCACAGCATGGAAAATTCCGGAAACTTGGTGTGCATATCGTTGCAGGCGCTATGCACGTGCTCCTACCGTGCGAGTGCACTATTGGTCGTACGAAGACATAGCACGGTCGGAACAGCGCTGAACTAACAGTGCTGCAGAGAACGGTGCTTGCGGTCATAGGGCTGTAGGTATCGGCGATATGGACACATGCATGCCGTCGTAGGACGTCTTGCGGTACTCCAACAAGCCAGGGTGTGTTATAGGCGTCACATGTGATGCGGAAAATGCGCAAAATTCTAAAAGTCTGTCTGATCGTGCAGAACAAGGATCTGGACCCGCTGTGCTGCTCTCCGGCGAGGCACTACGCTCTTTCTTGGAGGATGTGCTGCGGACGGTCGTCACGTACGAAGCGGCCGGTGCCAAGATCCATGAGCGCTTCCTATCGCCTCTAAATCAAGGCTGTGCGAAGAACTTCCTGCAGCTCTTACGCATGAGCGACTTTGTGGCCAAGGGCCTTTCAGAACCTGACTCGCTCGAGAAAACGTACAAGCTCGCTGCAGTTGCGTCTAAGAAGCTGCATCGTGCACTCAGTGGCGACACGCACCGTGCCAAATGCTTGCGAAGCGCGGTTATTGGCTACCCGTGGGCGATGCGCCCCCTCAGCCGTATGGACACGCACGGCATCAGCTTCTAAGGCCTGTACGGGAAGCTGTATGCGGCCGTGTACATAGAAAGAGATTCTGAAAGCGCTATGTCGCTCGACCGCGTGCCCGCGTCATCAAGTGCTGACGTGGAGGCTGGCGCAAGTGTCCGGTCTTGTACGGTTGACAGGCAAGGTACGGCGTTGCCAAGACGGCTGTCTTGAACCGAATCTTTGCCTACTAAGGTATCGTAAATAGCACGGGGGGCGGGGCCCGCGCCATGGGACCTGCTTTGGTTGCGGTGACCCGTCCCATCGGCTGGCGCACAGCTCGAAGGACACTGATCTGGCGGACGCCTGGAAACGCAGGGCGGCCTGTTGGGTGGAGCGCCGTGCACCAGCCGACATGAAGGCCATAGTGCTCTAAGACCTGATGTGCAACCGCGTGGCAGACGTGGCGACGAACAAGGGCGTTTCCTGAGCCCCTTCAATGGCTGACAGCTTCAGCGAACGCGACAAACGGATTCGCGCGCCACGTGGCTGAAGGCAGGGCAAACCAATCCCGATGCTGAGAGTTGTGTGTCGCTCGGCGCTGCGGCCCTCTGCCATGATATCGCAGACCAGGCGGACGACACCTGCGGGCGCCTAGAACACAGCGGCTCGAGTTTTCAGCCGGGGGTCTGATCCGTAGACCTTCCCCCGGCTTCAAACGACCGCCATCAAAGCCCAACATTGAGCAGGACGCCGAGCTCGTCACGCTGTTGACGAACATGGACGTGTTTCATGGCGCCTGCCCCGACACCGGGACACAGCGCATGGATATCGGAAGGTCGCAGGCAAAGGCGTACCTGGCCTCCATTTTCATTGACGCCAAGCTTGCTACGTCCATGGATCCGGGGCGCTACAGACTCGGCGGCGGCAGCTACGTGACGGTTGGCGTCGTGCAGATTCGCGTGCCCATCGCCGAAGACTACTTCCTACCGATGGCCGTGAACGTCATCGACCTCAACCTGCCGTTATTGATGGGATTGGACATCCTGGACCTCTACGGCATGTACGTCAACAGCGTGACCGACCATCTCTAGTGCATCAACGAAGGCGTCAGTGTGCCTTTGATGCGAAAGTTCGGCTACATCTACCTGAACTAGGGATCAAGCATCCTGTACACGCTACCGAAGCTGCAACGCATTCACAAGCACTTCTACCGCGCGAATCCCGAGCGCTTGTACGCGCTTATGCGCCGCGCCAAAGACGAACATGCAACACACAAATCCCTGCAGCAGGTGGAGAACATCACCGAGGCCTTTGACCTGTGCCAACGCCTGGCGCAGGAGCCGAGCTGCTTCTGCATGGCCTTGCCGGACAAAGACATCTGCTTCAACAGGCGAGTGATGATCGACATTTTGACGCTGGAGCAAACTCTGGTACTACAAGTTTTAGACCGAGATACGCTGTTCAGCGCCGCCACGCTCCTGCACCAGAAGGCGGACACCAAGTCGGTTTGGGAAGCCTTCCTTCGTATCTGGGTTGCAGCATATGCAGGCTACCCCAAGCAGCTGCACGCTGACCGGGTAAAGAACCTGAAATCCCAGGAGTGGAGGCAGATGATGCGCGACGCCGGGATCAAGCCGCCGGACTCCGGAGTTGAGACCCACGATTCCTTCAGTGCCGGCGAACGGTACCACATGATGCTGCGGAACAGCTTCTGTGTCATCCGCATGGACCACCCAGGCATCCCGGTGGATCCTGCGCTCTCCCTGGCTGTTTGGTCCATGAACCAAACGGCTGGCCCGGCCGGTGTCTCGCCGCAGTCGCTCGTGCTCAGGGTCAATACTCGAATGCCTGTTATACCCGCTGCCGTTCCGGTTCATCCGGAGCACTGCAAAGCCATAGTGGAGGCTCGCGCCGCCATGGTCAAAATGGTAGCGCAGGCGCGGCTGAGCAAGGCGTTTCGTAAACGTGTCCCCGGGGCAGCGGGTCAGGAGATTGGCCCCGGAAAGCGTGTGTTGGTCCACCGGAAGATCCCCAAGAAATGGAAGGGCCCGTATAAGGTGGCGGGCAGGGACGGTAAGCTGGTGTGGCTGAGTTTCAACGACATCCTCAAGCTCTTTTCGGTTGACAAGGTCAAGCTGTACAAACCGCCGATCACGCCGGCCACGGCAGACAAAGGGCCTAGTGCGACAGCAGTGGCCACGAAGACTTAAGTCCCGGGGGTGATTGTCGCCAATCCTTCTGGCACTCCGACGGCTTGTGCGACCTATCCCACAGGCGATGGTACCGGAACGGTCGCTGTCATCGTCGCTGACGGCATCTCTGCCGCAGTTGCAATCCTCAACAGCTTGTATCGGCAGATAGGCCACGTATCGCTGTCTCGTCACCGCGCTGCGCCTTATGAGGAGGATGAGCGGAGCTCCACCTTTATGTCGGAGGTCCTCGAACATGGTGACCCACTTGCTTCCATTCCGGGGATGGAGGCAGCGAGACAGGCAGAGGCCGACGGCCTCAAGCGACGTGGATTGCTGAGCAAGGTGCTGGAGGAGGACGTGCTGGCGAAGGCCGATATCCTTGGCGCCAGATTCTTGAATGCGATCAAGGAGCCAAACACGGACGCGGATAAGTAAAAGTCACGTTATGTCGCCCAGGGCTGCGGTGACAAGGACAAGCTCTTCATTGCGCAACACCTATCGAACCTGCGACAGAGCTCCACTAACGTTATCGTCTCGACGAGTGCGGTGCTGGGCTGGCGGCTGTTCTCGCACGACGTCAACCAGGAGTACATACAGAGTAAGGACGCCTTGACACGGGAGCTGTATGTGTGCGTGCAAAAGAGCGACACTAGGTTCTTTGAGCTGACGGCCGGGGAGCTGCTGAGGTTGCGCAGACCGCTGTAGGCAAACGCAGACTCAGGCGACTACTGGGATGCGACATTTGTGCTCCACATCAAGAAAGACCTGGGCATGGAATCTCATACCGGAGACTCGGCCTTGTTCGTCAAGATGGACGGCTGTACCCCCGATGGGGTGCTGGGGGCCTACATGGACGACTCGTGTATGGGCGGCAACGACAAGTTCCAAGACCTGACCCTGGCCACTCTGGACAAGTTTAAGTACAAACCGCGCGTCTGGGAGGAATTTCAGTTCATCGGCGTCTCCGTGCGGACTCTTCTGGGACAACCAAGGTCTTTTGCTCTTTGTCCAAATGTCTACTTTGACAGCCGGTCGCGGCTGCTGCTGTCGGAAATCTACGAAGAATTCATGCGGGCGCGAGCTGCGTTTGTCTGGATGGCGCACGGCCGGCGGAATCTTTGCTGTTCCATCAATCGCGCGGACCAAGTGACGGAGGCTCTCTCGTCGGAGAAGCAAGTCAAGGGGATGAACAAGGCGATCAAACACGCCAAGTCAACAGAAGAGATGGTATTAAGCTTAAAGCCACTGGAGCGAGCGTCCTTGCACCTGCGCGTATTCGCCGATGCTCCGTTACATTCCAGCTATGACATGTCGTCACAGCTGGGATATACTGTTCTCCTGTGCGACGCGGAGGATGAGTGCCTTGTGCTGACGTACTCCAGCAGGAAGGCGCGACGGATCGTGCGGAGCATCATGGCGGGGGAGGTTTACGCGTTTGCTGATGCCTTCGACGCCGCGTACATCCTCAAGCACTACAAAGAACTCGTCTACAACCAGCTTTTGCATCTTGTAATGCTGACTGACTCGAAGCAGACGTTTCACGTCATCACGCGGGCGACAAACACCACCGAGAAGCGTCTTATTATCGACTTCGCGGTCGCACGCTAGGCGTACAAAAGACGCGAGATCTCCAACGTCGGCCTGATCAAGTCAAAGCACCGCCTTGCCGACGGGCTCACCAAGCCAGGCCTATGCCCGGAGTTTGACGCGATGATGCGAGCGGGAGCCGACGCAAGTACCGTGCAGCAGTGGATCATCCGCTCCAGCACGGCTACGTCGACGGCGTCGGACGGTGCGTCACCCACCGAGATGAGGTCAACGACAATGGGGCCGCTCGCGACTGTGGCCGGCAGCGCAGAGCCGACGCGCTCGGATGATGAAAGTGAGGGACTGTGAATCTTCGGTCTGCGAGCCGGGGCGCCACGTAGCGGTGGCCAAGGCGGTTGACACATCCTCGCGCGCCATCATCCTTTACGGGACCGGTGGACAAATCATCTGCCGGAAACCGATTGTGCGCGCCGCGCATCGGCCGTTCCTCGTGTCGTGTCGTGCCGGGCACCAGGCCGACAATATGTGTGGCTGTGATTTGTTGGTGTCTGTTGGTGACCGGCGGGACGCTTCCCGCTGGAGATTGTGTGCGTTACCGGGCCTTTGCGAGGGGGTGTGACCCGGCGGCGGCTGTGTGAGGAAGGCAGGTCTCTGCCGGGGATTGTGTGCGTTTCTGGGCCTTTGAGTGGGGGTGTGGCCCGGCTGCGGCTGTGCCCGACGCGCTGTTTCCCGTCGGTGATTGTGTTGGCCTACTTTGCGCCAGAGGGGGTGGGTGCCACGAGCACACAGCGCCTGCGCCCATATCAGGCCGAACCGCACCGGCTAGCGGGGAGCTCGGTCGCCTGCCAGCCTTGTCATTCCAGCCGCCATCCTCCCGGCGAGGGGGACGTCGGTTGCGCGTGGGCGGGCGCAAGGCGCTTACACTGCATTTTCTTGCAGTCTTACCGTGTATCCACACCGACCAGGGTTGCACGAATGGCGTACAAGCATCGCATGCTTCGAATATTGTACCATAATTATGACAAATCATAGCCATAGTGATGAAACCATGGAAGATCCTCATGCATACGTATTTAATCTAGTTAGTTCCCTTTTGGGAGAATGGTCAAGGTAACGTGCGCGTTCAGTCGTCACTGTGTCTCGGTGGCTGGACGGAATGCCGCCAGCGACAGTTTGCACAGCTCAGCATGTACCAAGAGCACGCGCACAAGCTATCTCTACTTGCACCTGGCTGTTCGCAAGGCTGAGCCGTTTTGACTGCACTGACGTGACACTGATGCAGCATGCGAGACGTGAAAGGCTGCGGTTGACAGATAGACAGGCCTCTTCGCCACTTCCGCTTCGCCACGCAGCCTCGGTGCCGTTGTGCTCTTGAAAGAGCCGCCTGACATAGCGGTCGCGTCTCACGAAGTGGGTGTCATCGCTGTTTCTGACAGCCCATGCACTTGTGCGATTGCCATCCACCTTCACGTACTTTTGCACCAGCGTACGTCGACATTCCTGTGATAGTGCTGCTCACAAGATCCATGCTTCGGATAATTGTCTTCTAAAACTGGGGTCGAAAACAAGCCTGATTTTTATGAACTGACAATGAGGTTGGAGAATCGGTACATTTAGTCGATGAACGAAATCGGTAAGGGTCGGTATCCCGATCGAAACTCGGTATGGTCGAAGTTCTCAACGGTCGGTACACTTCGGAACGCTTACTTAAATAGTATTTATACGTTCGAAAGCTCGACCGATGCCACACAACCAGGGGTCCTCAATCGTAGTTTTCCACAAGCGTATTCGCGCGTTTTTGATTCAGGTACATACCCGAATGCTTGAAGTTTTGATTTCCTGAAATCGTACGCTACCCGAATAATGCGATTGACCGAAGAAAACTTGAATTCGACCCAACCGCGTTTTTTTTTGGACATACCCATACCCAATGATTTGTGCCAAGAAGTACGCTGGCCAGATCTTTTTCAGCGTATTCTACTGCAACCTCAGGCGCTGGACTTGTGTTCATGGTCTACGCAAGACTTGAAACTTACTTTGTTAGGTTGCGGGTGGCAGCGGCGGCCCCTGAAGTGGCTGCTTGCTCCACTCCTTTCCGAAGCAAGGGGGAAGGAGGACATGGAGCGGCGTCGCTGGAGGCCCTCCCAGTCTTCCGGCGCGGGAAGGGGCGGGGTGGACGCCCAGTTGTTCCGTTTTGCGCGTCCCAGCCGGTCGTTGACCGCCAGCTGGAGAAGTCACTGCAGTGACTCAAAATTTTTGTTGTCGCCTAGATCCGCTTCCAATGGCAAGTGCAGCACACTCCACGGTGCGTGAAGGCGATCGTCGCAGCCGCCTCCTTAGCCTTAGACGCGTCTACCGCCCAAGAGGGCACGGCGGATGGACCGCTGCGCACGCACCGCGCGCCCACGCTCGGTGGAGGGCGGCGGCGGCGGTGGCGGCGTGTGCATCGTATTCTGTCGGTAGCTTCCGTAATTGGGTCATCCGCGTCACCTAGCCGTGGCCTTGTACGGAGCTGCTCTCGAAAGTAGGCAATGTGCCCGTCAAAGTCGGGTTCGTTCGCTTGAAAGCCAGACAGATGCACTGTGAGATGGAATACTATTTTCGAGAGCATCTGCAGGATTATCACTTTGATATCGATAAAAGGTTATCTCCTGGATTTATGGTCAAACAATTCCGAAGGCGATGGCGCAGACCGCCCTGGGATTGCTTGGAGCGAATCCCGAGGACAGTCTGGAAGCGGACAGTGGAATCATTCTGGGAGCAATTTCGCGGATCGTGTCATGACGACTGCGAGACGACCGCGGGATCGTTGCGAGAATCGTTATAGAGACTGACCTCGACGATAGTCTAGCGACAGTTTTCCATCATCATCTCTACTACACTGGTTGCGCTATCGTTTTGCTGATGACGGTTTAGAGAAAAAGGACACAGTATTTTCCCTAAACCAGTTCGTCAGGACAGGCCGTTGACAGAGACTTGAGGATCGCCCAGAGGCCTGCCAGTGCGCTTGTCTCCGGCTCTATCTTTTTGTACATTCCGTAGGCTGGCTCGCTGACTAACCCAGAATGCCATTCTGGTTGACCATCTGCTAATACAGGCTGAAGAACGAACTGGAAGCTCGTCCCACATTCATTCGCGAGACATTTAGTTGGAGACTATCGTGCCACCCTGTCTGTAAGACAGGCATAAAAACGATCCTCATCACAGTTAGTTGGGTAATGTGCCAGCAGGCATCCCAGTGCGTCTGAAAGATCTACATCAACGTCTGTCCTGGAACCTATCGGGCCGCTCTATTTGTTGCACCTGCTCATGGAATGTCTGCCAAAAGAACTGCATAATAAATCTGTACCTCATACGTTTGTTCATCAGTCGAATGCGCTCACTTCCTGGCCTGCAACCAGTCTCAGAGACTGTTTTCTAGGGAGAAACAAAGACGTGATGATGTATAGTGCTCCGCCTCATCTACTACGTTGTTCTAAGAGACTGTTTTTGGGGCAATGAGAAAGAATAAGTCAAGGAGAATAATAGACGCACAGAGAGATAGAAAACAATTAAAATAGAGTAGAAAAAGCAACCCCTCAAGCATATGATAATCACTCGGGTTGTTCCAGTCCGCCTCTTCATCAGCAGAAAGGTCGAACTGAGAAGCAGCAATATCCTTGAGTTCGTCGCAGATGCACTGGACGTCTGCATTGCGCACGTTCGCGCTGTCCGGCCGGAAGAGCTTAGGCATCTCGTTCTTCGCAATGTAGCTCTTGATGTGGTGTGCTCCCGCAGCCCGAGTCCCAGCGGTGATGTCCCCGGGGTCGAGGCATAAAAGCTCAGAAAAGATAGAGGCATCAGTCGCCTCCAAGTCGAGGAAGCACGTGACCTTGGCGTCAGTGTCGTCCAGTACCAGCTGGTATCGAGTAACCCGGTCCGAGACAACCGCACTGGCTGGGGCGATCTTGTCTTCATTTCCGCGTAGCACTTGAAGATGCTGTATCTTCGCCTGCGGTACACCAGCGTCCAAGTAGACGCCAATCTTGCGGCGGATCATCAGACGCCTAGCGTTTCGTCTGCGGTTACAAACGTTACACAGCCTCCTGTTCAGGGCCACCTTGTACTCCTTCTTTTTCCCGATGCGACCGGCCACCGTAAAGTCGATCTTGGACACGGCCTTGTCGAGAGCCCGCTCCATGGCGGTACGAAGGCATCTTGCGCTGTCGTTCTTGGGCCCTTCCAAGTGGCCTTTCGGGCAAATTCAGGTCAGGCAGACATGTATTGGGGCGTCTTGGTGGTTCTCAATACGTCCAGCGTCCATCTTGTTCTGATAAATAGCACGCACCATGTTCTGTCCGTACCGAGCAAACTCAGAGCACACAACCGACTGAAGAAAGAAGTAGGACATGGAAATCAGTAGCTGAAGACGTCAGATACCGTACTGAAGGACCCTCGACTGACACCTCCTGTCAACATAGACACAACATGAAAGGAGCTCACGCATGCATCTCTACACGATGAGGAGACCCAACCGTGATAAACATACTCTATGTTGGGACCATAGTTCATTTTCCAAGGGGGTCCTTCTTGCGGCGGAGGCCCGCTCCGGCGTGGACCCAGGCGTGGACCCCGGTGTTGACAGGCCACCTCCCAACACCTCGCTTCCAGACATCGGGATCCGGCAGTCCAAGCCTTTATCAGAGCTCGTCCAACAGCCAAAGGCTCTGCAGTATTCGGTCGTCGCCCGCTGAGCGGCAACCAAGTGTCGCGGGCGCGCAGCGGGGAAAAGCTGTCCATCGTGCCCCTTCGCAGCCGCAGCCTCTTCCAGAGCAGCCCCCGTGGGTACGACAGACCGTCAACCGCACCTGTAGGCAACAGACAAGTAACCTCTCTGCACTCGTCTTATGTCGCCCGCAGCAGTCCCTGTACGTTTCTTGGTGAAGTGCGTGGCAACCAGTCGTCGAGCGGTGGGCGCCACAGATCTGGACGCTGGCACAACCAAACAAAGTGCGACACAGACCGTCACCGTGCGGCAGTAGACCAGCGTCGACCGCGGGTACCGCTGCGCACACCAATACAAGGCCCAGCAACAAGAGGACGCCAGCGCGACACAGACCGTTCACGTCTCTGCAGTAGTCAGGTGTCGCCAGCAGAGCTCCGAGCGCGTGTCATGGAGAAGCAGGTGGCAAGTAGCCGTCGCGTGGAGTACAGCACAGGTCCCAGAAGTGTCACCGTCGTTCGCCACCAAGTGCTAAGCAGGCCGTCGTCGAGTATCACAGGCGCGGGATCGCTCTCAACAGACCGTGGTCGCGTAACAGACGTCCAGGATCGTTCTCACGAGCATGAATGAACAGAACAGGCAGTAACCGTCACACAGGAAGCCAATCGCGACGCAGACCGGCAACGTCTTCACGGTCCTCCCAGGTCGGCAGCGGAGTTCCCAGGCCGTCTTGTGGTTGTCGGTGGAGCACAGGAATCCATAGTAGCGTCACATGGATACTCGAACGTTCACACAGGTTACACAGATCCAGGCTCGGTCATGTCGCCTCAAGCGGGCAACACAGACCGTCAACTCCACGTCTTCGTCAGAGGACGCCCACACGGGTCCGAGCACATGGCGTGCGGCAAGCAGTGGTAACGAACGGTCTCGTCAGTACTTCATCCGAGGGGCGAAGAGAGATCTACATGGACGACCTTTGCAAACGTGGCCCTCGTCGAGACCGCGATTGTCACACGGTTGTAATGTGCCCTCACTGAGACGTGCCGCCACGGAGATCGAGCGCTCCGTGGAACCCAAAGATCGTCGAGGCGCGCAGCGCGGGCGCAGGACTCCGCCGCATGCTCGCACAAATGAACATGTAAAGAGCTTTGAAGCGATTTTCGTTGGGAGCTACATCCATCACTGATAGGTACAGCATGCCTGAACACGGCACTGAGAGGCTTCCAGGGGTGTCACGTCTCGAATGGGCACAGTTGAAAGTCAGTATTGTATTTCTGTCGGACACAATTTGACCAGATCATTTGCCAATGGTAGTTGATTCCGACAGCTGTCCGGAGGGGAGCAGCTCGATCTCTGCGATCAGTCGAACTTGCGATCGCGGATCATGGAAGCGCCGCCGCTGCAAATTGGACAATTCAGATTGTTGGGCAGGCTACCCGACCGGGTACCCGATCGGGGTTAAGGTCGAACAAGCGACCCGCTGCGGCCGAGCCGTGGGGATACACCTCTCTTTTCGGTCAGTGCGCACGTCGAAGGCCCGTGTTGCTCGAACGCGTCTCCTTTGCGCGGCCGTCGGCAAACCGCAACTGCCGTGCGCCGCGCACTGCGACCCGTACCGAAGGTGACGCGCACCCCAGAGATGTGCTCCCTTAGAGCATCCGTGTGTCGGGTTTCTGGGTGACGCACCCTTTGGGTCGTGCTCCCCTGTCGAGCGCACGCCTTGCGTTGTGCGCGCAGCCCCGTGTTCCGGGTTTGACGCACCCTTCGGGTTGTACGCCCCGCTCTTTTTAGCGCCAACTTGCGCTTGTGCGCTGTTTCGGGTTGCTGGACGAAGCACCCGCTGGGTCTTGCTCCCTTGTCGGTCGCACGCTTCTGGTTGTGCGCGCCGCCCCTTGTTCCCGGTTTGACGCACCCGTCAGGTAGTGCGCCTTGTTTTTTTAGCGCCCACTCGCTCTCGTGCGGCGCGTCGGGTTTCTGGGTGAAGCACCCTGTTGGGTCGTGCTCCCCTGTCGGGCACACGCTTTTGGCTGTGCGCGCCGCCCGGGTTTCTGGGGTTGACGCACCCTTCGGGTTGTGCGCTCCCTTTTTGTCTTCGCACTGGCGCGCGCTCGCCGCGCCAAGAGCCTGCGTGTGACGTACTCCTCAGGTTGTGGGGGTCGAGTGACGCACCCTTAGGATTGTGCGGCTCGCCGAGTTCCGGGTTTGACGCACCCGTCGGGTTCTGCGTCCCGTTTCTTTAGCGCCCACTTGCTCTTGTGCGGCGCTTCGGGTTTCTTGATGAAGCACCCTTTTGGGTCGTGCTACCCTGTCGTGCGAATTCTTTTGGTTGTGCGCGCCGCCCGGATTTCTGGGGTTGACGCACCCTTCGGGTTATGCGCTGCGTTTTTGTGCGCGCACTGGCGCGCGCTCGCTGCGCCAAGAGCCTGGTTGTGGCGTACTCTTTAGGTTGTAGGGGTCGAGAGACGCACCCTTAGCGTTGTGCGGCTCCCCGTCGCACGAGCGCCACTCCAAAAGGCATCCGGAGTAACCCACCGTCCGGGTTTTGTGTCTCGCGCTGGCGCACGCGCAGCACTGTCGATTGGGTGGAGCGACGCACCCTCCGGGTTGTGCGGCATCCCCTCGGGCGTGTCCCCCCAATTGTCGCTCGAGCGACGCACCCTCCGGATCGTGGGGCTCCCCAGCACAGAGGGGCACACAGAGAGGCGCACCCTTTGGGTTGTGCGGCTCGCGCTTCTGGCTTTGCGGTGCGGAACGGCGTGTGGTGGTGTTCCCCTTCTTGTTGCGCAGTCCTTTTTGTCGCACCCTCGGGGTTGTGCGGTGTCTTGTCGCCTAAGAGACGCACCCTTCGAGTTGTGCGGCGTTCTGGGACTCACCCCTCGGGTTGTGAGGACTTCCCTGGCGCAAGCTGACCTCCCGGTGGCGCGTGTAGTGGCTCACCCTGTGGGTTGTGCGGCTTTGCGTTCCGCGCGAACGCGTGCACGTGTGTGCTTTGTGGCGCATCCTTGAGGTCATCCGCGTCCGCCGGGCGCGTTTCCTGGGCTCGCGAGTCTGTCCGCAGGTTTTTTACGCTCGGCACCGTCAACACTCACGTTCCACGCTTCCCACGCACCCCCCCGAGATTGGGCTCCACCGAAGAGTGCCCGCCAGCTTCTAGCAGCTTCCAGGAGCCAAGATGGATGGCGGCCAGCGTCTACCGCAAGGTGATGAGAGTCGCAAGCGCAAGCAGCCGACGCAGGCCGCTCGAGCCAATGCAGACGGGGACAACTGTCCAGCCGATGAGGATGTGGCTTGGGCCGGTCGTGCTCCACGTGACCATGCGGCGGGCTCGCTCGCACCAAGGCGATCACGTGTGCGGCGTGGCTTGCACTGCGCAGGCGGGACGGCACACGAGCGGCGAGAAGGGACCGTGGCGTCACACAGGCGGGCCTGCATGATCTCTCGGGCAGCTGTGGCGGGCTCTGTGCCGTGGCCCAGGTGTGCAGAATTGGGGACTGGTGGAGTAGAACAACCAATAACAATCACCTCGGAGAGGAGGGAAGTACCGGCCGCCCCAGCCGCTCGTGCGTCACCCGCTATGGGACCCGAGGTCCAGGAAGTCAGGCCGACCGAAACGCCAGGACAAACAGGCACGGTTTACTTGCCGGCGACGACGGGGCCTCCCACCGTCGTCGCCCCTCGTCCTAAAAGGGCGGAAACAGCTGCGCGGCAACCGGGGCCACTAGTTGGCCCGGTACCGCACTGCCAAATACATACGATGCAGATAATTCCCTGCAATGCCTGACGGATTGACCCGCCCCGCTGTCAGCACATGAATAGCCTACGAGCTCACCGGGCAAGTGCGCCGAAGGCGCTCACAAGTCGCAGCGGCACGCCACAAATGCGATACACCACCGGACACCCGGCTTCGGCGCACCAGGGCCCACAGCCACCAGTACAGCGCCTCTGGCGTAGTACTACAGGTGGGATGCGCCAGCCCCCGTCTTACACGTACCATCTGTTCTTGCCGCCGTCTGCTCCGGCACATGCTCATCCATACGACGCATATCATGCTCCGTATGGCGCTTTTCCAGCGGTCGCATCTTCACCGCTGGGGTATGCCCCGCTTGCATCACCCTGTTACCCCCCCACAGCTGCCTACTGCCAGGCCACTCTAACTGTTCCCGTTTTACCCCAAGCGCCGAAGACCCTTCTTGATGCGTACCCGGCACCGGTGCACCCCCATTCGGACGGTTCGTTACCTCCGGGCAGGACGACGAGGGCCAACGTCGGTGAGTTGGGACGTTCGTGCCGCTCCTCAGGCGCACCCATTGACTTCTTGACAACTGTGCTGGAAGACGTCAGAATGGGGAAGCATGATTGCAAAGGCGGTCCGTGTTTGCTCGCAGTGGGCAACGTAATCAGCGCTCTGCGGTGCGCTGGGCCATCTGTGGACATGGATGTCACTTCCAAGGCGGTGGACAACTGTTCAAGTGGGTGTGGGAATGCTGTACGATTGAGCAAGGGGCCGTGCGCCGCATCTCGCATGTTGAAGGTCGGCTCACCACTAGATGTGGTGCTGCGATACGCTGCATCCATGGTCGCGACCAACTGCTGCCAAGGGAACTGCCGTGCTGTGCCCCTCAATGGACGTGAGGCGTCCGATGCGACACTCTCGCAGCGGCCATCTCTTCCTCACCAAGTTCCTCCCGGATCGTCGCGCGCTTCGCCAATCGCAGAATTCGTGACTGGAGCCCCTGACTAATGCCGCCGTGGTCGTACTCCCGCACCTGGTCCAAAAGTGGTGGCGTCAAAGCCCCGGTCACCCCCCCCATGAGCGTTCACTCCCCAACGCCGACGTTTCCCGTTCTCTCGGATTTGGCTCTCAGCGACCTGGCCGCAGGGCTTCTCCTCCGCGTCGTGGCGATCAAGCTCGTGTTGGGGTCGTTGCCCCCCCTCGCACGCGCCTCCGCGAGCTGTCGTTGGACCGGTTGAGCGACCACGAGACGACACCCGTGACATCTTCTGGTCTTGGACGCCAGGCTGTGTTCTTTTTCAGGCTGATGTACACGCTCACGGCGTGGCTGAGCCTTGAGACGGAAGACCGGCGTCAGCGCACTACGTTGCATCTGCCTTCCTGGATTGGGACCGATTGCAACGAAGGTCGAGCCGGTGAGTTCTTGTGCAGCTCCGTGCGGTCGCAGAGGGACTCGCGGGTGCCCCTATGGTTCTCTGAGAGCTTGTCAGTCGCCCCAGTGTGCCATGGCGGGGGATGGTTTTCAATTATCTTCGTGGGGTTGGCGCAGGACATGCCGATGCTGTGCCCACAGAACGATGCCGACGAGCAACGCAACAGGTACTCGTGGTCCTCTTCTGTGCGAGTGATGGACCCGACTGGACTGTCGAGTGACAGAGCTGGGACTGCATGCGTCTCGTTCCTGTTCCGAGTGCTCAGCGCGGCAATGAGCCGCTGCATTGTTGAACGCAGCGATGCTAGTGATGGCGCCCGTGTCATCGAGCGGTCGCTTTGGCGCTACTTGACTGTTTCGCGCATGCAACAGCCGGACGGACCAGAGGAGGACGGGGGGTGTCTTTTGCTTTCTCGTTTATGCTTCTTATTGTGCTATACCCCGCCACACGCGAGAAACCTTCAGCACAGCCCCATAGACACCGACTAGACAGGCGCAGTGAACACAAGCTAAGTCGCGAGCAGCTTCCTGGACCTGGTGCAAGCTGCGCGGCCAAATTCATCTATCGACGAGCGACGTCACGGTGCGGACGCACGTCGGTTCCTACTTGTGGGGGGTCCGTGGCAAGCTGGGGATGCTCGGAGTCCGTCCGAATCTATTTCAAGGGACAACCCGCCTGTTCGTGGCCCTGTGTCTCCTAATCTCGCGGTCGATCCAGCATCGGTCAAATCCCGCGGCGGCGACGACGCGTTCAAGAGCCGCCGTGGTTCCACCGCGTCGCTATCGAGCCGACCAGCAGCGGCACTGGACTGTTCTGCAGACGACGCGCTGCTTCGTCTTGGTGCACGTCTGAAGCGGTTGCAACCTGCGTTGGAGGCGCGCCAGAGGGACACTGGCAGAGCGTCACTCGTCAATAGTGACGAGGGGCGAAAACTTCAAACAAGTCGTAGTGCCAGCGCTTCTGATGCGGCGGTGGCCGTCAAAGAGAGTGGCGACGTTATTCGTCGTCGCCCCAGCCCTGGTCCCGCTGAATCCCTCCCTGATGGCCGTTCACGACGCGGTATGAGCTGCCAAGAACAAGCCGGCGTCCTGTCTGGCCGCTGGCATGACGACGATGAAGACAATGGGCCTGCGTCCGGAAGGGATCCACGTTGGTCGCCACATGACCACGACACCGGTGTTGAGGCGGCTTCCTCTGCGCGGGAGTCGGCGAGAGCGGGCAACCGCTTCCCCGTTCCGCAGCCAGAGCTTTTGGCGTCGACTTCAAGGAGGAACAGAGGCTTACCACCCACCGTCAGCTTCCCCGAACGACTGGGCTCGGGCATAGAGGTAGCTGTTGCCTGCGCTGTTACGGAAATGATCGCGCGCCCACAGGCCAAGAAACAGCGCGTTGTGGCGGTAAATGAGTTGCCAGCAAGACACAGGGGCTCCAACAACAGCCACAAGTCGCTCTCGAGTGGCACTTCGGGCTCTGCGACATCCAAGTCGAGCGCATGCCCGTCATCGGGAAGTAGCGGTTCGAGTGCGACCCCCAGCTCCTCGCCAACTAGTCGCGCTTTTTCTGCCTCTTCGTCTGCAGCGAACCGCTCCGGCTCCGAGAGCATGTTTCCGAGGGAGCCCTACGGATTGACTCACTCTTCCGACGGGAGGAAGTCCCGTGTGGCCAATCATTCCTCCAAAGATGCGTCACAGTTCTCGTCGAGCTCATCACGCAGAGAGACAGAGTCTGTTTCGTTGTCACAACGTCAGGACAACACGGCGGTCTCCGCGGGGAGACACCCAGACGTCAAAAAAGTGGTCGGCAACGAGATGGATGCGAAAGAAGCACGACCGCCTAAGAATACCAAATCCATCGTGGCAGCTCGGGTCGTGCCAGTGAATGGTCTTCCACTGCACGGTGTGCCGTTCTTGACTCGCCAACAAACACGAACACTTGAGACGGACCGAGTGGTTATTTTCCGCGTCAGTCGTGACTTGCGGCCGTCGGCATGTGCTCTGCCTGCAGAAGGAAAAGTGTCGGTGTGGCGCCCAAAGTTTCCATCCTATCCCACAATTGTCAGCACAGACATGAGTGACCCGGACATTTAGGGTCGGGAGACGGCGACATTGGGACATCTTTTGCCCAGCTCGACGGTGAAGAAGATGACACTGAAGGAGGCAGCAGTTGCGACTCGGCTGAGCTCGAGAGCACTGCAGGCTGCCTTTCCCGGGTTCAACGAGCAGCGCTTTGTGGCCAACATCAGCGAGGCCGGTCTCTTTTGGGAAAAGGTCGCCGTTTCCGGCAAGCACAGCGCAGACGGTTCTGTGACAGGACGAGAGCCCTGTTTGCAGTACACCCGAAAGCCAGCTGTCTATGCGACTGACCTGTTCTACCCCAGCGACGTTCTCCCGAGTTCTGCCGACGGCCTGAGCCGCAGCCCTGACGATCCGATGTTTCCCTGGCAGGCACCGCGCCTTGTCCCATCCAGTCGACTGGCAAGTCTGAGAATCCCGAACCACTTTGGTATGGCGCAGGCCTGCACGACGTATGAGGGCATTACATCGAACATGCTCTATCGCGGGTCACTTGGGACAATGTTCCGGTGGCATGTGGAAGACAGCATGCTTCCCTTGGTATCATATTGCCAGTTGGGCAAGCCCAAGGTATGGTGGGTCGTGCTGGCTCATCAGAGAACACTTGTCAAAGCGCTGTTACTGAAGTACATTGATCCATTCGTGCTGACCGCGGCAGACCGAAACATCTGGGACGTACTGGCCAGCAAGCGTCTGTTCTTTCCACCGAAAGTCTTCCTAGAGCACGGTGTTCAGGTCACACGAGCCAAGCGGCATGCAGGCGACTTCATTGTGACGGCCACTGGGGCCCTCCACAGTGGGATGAACCTGGGCATCAAGCTCACATCGGCTACTAATTTCCCCACCCCCAGCTGGTGGCGCCTGGGAATTGAGCATGGCGCATGCGCGCGAGAGTTGGGCCGCCACGTGCCCTATCCTCTAGAGAAGATGATAATACAGCCATCTCAACAATTGGTGGCGGGGAACAGGTGGTGGGGAGATGCGAACATCCTGAAAGCGTGCGATCCCGAGAACGTTTTCATGGACGTCAAGGAGGCCGAGAAGTTCGTCTCGGAGTGCGTCGATCGCATGTCGGCCTTGGTCAACTCTCGAGACGGCAAAGTGTCGGTGGTGCCTTTCTCTGGCGTATCGGAAGCCGTCCGCAAGTTCCTCTGGATGGCCCGCACACCTCCGTCCACAGAGTCAAACGACATGCGCGTCGACCACTCCAGAGACGGTGCCCTGTGCAAAGACTGCAATGCTTTCTGCTGGGCCGCTGCCATAGTGTGCCCTACGTGCCTTGAGTACTTTGGGAAAAGAGCGCAGGAAGAGGCTCCTCTGTCGTGCTGGCGCTGCGTGTCATGCACCTATGACGAATGGCACAGGGAGGAAATCGGGAACAACACCTTCGTTGTCGTGCAAGGCTCCCACGAGCCTTTGGTGGTTTCCCGTCTATGTGGGGAGGCCGGGAAGCAGCTTGTTCGCGGGTTGAGGAGACTGCTTCAGCGGGTGGCATGAATTTCTTTCGCTCACGATCGTGATTATCTCGTTTTTTACGTCACTTCCGTGCATGGATCATTCTGTAAAACGAAAGCTTGTTTCGAGTTTCGCGAGAGCCCCACTTCCCAATGTGTGCGAAGCTCCGAGGCCCATGATCAAACAGCGATACATCAGACAGCTGCCTATGCAGAAGAGTTCCTGACAAGCGGTACTGACCTTTTCGCGTCGCGTTGTTCTGCAGGAAAATGCATGTTCTCCACTCGTGAAAATATTGTGGATATATTTCTAGTTTAGGCACAAAATGAATGAAGCAGTTCGCACTCATCAGGTCAGTACACAAAATCAACCACATTTGAATGGAAAACCGGACCGCTCGGAGAACAATCGAAAAGCCGACCCAGATGGTAGGGCGAGCGCCAACTCGTTTACGCTCTCGCAGGCCACAATGCACCGTCTCGAAAGGCCTTCTAATTCTACCATTGCTGGTCCGCCGTCGGCGGCTGCCGATGCAGTCTGGGGAGAACCCCCATTGACGAACAAGTGACGTACCCGAGGCAACCACCGTTGGCACGAAAAGAAAACCTGCTGCTCAATTTTAGCGACGTCAAGCACGTGGTAGAAATGCAACTCAGACACAGCTTCGGGCATAGGTTGTGCCGCGTCCACATCCGTCTGCGTCGGAGGGGTTTTCAGCACGGCGATAGTGGCACCTGCTTGCACTTTGAAGAGATGGCGGTTGCTCTTTGCGCTCTTCAAGAATCTCAAAACCCTACCAGCAGCGTATCGGGTCCACAAAGCGCTGACGTGCGAGCATTGCTGCATTCCTCGTGTCGACCACGCCTCGGTACGCCTGTCAGGAAACCAAGAGCCAGATCCGATCTTACGCTGAAGCACAGCTTCCGTTTCCTGTCCGTTGGGGTCTGTCAGCCACTCCTGTGGAATGCCGTACTTTTCTGGAGCGGCAACAACCCTGGAAAGCATGTCAACATCCCGCCATCTCTGCATCGAGAAGCCAGCAGGATCATGGCTGTTGCTCCGCTCAATTTCTCTCTTGGAAACTTGATGGAACTTTTCGAACAGCAGCTCGCATATGGCCGGCCCAATTTGAACAAGTGGCAGGGTCCGATAGAGAAGCTCGAGGACTCTGTGCACGCTTGGCTTTTCCCAGTTGATCCCTTTACTTGTGAAGGAGGCGAGCTCGTTAAACAGAGAACATTCCAACAGCAGTAGCGTGTGAACGGCTGGCTTGCAGCGGACGGAATGTTCCCTGTCGTTCCGAATTGTTGGGCGGAAGAACAACGCGTTTGTAAACGCACGTAGATCTTTAAGCGCCGCAGGAACCGACACTGCCAACGCCGGTAGAACGGTTTCTGAGTGCATGTCATCCAGCACTGTCGGAGCAATAGTGAGAAGAACAGCGTAGTAGGACATGGACAAGGTTGTGCCACCCATCTTCTCTGGCTCAAAGGCCTTGAGAACGGTATGTCGGGGTACATACCGGTAACACGCACGCATATCATTCACAAACTCATCCCTTTGAAGGACTGAAAGCGCATTGTAAACCTGTTGAAGTAGCGGGCCGGCTAGATTGAAGAATAGCAGATGAGATGGCGCCACTATGACGTGCTCGTGCACGTCGAAAGATCCAGCCCCACGTGCCTCGGACAAACCCATGAACTGGTCGCCAGTACCTTGCTGCATCCCGTTCAGCAAAAGCGCTGCCTTTACCGTTGCCTCAGAGCTCAGGCCAGCACCAATGACAGCGCGCTGCACAGCAAAAGTACATTCTTGGACGCGGGCATATCGAGCGTCTCTGACGTCACAAACCGTCGTGCTGCTCATCGCGCGTTCCTTTCTTTCAGAAGTCGTTTTTAGACCGACAATATCGCAGCTAGTACAGTGCTCCACGCCGGTAGCTCCAATTGCATTGGATATCTTAGCTGCCATTGGAGAGTCAAAGATGCCGGCGGCAGGATAGATGTGCACCAGTGCATTTCTCCCTTTAAAAGCGTCATACACTGTAATCCCAGTTTTGGAGGCGTGGCGTAGGTCCTTGACAACGGCGGCTATCAATGGCGCGCTAGCAGCGCCCGGCGGAAGATAAAACAACGGACACAAAGTTGAACTCCGAAAGTCAAGTGAGACAGATGTGTAGGCGTCATTGTGCCCCTCAACATCACCACGCCGAGGCTTCATGGTGCCGTACTGGTCGCCATACCACGAGACAAATATCTTGTACGGATTCTTCGGCACGAGCTGGGCGTCTTCCCTGACCACAGCTACGTCCACTTTCATTCTGGACACGGTGGATACAGCGTGTCATGCAATTGGAGCTCCCTCCTGGACACCCAGAACGCGCATCGCATGTATACTCCCGCACCTTGTGAATCGCGCAGTAAAAGTCCCGTTTCCCGTCAAGCATAAGGATAGTAGCGCCGGTCGTGCAGAATCTTCTGTCAGCATAAACGTGGCAGTCAAGTCTCCGACACGCAGAGCATGACCGGAGGCATATTCTGATGGCGACAAAGACACTTCGCCGTCTGTGGCCATCCCCGTACTCTGTAGCTTGGCCTTGAGTCTCACCGACGCCGATAAGGCCATGGAGACAATGTCTCCGAGCGCATAGAGGCTGCCGTCCAGTCTAATCTGACGCCGAAAGTTATAGCGCCCAGGATCGGTCGCCGCCAATGTCTGGAAGAACTCTGTTGGGCTCTCCACTGTCCCAAGCAAAGCGTCACCCTCATCATGAAAAATGGCGGCTGTCAATGAGTCGGCAAAGACTCGCCTCACATGTTCTGAGAATGTCGCATACGGCACGACAACGTCAAGAAGCGTCCTTGGTGACTTTCCTTTGCCCGACGGGAACTGCCTGGATGTAATCTGCTTTTTCACAGGTGCAGCTGCGAGCAGGAGCATCCCTCTCACTTGCTGCAAACGCCACCGGGATGGACACTTCTCTGTTGACGAGAAAGAGTTCTCTACGCTGCGCATGATGTCGTACTGTCTAGTTGACAACCGTGCACGCCCATACAAATATCCGTGACAGAGCAGCTCCCGACGAGAAGAAAAGTTGGCACTGTCCTCCTCTGAAAGACTGGAGAACTCAGTGTCGGTCGTTGAAGCGGACGGACTACTTCCGCCTTCGTCCACATCCACGTCGCCACCACCAAGAGAAGGCACGAGAGAAACCATAACAGGAAGCACGTGAGGGGCACTATGTTCCGCCTCACCGTCACTCCCAGATCTCGAACCATTCATCTCAGCGCTGCCACGAGCGATAGGCAACGAAGCGCATGAGGCTCCAGGGGCGCTCACATGAGCAGACGCTTGTCCCACAGAGTGACGAGGCACAGGCACAGGTTCATCACTCTGAAAAGAAAAGTAAGCGGACGCACGAGGTCCACGCTTCCGTCTCTTTGACCCATTCATGCCCATAGCTCCGATCAATAGACTTGCTCTCTTTGACAGTGCCAGTAACTGGACGGCGGACGGGCTCGACTCATGGGGCGGAAGTGGATACAGGGAGCAGCCAACGGCCTGAGCACTGCAAGATGTTGCTGACAGCTGAAGTGAGGGACCTCTCGGACCCGTCTGATGCCAGGCACGTTTGGTACACCTATCCGCAGGACGTGCGCATGAGCTGTCCACCTGATCGTCTTCCGAGGAGCCCACCTGAATGGGTTCAAGACCGCACTCCCAAAAGTCATGCCCTGCATGTCCAGCAGACAAGTTAAACGGACCGTCCCAGGGGCTGTCCGTCAAACGGTCCGACGGACCGTTTGCCGATTGGTTGCGGTTAGTTCTGAGGACCGTCTCAAAGATCAATCCGCTGGGCCATGTCATAAGTGTCTGAGTTTCAGCAAGAGTCGATCCATCCTGTTAATTCCCGATGTCCATCGTGTTGATGGACAGTCTGCGTGTCTGTTCAATCATCTGCTGTCGACAATCCTGGAACCGATGGAAGACAATCTGGCGAACGGTCCTTCAGAAAATTCGATTTCGGGGTCAGAATTATTAAAGGAAGCAGCTCCGTCACGTTGTGTGGCAGAGGTCGGGTCCGACTGTGAAAAATACCCACACAGTACGCTGTGCCACTCCCAGGAACAAAAGTACCCGGTCACACATTTTGGTCAAAACGTACCCGAAAATAGACGCTTGCTGGTCATCGGTTGACACAGTACGCTTGCTTGGGGGTCTCTCTCACGGAATACGCAGACGCTTGTCTAAGAAAATCCAAAATACGGGAACGCTAACCTAAATTGGGTACGCTTGAAGACCCCTGCACACAACGGACGAGGCACTCGTGAGACGCACCAGTCTCGGATCAGACAGACTAGCAGACCAGCCCCGATACGTTACTGAGCGCACAAGGCCCCCGTGTTTGGCATACAGGCCCTCTCGTCCCAGTCCAACTAGCCCGAAGGCCACACTCAATTGTTGGTAGCAAGGTGGGCGAGCAGTTTGCTGTTGACAGGTGTGCCCTGATGCGCGTGGTGAATACATGGCGTGGCGTATGGTGCGTGTCCCAAAAATGAGACATGCGCGTTTTCTGAAGGACTGACACATCACTGCACGGGGGCAGGTGGGGTGGGGTACGAGAAAATTCTCGACTGGCCTCCATGGAAAGAGCCTCTCCCG
>Ga0209093_1000258_pt1 | contig 27546 bp, 32 predicted proteins | sample SidtaG_4_FD_187450 | JGI IMG/M metagenome (GOLD analysis project Ga0209093, IMG submission 187450) | Marine algal microbial communities from Sidmouth, United Kingdom - Sidmouth_Male1 metaG (SPAdes) (version 2) | ecosystem: Host-associated > Algae > Red algae > Unclassified | place: Sidmouth...
AGAAAGCGGCGACCGGTCTGAGGGAAGGCCATGGCCGTGCTCAGCGCGGCGAGGCGCTTCGGATGGTGTAAATATAACAGTCCGGACGAAACGCAGTTCCGCTGCGCAAATTGTTGTGGGCGAAATCGCCGTTTACGGCTACATGCAGGCCGGTCCGCAAGATTGTTACGGAGCTTTTCACAAGAAAAGCGCGTTTGCGCGTGAACACACAATAAGCACCACTGCGCAGGGACACGCCGGCAAGGACCGGCTGCGGCCGAGACAGCCAGTCCAGCTCGCCGCCATTCCACGTACTCAATGTCAAGTAATCACTGCAAATTAAGCAGGAACACGTGGTATGCTGACGATCATTTTCATCGCTCTCGGCCACGGTTTCGATAATTTCGAGATAATTGTAATACTAATTATCAAGTGATAATTATACCTCCCTCATCCCGTGCTCATCAGGGGTCTTCAAGCGTAGTTTTCCCCAAGCGTATCCGCGCGTATTTGATTCGGGTAAATACCCGAACGCTTGAAGTCTTGCTTTCCTGAAATTGTACGCTACCCGAATAATCTCATTGACCGAAGAACGCTTGACCTCGCCACAACCGGGTACTATTTGGACATACCCATACCCAGTGATTGATGCCAAGAAGTACGCTGGCCAGATCTTTTTCAGCGTATTCTACTGCAGCCTCAGTCCCTGGACTTGTGTTCATGGGTCTACGCAAGACTTGAAACTTACTTCGTTAGGTTGCGGGTGGCAGCAGCGGCCCCTGAAGCGGCTGCTTGCTCCACACCTTCCCGAAGCAAGGGGGAAGGGGGGCAGCGAGCGGCGTCGTTGGAGGCCCGCCCAGTCTGCCGGCGCGGGACGGGGCGGGATGGGCGCCCAGTTGTTCCGTTTTGCGTGTCCCAGCCGGTCGTCGACCGCCAGCTGGAGGAGTCACTGCAGTGACTCCCATTTTTCGTTGTCGCCTAGAACCGCTTCCAATGTCACGCGCTGCACAAGCCACGGAGCGTGGAGCCGATCGTCGCAGCCGCCACCGTCGCATTAGACGCGTCTACCGCCCAAGAGGGCACGGCGGATATACCGCTGCGCACGCACCGCGCGCCCACGCTCGGCGGCGGGCGGCGGCGGCGGTGGCGGCGTGTGAATGGTATTCTGTCGGTAGCTTTCGCAATTGGGTCATCCGCGTCACCTAGCCGTGGCCTTGTACGGAGCTGCTCTCGAAAGTAGGTCATGTGCCCGTCAGAATCGGGTCGGGTCGCTCGCAAGCCAGATAGATGCCAGAGGTCGGGTCCGGCAGTGAAAAATACCCACACAGTACGCTGTGCCACTCCCAGGAACAAAAGTACCCGGTCACACATTTCGTTCAAAAAGTACCCGAAAAAAGACGCTTACTGGTCATCGGATGACACAGAACGCTTGCTTGGGGGTCTCTCTCACGGAATACGCAGACGCTTGTCTAAGAAAATCCCGAATACGGGAACGCTAACCTGAATTGGGTACGCTTGAAGACCCCTGGTGCACATGGCTCCTCTGCTGCGAGAGCCCTCTCCTTCAAGGCTGAAACGAATTTGTCCTTAGTTGGTTGCACACATCTTTGTTGGCTACTAATTCTTCCGGTTTCGAGAGGTCAACTGACCGTCTCGACAGCTCAACTGACCACACTTTTAATTCACCATCGTTGGGATCAAAGTGCTCTTCGGTGGACGTTGATCCGAAACAGGGATCAGTGAGCGCCGTCGTCGCCAACGCGACACACACACGCCTTTGCGGACTCTTCGTCACGTTTGACAGCCCCCGTGAGCATGCGCTCTTAGGTCCAAGGTGCCCTTTGCACATGGACAGCCAAGCTGGGTCCAGACCGACTCATTTTATCCATACTTCCTCATTGCTGCATCCTTGTTGCCGCCCCGATAATCTCTGTTGCATGAGGTACGCTTGCCGCGATGCGCTTCTGTTGCCTCGCGTCTCGATCTTCCCTGCCCCCCTCCCTCCGCTCCTAGCTTGCCCTGATGATATAAGGATTTCTCTACGGACTAGAGTTTCCGACCTCCCTATCAACTCTTCTTTTGGGAGCAGTGACGAGAACGTTTTCCTTGGCTGTCTGACGCAAGCTGTCTGTGGCTCCTGTGGGCACGGTGGGGGCGTGTGAATCGGTGCGCCCCCGCTCGGGGGATTGTCCTCCGTATCAGTATCGGCCAGAGATTGACGGTTTTCTTGCAGTTGATTTTTTCTTCTTTTCTCAATGCGGCTGCTTCCTGTATACACGCTCGCTGTGGATGCGAGCCAGGAGGAACCAACCTTGGAATGACTGCACCCTGATCGACTCCCTAAATGGTGGGTTGGCGTTCGCCGCGTGCGGCCGCGTAGTGTGGATTGTCTCGGTGAGTGCGGTGATGTTGGACTGCGCCATGCGCGTGTTATGGGTCTGGCCATTGAATGCCGAACTGCCGCAGTTCATTGCGTTCCTTTAGCTGGCCATCACGGGAACCCTCCCTTTGATGGCGATCATCTCCATGCTGGTTTCCTGTTCTTTTCGTGCAGTTCATTGTACTTTCGGAGAACGGCCGCGCAGCCCGCGCTGCTGCTACCGGCAGCATCCATAAATTAAAGGCCGACACCCCCGACGACAGGTATGCACCTTAGCGACCGAAACACGCAGCTGCCGAGGCAATCTAATACAGTCAAGGCCGCGTACAGCCTAGATGAGCCCAGAGCAAATGCGCGATGAGAGGATGGGATGTGCACGGGACGCAGAGGTGGCATGATAACCAGGACAGTGGCCCGAGCGACCAGCCTCGTCACCTGACTGGCCAGCAAACAAACCAAGGCGGCTTGACGACGCGGAAGTACGTCTGAAAGTCAACCCGAGAACACACCACTGCATCACGCTGAGCATTCGCAACGGTCCGCCGAGTGATGCACTTGTCAGCCCGCACCCAGCCGCAGCGCCTGCTGACGCTGGAGCGCCCTCATAGTAGTCGCACTGTGGTCGTGCGCAAGCGCGTCGTCGGCACCCCTTCACCGCGGTGGCGCACGCGCCGAGCAGCGCCCGCCCGCATGGCGCACCACTCGGCGAGCGCCGGCACAACAGCCTCCGCCGCTGCGCGCCCCCGTCCATCGCCCTACCTCCGACGGGAAAAAAAAAAAAGGGCGAGGGCACGCCCCAAGCCCCATCGGGGCAGCGGTCGCCGCCAGGCGGGACGGCTACGGATGGGCGCCCACCCGCCCCCCCACCAGCGAGGGGCTATCAATTCGCCCGGCGGCGGCGGCGGCCGCCCTTGCCCCCCTCGACGGCCGGCGGCGGCGGTGGCGGCGCAGCGAGCGCGTGCCCCCGCTCCTTGACGTGCGTGAAGAGGCGGTTGCGCGTCTTAAAGGTTACCCCACACACGTTGCACGTCCACGCGGTGGCGGCGGCGGCGGCTGCGGGGGCGGCCGGCAGCGGCGGCGGCGGGTTTTGCTTGCCGCGCTTGCCCTTCTTGGGCCGCCGCGGAGCGGGCGGCGGCACCGACGGTGGCCACTCGGCGGGCGTGGCGGGCAGAGCCGTCGCGGGGGCACAGCCGCCTGCCGTCTCTGCCGCGGCCACGTCGGCACCGTCGTCGTCGTTGATATCGTCGCTGCCATGGTCGCCACAGTCACTGTGGCTGCTGGCAGCGTCCTTTCCGCACTCCTGCGCTGCCCCAGAGGCGTCCCCCGTCACCCCATCCGACGTCCCCGCCGCCCCTTCCTCCTCTGTGGACGATGCTGGCTGCAGCAGCGCGCCCAAAGCAGCAGACGCTGCCGCGGAGCGGCGCTTGGCCTCGGCCTTGCGCGCGCGCTTGGCGCGACCGCGCGCCATGGAGCGGAGCACCTCGTCCTCAGAAGCGGCGCCACCGTCGCCATCGTCGTCGGCCGCGCCGTCGTCAGCGGCGGCGGCCGACGCCGCCCCGTTGGCGCCGCCGTCGCCGCGCCCGTTGCGGGTGCCACCGAGCACCCACGATGCGTCGCTGTCCTCGTTGCCACGCGCATCCCCCGACCCGCCCGTCCGTGCACCACCGCCGCCACCGTCCGACGGCCCGTCGTCCCCCTCTGACGCACCCGACGCGCCACCTCCCGCTCCGTCACCGTCCAAGTTCAACCGCTGAAATGCGCGCTCCTCTGCCAACGCCTGCCGCTTCCATTTGTCGACCATCGCCCGATGTTTTTTGGAGCGCTCGTGGTTGCGCCACTGGCTCTCACTCCGGAAGCGCTTGGTGCACGCCTCACAGAGCCACTCGCGGTCACCGCCGCCGCCGCCGGCCTCGGCGTCGACGTCCCCTACCCCCCCCCCCATCGCCTCGGCCGCCTCAGCCGCCTCCTCGCGACGGGTCGCTTCGACCAGCTCGGCGAGCCCCGCCTCCATCTCCTCGGCAGCCATGGCCGCCGCCGCGGCCTTGGACGCGGCTTTCCGCCGTGCGACAGCGTCGGCCCGCTCGGCCGCACGCGCGGCAGCCACCGCCGCCGCCGCCGCGTCGGCCGCCCGCTCCGCCTCCCCAACACGCGCGTCCCGCCGCCGCACATAGGCGACCAAAGAGCGCACGAGCGCGTTAAAGGTCGAACGCGCGTCGGAGCGGCGCAACCGGTTTTCCTTTTCCATCGCGCGGCGGATGTCGCGGTTTGGCGCCGTCGCGGGGTTGTACGCGTCCGCGTGCGCAAAAGTCTTGGCCGATGCGAAGTGGGACCACGCCGCGTAAAAGGCGCGGGTGACGCCGTAGCCCGAACTGCGGATGCCAAAGGGGGGGAGCAAACTCTCTGGGGGAGGGCTGGGCGCCGCCCGCTCCTCCGACGCGAGGGTGTCGAAAACCGTGGCAAAGACGGTGTGGAAAGTAGCGGGCGTGTAGGCAGAGGAGGAGAAGTAGCGGTAGAGGTCGAGCGCCGACGAGCGGCGCTGCGGGGTGGGGGTGCAGGGGAGGGCGGACGGGGGGGTACATCGTGTCAGAAAAAGCGGAGGCAGCACATGAGCTAGCCACACGCAGCCGACCAGCCAGCGGGGAGGGGCACGGAAAAAAAGTGACTCGTCAGAGACTGCCCCAGAGCACAACGTGCGCACACCTACGGACGCGTGCGCCCTCGGATGCGCACGCCCTCCGCCGCCACACCAAGTGGCACCGCCATCCACCCATAAGGACACCCGCCCTGCTGCCAAACGTACATTCCTGGCTCGAGCGTTCGCCGACGCCCCCCTCCCATCGTCGTCGCCGTCGTCCCCGTCACCGTCGAGTACGTCGTCGCCGCGCAGGATTTCCTCCCAGTGGTCGTCGTACCACGCCCGCTCGTGCGGGTCAGAGAGCACCGAGTAGGCGTTTTGCACTTCTTGGAAGCGGGCGTCTGCGCCAGCGTCGCCGGGGTTCTTGTCGGGGTGCGTCACGAGGGCGATGCGCCGGTAGGCCGACCGTATTTCCGCCTCAGTGGCCGAGCGGGGGACACCCAGGATGTCATAGTTGCACCGGGCGGTCACCATGAGGACCAGATAGGGGGAGGAAGAAGCGGATTCGGGGCTGCGAGGGGAAGGGGGGAGGAGAAAGGAGGAGTGGGGCGCGCCGCCGACGGGCTGCGTCCGCAGGCAAAAGGGCGGCCAGGGCGCAGGGGGGACGCACATCGTCCCATTCGAAGACAAACACAATCTAACTCCCATGATAGGATACCAACTAGTGCTTGGCGGCCGGCTAGTGTCTATTCTAGGGTTGCTCAGAACGCCCAGGGCGTCGTTAAGGGCGTCATTAAGGGCGTCACCAGGGCGTCATTTGGGCGTCGTGCGCCCCTAACGCCCCAACTCAAAAGGGCGTCAGCAAGGCGTCGCGAAGAGAAAGACTTCAGGGGGGTCTACAAGATGCAGCAGGTGGCGGCTGTGCACCTTGGTTGGGGACAGGCACCCAGGCTTGAAACAGAAAATGACATACGAGTGCGCAGTATGGGTGCCACTTGAATGATTTGGGGACTACTGAGGATGCTACTTGGGGCGTCGTAAGGGCGTTTTGGCTGCCTAATGGGGCGTCAGTAAGGCGTCTTATCCGTCGCGCGCCCCTGGCGCCCCCCAAATAGGGGCGTCGTGTGCAACCCTAGTCTATTCCATGGTTGGCAAAAATGAACATTTCTGGCCGAGGACTTGCATTAATGCATAGATTAATCTATCAAATGTGCAAATTTGCATTAATTGGTAGTTTTATCTGATTGATTCAACTGCACCGTGCTTTGTGAAAGATTCTCGGGAGAAAAATGGCGTTGTCAGGAATAAGATAATGAGCTCTTCACAGGATACAGTAGTTGCCAATACATGGTGTATCAAACCAAAACTCGCTCCCAAACAGGCCACCAAATTGGCTTCGCTTGATTTGAGAATCGTTCCTGAATAATACAGCGAGCAGCTCACAGGTCCTTCTTGGTCCGGTCCACGCTCGCTCTGGAACTGTTCTCAGAACTGCTGCTTCGAACGATCCTGAGAATCATTCTGAGTCGTGTTTCCAAAATTTCCAGGGCCTTCCCCAGCAATGGCCTCTTGTCGGGGTTCTCGACTCTCCAAGGCAATCCTCAAGCTCGACCGGCAGATGCGTACAGGGATGGCAACGGCAGTAACCGTACGGCAGCATCAGCTGCTTGACTCAGTGAGGAGGCCGGGGAGCCTGTCACATATTGCCTGACGTGGCCCAAGTCTGTCTTAAAGGCTCACTGGAGAGGACAATACAGAGTCGACAGATGGAGCCAGTCGTACGCCGTACCTGAGTGCTCGGCAGAGTCTACTCCTCTGCACACAAGCAGCCATCTCAAGAACCCCTATATCGAGATCGAAGAACAGCACTTCGTGAAAGCGTGACCCAAGAGTTCGTCCCCCCCTCGAGTCCAGACGCGCCCATGTCTCGGCAGTTACTGGCAGGAGGCTCGTGCCGACGACTTTCCGAGGCAGTCTCTCTTGCTTGGCAAAGTCCAACAACTGGCATCTCTATCAATTTGGGATCATGAACTCAATCTCGTGATACAAAAAGAAGCTCAGCTTCCTCGCAGCAGTCACGCGCGTAGCACAGCGGGCCACTCAGCAGCTTCAGAATCTCAGCAAATGTACAGGTCCCGTCCGACACAATAGAAGTTCGAGTCCGTGCACAGCCTGCTCCCCTGCGCAGCCTGGCTCCCTTCATGAAAGCGACCGTGTTCACAACGTCCCTACCACAAGGTGAGAAATCCATCGCAAAAAGCACTGCATCAGTTCAAGATGTGGAAGAATTGGCGAGAGTTTCTATCTTCGTCGCCTGGGACACCTCTGGGACAGTCCCCAGGACTGTTCCCGGGACTGTTCCCAGAATGCTTCTCAGAGCGGCCCCGGAAATTGTTCTGTAGTTCTCCACATCGCAATTGATACAGCCGGACGTGCCACATTGCTGTCGAAACTTTCTTTTTATTTTCCTGTGTGCTTGTCAAACACAGAATCATCTGTTTCCGAGTTTCATTGCCAGGGACTAGACATTGCTCTTGGCGGACTAACCTTTGCTGGATTCTCTTTTGCCTACTGGATAGTTTATAAAACGAAATTTGGGCACGACCTCTGTTCGATGCACGGAGGACTACGATAAAAATCGACGCTCTTGGCGTTGAAGGATTATTCTAGGAACGTCGCAACAAAGCATGGTTTGTCCAACGGCGACTGTTGCCCTTGACGTCTCAGCTGTTGCCATCACGCCTACCAGCTTCGCATCCACAGCACGCAACCCCCCGTCCATGCTGCGGCGTGCATGAAGCTGCGGTTGTTCCACCCCTACCATCCCCGAAGCAGCGGCAGAGCTCCCTCTTGTTGCGGCTCCCCCTCCTATTCCCACCCTGCCACCTCCATGTCGCATTAAGCGGCCCGGTCCACGCCCCTTGGCTGGCCAGGAGGTCGATGGGGCGCCGGGCGACGCGGATGACGTGTCACGCCCCGGTTCGGACAGGTGGCGCTGTCGGTGCTGGGTGGGATCTTGATTGATTGTGGGTCGTTTGCATTTGTATGTCAATCGCTTGAATTATCTGCTTTACAGTAGGGGGGTCCACTGGTATGGAACCCCAGATCTCCCCATGGGGAGGCTACTGCGTGGGATTCGGGGCCAATTGGGCCCGCTTGCTCGGTTAGCTTAAGGGGACAGCGGGGCGCCCGTGGCCCGGCTTCCCACAAAAGAATAACTGCTTTCTCACCTCCTTCCTACCTCTTTGCGCCTTCGGGTGTTTTCCTAGGCGACCGTGTCACCGGTCGAGAGTAGAGCAAGGGTGTGCGGGTGGGTTCCCTCAGCTGGGCAGGTGTCCCTATCTGTCTTTGTGGGATGGGGTGACACGGCGTTTTATGCGACAAATTGGTGGAGCAGCAGGGGACTTTCTGGCTGACATCCGGCGCCGGTACGCGTGTAACGGGCGATCTCTCCCGTGAAACGGGTGAGCTCTCGTGTGCGTGGCCTTGCCCGGACGGGATTACAATCTCCCGACTCGTGTCCGGATTCCCACCTTGTACCTCGTTGCCACCCCTTCTTTCTTGGTCGTACGTGTCTCCCGGTTCGCCTGGTTGTTGAGCGCCCGAGACCACTATGCCGACCCCGACGTCCTCTCCGGGGGGGACGTCACCCCGGCGTACGTCGACGGACACGCCCCCGGCTCCGGCTGGGGCTGGGATACCTGTTACCTCGGGTCTGGTTCCGCCCCCGCCGACGCCGGCTGACAAGGCTGGGCATGGTGGTTCCTCCCGGGTGACAAAGACCGTCAAGACCGAGATGCCGAGACCCGCGGTGGCGGGCACCGGCGCGTCCAAGGGCAAGCAGGAGTGGACCCCGACTCCAGCTAGCCCGGGTCGACGTGATGCGAGCGGTGTCCACCCTGACGTCGCTTCCTCTCCGGCCGATCTGTATTTCTTGGAATCCCTCCGCGCGGAGGTCCGGGCGGACATGGCTGGGGCTGTCGAGACGCTGACCACGGGGCGAACACCCGAAAGGCTGGCTTCCCCAAGCGCTGCTGTGGGGCCGTCATGGAACCGGGTGGTGACAGGTGGAGGTGGAGGTGACGACGGGGGACCGGATTGGAGAACCAGTGGGGACTCTCGTCGGGACCGTCGGTCGCGCCGGAGGCGGCGCAGCCATCAGCGTCGTCGCCCCAGGTCTTCCTCGAGTGACTCATCCTCCCGGAGTGACGGGGAGACGGTCCGGCGGACACTGGTGGATTTACAGATCCCTGTCCACATTGTCGGAGACAACCTGCTCAACACGGTGACCGACTGGCACTCCTATCATCTGGACAACCAGAACGAGACCTTCACTAGCCGGATGCGTCTACGGATTACACAAGACCGGAAGAAACTACGGGTTTCCATGGACCGGGCTCGCTTTGACGGGACCAAACCGGCCGAACTCTTCTCGTTCTTGCGCCGGTTCGTCTGGGAGTGCAACGACAGCAACGTCTGGGAGGGCAAGGCGCTCTACCTGGTCGGCTCCTTCCTTAACGGGGCAGCAGCCACTCGGTTCAACAAGATCCTCCCTGACACGTCCGGGCACATCCCGGGCCGGACTGTCTCATCCTTCCCTGAGGCGGTGCAATGGCTCCTGGTCAGTTACGGCAACGCCATCACCCTGAACCAAGCCGTGTCGGACGTGAACCGCGCCTCCCTGGGCGCCCACGAAGTACCTGATGCCTTCGCGGCCCGTTTGTGAGACCTGGGGGAGGCCTGCGGAAACTTGTACGGCGAGGACCGACTCAAGATGGCGTTCATGCAGGGACTACCCAAGCATTTGCAGGTGGACGCCCCCAGTACAACCTCCAGTTCACGGAGCGCACCCTGCAGCAGCTCGCGTCTTTCACCCACGGCAAGCATTAACAGGTCAAGGCGCTCCAGCGACTCCAGCCGACGCCCCCCAAGATGTATCTGGCACGACCGTCTAGTCGGGCAGGACCCAAGACGCCGGTTCTGGCCGTGGGCGAGGCATTATCCCCGGCCGGTGGTCGCCTGGAGGGCTGGCGCGGGTTTGTCACGCCCTCTACGCCCCGTGTCACCCGGGGGGGGGAACGCCCGAACCGGGTACTGGCGTGCTGGTTGTGCAACAAGGAGGACCACATCGCGGCAGCCTGTCCGGAGGTGCCCAAGGAGCTCCAGGACAAGCTAACCCGCCATGGGATCCAGTTCGCCAAGGCCGTCCGCTGGGCAGACCGGCAGGCCAAGGGCGCCTCCCCTGGACGGCAGTACCCGAAGAAGGTGCACAACCTCCGGGTCGCGATCCTGCAGAGCATCCAGGAGAACCGGTACAAGGAGAGTCCTGAGGACTGGGACTCCCATCCAGAGGAAGAGACCACGACTACGGGTACCTCGGGATCGGGAAACGAGGTGGGGGAGGTGCGCCCGTAGGCGCCCTCCCGTCTGTTCCAGGCCCCGGTGATCCTGTGTCGGCCTCAGTTGCATGCCTGGGCCGGTGCGGTCGTCGGCTACGAACCAAGGTAGCCGCATGGACACCGTGTGCCTGTCGGGGTACCCTGCTCTTCTTGCGTAAGAATAATTTCAAGGTCAAGACCACCTTCAGTTTCGGGGGTGAGGACCCGGTTTCTGTGGTCGCGGTGGGGGACACAGGGGCCGGACCAAGCGTCGTCAGCGAGGACCTGCTACCTCCGGGCTGGCGCTCACATGCCTGGCGTGCGCCTACCCGCACCCGGATCGTGGATGCCTCGGGGCAGGCTCTCAAGGCTCTCGCTCGACTCCCCCTCACCCTGCATGTACATGACAAACCTATGCCTTTCCTCTTTATTGTTGTGAAACGCCTCTCGTTCCCGCTCATTATCGAGTGTGACTTCCCGCGCCAGTACACCGAGGCCATCCTGCCCCAGGACGGCAAGATCGAGTGGACAACGGGCGCTGTCTCGGACATCCTGGGCTACCATCTTGGCGCCAGGGGGCGACAGTACAAGGTACCGGCAAAGCCTCGGGTCCGCCCGAACGAGCTGACGCTGGCGGGCGCAGCGGTGCTTCCCCCTGGTGCCCAGACCGAGGTCCAAGTGGTGACCCGGTCGACGAGCAGTTGTCTCATCAAGGGCCGGGCGGAGTTCCTGGCCAAGCACGGGCTGCACTTGGCGCACGGGCATCACAAGAAGGTGCACCGGCACGAGCCCTTCTGTGTCCTCCTGGTCGACCTGGGTCGCAAGACCAAGCTGTTTGCCAAGGGCACCCGAGTGGGGGTCACGGAGCCGTATACCGGCAGGGCGCGACCCCTCTCCCAAGGAGCCCTTCTGGCCGTCCAACAGGAGCTGGCGGCGCGACAGGAGCTGGACACACAGGCGACCATGGCCACGGCGGAGGGTCCGCCGGAGCCCCCGGTTGTGCCGCCCCCCAAGGAGCCGGAGACGCCAAAGGTGAACTGGGCGGGAGTGCCGAAGGAAGTCCATGGCAAGGTGCACGGACGTCTGGATCAGTTCAAGGGCATGTGGTCGGGGAAGCTGGGTAAGCTCAAGGCTACCACACATCACATCCAGCTCAAGCCAGACGCCAATCCCGTGTACTCGGCTCCATGCAGGGCGGGACCACACCGTCGCCTGTAAATCGAGAAGCAGGTCAAGAAAATGCCCGACCTGGGCGTCATAGAGCCCTCGGACGCCGAGTGGTCCTTCCCGGTGGTCGTCGTGCCTAAGCCAGGTGGCCACTTCCGGTTGGTTCTGTGTGGACTACCGCCGGCTGAACGAGCGCACGGTTAAGCATGTGTACCCGATCCCGAGGATGGACAACTGCCTGGACTCAATCGGCGACGCCACTGTGTTCTCTAACCTGGACTGTAACTCCGGGTACTGGCAGATCCCGGTGGCCGCCGAGGACAGAGAAAAGACGACGTTCACGTCTCACACGGGATTGTTCCGGTTTCTCCGGCTCCCGGTTTCTCTGTTGAATGCGCCAGCGTCCTTCCAGCGGACGCTTGACATCATCTTGTCCGGATTACGGTGGAAAACGTGCCTGGAGTACCTGGACGACGTGACCTTCTTCTCCCGGACCGTGTACGAGCACATCCGGCACCTCCGTGAAGTCCTTCTCCTGATGGAAAAAGCCGGTGTCTCCCTCAAGCCCTCCAAGTGCCACCTGTTCCAGCCACAAGTCGAGTACCTGGGGCATGTCGTCCGTCCAGGTCAGCTGCTGGTTAACCAGAAGAACATCAGGAGCCTGGCGCAAGCGCTTCCCCCGCGCAACCAGACGGGGCTCAAGAGCTTCCTGAGCATGTGTATCGTGTACCGGCGTTTCATCAAGGATTACGCGCACATCGCCAAGCCCCTGACCAAGCTCACCAGCACGAAACTCCCGCATGTGCTCCCTCCCCTGGATTCCGCCCAGCTGGCGGCCTTCGAGTACCTCAAGGAGCGCTTGACATCGACCCGGATCCTGGCGCTCCCCCGACGTGACGGCTTCTTCATTCTGGATATCGACGCCTGCGCCGTGCAAGTCGGCTGTACCCTCCTGCAGCAACAACCAGACAAGAGCATCCTCCCGGTGGGCTACTACAGCCGGGGCCTCATCCCGGCCGGGCAAAACTACTCCACGACCGACCGAGAATGCCTGGACGTGGTCTGGGCCTGCTTTCTTCTCCGCCCATACATCGAGGGACAAGAGTTCCTGATCCGGACGGGCCATGACAGTTTACGCTGGCTGCTTAACATGGACAGTGCCAAAGGACGGGTCGCTCGCTGGCGCCTCCGGTTGTCGGAAATCCGGTACAAGGTTTGCACCAGATCGGGAAGAGAGCACCACTGCGCTGACGCCATGTCGCGTCTCCCGACGCTGGCACCGGATCGGTCCGTCATCCCGGAAGAGATTCTGTGCCTCGCTCTGGGTGACTCTTCCCGTGGCTGGGTGGCGCAGAACTACGTGGAGCCAGACAAGTAACAACCGGTCCCGCTCTCACGCATGCTGGCCGCGCAGAAGGATGACCAGCGGTGCCAAGATCTACGGGATAAGATGGACCCGAACGAGCACTCGCGCTTTTCGGAGACCAAGGAGGGGCTCCTCTTGCGTGTGGCGCACATAGACTGGGCTGTTCAAGTGTACGTCCCGTTCATCCTACGCCAGGACCTCCTCCGGTTGGAACACAACGTGGTGCGCGCCGGTCATCCTGGTGTCAACCGGGTGTACGCCGCCATCAGGCGCCACTACTACTGGGAGTCCATTGCCGCGGACGTGTAAGACTGGGTGGCCAGTTGTGCGTCTTGTGCCCGGAACAGGATTGCACCAAGGCGACGCACGGCGATGCTCAAGCTTATCCCGGCGACGGATCCCTTCGCGAGCTTGTCTATGGACCCCCTCGGACCCTTGACAGAGACCAAGACTGGGAGCGTCTTCCTCTTGATCATCGTCGACCGGTTCTCTCATCTGGTACGAGCCGTCCCCCTGGCTGGAATCACCGCGACTGACGTCTCGTCGGCGTTCTGCCGGGATTGGATTTCCGTGTATGGGCCCCCGGACACAGTCCTGACGGACAACGGACATCAACTCGACGCCCTGTTCTTCCAGGGTGTGTGAAACCTCATGGGCATCCGGAACCTGTACACGTCCGCGTACCACCCTCAGACCAATGGCCAGGTCGAGCGCTTTAACAAGACGCTCGTGCACATGCTCATGCACTACATCGAGGACCACCAGGACAACTGGAACGAGCTCGTCCCCGTGTTGGAGCTGGCGTACAACTCGAGGCCTCACAGGACAGCGGGCGTGGCCCCCATGGACTTGGTCACCCCACGGCGCCTGAGAAACTTCTCCCTGGAACGGATGCCGGACGGCATCACGCCAGACCCGAGTCAATCAGTGGCCGAGGTCAAGGACGCGTTCCTGGAGTCGCTCAACGCCTTGCTCCCCCAAGTACGGGACTCGATTTCCAAGACACAAGCCCGGTACAAGAGGGACTATGACAATAAAGTCCGCCCTCGCCGAGTGTCGGTGCCCAGTGGTGACTGGGTGTACCTGCGGAACCACACCCGGAAGCACAAGCTCGACCCTAAGGTGACCAGACCGTAAGAGGTGCTGGAGACCGACGGGAGAACCTACCTGATCGACCAAGACGGACTGCCGTACCGGGTTAGCGGCGACCACGTGGTACCGGCGGGACCGGTAGACCCCGAGAACCGACCCAAGCAACCGCAAGTGGCAGTACCAGACCAGGGGCTTACATGAATAAATGGCACTCTGATATAGTGGATAGATACACTCGGATATACTCAGATTCTAGAAAAACAACCCCGATTGTGCGTACTCTTATCTGAATGCCGCCGCCATTTTAATGGCTCTGAAGCGGATAAATGGAAGTACAACGACTTACCAGACGTCAAACAAAGGCATCCCAATACCTTAGGACACTTTACTCGCCAGGCGGCTCAGAACGCGCGAAACCGGCACGAGACACGCAGCAACATGTTAGACGCATACTGGATAGCAGTGAGCCAACTCAGGGCACATCGTTGATGGCGAAGGTGCTTGGAAAACGGGGCAATTTTTCGTCTTTTGTCGCGCGCGGCAGCGGACGGGCGGCCTGTACGACTCAGAACACTTCTCAGCCATATAGGTTAACCAAAGTAGCGAGATGGGCAACGATGCTTGCACATCTTGCCTGGCATTCGCCGTCGCGAGCGTGACATGGTCTCGCAGAGGTCACGTTCACAGGTTCCACCACAACCCGCTCTTCGTTATTTCTTGGCAATCAGCATCGCAAGTACTTCCTCTCTGACGTAGTTGTTGCAGAATCTGATATATTCTGAATAGAATCCCTCTTATTATTCATATCCTTCATTTCTTGGTTTCGGATATATGACCTATTCGTACTCATGAAACTGCGTCAAAACACTTAGAGGATTCAAACAGTGCCAATGTTGAGTATATCGGAGTGGACCGAAAATTAGCATATTTATAAGCCCCTGGTCCGCACCCAGACGACCGAGGCCGCCGACGGCGGTAGCCGTGTCTTGCAGGTGGAGCGTAGCACGCATGAGACACCCATCGAGCGGTCGCCGTCGTCCAGCGGCCCTCGCAAGATTGCGGTGACGGAGCCGTCCGTCCAACGGATGGACCGGTCCTGGGGCAGGATGGCGTTCGCGTTGTCGTCGATGAATGTGCAGCCCAGGATGACCGGCACTGACAGGTCGTCGACGACGAGGAAAGTCACAGGGACGATCTGTGCACCCGTCTGGAGCCACAGCGTGACGGTACCGCTGGTGCGTAGCCGCGCGTTGTTGGAGTCCCTACGGCGGACCCGCTCCTCCTCCTTGGAGGTGACGACCTGGCGGAGCCAGTCAGGGGCAAGGGCACTCGGGAGGACCAGGTTGGGCCCCGCCCCGGTGTCCACGACGACCCCGAATGCGACAAGGGACAGCTTGTCCAGGCCCAACGAGGCCACGATACGGTAGTTGTGCAGGCTGAACAGCAGCACCTCCCCCTCCCCCGTCGGGGCACCCGGTGGGCGCGCGGAAGCCGCCACGGCGGCCGCATGACAGCGGCGCCGGGTGCGCTCCCGGCGGGCGCGGCCACCGAGGCGGTGCCGGCGCCCGCCTCCGACGCGCGCCCCGTTGGCGGGGGGATGGGCCGGAAAGCCATCCCCACCGCACCACGGCCGGAAGGCGGAGTGTCCCAGGGACAGAACCGTCGCAGCAACCGGTGGCATTGGGGAGGGGCCCGGACCGTCTGCGGGTAGCTCCCGGACCGCGGCCAGTTCCGGGCCCCCGGACGATGCGCGGGAGACCCCCCCCGGCCGCGCCAAGACCCGCGGGCAGAAGGCGGGCGCTTGCGGGAAACCCGCTGCGGCCCGCCGCTTGGGGACCTGGCGCAGGCGGCTCGCCGTGATGTAACAGTGTCGGTGTGCCTTGAGGCGGACAACGTACGTGGGCAGCCCACTTAAGGGGCTGCCCCTTACGCGTTTCCCTGGGCGTGGCCGGTGCGCCCGCCGTCACCGTCCCCGGCGGACCACTCCTCGGAGCAGCTCCCGTCGTCGTCGGCTGGGCCGTCCGGGTAGGCCCGGTCGTCTGTTTCCACGGCGTGGACGAACGAGGCGGTACCCGGCGGAGCACCCCAGGAGGCGGCCTCGCCCGGCGGCGGAGGCGCGACCGGCGGACTCGCGCCCAGAGGCAGGGGCGGGGGCGGCGCGGGACCGCGCCCGCTCCGGTGCGCCGCCACGGCCTCGCGCAAAGCGCGCCCGTGCGCCCGGACTTCGGGGGACTGGGCGGGGCACTCCCACACCCAGTGCCCTAAGTGGCCGCAAAAGGAGCAGGCCCCCCGCCGACGCGGCGCCGGTGTCGACGCGGACGGACCGGCGCCTCCACCGCCGCGTGGCGCGGGCGCCCCGCCTCGCGGGATCAGGGGCGGCCGGTCGGAGTACGGAAACACGGTACCGGCACGCGGCGGGACCGGGGTACCGGGCGCCTGAGTGCCCCGCCCGCGGCCCACTCCTGTGTGGATGGGGTACATCTCCGGACGTCCACCCCACGCGCGTTGTTGTTGCCCCCCCGACGCGGGCGGCAGGCTGTCGACAGGCAGTACCGTGGCGTCCCCGACCGGACCGTGTTCGGGGGGCGTCACCGACGCGGCGAGGACGGCGGCCCACTCAGCGCGTTCCGCCTCCGTCCCGTAGTCCGTGACGGCCAGGGCCGCGGCGGCCGAGGCGGCTCCCACTGGGAGGGCCACCGATGCGGCCGTCCGGGCGCGTCGGGGCTCCCGCTCTTCGCCCCCGGCGGACCGGGGGTTGCTCCCCTTGGGATTGGCCTGGAGCTTGACCCCCCGGGCCTCACGGGTGTCGGCGCCCGTCTTTGCAAGGAACTTGCGCAGCTTAGGGAAGGTCCTACCCTGGGTGTTGAAGTTCCGGCCCAGCGCCCGGACCTCTCGTCCGACGCCCTTGAGTAGGATACTCTTGAGTTCGGCCTCTTGCAGGACCGACCCCAGGGCACGGTTAGCATCGAGGATGCGGTTCGCAAACTCGTGCTCGTCCTCCCACTTACCTTGGGTCGCTTGCATGAGCGACTGCAGGTGGTCCACCAAATCGTCGCCATCGAGGTACTCGTTGAGTAGGGCGCGGACCGCGCGTTTGTACGTGAGCTGCCGCGTGGTGTGGGTGTCCTTAGCGCGCTGGAGCACCCCGAGCACCTCGCTCGTGGCGAAGTACTGCAGCAGTGTCTCTGCCGTCCCCTCGTTCAAGCCGCTGCCGTCGCAAGCCGTCTGAAAGTTCCCGAGGAACGTCACCAACCTCAGCGGGGTATCGCCCGCGAACTGCCGCGAGGTGTGCATCATGGCGTTGACGTCTGCGAGGATGCCGCGGATGGAGTTGCCGCGGGGGAGGTGCAAGCGTCCCCCCCGCAGCGCGAGACGGTCCCGTGCCGGTGACAGGAGCCCCTTAAGCGGGGGTCCACCACGGCATCCTCCAGCTGCTCCCGTCGGAAGGCACGTAGCGCCTCCTGCACCAGGGCCCGCTGCGGGAGCCTCTCGGCCGCGCGAGCCCGTCTTCGACGGCGGGGCGCCCCGTGGTCGCTACTGCTGTCGGCGGTTGAGGTGGAGCTGCGGCTGCTCTTAGTGGAGTCAGTCCCACTGGGGTCGGAAGACGAGCCCGATGGGCTGTGCTCGCTCTCCGTTGAGGAGGAGGGCCCTGATGATGGGGGCGACTGTTCACGTCGCGAGGAGTGCCGACGGCGCTGCTCCCTACGAGCCGCGTCCCTCGGCGTCCGCGCCGCGGGCGCCTGCCGCGAGCGCGACCGCGGAGACCGTCCGCGACGGGTGGCGGCCACCGCCAGGGCGGACGCCACCCCGGCGCCACCCGCACCCCGGGACGACCTCCCGATTGTGTCCGAGCCGGGGCCCGGGGCAGCCGTTTTGCCCGCGCTCGCCGACAGCGGCGAAGGCCCCTGGGCCGCCGCGAGCGCCGAAGCGACGGCCGCACTGCGCCCCGGTGCCGGGGTTCCATCCGAGGCTGCGGTGGACTCCTCCTCCGCAGCATCTCGGAACACCTGGGCCACTTGGCGTAGGTGTGCGGTGTCGGCCACTGGGCGCGACAGCCCGTGGGTGGCAGCGCCACCGACCCCGTGTAGGCTGGGTCCCGACCCGCCCGCCGCCGTCGGCGGGTCCCGGAACCAATGGTCCCGGTTGGAACGCTGCCACTGGGCCCGGGCCACATCCTCCGGGGTGACCCCGAATGCTCCCTGTAAATCCCGGCGCTGTCGCTCCTCCTCCTCCAGCGACAGCGCGTCCACTGATCGGCTCGAACCCGGGCCTGTGGGTATCCCACCGGCTGGGGCCCCCGACGAGCTTCCCACTGCGGCCACACGGGGCGGGCCAAAGGGCGGCGCCCCGTCCGGGCGCTGCCCATCCAGGGGCGAGGGGTGAGCCCCTGCGCCTCCACGCTGGGACTCCGCTAGCGTAGACATCCATCCCGCGCCGGGAGGAGGACGAGCCCCGGTGGTCGGCGTGCGGCCGGGATCCTCGGGCGGGGAGTTCGACTCACCCGCCACCGTACCGCTGCCGCCAACCGGGACCGCCCTTCCACCCCCATAGAGGGCCACGGCGCCCAACGCCCGCAGAGCCCCGGGGTCTCCCGCCGGTGGCGCGTCCGTCACCCGGCTAGTGCCAGGCATCTCGAACGGAGGAGCGCCCCCGAAGAGCGGGGAAGATGAGGAAGATCCGCGAGCCATGGAAGCGGGGCCCGCGTATCGATCGGATGTCCTCGGTCACCGCACCGCAATACAACCCACGGGGGTCCCCCGACCTTGATACCGAAAGAGGTGTCGAACCGCAACACGCACCGCGTGCACACAGCGGGTCTCACCCGGAGCGCCAAATGTAGTACCACGATCAGGGGGGTTACCTCAGTAGGAGGGAAGTAACGGCCGTCTGGGCCGCTCGCGCGACACCCGCTGTGGGACTCGAGGTCCATGAAGTCGGGCCGATCGAAACGCCAAGACATGAAGACACGGTTTACTTGCCGGCGACGACGGTGCCTCCCACCGTCGTCGCCCTTCGTCCTAAAAGGGCGGAAACCGTCGCCCGGGCCCAATTCCCCGATAGGGACCTGACCCGGGCAGTCACCAACCAATGCAGATAATTCCGTCCATGCATATAGAGTCCCCCGAAGCGATCATTACAGACGAGAAGGAGTGACCGTTCCGCGCGCAACGCGCTGCAACCGCCGCGTGGCGCCCGGTCGGTTGTCGCCTGCCGCGCCCTCCGGCCGCGGCCACTCGGACCCCGCGGCGGGCGTCTCGGCCAGGCGCGCCCCTTCGCGGGCTCGCACATGCGCTCATAGGCGGGCCCGCCGTCCCCTTTCCGCCCGATCCCGACCTCGTCGGCGCCGCCGACCCCCCCCCGCGTCCGCCGCACCCCTGGTGCTCCGCCGGCCGCGCCACCGCCGTCGGCGGGCTCCCGTAGTACTACAGGCAGCATCGCCAAGCGAAGCCCCCATGGCGGCGCTATCGGCCGAAGAGATCATCCTCGGCCAAGCCGAGGATGCGTTCTGTAAAAAAAGACCGAAAGAACTGGACGTTCTTTCACCGCCCGACCCCAAGTGGAGTCGGAAAGCCTTCTTCTTTAGGGAGAAGAACGGGCTCCTATGCCGACATTCGGTGTATGGGAGGGAGACCCAAGTGGTCATCCCCGAGGCGCTGAAACAGCGCCACCTACGCTATCAACACCAATCGGCGTTGGCCGGTCACCCCGGCTCGCGGAGGATGTATGACACTCTCCGCCGTTATGTCCACTGGCCTACAGTGGTGTTAGCCGTCTGCAAGCACGTGGAGCAATGCCCCGCGTGCGCAAAGAATCGCCTCTCCGAGAGGGGGCATACCTCCACAATGAAGCTGTTTCCAGCTCTCGAGCCCTTCTCGGGGCTCGTAATGGACCTTCTAGGCCCATTGACCACCTCTAGGGGTGGTCACAAGCATGTACTGGTCATATGCGACCGGTTTACCAAGTTGTCGCGGGCCACCCCGTTCAGGGATGCGACGGCGCTGACAGTATCGTCAGCATTCATTGACGCTTGGGTAGCTGCCTTTGGCCTCCCCGAATCTTTCCTTACGTACAAAGGACCTCAATTTGCCTCGGTATACTGCCAGGGCATTCTCGGTTTGCCGGGTATAGCCTCGAACTATACCTCTCCCTACCACCCCCAGACCAATGGGCAGGTGGAGCGATACAAGCGCACCTTGGTGCGGCAACTCCGATGCTATATTGCTGAGCATCTGAAGGAATGGGGCAGTCATCTGTCCCTTCTTACGACTGCGTATAATACGCAGGTGCACGCCAGCACTGGGGAGATCCCCTATGCCTTCGTGAGCCCTAGACGGATCCAGCTTATTGGCATGGAGCGCATTCCTCGGCTTAGACAGGCCGAGGAGAGAACTGAGGACGCCTCCACGGTGGCGGAGCAGTATGTTGAGGACCTTAAGGCCCTCATCCCGGCGGTTCGCCGGCAGCTGGGCAAAGCCCAGGCCACGTATAAGCGGGCGTTTGACGCCCGCACCAAGGAAAAGAACAACTCCGTCAAGGCCGGGGACTGGGTCTATCTAGATGCCCACTCCCGCTTTTCGAAGAAGCTTGGGTTTAAGACCCAAGGACCGTACATGGTGCTACAAACCGATGGACATCGGTTTCTTGTGGAGAGCCCTACGGGTCTCCGTACTGTGAGCAGTGACAATGTCACTGGTGCCCCCGCACCACCGGCGCGGGATGGCAAGTGGACACGGGCCCTTAGGGCCCAAGCCCTCTTTAAAGTGGGCGACCAAATTAAGGAGGGCCCTGAATTCGTTTTCGAACGATTTCTCAACCACGGTTGGGATGATGACGGACAATTGAAGGTCTTGGTCAAATGGTTCGGGCTTCCTGAACAGGAAGCCACGTGGCAATTGGCTGCTTCCCTCCCCAGGGAGGCAATTTGCAAATATTGCTTGCGAAAACGTGTCAAGCTCCCCGCCTTGACGCGAGAAGGTGTTTTCTTTTCTGACCAAGTCGGAAGACGGCCCTTACGGACCCCTGTGACTTTTAGGCACAGGCAAAGAGAACAGCACAAAAAGAGAGGCTAAGTCTTTTATTCCCTACGGCGCCCTAGACGAGTCTATCGTAAGAAAGACGGCGCCCACCCCCTTAGGGGGGGCGACAACGGGCGACACACAAAGCAGGAGGGGGACGCAGGGAACCCCTGGTCACCCTAGGGCGACCAAATCACCAACCCCCCGGACGGGTCCCATAGCCAGGATCGTAGTCATGGCTACGGTCCTCCTCGGGCGCATAATAATGAGACCCCGAGTATGTCGGCCGGTTCGCCGCAGGGCCCGTCTCAGCCCCATACAGGGCTTGAGAGGAACAACCGGCGCCCGCCCCATAGTGGGGCGGGGGAGGAGACGGCGGACGTCGAGGCGCCGCCGGCAAAGCCGCCCCTCGGGGCGTAGCCGACGAGGCGCCCAAGTGCCGGAGTGACCATCCGGTCACGACCGTATTGGTGTCCACCACGGCGGTTCCATACTCCTCCGTTAGAAAAAGGCGGAGCGTCTCGGCGGTGGCAAGTTGATACAGGGGCCCGACGTCGCGTTCCCCTAGGGGGCGGGACACAATCGCAGCAACCTCGTTGCGCAGCCGCACCAAGGTGCGGCTCAACGCCATAATCAGGGATTGGTCCACCCCATGATTGAGGATGGACGGGAGTTCCCCTAGGGAAGGCACAAAACTAGACCATACGGCCGGGTTGACGGGGCGAGGGGTACCCAACTGGGCCGACTCCTCCCAAGTAAAGAGATGAAGGGGCGCCAGAGGGGGACCCGGGGGTCCCCCAAGAGAAGGATTCGTCACACTGCTACCCCCAAGGGGGTAGACTCGACGAGTCCGCGCGTGTCGACCAGGCACGCGGGACACGTAGGCCGGGTGTGACACCCCCCCCCAAGAGGGAGGCCGCAGGGCGAGAGGGGCGGAAGTCGAGGCGGCCGGGGCCGACGGGGGCTCTGGAGCCACCACGAGGCCTACACTAGCCGACCCAGCGTCCTCCAAGTCCCGATCCAAGAGTCGGATGAGGAGACTGGCGTGTAAGTCTCTCCCATACGAGAGGCGGGCGTCCCCCATACCCTCCTCGAGGACCAAGGTCCCCTCGTCATCCAACACCTTGGCGCAACGGAAGACCCCTCGGGGTCCCCCTAGCCACTGCAGCCAATCCGGCGGCGCCCGCTCCTCGATGAGTCGGAGGAGCGTCAGCCCGGCCTACAGAAGAGGTCGGGACGACGGTTCGGCCGAGCACAAGCGCTCGGGCTTCAGGACGGCAAAAGCCGACCGAATAGCTACTGTCAAACGCCAGAGGTTCCCATGGTGGCGAATGCTTCCTAGGAAGACGTCCGCCACCTCTAAGGCCCACAGGGCCGCCAACATCAGATGATAGGGACCCCCGAGGGGCTCCCCCATGAGCTGGCTCCCCTGGAGTGCCACCATCTGGGGCACCCGCGCTGCCATACCGCCGGGCACTTCAACGTGCTCCCACCACACTGGTGTGGTGGGATACAGGGCCTTGCGACGTACCACAGGTACGTCGCGCACCTCACGCTGTTCATACAGCGTGAGAAGGCGGAGGGAGGTACGAACCGTCCACTCTCCCAGCGCACCCGGCACGTAAAAGCCGCGGTCCAACTCCCCCAACTTAGGGGGAGACCCCGGGTAATACTCCCAGGAGAAGTGGGGCCTGTCCCCCACATCGGGGGGGATCTCACGGACGGCCAAGTGCCGAAGCACTTGGCACACGCGCCAATACTCCCGACTACGGAGGAAGGGAAAGTCCGTCACCGTCCCCTCGGGTACGGCGTAAAGGGTGTCGTACATCTCCCGGATGGTCGTCCAGATAGACGTCATACGACGGCTGTCGACAGCGTCAAAGCGCTGTTCGACAATCGACCCCCCTAGGAGGGTCCACGGGTAACGCACATACTTGTCGTCGACGACCTCGGGGGTCGGCCACGAGGCCGACAGGAGGTTGGCTAGGACGTCGTCGTCGATGTCCTCCTCGGGGCCCAAAAGGGCGCCCGCGCCCTCGGCCTCACGGTCGACCGCCATGGCGGCTGGCGCGTTGGGAGCCACAGAAGACGCCATCCCGCCTCGAGAGGCAGGGAACCGGGAAGATAAGGATGCCCCACCCCAGGGTGGGGCCCACGGACATCGCGGGACGCGAGTAGAACCCGGTCGCGCCCGACTGGGTCGTCCTCCCGGTGACGACAAGGGTACCGACCAGGAGAGTAGAGACCCCCAGTCACAGCTGGCGGTGACCGCCTTATGGGACTGACCCGAGGGTTCCCCGGCTCGGTGAACCCGTCTGTCCCCCGCCGTATGGCGCCCCGGAGCGAGCCCCCAGGGGCAAGCTGTCAAGGAGCCACAGGGCAGAGTTTCCCCCTGGCCTAGGGAGGGGGTGGCGAGACACCGCCCCCGGTCCCGCGAGACGCGGGCCCTGAGGTGGGGGATATGTGGGGAACACCCCTTGTCAGGGGTGACACGACCCCCCGGCATGAGCCGGGGACGGGTCTTGACGAGTCACGTAACACCCCTCTAGGGGGGTAGCGTGGGACGGCCCTCTTGGGCGGGTGTCCAGGGAGCCCCAGGGCCACACATGAAACGACCCCTCTAGAGGGGCGTGAGGCGGGGAACACGCGATCGGGCCCCCCTGGAGGGGTCTGACACACACAAGGGAGACACACGTCTTCCCGAATTCGGGCCCTCTGGGGGGACCGGGAAGCTTGTGGAAGCTTCCGCAATCCGAGCGTAAGCCGGACCGAGATGTGATCTCGACCACGGATAAAATCTCACCGGAATTCTATCCGGGAAAATTGAAAAATCTTGGGATAAGTCCCGAGGTATTGGTTTTGGGTAAATCCTGAAATCTAGGATGTCTTAGTGACTTTCCTGCTTCCGCCCGAGACGGGCGGAGGTCCCCTTCCAGTGGAAGGGCTGTCAGGGATGCTGGGCAGGGGCCACTAGAGGCCCGGGCCTGAGACCGTGGCCCGTTGGGTACCGGTCCCCCCATGGTAGCGCCCGGGGGTCGGGATTGTGTACGTCCTGCGTCTTGTTTCTGAGGGTAAATGAGTGTGCGCTTTGGGGTCATCGTGCGTGTTCGAATAAAATCATCGTTGCGTTTGCGTTACTTCCGTCGTTTTGGTGCGCTTCGCGCCCAGTGATCCTGGCGTTCGCGTTGTGACTCTGGCGTGGCGTTCCGCGTCCTGTACTGGGTTTTCCGACGGGGTTATACCCCGTCGGCTGTGAGGGCAGGATTCACTACAAGCGGCTGCGCTGCCAACGCCAGCAACTGCGGGCGGTCCTCCGACCACCAAGGTGCGCGTCTGTCCACCTAAGCCTTTCTTCCCCGGGGAGGCTGGTAGGGATCGCCCAAACAGTCACACGCAGACGGTGGCTCGAGTCAGACGTTCCCGCCGCCTGGCTGTCCTCTCTGCGGCCTCGGCGCGCCCGCCCGTACGCATCGCCGCCGTCCAGTCGAGCGCGCCCGCTTCCACCCAAGCACAGCCCTCTGCGGCAGCCTCCGTCGCGACCGCCTCCGCCGCCGTCGCCGTCGCCGCCGCAGCCGCCGCAGCCGCCGCGTGGGGTAGTGAGGAAGAGCAGCCGGAGGCTTTCTCGGGACAAAAAGCACTCGACCGCCGCCGTCTCCGGGTTGGACACAACAGTGTCAGGGTGGGAGGCCGCGGCGGCAGCGGCGACGGTGACCGCCGATGTCGTCGAGCCTAAATGGCCTCTCTATGACCACCAGCTCCTCCCGCTCCGACAGCGGGTTGGTGACGATCATGCACAGGCGGCCGCCACCGGAGGCGACTGCAGAGCGCGCGCGGCCCCAAAAGCAGGCGAAAACCCGCACTCGGCGCGGCGTTGTGGCCGACGCGAGCACGAGCTTGCGCGGCGTCGCGCCCATCGCACCGCGAAGCGACACGAGGCCGACCGCCTCAGCGCACCCGTCCGCGCGGTCACACGCGCCGCCGCTGACAGTTCCCGCGTCCACGCCGTCGTCGGCCACGTCTTCGAGAAGGAGCACGAGCTCCCCTTCACCTTCGGCGGTCGGCGCCGCGAGCGGCTGCGGCGTACCCACCCGCCGCTGCGGGAGGGGCAACCACTGGTGCGTGCAATGCGCGCAGCTGGTCGTCGACAGCACAGTCGGGCTGCCGGCGGCGCCGCCGCCGCCGCCGCCATCGGCCAAATCGTAGAGCGCCACCCGCTGCGTGTCGCCCGCGTACCTGAGGGCGGTGTCGCCGGCGGGGGACATGGCATAGTAGAGAGGGTGGCCGACCGCGAATGCCGCCGCCTCATTGTCGGCGCCGGAAGCGCCGGAAATGACCGAGGCGCGCACGCGGCGGGAGCGGCGGGGCGCCGCCGGGGGGCGCCCGCGGGGGGTGCCGCCGCTGCCGCCGCCGCCGCCGCCGCCATCGTCGCCTCGGAAACCGATTCGGTGGCCTCAACCGCGTCCGCCGCCGCGTCGGCTGCGGCAGCGCCCTCTGACACAGCAAGAGAAATAGTGGTGCACACATCCCGCTGGGTGCAGGTCGCGACGAGCGTTGCCTTGGAGGGTACTCAACGCGCGTTTCCGATAACGCTGTTTTCTACAATCACGTCACTACTTCTCAACACCTGGCACAAGATGCAAGGGAAGTCGAAGATATATAAAACGAGAAGGCAGTCGCGCCGGAAAACGCAAGGCAAACAATCGAATCACCCGAGCTTGCGCAAGAGAGCTTCAACAAGACGTAGGTGCGCGGCCCTCTCCTCGCGGTGCTCGGCGTCAATGCGGTCGCGGCGCGCAGCCTCCTTTTGGCGGAACTGACGCTCTTTCTCGAGACGCCGCTCAGCGAGTTCCAACTGCTTCAAAGCGACCTCGTCCCGCCGCTTCTCGTTCTGCTGCAGGGCGACCACCACATCATCGTCGTCGCTCATCTCGACGCGCCTCCGTCTCCGACAGGTAGCGACGGACGTTGCCATGCTCGGCGACCCAGATGCCGCCTGTCCACCAACAACGTCCTCACGGTCTTCACTCCCCCCCGACCTGGGCCTCTTTTGGCGCCGCTCCATCGCCATTCGCCAAATCGACTCGCCATCGGCAACCAACTTCTCCTCTAGTCTGGTGGCCTCCTCGCGGTCTTTGTACACCTTCTTCTCTTCGTCAACGGCGGCCGGCACAACGTCGCACAGGAGGGTGTCCAGCTCCGCCACCTCCTGCTCAAATCCGGTGCTCTCCGCATCTTTCTTATCCTGGCTAAGGTACCGGTCCTTTAAAAAGTTGAACCGGTCGCGTAGCACCTTTGCGGTCACAACAACAGGCACCTGAGGGTGGTCGTTGAAAATGGCCGCCGCCTTCTCGTAGCGCTACATTATTTTACGACGTGGAGCCACGTGAGCGTTGGCTGCGCGGGTAGCGCGCACGACACGGAGGTCGTGCGTGTCCGTCCCGAGGCGTCGGCGCTGCTTGCCCTTGGCAGAAGAGTCAGTGCCCGGTGCAGGAGCAGGAGGCACCTCGTCGCCACCAGCAGTTCCCGAGCCCGGACGACCGACGTCGCCCTCAGTGAGCCGGCAACCCGCCGTCGTCCGCTCCTCCTCGCCATCAGAACGAGCCCTTTTCCCTGCGCGATTGACAGCCATTTTGTCTCTCAAAGGGCGGCAAGGATGGTCCAGGAGCAAACTTTGTTGGGCTGGGGGGGTAGTGTGGATTAGTGGTGACGGGACAGAACGAAGAAGACAGAGAGCGAGGTTGCGAAGCAGCAGCGACCCGCGTCGTGCTGGCGCAGATGGCGTGTGGCCTGGTTTGGCCGCTCTAAATCGGTGGCACCGCAGCGCTCCACTCCCATGCGAGCGTGGTGGTGCCTTGAAGACCGCGTCTGTCAGGCCGGTTTGTGATCTCACGAGACGTTCTCAGACCCTTTCTTAGCATTTCCTTCGTTCATGCGACGCTTCGTGTGACGAGCCCTCAGCTTGGAAAGGTCGCAGTGGGTCGTCCCTTCGTGTGACAGTGTCAGGCGGAAATGTTTGATGAATTCGACGTTAAGTGATTGTCGGTCCAAGGGCTGACTTCGAGCGCTCGGTTGCTGGGCTCGGCACGGCGCACGTCGTGCAACGCGACCAGACCGCCACCTTCGGCCCGCCCTTGCCCATCTCTTCGCCGCTCGCTGCCTCCGCATGTTTTCTTCCTCCCCCCTCCTTCCTACAACGTACGCAGCTTGGGCCGGCCATAATATCCGCAGCGTACGCTCGTATCGCGCTGCGGGCGTACTGAGGAGTCCTCTAATTTGTGCTGTCGCACAGAAACGGGAGCGGAGAGGCGGCCATCTGCCACAGGGCAGCGTAGGGGGCCAGCTGGTCATTCGGACAAGGCTGAGGGGCGTGGGGCGTTGCCGACGAAGGGGGCAGATATGGCCCGATTCGACTGTGGCTTCGCTTTCGGCTGCAGCCAGCAAGCATGAAGGAAGCGAATCGACGAAGCCTGTCGGATGGAATACAGTCCCAGTGAACATGTCCGTTTTTCACAGTCCAAACGGGGCCTGACTGGCTGGGCCTTGCACGAATTTGATCGATTTTGGGGGGTCTGGGACGGGTTGCTGTTTCACCA
>Ga0209093_1000259_pt1 | contig 27531 bp, 27 predicted proteins | sample SidtaG_4_FD_187450 | JGI IMG/M metagenome (GOLD analysis project Ga0209093, IMG submission 187450) | Marine algal microbial communities from Sidmouth, United Kingdom - Sidmouth_Male1 metaG (SPAdes) (version 2) | ecosystem: Host-associated > Algae > Red algae > Unclassified | place: Sidmouth...
CGACGGCTCCTTCGTCTCGGACGGACCCGGCGACTCCCGTGGTGAGTACTGTGGCCCGGGTTGCGACGGCCAACCGCTTGCCGTTGGCCCCCCCGGTGCCCGACTCACTCCTGTCGGATACCTCGGTAACGCTGGGGTCGGAGGGTGAGGCCTGGATGGAGCGACTTGTCAGGCGCCTCCGTGGGGCGTCGGCCAGTCTTCCCTCCAGCGTGCTCTTGGTCTCGCTGGTCGACTTGCTTGGGAGCTTGTCGAACAACTTAATCACCTGGGCGGAGACGCACCCGGTGGGGGACCCCGAGGCTCTGGAGGTGGTCCTGCAGGGGTGGTCTCGTGCCGGCGTGAAGGACCAGCTCTGGCGCCTCTTGAACATCCACCAGCACCGGCACGAGAACCATCTTCGCCGGGCGGAGCAGGCCGGTACTTGGCGCGCCCGCGGGTCGGGCACCGGTGATCGGCGGGAAGAGGCCACGGTAGCCAACGAGACCTAGTATCGCGACGCGCCTGGGAGCCCCCAGCGTGGCACCGGCGGTGGCGGCAACCAGACGTGGCCGGGGAACAGCTGGTACGAGTCGCGTCCTCGGGAGAGCATCCCGGTTGATAACGCGCGTGGGTATGGTCGTACCTACGGGGGCCAAGATGGTCCGTCCGGTTATGAGGGTCCGTCGTCGACCCATCGTCGTCTATATTGAGGCGTGGTGCCCCAGGTCGGTGTCGGTCGGGTTAGGGAGCCTGTGTGTGCTTCGTGTTGGCCGGGGTAGTTCCCGGCCCCTTAGCGAGGGATGCATCGGGAGACGTAGTACTTGCATAAAGGAGGGTTTTTTGTCTCTTGGTTGTCCCGTCACGCCTCCTGGGCGTCCCGAACCGGCTCCGCCCTGTCCGGAACCTGGGGGAGAAGCCCCTTGCGACGAAAATACCGGTACACGGCCGCTACCGGTAGGCGACCCGAGTGTTGCCAGGTGTCGTCTTCCGGCCCATAGCCAAACCAGCGGACCAACAACCAGAGAACGCCCTCTCCGTCCCAGGTGTGGTCCACGAACAGCTCAAACACAAACTCGGACCCACCCGGTTGGAGCGCGTCTGGTATGGCCACTTGCGGTCGCTTGGGTCGGTTCGCGGGGTCCACCGGTCCCGGTAAGGCAGTCCGTCTTGGTCAAACAAGTAGGTTCTCCCGTCGGTCTCCAACACCTCGTACGGCCCTGTCACCTTGGGGTCGAGCTTGTGCTTCCGGGTGTGGTTCCGTCGGTACACCCAGTCCCCACCGGTCACCGATACCCGGCGAGGGCGGACTTTCTTGTCATAGTCCCTCTTGTACCGGGCTTGCGTCTTGGCAATCGAGTCCCGTACTTGGGGAAGCAAGGCCTTTAGCGACTCCAGAAAGGCATCCATGGCCTCGGCCACCGACTGGCTCGGGTCCGGCGTCATGCCGTCTGGCATCCGTTCCAAGGAGAAGTTGCTCAGGCGCCGGGGGGTGACCAAGTCCATAGGGGCCACGCCCGTCGTTCGGTGGGGCCTCGAGTTATACGCTAGCGCTAACACGAAGACGAGCTCGTCCCAGTTGTCCTGGTGGTCCTCGATGTAGTGCATGAACATGTCCACGAGCGTCTTGTTGAAGCGCTCGACCTGGCCATTGGTCTGCGGGTGGTACGTGGACGTGTACAGGTTCCGGATGCCCATCAGGTTACACACACCCTGGAAGAACGGGGAGGCGAACTGGGGTCCGTTGTCCGTCAGGACTGTGTCCGGGGGCCCATACACGGAAATCCAATTCCGGCAGAACGCCGACGAGACGTCCGTCGCGGTGATGCCAGCCAGGGGGACGGCTCGGACCAGCTTAGAGAACCGGTCCACGATGATCAGAAGAAAGAAGTTTCCGGTATTGGTTTCTGTAAGGGGACCGAGGAGGTCCATAGACAGGCTCGCGAAGGGGTCCGTCGCCGGGAACAACTTGAGCATCGCCGTACGTCGCCTTGGTGCGATCCTGTTCCTGGCGCAAGACGCACAATTGGCCACCCAGTCGTACACGTCCGCGGCCATGGACTCCCAGTAGTAGTGGCGCCGGATGGAGGCGTACATCCGGTTAACCCCAGGATGACCAGCGCGCACCACGTCGTGTTCCAACCGCAGGAGGTCCTGGCGCAGGGTGAACGGGACGTACACTTGGACAGCCCCGACTAGGGAGGGGACACGTACGAGGAGCCCCTCCTTGGTCTCCGAGAAGCGGGAGTGCGTGTTCTGGTCCATCCTATCCCTTAAATCTTGGCTCCGCTGGTCCTTCTTCTGCGCGGCCAGCATACGCGCGAGCGTGACCGGTTGTTCCTTGTCTGGCTCCCGGTAGTTCAGTGCCACCCAGCCACGGGAGGAGTCAGCCAGAGCGAGACAGGGAATCTCTTCCGGGATGACGGACCGATCCGGCGCCAGCGTCGGGAGCCGCGACATGGCGTTGGCACAGTGGCGCTCCCTTCCCGGTCTGGTGCATACCTTGTATCGGAACTCCGACAACCAGAAGCGCCAGCGAGCGACCCGTCCTTCGGCGCTGTCCATGTTCAGCAGCCAGCGTAAACTGGAGTGGTCCGTCCGGATCAGGAACTCTTGTCCCTCGAGGTAGGGGCGGAGAATAAAACAGGCCCAGACCACGGCCAGGCATTCTCGGTAGGTCGTGGAGTAGTTCTGCTCGGCTGGGATGAGGCCCCGGCTGTAGTAGCCGACTGGGAGGATGCTCTTGTCCGGTTGTTGCTGCAGGAGGGTACAGCCGACTTGGACGGCGCAGGCATCGGTATCCAGGATGAGGAGGCCCTCAGGTCGGGGGAGCGCCAGAATCGGGGTCGACGTCAAGCGCTCCTTGAGGTACTCGAAGGCCGCCAACTGGGCGGCATCCAGCGGGGGGAGTACGTGTGGGAGCTTCTTGCTGGTGAGCTTGGTCGGGGGCTTGGCGATGTGTGCATAATCCTTGATAAAACTCCGGTACACGTTACACATGCCGAGGAAGCTCTTGAGCTCCGTCTGGTCACGTCGGGGAAGCGCTTGCGCCAGGCTCTTGATGTTCTTCTGGTTCACCAGCAGCTGCCCTGGGCGGACGACATGTCCCAGGTACTCCACCTCTTGCTGGAACAGGTGACACTTGGAGGGCTCGAGTGAGACGCCGGCATTTTCCAGTAGGAGAAGGACTTCACGGCGGTGCCGGATGTGATCACCCACGGTCCGGGAAAAGACAATCACGTCTTCCAGGTAGACCAAGCACGCTTTCCACCTTAGACCGGACAAAATGATGTCGAGAGCCCGCTGGAAGGAGGCTGGCGCGTTCACCAGACCAAACGGGAGCCGGAGAAACTGGAACAAGCCCGTGTGAGACGTGAACATCGTCCTCTCTCTGTCCTCGGCGGCCACAGGGATCTGTCAGTACCCGGCGTTACAGTCCAGGGTAGAGAACACCGTGGCATCTCCGAGGGAGTCCAGGCAGTCGTCCATCCTCGGGATGGGGTAGATATCCTTGACCGTGCGCTCGTTCAGCCGCCGGTAGTCCACGCAAAACCGAAGGTGGCGACCTGGCTTTGGCACGACGACCACCGGAAAGGACCACTCGGCGTCCGAGGGTTCTATGACACCCAGGTCGAGCATTTCCTTGACCTGCACCTCGATCTGCAAGCGACGGTGCGGACCCGCCCGGTACGGAGCCGAGTACACGGGCTTTGCGTCTGGATTGAGCTGGATATGATGAGTGGTGGCCTTAAGCTCACCCAGCTTCCCCGACCACATGCCCTTGAACTGATCCAGAAGACCGTGCACCTTGCCATGTAGCTCCATGCGCACGCTCGCCCAGTTCACCTCTGGCGTCTCCGGCTCCTTGGGGGGCGGTACAACCGGGGGCTCCGGAGGTCCCTCCGCCGTGGCCATGGCGGCCTGCGTGTCCAGCTCCTGTCGGGCCGCTACCTCCTGTTGGACGGCCAGAAGGGCCCCTTGGGAGAGGGGTCGCGCCTCGCCAGTGTACGGCTCCGCGACCCACCCTTGGCAAACATCTTGGTCTTGCGACCCAGGTTGACCAGGAGTACAGAGAAGGGCTTGTGCCGGTGCACCTTCTTGTGGTGCCCGTGGGCCAAGTGCAGCCCATGCTTGGCCAGTAACTCCGCTCGGCCCTTGATGAGGCAACTGCCCGTCGACCGGGTCACAACTTGGATCTCGGCTTGGGCACCAGAGGGAAGGACCGTTGCGCCCGCCAGTGTCAGCTCTTTCGGGCGGACCCGGGGCTTGGCCGGTGCCTTGTACGTTCGCCCCCTGGCGCCTAAATGGTAGCCCAGGATGTCCGAGACGGCGCCCGTCGACCGCTAGATCTTGCTGTCCGGGGGCAGGATGGCCTTGGCGTACTGGCGCTGGAAGTCACACCCGATGATGAGCGGGACCGAGAGGCGTTTCACAACAGTAAACGGGAAATGCATAGGTTTGTCATGTACATGCAGGGTGAGGGGGAGCCAAGCGAGAGCCTTGAGAGCCTGCCCCGAGGCATCCACGATCCGGGTGCGGGTAGGCGCACGCCAGGCATGGGCGCGCCAGTCCGGAGGGAGCAGGTCCTCGCTGACGACGCTTGGTCCGGCCCCTGTGTCCACCACCGCGGCCACAGAAACCGGGTCCTCATCCCCGAAACTCAAGGTGGTCTTGACCTTGAAATTGTCCTTACGCAAGACGAGCAGGGTACCCCGACAGGCACACGGCGTCCATGCGGCTACCTTGGCTCGTAGCCGACGACCGCACCGGCCCAGGAATGCAACTGAGGCAGATACAGGATCACCGGGGCCTGGAACAGACGGGAGGGCGCTTACAGGCGCACCTCCCCCATCTCGTTTCCCGATCCCGAGGTACTCGTGGTCGTGGTCTCTTCCTCGGGATGGGAGTCCCAGTCCTCACGACTCTCCTTGAACAGGTTCTCCTGGATGCTCTGCAGGATCGCGACCCGGAGGTTGTGCACCGTCTTCGGGTCCCGCCGTCCAGGGGAGGCGCCCTTGGCCTGCCGGTCAGCCCAGCGGACGGCCTTGGCGAACTGGATCCCCTGGCGGGCTAGCTTGTCCTGGAGCTCCTTGGGCACCTCCGGGCAGGCTGCCGCGATGTGGTCCTCCCTGTTACACAGCCAGCACGCCCGTACCCGGTTCGGGCGTTCCCCCCCCCGGGTGACACGGGGCGTAGAGGGTGTGACAAACCCGCGCCAACCCTCCAGGCGACCACCGGTCTGGGATGAGGACTCGCCTACGGCCAGAACCGGCGTCTTGGGTCCTGCCCGACTAGACGGTCGTGCCAGGTCCATCTTGGGGGGGGTCGGCTGGAGTCGCTGGAGCGCCTTGACCTGTTCATGCTTGCCCTGGGTGAACGACGCGAGCTGCTGCAGACGGTGCTCCGGAAACTGGAGGTTGTATTGCTGGGCGTCCACCTGCAAGTGCTTGGGTAGCCCCTGGATGAACGCCATCTTGAGCCGGTCCTCGCCGTACACGTTCCCGCAGGCCTCCCCCAGGTCCCGCAAACGGGCCGCGAAGGCATCGGGTACTTCATGGGCGCCCAAGGAGGCGCGGTTCACGTCCGACACGGCTTGGTTCAGGGTGATGGAGTCCGCGTTATTGAGCAGGAGCCAGTGCACCGCCTCCGGGAAGGATGCAACAGTCCGGCTCAGGATGTGCCCGGCCGTGTCAGGGAGGATCTTGTTGAACAGAGTGGCAGCTGCCCCGGTCATGAAGGAGCCGAACAGGTAGAGCGCCTTGCCCTCCCAGACCTTGCTGTCGTTGCAGGCCCGGACAAACCGGCGCAAGAAGGAGAAGAGCTCGGCCGGCTTGGTTCCGTCAAAGCGAACGCGGTCCATGGAAACCCGTAGTTTCTTCCGGTCTTGTGTAATCCGTAGACGCATCCGGCTAGTGAACGTCTGGTTCTGGTTGTCCAGGCGATAGGAGTGCCAGTCCGTCACCGTGTTGAGCAAGTTGTCCCCGACCTTGTGGACAGGAATCTGGAAATCCACCAGCGTCCGCCGGACCGTCTCCCCGTCACTCCGGGAGGATGAGTCACTAGCGGAAGACCGGGGGCGACGACGCCGATGGCTGCGCCGGCTCCGGCGCGACCGACGGTCCCGGCGAGAGTCCACACTGGTACTCCCGTCCGGGCCCCCGTCGTCACCTCCGCCTCCACCCGTCACCACCCGGTTCCCTGACCGCCCCATACCAGCGCTTGGGGATGCCAGCCTGCCGGGTGTTCGCCCCGCGGTCAGCGTCTCGACCGCCCCATCCATGTCCGCCCGGAGCTCCTCGCGGAGGGATTCCAGGAAGGTCATCACGGCTGGAGAGGAAGCGACGTCCGGGGGGACACCGCTCGCATCACATCGACCCGGGCTAGATGGAGTCGGGGTGCACTCCTGCTTGCCCTTGGACGTGCCGGTGCCCGCCACCGCGGGTCTCGGCATCTTGGTCTTGAAGGTCTTTGTCACCCGGGAGGAACCACCAGGCCCAGCCACGTCAGCCGGCGTCGGCGGGGGCGGAACGAAACCCGAGGAAACAGGTATCCCAGCCCCGGCCGGAGCCGGAGGCGTGTCCGTCGACGTACGCCGGGGCGACGTCTCCCCCGGAGAGGACGTCGGGGTCGGCATAGTGATCTCTGGCGCTCAACAACCAGGCGAGACGGGAGACACGGGCGACCAAGAAAAGAAGGGGTGGCAACGAGGTACATCGTGGGAATCCCGACACGAGTCGGGAGATTGTAATCCCGTCCGGGACGGCCACGCACACGAGAGCTCACCCGTTACACGGGAGAGATCGCCCGTTAAACGCGCACCGGCACCGGATGTCAGCCAGAACATCCCCTGCTGCTCCACCAATTTGTCGCATAAAACGCCCTGCCACCCCAGCCCACAGAAACAGATAGGGACACCTGCCCAGCTGAGGGAACCCACCCGCACACCCTTGCTCTACTCTCGCCCGGTGACACAGTCACCTAGAAAAACACCCGAAGGCGCGAAGAGGGATGAAGGAGGTGAGAACGCAGATATTCTTTTGTGGGGAAGCCGTGCCACGGGCGCCCCGCTGTCCCCTTAAGCTAACCGAGCAAGAGGGCCCAAATGGCCCCGAATCCCACGCAGTAGCCTCCCCATGGGGAGATCTGGGGATCTATAACAGTGGACCCTCTACTGTAAAGCAGATAATTCAAGCAATTGACATACAAATGCAAACGACCCACAATCAATCAAGATCCCACCCAGCACCGACAGCGCCACCTGTCCGAACCGGGGCGTGACACGTCATCCGCGTCGCCCGGCGCGCCAACGACCTCCTGGCCAGCCAAGGGGCGTGGGCCGGGACGTGAAATGCGACACGGCACAGAGACCGGTTCAGCCCGCCACGGCAATGTGGATCGTCAAAGTCGGAGAACGGGCACCTTCGCAACACTCGACCCTTACGTAGAACTGGAACGTATTCGGCCGTCTGGGCGGCCTGGGAGGAGATCGTTGGCCACGAGGGCGACGTCGACGCGGTCACTCCAGTGGCTGGCGTGGCAGCGGCTCCAACAAGGCAGGGTGCGGGCGTCAAGAAGAACCCCCCCTGGGCGAACGACTGCCCGTGCCGAAAAGCGTTGACGGGAGAACAAAAAGACATGTAACCACCTGCAGCTGTTGACACCGCAGGAGGGATGGCGGCGGGCGCGTCACGGCGAGCGTCGGGGGGTAGAGATAGAGGCCCACCTTGTATAGGGGACGGTGCGGGCGCAGAAGGCGGCGGCGTCCGCGCCGCTGCCTCCTGCCCCACAACAGCCATTGTCTCAGTGATTCCCAACGATCCCATTGGTGCTCTGGATTGGGTTGAGTGGGGCATGGAAGATGGTTGTCCATCAGGAGACATTTGCGGTGAAGAGGGGGTGGAGGCGCACAGTGGCGGAGCGGACACCGGTGGGACGAGCGAAGCGGAGGAAACTACCGGCTGCAGCGCATCCGCCACCTCTGCAAACGCCTTTTCCGCCGCCTTTTTCTTAACTATGGCGGCGCGCTTGGTCAATGGCGCCAAGATTTCGACGGTCTTGACGACATTGTTGCTCCTCTCGTAGTCCTTAAGATAGGCCTCAACGTGCGACATGGACCTGTGGAAGTCGCTGTGCTGCCGGGAAACCTGCCGCCGACCGCCGACAACAGGGCAAGCCAGCGCCAGCTGCACCCACAGCCCGGTTGTGCTGCTGTTGATGGCCTCGGACACCAACGTGGGCGTCGGCCGCCGGTCGAGCTCCATGTGGAAGTGCCGCATCACCTTGTGGAAGAGGTGGATGTCCGCGATTGTGTGCATATGCAGCAGGGGGAAGACAGAGCCGAATGTCTTCGCTAGCCACCGCTTCAGCTGAGACAGCGCCTTGATGACCGGCAGCGACTGCTCCCTCAGCGCGCCCGTTGGTAGACCGCACTGCTCCACCTTGTCTGCCGGCATGCTCATCACGCCAACAAAGACGTCACCCGCGTCAATGTCGTCGGCGCGCACCCACTTGGTGCAAGCGACTGGGGTGTCGTACACGTCCCGCTCGATGGCCGCGATGTCTTCCATCAAACAGGTGTCGTAGTGGCCGAGGAAGTCGGCGTCCTGGCCGATGTTGTTCTCGGCGCGGATGTTGTGACGCTTCACCCACTTGAGCATCACAAAACTGACCAGCTCCATAGACGCCCCTTGCATTGAAAAGAAGTTACGGACCAACTTCTGGTGCACTCCGCCCTCATTGTTGTTCGTGCCGCGGCAGCAGAGCCACACGGGCAAATGTTCCCGGTCAAACTTTCGCAACACGTACATCGAGATGCCCGGAGGGTCGGACAGGAAGCTCTTGCGCGCCATATCCAGCACCGTCTTCGCCGCCAGCTTGGCAACGGGCGAGAAGAGCCGCTGCTGCGTTTCGGCGTCCACGCAGTCTTGGAACACGTCAATCAGCGCCTCCAGCCTTGGAGCTAAAACCCAAGGTTTTGAAGAAAACCGCCGCACGTGCTTGGAGACCAAATCGGTCTGATGGAGTCGCACGTCGCCCCACGACATGTGAGGGAACTTTGAGGCGGCCACTTTGCGCGCTTTCTCCGCATCTGTCTTGTTGAAGAGCATCATGGCGTGCGACAGGGTCCTGCTGAAGAGCCCCAAAACCCCGTGCCCTTTAGAGATCACGCGCAGCATCCAATCCATTGCGTGGAACATATCACCCTTCACGCGCGACCGCTCCCACATGCAGTCCTCTGGGGCAGCGTGTGTGGCAGACTGGCCTCCGTCGCCACCCACCCCGTTGACTCTGCCGCCGCAGGCCCGGCTGTTGATCGTCCCCGCGTCGCCACTGCCGGCCCGCCTGCCGAAAAAGCCCGTACTGCCGTCGTGGGCTGCTCTGGTGCTGCCGGTCGAGTTTCTCGCATCTTCCGATCCGCTGTCAAACCCGGCACCATTTACGAGCCCGCCTTGTGCGCCGCCACGAGCCCCTCCTCCAAAGCTTAGTACCCTGGAAAGCTCTGCATGGTCGATTACGAGATCCGCCCGGGCGTCGTAAGTGCCCTCGCCCTCCCCCACTCCAGGAACCATCGTGCCCTCAGACGTGCCGTCGCGAATTCTAGCGTGAGGGTGCGAGGCGGCGTGCAGTTGGCAGCGCTGGACGAGTAACGACGCGCTTCTTCCTGACTCACGCGCCGCAAGGAAGAGCTCGCGTAGCGTCTTGGGGCTTCCCGCTCGGTGAAAGGGCAGCACAAAAGCTGGCATGAGGGCATTGGTCACTTTGACGACAACCCGGTCCTTGGCGCCCACCTTGAAATTGCCCATCTTTTCGGGCTGTGGGTCAACCACGTTGCCCTCAGCGACCATTCGGGTCCCGCTGCCGTCGTATACGAGCACGGCCATGCCTGGGATGACCGCTTCGGGCAAGACCACAAGAACGCTCGCGTCCACAATGGCGCGAAACACACGTAACGAGGCGTGAGCGTCCAGAGCCGCTTATTGCTGCCTGGCCTTGTCCAGGGGAGCAGCCCAGTCCGTGAGGCGCAGCGACGCGGGATTGTCCAGCAACCTGCAGAAGACTGTTCTGCAGAGAGCCATCAGCGACACGGTGGCCTGTGGAATGAGCTCGACGTCCCGAGCCAGGTGCGCCAAGTCCAGCACTCAGCTCGTCACGATCCCGTGCTCGTGGTTCAATGTTTTTGAATCGATGGATATCGCGCGATCCACCTTGAGGATCGACTTGTCCACCAGCATCGCGTCCAATTCCGACAGGTCCGCCTTCTTGCCCATCGTCCCGATGAAGATGACCAGCGTCATGGTCTCAAAAGACACCTGCAACCCCTGCAAGCCCCTGGCGCCCGTCAACTTCCTCTCCGTGTCCAGCGCGATGGCGTGGTTTCCGTGCACGGCCTTCACTGCTTCAAGAATGAAGGGAATGGGAAACTTCACGTCCGCTGCGAGCTTGAGGTACTTGAAGCGGTGGCCGGCGGGGAAGGCGAGCAACGGCAGCACGGCGATGTGAATGTCCACGCCGGAGAAGGGCGTGTCGCGCACCAATCACGGCAAGATGGAGTGGAGGAACTGCTGCTTGGAGACCGGATTGTCGGTGAAGAAAACCGTGAGGTAATCCTTGGACGGCCATAACGCCACCGCCCGCCTGGCCACCCCTACCACTCGGCGCTGTCAACGACACAATTGGTGGGGCTGCGCCGCGCAGTGTCCCGGTGTTGGGGCCAGTGAGCACCGCGTCCGCCGGCCCACCGCCAGTTGAGGCACCCGCGCTCGACCCCAATGTGAGTGGGAGATCCTCGGGCGCCCCCAGCGATTTCGGCCCCACCGCTGGAGCGAAATCCATGTCTGCCCTGTTGCCTAGCGTCGAATCAAACGCACCCACAAATACGTCCAACAATCGCCGCTTGTACCGCCTTTTCAAAGAGGCGATGAATGCGAGGTCGAGCGGCTGGTAGACGGATGTTTCGTGCGGTGGAAGAGGGATGAACGAGACTTAGGTGCTCTCGAGCTCCTCGTGAGCCCCGCAATTGTCCGGTTTCAGGGCCACCGGCAGAGCAGTGCGGGACCGGACAGCGGGTACGAACGTGGTCTCAAACCAGGACTTGAACACATCTGCATCCATCTACGCGCTCGGCTACGAGAAGTACGGCAGGGTGCACGGGTCACGTGGAGTAGTATAGCACTTGCGCTGATTTGCTTTGCCAATCATAGACCCTGGGATCCTGTGACTCCCAGTTTTTTTACACGCGAAAACGAGGGTGACGCGGTCCTTAGCTTTCATAGCCTTCGTACCTCGTACCTGCTGCCCCTGGCCAGCTTGTACATACGCTCGATCTGGGATACACCGGTAGAAGAGCCCGGTATCATCCATGTTGTAGACTCTTGCGGCGGGGTATTCCTCGAGCTGCTCTGTGATCTTGGTAATGCGCGGAGCCGCCGCCTCTGTGTCCGCTGAGCCGCCATGCCCCCATAGCGTCACGTTGCGGAGGTTATGGCGCCTCGCCTAGTTTTTGATGAAGTGGAGGGACTCCTGAGAGCCGGTAGCGCCAAGCTCAACGGCAATCCGCCCGGCCCGGGCATCCAACAGGCTGCCAGACATCGGTAGATGCCGCGTGCCCACCCGTTGGAGGGTCTTGTACCAATCCCACAGACCCTGACAGACCTGCTCAAAAAGTTTCCGTCGCAGGCGGGGCGTCGATAGGTCCTCAGATTCTGCAGCACGGCGCTTGTACTCATCCCGCTTTCCATAGATGTCGCGGGCGGCCGACAGACTAATCTTGAGTCGAAACATAGAAAGAGTTTGTGCCCACGTTTGGCCCGCATCTGTGACTTCGAAAAGCGCGAGTTTGTCCCCTATCGGCGTTGCCGTGCGTGGCTTGTGCCGCGCTCCGGATCGCGGACGCGCAATTACCCGCCAACGCCTAGCCCCGCCCCGACCGTGCTTTACGCTGCCGCCCCGTCCGAGCTCCACACGGTCGCCCCGCCCGTGCGCCTCGACTCGTCCTTGCCCGTGCACCGCGCCGCCGCCCTGCCCATGCGCAGCTCCACCCTGCTCTTGCTCTGCACCCACTCCGAGGGGGAAATAGCGCTCGAATCTTTGGAAGTCCCGCCAGGCCTGCGAAGCCCCCAGGGAACAGTGGAGAGCTCCAGTGGATCTCCAAAATGCGCGGTAGCTGTCGCCGCCGTAGCCGCGCGGGCGTCTATCTGAATGACGTGCACTGTTTCATTCGACGGGTTCGGTGTTGCCTCCTCCACCGCCGCCGCTGCAGCGGCAGCGGCGACATCGCTCATACGGCGCCAGAGCACGTCATCCTGACGGGGGGAATGATGGCTAGGGATAACTAAGGTAGAAGCACAAAGAATAACACAGGCGCACAAGACCACGAGCTCGAAAACGAATGCTGCCAAACCAAGATCCATTTCGTCAACGCGCACCAACGAACAAGCAGACCCAAAGGCGGAGAGAAAGAAGAATGGGACATACTTTCGAGACACAACAGCTCCAAAAGGTAAAAAAAACAACAACGAATACGAGCAAGACCGCACCGCCAACGTCGCATGCCACGATCGCAATTAGCCCTCGAGGACCATGCGCTGTCCAGAGTCACCCGTGCGCTCGACGAATGCGAGTGCTGGAGATACTGGACCGCGAGGGTAGGAGTGACAGCAGCGGTGACGAGGGCGACAGCGGCGGGACCATGACGGTGAGGGCCACGACGGCGGGACGTTCGTGAATACGGGAGATCGCGATCCTCCCAGTTATGTCATACTACTGGAGCGCATATAACCGGAACTTGACTGTACTTTTGCTGGATAGACATCGTCTTCTTGAGCGCCGAGCTATGTTCAGGCTTCAAGGACCTGGTAGCGGACGAGTGGCAAGTGCGCAACCCTGGGCTTCCCCTGCTGCCTTTTGGAGACCAGTGCTTGGCTCACATGAGCACCGACACGCTCGAGCGAGCGCTGAAGCGGGCTTTCTACCTCTTTTTTCTTGTGTTCAATGCCTTCCACTTCCAGAAGCCGCTCGACGCCGAGCTCTTTGCGGTTTTTCATTGATTGTTGCGCACTAGAAACGAAGAGTATGTGTTTGATGCGGTAATGGCCGTAAAGAGCACCCGTGACGCGTTGCTAGCGGCTGCATACCACTCTAGGAAATGCGGTTTCACCCCCCGAGATGTCACAAAGGCTTTCAAGCCGACGGGGCTCCGACCGCTCGACACCAAGGTGGTGCTCTCCCGCGCGTTCGACAACCTGGGAGTGGCGACCGTTGGGGAGACCGCACGCAACGAGGCGCGCATGATGGGGGTCAATGCCATTTCCGAGGCTTGAGAAAAGTCGGCTGAGGTGAGTGCGGGGTCAGCAGCGCCTATGTCTCCGTACAATGGGCTGCTCTGCACTCGCCGTACTCCCCGCTGGATGCCGCCCGCAAGCGCACCGTCGAGCAGAAGGAGGCAGCTGCCCAGCGCCGCGCCCGCAAGATGGCAAGGCGGGAGAACAAGGCTGCCACGGCCAAGAGCGTCCAGGAGGCCGCAGCGGCACGGATGCGCACTACCTGTCGGGCGTGCGCTGTCAGCCGTCACCGGGGCGGGGGCGGGTGGAAGGTGTGTCTTCGCGGCAACTGAAGCGTGTGTCCGAAGTTCAAGGACCAGTTCCCGACTTCAGGTCTGAGAGCGACACATATGGAGAACTGCTCCGCTGGTTTTGGCGGGTCGGCCGATTAGTTCTAGCGCGTGGTGCCGGTCTTTGTCTTTTTACGTCTCTTTCTCTTGAGAACTCTATTGAGATTGTATGACCGGATCTGCGAAATCTCGAGGACGTCTCATGACTCGACACGACTAGCGCATTGCGATAGAGGACAAGCGACTGCACAATCGTCGGAAGAGTGGGGCACATGCTAGATATGTACTGAGACTCGTACTAGAGCAATGTTCGGGTACAAAACGCCCGATTTCCGTCCTGGAATCAATTCGGAGGTAAAATGGTTCTGAGGCCGAGCGGAGGGGGCCGAACGCACGTCATCTAGAGGGGGGTGGGTCCAGAACCTGGTCTTCAAATCCCTCGTGCTGTCCCCGACGAGGTGTACCAGGTAAACTGGGCCAGACTCGTGCGCTTGTAGCCCCTACTGAAGCGGGCTACAAGCTGCGTGCACACAAGGAAATCAGCTGCGTCGTCGTCGTTTCGGAGCGTGTCAGCGCCGGTCAGGAGGGATCGTCACCTATCAATCTAGGTCGGGCGTCCCCGGACTTCCAGAATCCAACAGCGCTCAACTCGTAGAGGCGACAGTTCGGGGGTCACACATCGCTTCCTTTGTTGCAGCTCGGGATCTCCAGGTGCTCTCTAGTGTCTATTCTACCCCCTTGATCAAATGATTTCCAGGGGATCAAATGATCCTACTCTTCACTGCCGTGCACTGAGGAAACCGCTGGCAGAGGAGCAAATCTGGCTACAGAAGTGAGCTCAGCGGTGACGGTTTAGTCGTGGTCCAGCACACTGAGCTTTGACTCTGGGTCAAACCTTCTTAAGAAGCGTGCTTTTGTGAAACTCTTGTGAGCCCCGGAGGAGTACCACAGGGCGGGAACAAGGCCGCGGCCTGGATGTAGACAGGCGCGTCGCCTGCGCCCAGGTATCTTGATGCACCTGGGAAGACGTTGGGAAGACGGTAGCACGCCAGTGTGGGACTCACTCCGACATCTTTCCGGTTTTTTTGTGAGAAAGTCCCCCCCCAGAGGCAGTGAACGCCCGGGCACACAGGGCGGTCAAAGCTTGCAGAAGAAAGCACAAAAACGACCGGGTGGTGGTCTTATGGATGATCCAAAAGCGTATGAGAATATCGGGGGCAAAAAAAGGGAGGCGGGGGGGGGGGGGGGGGGGGGGGCGGACGAAGGTCAACTCGTAACGTCCCCCACCACCGTTTTTCGGCCCAGTCGGAGTACGTGCTGGTTGAAATTCCGGCAGCCCCCAGTGCGCCAAGAGCCTGTAAAAAAAGAATACGTGGAAACTTTTGATCCTCGCGGTCGTTCTCTCACGTAGAGAGCGGTGGTGAAGGACCACATTGGTGCCAACAGGGCGCCTCTTTCCAGTCATTGCAAGAAGAAATCGCCGCTGGCTGGCTTTCTCGGGGGGGAGGGAGGGGAGTACCGACGCTGGACATACCAGAATGGGCTTTCCTTGTTCACTTCTTGCGGGGTCTTTCTTTTGCAACCATGCGAAGGGCGTTGTCCCCTCGCAGAGCTTGCGCCGATGTTCCAATTCTGGACGGTCTGGAGGGGAAGCGCGAGAGCCCGATTTTGTAGGCACCGAATCAACGGTTTCATATGAAGCAACGCTGCGATCGAAGATTCCCACATTGGATCAAATGATCGCGTCGTTGAGATCAAATGATCACAGGGCGTCGTAGAATAGACACTAGGACTGGAAACAGGCGTCTTCTTCTTTCTCACCACTGCGCCCGCGTCGTGTGCAGACGCACTACAAATACGTGCGGGCGCCCGAGACGGACCCTGTCCTGGCCCCTGTCCATGTCTCCGTCCCCGCCCCGCGCTGTCTGACCTGCTCCCAAGCACTTCTTCGCTACACGCCCGTCTCTCAACCGGGACACTGGAAGCACGCATTGACAAAAGACGTGACGGGCACCACCGCAGTTACCCGTTTACCCTACCCTCCCCACCCTCACACGCATCCCATACCCCTGCCGCCCGCCTCCCCTCCTCATTCGTCATCCGTGTCCGCTTCCGCGTTCCTGACCGCAAATGCGTTCACTAAAAAAAGAGCGGCGCGCAGCTCTGCAGAAATGGATGGTACCTCTTCGGGCATGACTAGCAGGCAATGTCGTTCTCAAAGGTCCTCCCAGTCATGCGCGACTGCGACCCAACCCACAATGTCATTGACATCCACAACGTCCAGACGGGCCGCATCCCCATTGGATGGAACCGTCCATTGCAGTCGCTGACATCCGTAGTCCGCCAGTACGCACACCTAATGAGGTGGCGCTTCCTCTGCCCGCTGTACGACCAGTCGCTTCCGTCGACCAGCCTTGGACTGTACAACGAGTGCAGCTTGCCCGTAATGCTGGGTGCCACCGGGCCCAGTGTCCTGAATCCAGTCATACAACGGAGCCCCACGGAAGCTCGGTGCCGCCCGAATGGTGTTGGCCACCCGACCACGCCGCGGGGGGGGCGGATTACCGTGATACCCGGAGTCACAGCAGTACAAGGTCTCGCAGCCCTTCACCTCCAAAACAGTACAGAGCCCTGGCATTTTTCGGTTGCGCGCCAGCTGCGCCGCAGTTAAGCGCCGAGGGTACCGGAGAGGTTGGCTTCGGCGCCCGGCGTTTGCCAACGTTGCATCTGGATCGGCTGTAACAGGGAGCTCCTCTTCCTCGAGCAAACAGGTAGCCACCTGCTGGTTCACTAGCAGCTGCTCAACGATCTGTTCGCGCCTCTTGTTCGTGGCCTTGTACGCAGCTTTCACTGCCTTGTGCAGCTTCTCGTTGAAGCCTGTGTTACCGGCGAACAAATTGGCCCGCAGGCGGAACGCATCGAGTAGATTCAAAGCAAGGCAGTGTAGCTTTGTAGCATGTGACGGACCAAGTAACGACCGGTAGTAATCGATGACCCATTTCCGCGCCGTCTCATCAACTGCCTCTGCTTGCGCGCTAGTGCTTCCACCACCAGTACACCGCTCAGCAAAGATGTTCTTCGTCGCGGCCACCAGCTCACACAAGGCCCGAGTCACAAGCCTGTGGTCCGTCTCTTCCTGCACGGAGCCAATTGTCGCGACGACGGCGAAGGGTAAGAATGGGAGAGCTCGCCTGTGCTCGCTACCAGTCAGCGTTGCCTGCTTCGTAGCCTTTGGTAAAAAATACCTTCATGTCAGACAGATACATCCCAGGTCAGAACATAGAAATCGCAATACACAACACCAGGGCAGAAGGCAACAGTACATAGATCAAGCTCAATGTCATTGTTGTTCTATGGAATAATCAACAACGCGCCCCTGTCACTGATTGCAAAGTTCTGGTCACCTGGTACACAACACCATCTTGCTCTACATTATAGCGTACCCGGGCTGTATTTGTGGCACGTGTGCACGGCGTGAGGCATGTTTGAACCTCATATTGATGGCGCGTTCTGTATTCGTGGCAGTTCCAAGCCGTACATGGCCACCTGGGAGAGCGATCTTCCGCAGGTACTCGGGTACAGCGTTTGAAACCTTGCGGTTGACACTAACTTCCATGACCTGACCAACAGAAGTCAACATCGCAGAGTAGGAGCGCGCCAGTATGTTCACGCAACCCGTCGTTGGTAAAATGCCAGGGCCCACAAACACACGCGGCCAGGCACAGGACACAGCCATAGTACTGCACATCCAAAAAACAGTCCGGTAAAGAGAAGACGCCCGTAGATTGTGAGAAACGTATATGGAGGCGGTAAAACCCTGGCAAACGATACAGCATGCGCGGTCCGTTAACCTGCCCCGCCCACGCGGAAAGAGCAGGAACTGTGGCATTTGAGTCTCTTGTGGCGGGCCGGCCCGGGCGGTGGTGTACAAGGCCGGCAGATCCGCCGTGATGGTGGCTGGACGGCTTTCGTGGGCCCTACGTTGGCCTCGCCCCGCGGATGGATCGTGTCTGGGACTTTGCCATCTGATTGGCCGACGTGCGCTTGGATATCTTGGCCGCTGCTGGTGGCGGTTGTCGGCCCTGATTTTCTTTGCTTGTATTTCGCATTGTTTGGAGGGACTTGATTTTCGCAGACCGGGAGGCCTGCATTGGCCGGCTCCGATTGGAGGCCGAGCCACGAGCTCACGAGGGTCGCTTGCTTCCACATGTTTCCGTGGATTGGGAAAGAATAGCGGCCACCTAGCGAAGACGCCTCGTTTGTCGACTAGGGGTCGGGGTGCTGTCGTGTGTTGGCCCGCTTTGAAACCACAAATGGGGCCGCCGTGGGGGCTCTGAAGGGGAGGTCTCGGCCTCCCCCTCGTGTCCAGAAGAAAAAACAACCGTGCCTTGGGTCTCTTGCTCCCTGGGGTCTCTGCCGTAATACATTTGTCCCCCTCTTTGGGACGGGCGTGGCTCGCACTTTCCCTTGTCGGTTCTTTCTGGGCCTCCCTCCTTTGGGCCCCAGGTGTTGTTGATTTCCTTTTCGGACAGAAGAGATAAAACAGCCGCATGAATGGTGGAGCAGCAGGGGAGGGACATGCTTTTCTCCCGTATCGAGACGCCCCTCCTCTTTCTTTGGCCGATCCCCTCTTCTCTTTTGTCCGTTCTGGTTCTCTTCCCTCTGGTGTTCTTTGGGGACCAGTCGAGTGCCGTGGCGCCGACATGCCGGACCCTCCCGCTGGTGGACGGGGTCGGGGTGCGCCCCGGGACATGTCTCTAGATACACCTGCTGGCCGAGGAGGAGGGACAGGTCTGCGTCGGACTACTTCCGACGGGGGTCAGACCGGGATTCCCCCTCGTGTGTCGCCCGAGCCCCCTCCTCCGAGTGTTGACGACCCGCCTGGCTGTGGTGGTTCGTCCGTCATGCCGACGGATCTGCGGTCTGTGTTGGACTAGTTCCGATCAGACATGCTGGCCGACGTGACGCGGGCCCTGAGGGAGTCCCCTCGACGGGCTAAGTCCGTCGGACAAGCGTCCGAGCAGGGTGGGACCAGCCGGTCCCATAAGAGGCGGCGCCACTCCCGGCGTCGCCGTCCATCTTCCTAGTCTTCTTCGTCGGATGAATCTTCCTCCGGGTCGACCGACGGACAATATGGCAGGGCTCTACTACGCCCCACGGGACCAATCCGGCAGTCTCTCCTACTCCCGCTCTACAATGTTCGGACGATCGGTTTTCGCAGGTATCGGAATACAAGACCTACCACCTACGGAACCGTCGGACTGGCTACGGGGCCGCCCAAGCGCGAAATATGGGCCGAACAACCGAAAACGTGAAGCACTCCTTTCGCGGGTTCCCGCCAGTTTCGGGAAGGGACCCCCTCAAGGTCTTCTCCTGGCTGCGCAAGTTGGTCAAAGCTTGTAACGAAAATGACGTGTCCGAAGGGATGGCCCTCTACGCGGTCCCACACTTCCTGTCGGGCGACACGGAACTACGCTACACTCGCGAGCTGCCGGACTCTGGGACCACGCTGGTCGTTTCGAATATCCCGTCCTACCCGGTGGCGGTGAACTGGGTCCTGCAGACCTACGCGGAGCCACTAACGCTTGCTCTCACGCAGGACACCTTTAGTCGGGCAATCATCGAGCCCGAAGAGACCATAGAGTCCTTCTCGGCCCTCTTGCGGGGCCTGTCTGACGGGTGTGGGAATATCCATACGGAAGGGATCATGAAGCAGCAACTCATTCAAGGACTACCGGCCTACATCCTGACGGACGCGTTTGTCTACAACACGCCGGCCTGCTCGACCCAGAAGTTGATGACCTACACTTCGGGAAAGCATAAGGCGGCAGAGGAGGTCATGACTCTGGCCCTTGATGGACAGAGGCCCTCGACACCATTTTCCTCTCGTGGTCCCCGTTGTCTCTCGGTGACCCCGCGGGCACGTCCGACACGGGCGGATTATCCGGTGCTTGCCCTCTGTGAGACGGAGTCCGTTGTGGTTCCTCCTCCGGCGCCCCCCCCGGAGCAAGCCCAACCCGTTTGGGGCCGGCAGGACAACCTTCCTCGGTACTTGACGGGGCGCCCAGAAGACCCTCGGCGCCCCCGCATTTGTTTTCTGTGTTAGACACCGGGACACATGTCCTACACGTGTCCGATCCTGACGGACCAGCAGAAGGCGCTCGTGAACATGGCCCGAGAGTCGTTCCTACAAGCCACGCGCAGTCTTTGGGGCGGCAGGAAGAGAAGGGGCGGGTCACGCGGACCTGCAACCGACAGATCCGGATTTCCATTATTCAGGCCCTCTGTGACGGCGTCGACAACGCGGACGCAAAGGACAAATAACATGGGGACCCTGCGAACCAGTCGGGGACTGAGCAGGACAAGCCCGGCTCGGGGATCGTTTAGTGGGGGGCGGACAGCTGTCTGACCCCCCCTTGTGGGCTAGTCCATGCGCGGGCCCTGCTTCGAGCTGCGCACCCAATTTTCTTACAAGATCAGCAGGACAATCTCCTCGACGGCGTGGTCTCGCTGGTCCCGCTGCGTTTAAGGGGATCTTGCTAGCTTTTCGTAAACGGAACTTCGTGGTCTCGGCGGCCCTGCGTTTGTCGTGGGACCATCCTTTGCACCAGACCTCATGTGTGTTGGACACCAGGGCGGGACCAAGTGTCGTACGGGAGGATGTCCTCCAGGGGCTTACTTGAATAAATGGCACTCTGATATAGTGGATAGATATACTCGGATAAACTCAGATTCCTGAAAAACAAGCGATTATGCGTATTCTTATCTGAATGGCACCTCCATTTTAATGGCTCTGATGCGGATAAACAAAAGTACAACGACATACCAGTTTTCAAACGAGGGCATCCCACAACCTCAGCTAACTTGACTGTCGAGGCGGCTCCGAGCGCTCGAAGCCGGTTGAGACAGGAAGTAACATGCTGGAAAAATACTGGATAGCTGTGAGCCAACTCAGGGCACGTCGTCGACGGCGAAGGTAATTGGAAAACTGTGCGAGTTTTCTTCTTTCTTCGCGCGCGGCAGCTGACGGGCTGCCTGTACGACTCAGAACACTTCGCAGCCATGGAGGCTAAACAAGATAGCGAAATGGGCAACAATGCTTGCGCATCTTGCCTGGCAATCGCTGTCGCGAGGCCACAGCTTGTTATAATCTCGCATAGGTCGCGTTCACACCTCCCACCACAACTTGCTCTTCGTTATTTCTTGGCAATGAGCATCGCAAGTTCTTCTTATCTGACGTAGCTGTTGTAGAATCTGATGTACTCTGAATACAATCCATATTCTTATTCATATCTTACTTTATTTGGTTTCGGATACATATCCTATCCGTAATTAAGAAACTGCGGCAAAATTCTTATCTGATTCAAAAAATGCCAATGTTGAGTATCTCGGAGTGGTCCGAAAATCGGCAGATTCATAAGCCCCTGATGTTCTCCCCCCTGGCTGGCAACAGCATGCTCGGCGGGCCCCTCGGTCGACCCACGAGTGTGACGCGTCCGGACAACTCCTGAAGGTCAAGGCCCAAGTGGGGTTGTCCGTCTTTGTGGAAGGTGCCTTGATGCCCTTCCAGTTCTTTGTGGTCAAGGCTCTCTCGGTCCCTGTCATCCTGGGCATGGACTTCTAGAAGGAGCACGTGAAGGCCATCTACCCGGGCTGTGAGGCCGTCTCATGGAACCACGGTGGCCTGACTAAGGCGGATAACGCGTAGGACGGTAAGAGGAAGGAGCCCAACCCGGTCAAGGGCAACCCAACCCGTCGGGACAAGGGGGCCAGGTACCTGCGACAGGGCGTGACCGTGGCCCCTCGCACCTTTCAAGCGGTCTCCGTGGTGTGTGGGACCGCAGGGCTGTGTCGTCTCGTGGAACGACACGAGTTGCTGGCCCAGAAGTGACTCCGCGTACACAATTCTCTTTCCATCCTCAAGCCCCTCCGGGAACTCATCCTCCACCTAACCAGCATTTCGGACAGGCCGGTCAATCTGCCGAAGAACTACGCGATCGGCCTGGCGGAGCCCTACGAGGGCCCGACGTACATGATCACGGAGGATGACCAACCGGCTGATGTGGAGGCGGACCCGCTCTGTACGGCTGGACCCATGGAACATCACCCGCCCGCGGAAGCGCCGTCGGTCCCAGTGGATGCGCAGGCCCCGAAAACCAACGGGCCGCCGCAAGATCGGGTCCCGCCGGATCAAGAGCCGCCAGAACCATCGCCCTCTCCCTTTGTGGCATATGAGCTGATCCCGCCGGATTTTCATCCCGCGGTACATCCGCTGATCGATCGGTATAAAGGTCTAGGGAGTGGTCGGTTGGGACAAATCGACGTGACACCCCACCGGATCGCCCTCCACCCTGTGACTCGTCCTATGTGGTCCCAACGTTCCCTGACGGGTTTCCACCACCGTCGTTTCCTGGCGGACCAAGTGGCGAAGAAGCTCCAGATGAGGGTCATCGTGCCGTCTCGGTCCGAGTGGTCCTTCCCCGTCGTGATAGCGCCCAGGCCGGACGGTTCCCAAGGTTCTGCGTGGACTATCGCCGCTTGAACGACATGACGGTGAAGGACACATACCCTCTGCCCCGCATGAAAGATTGCATGGACTTCTTGGGCGAGGCGTCCGTCTTCTCCATGCTGGATTGCAACTCCGGCTACTTGGAGATCCCTGTGGCCGTCGAGGACCAGGACCAGACGACCTTCATGTGCCACGAGGGAACCTCCATGTACATCCGGCTCCCCTTTGGTTTGACCAACGCGCCGGCCACCTTCCAGCGTGCTATTGATATAATCCTGTCGGGCGTCAAGTGGAAGACCTACCTGGTCTATTTGAACGACGTGATAGTCTTCGCCCGGACGGTCGAGGAGCACATCACCCACTTGGACGAGGTCTTTGACCTGTTGTCCCGCGCTGGAGTGTCCCTAAAGGCGTCCTAGTCCTTCCACTTACAGGAGAAGGTCGATTACTTGGGGCCCATCGTGGGCCGTGGACACATCCGGGTGAACGAGAAGAACCTGGTGGGCCTACGTCGTTCCGATCCGAACCGGCCCAAAGAGGACCTAAGGAGTTTCCTCGGCACGTGCAACGTGTACCGCCGGTTTTTAAAGGAGTACACACAAGTAGCCTGACCCCTGACGGCCTAAACAAGTCCTAAGGTGTCAGACCCACTTCCCCCGTTCTCGCAAGACCAGCGGGACGCCTTTGATGAGCTCAAGAGGCGGCTCACGAGCGCGCCGATCCTGGATCTCCCGCGGTCTTCTGGGGCCTACGTGCAGGACACGGACCCCAGCTATTACCAAGTGGGCTGCGTCGTGAGACAAGAACAGCCGGAAAAGACCCACAAGCCGGCTGGGTACTATTGCCGTCCCATCACGGAGGCTGAGAAGAACTACAGCATGACGGGGACAGAGTGCCTCGCGGTCGTTTGGGCACTCTTTATGTTGCGTCCGTACGTCCAAGGGACCCGGTTAATCGTCCGGACGTACCACTCTGCCCTTCGTTGGATGCTCCATATGGATGGGGCCCATGGTCGCTTGGCCCGCTGGCGGTTGAGACTCTCCGAGATCGACTCTTTAGACGTGACCCGCGCGGGCGCCGCTTACCATTCAACGGACACGATGTTCCGACTCGCAACAACCGCGTTGGACACAATGCCATTCCCGGAGGAGATCCCCTGCCTCACCCTGGCCAACTCCTCGCGGGCCTGGACGATGCCGTCCTACGAGGACAAACGGGAATATCCCCCCGTCACGGTGGACCGTCTGGTCAAGGTCCTAGCGCAGGACAATCTGTGTCATGAGCTCCGACAGGAGATGGACCGTGACGCCCACTACCGCTACTCCGAGAACGCGCAGGGCTTTCTGTCCCGGCGCGCTCCTCCGGAACGGGCCACGCAGTTGTACGTCCCCAAGTCCCAACGGACGGAGATCGTCACCCTAGCACACGCGCCGACCCATGCGGGACACCCTGGTGCCAACAAGATGTACGTGTCCATGCGGCTCTTCTTTTATTGGGAGTCCATGGTGGCCGACGTGTACGACAACATGGCAAACTGTGGGACCTGTGCCAAGGGGCGCGCGGGCGGCCGCCGACGGACCAACCCGCTAAGGCTCTTTCTCCCGACGGAACCGCTGTCCGCTGTGTGCCTCGACCTCTTTGGACCACTTCCGAAAACCGCCATGGGCAACCGGTACCTCTTCGTGATGGCGGACTGCTTCTCCAAGTTGACTCGCGTGGTGGCCCTCCCGCGGAAAGGCGCGGAAACCGGGGCCTCGGCGTTCTGTGACACCTGGGTGGCTTTCTACGGTCCCCCGGACACCGTCCTGACGGCAAATGGACCCCAATTGACCTCCACGCTCTTCCAGGGGGTCTGTCGGCTCATGGGAATTACCAACCTGCACTCCAAGACCTACCATCGCCAGACGCAAGGACAAGCCGAACGGTACATCATAACCATCGTGTCCCAACTCAAGGCGTACGTCGAGGACCATGAAAACACGTGGGACGAGCTGGTCTCCGTCCTAACGTTGGCCTACAACTTAAGGCCGCAAAAAAGCACCGGGGTGGCCCCAATTGAGTTCGTTGTACCAAAATGGGTACGGAAGTTGGCCCTCGGGCGCCTTCCAAAAGACCCTTACCCGCAGACAGTCCCAAGGACGGCCCTGGAGGCGAGGGAACATCAACAAGACCACCTACGGAACCTCATCACGCAGGTCCGAGCCACCTTCGCCACGGCCCAACGAAGGCACAAACGAAACTTCGTTAAGCGGGTCCGGCAGGTCAACAAGGCCCTCAAGGTCTGTGATTGGGTCTTCGTCGACGGACACGACACGGAATGACGCATGTTGGACAACGAGGTGATCGGTCCGTTTGAGATTTTCGGCTCGGACGGGCACACCTACACGGTCCTCGTGGACGGGCTGTCGGACACGGTGAGTAGCGACCACGTGACTTGGACGCCTCCCCCGACGGGACAAGAACCGAACGTGGACGGCTGAACCATCCCGGATGCTGTCGTCCGGGACGGACATGCGCCAGACGGTCCAGCGTTCCTGTCGGACCGCTTCTTCACTTATGAGGTGGACGACAACGGGGACATATGGCTGAACGTTCGTTGGTGGGGCTATGGGCCCGACGAGGACGCCTGGGACCGCGTTCGCAAGCCCGATCCACGCAAGGTCCGCCAGGACTACCGGCGCAAGCGTCTCCCGACCCTAGTGGACTGGCGGCCTTCTTGAGTTGGTGACCCGTCCGAGGCACCTGCGGAAACGTCCCACAGCGGCCCCTTTGTGCCGGAGATCCGCCTTTTTCGTTTAATCGGCCGGGCTCCTCCTTGCAGACCCTCCCTTTATCTCCCTTGGCCGGCTGGCGGCGGTCGGACTCGGTCAATTCCATCCAGGTCGGCGCGCGTCGGCTCGACACACGCGAGTCTCGTAACTGACGGACCGGGCGTAACGGTCGGCCCTTACATGTAACGGGCCTCTCGACACTCATGTGTTTGGGTCTCGAAACCTCGCTGGGCTTTGGGACCGAAATCCTCAACGAGAGCGGATTGGCAGTGCATGCAAGCAAGAATTCTTTATGTCTGCACGCAAAGGCACAAAGGCAAGACGATCCCTCGCTCTCCACCAGGGCCTTTCAGAATCCGGGTTTTTCAGCAGAACCTGCGATATATCCAGATATATCCGAATATATCCGTTGGAATCTTCTCGCCATCCAATGGGACAGCAAAATGGAAGACACGGCTGGTGAGCTCACCTCATGCTCAGGCTCTTCGTGGAAAGACTGATGAACATAAGATGTTCCTGCGAGCAGGATGCCGCTGCTTACAGAACGGTGCTGGATCCGAATCATTATTCCAAAGCCCCTGCTCTCCACGGCGGCCGGTACGAACCCCACTACGGACGGTCTCCCACCAAGAAGAAGGCCCGGACCGGTAGCGCTGTGCTGGCCGTGCCTGGTCCCCCTCCGCCGAGTCCTCCTTCGCACGCACCCGCCCACGAGGGGACGGCGACGGCGACGGCGTGAGTGACGACGTTGGCGGGGGTCTCGCCTGTGACTTCAAGCGCCTTTTCACACCACTTTGACCAGCTTTCATGCGCCGCCAAAAGGCGGCCCCCGCTGTGTCCTCTGGGAAGCCGCGCATTCTTGGTCTCCGGCGTGTACTGACGAAGCGTACATTAACAGCCCTCGTCAAACCCGTTGTTACTCTACTGGCACTGGCGTTGTATGATGTCCATCAGGGGTTGTCAGGATACCGATTTGCAGCCCTAATGGGATACGGATACGCTGCGTTCCACCGTCTCCGAATAACGATAATTCTCATCTCTCAAGACTAGGATCAGAAAATAAGCTCACCAAGCCGGGATATTACGTGGAATATATTCTTGTTCGGATACTTTTATCGTATCCGAGTATAATGGCTCATATCCGATCGATGACCTAACTACAGCAACAGGAGCCGCACTTCGATAGCAGAACAGCAGTAAGCTACTACTTCAGAGCTGTACGTGTTTCCAAAGTCCCAAACGCCCCCGTACGGGCGATTACACGAAGCATGCCATAAGATACGATCGTCGGTCTGTGCTGGCGTTACAAAGGTTCAAAACAACGGAGATGGATCTTAACGATACCACGGCTATCGCCGATTCAGGCAAGTACGCTGCTGGCATCCGGCGCTTTGCGGCTTCTTTGTGGCCGGTGTTGGCGTGTGCTCGCGGTCGCTCACCCCCTCACGGCTTCTTGCAGCCCGCGCTCCCCACTGCTCGCTGCTAGCAACAGCCGGATAGCCTTGGCGCTACTGTCACAATTACACTAGAAGCCGGCGACTGCCCCGTCGCCGACCGCCCGCCACGTGACCACCGGACGCCAACCTCGGTCCTGGAGCTTTCGGAGACACTGTAAAAGGCCTAGAACGCGCGTGGGATTGCGGAGGTTTGAAAGAAGCCTCTGGCGTTCGGCGGGGCCCCCTTTTGCCAATTTGTACGAAACAGCGACTGCAGGGGGGCCGGAGGACTAGCGAAATCTGGCTACAGCAGTGTGCATCACCCTGGCGACACTTAAAAGCACCGCCACGGCTCTGGACGGCGTGGTCGCGCGGGCGTGAAAGCTGACGCCGTCGTTGTCTGGCACCGCGCCCTTGCCCGATGAAGGCCGCTACGACGGTGGCCGGGCGGTGGGTAGGGGCGGGTCAGTCTTCCGCAGCCGTTGGCGGCACCCCGCCCCAGCTCAGGGACGGCACGGCGGCTCGCGGGCGGCTGGCGACAAGATGGCAGTCGTGCGGAGCTTCGCCGCACCCGTGTCGAATGATAATGCGCCGGGGGTGGCGGAGGACGCGGACGTGTGACAGCAGGCGCCGGCCGTCGGCGGCGCCCCGACTCCACCCAAGGTCTACTAAGCTGGAAGGGAGGAAGCGGCGGCGGCGGCGGGACATCTGTTGGTCGCTGTTGGCGTCGCCTCGCGAACAGGCTCTGTGCCTTCGCGAGCATTGGGCGTAACTCAGCAGCAACCAGCACAAAATATACTGTACGAACAAGTAACCGCGAGACCAACGATGCATCCTCTTGCGAGCGTCCCAGCCATGTCGGCGTTCTCGCAAAACTGCATTGCTGCTTGCTCTACCAAAAAGAGCGAGCAACCCCACAAGGGGTACGCACCCGCTGGCACGGTCCTGTCTAGGATGTTTCCGTCGTTACCCTCATCCTCATCGTAACAGATTATTCACACAAACAATCACCACTCTCCGCTGGCATTCCGTTTTCGCCGTAACTGTAGCATATCTCCTTAATTTTCGGATATTGGGCCCGATAGCCCCCCTGACTGGTCAGTGTTCACGTGGAGGATTGAACTGACTTGTGGCTCGCCCTTTGGGAGGTTACTTCCGTCTTGTATATCTGTCCTTTCTTTTATCGTCTCTATTTTGGTGGTTATTCGATCTTTATGATCGCTCGGTCGA
>Ga0209093_1000260_pt1 | contig 27527 bp, 40 predicted proteins | sample SidtaG_4_FD_187450 | JGI IMG/M metagenome (GOLD analysis project Ga0209093, IMG submission 187450) | Marine algal microbial communities from Sidmouth, United Kingdom - Sidmouth_Male1 metaG (SPAdes) (version 2) | ecosystem: Host-associated > Algae > Red algae > Unclassified | place: Sidmouth...
CCTCCCGTTGGGGGAAGGCTGGGCTGTGGGTCGATTTCCGGGGCAGTTCCTTCGACGGACCGAGCTGATCAAGAGGTCACTTCGGCTGGACGACGAACCAAAGTGGTGGTGTCGAGAACCGCTACAAATTTCCTCGGTGGACTTAAGATAGTGGTCTTCGTCCGTCACGATCACCATCTTTCCGGAAGACTCGTCTGTGTCGCAGGTGATGCGCAACCCCATTAAAGTCAAGTTGCCGACGTGCATCGGGCCCACGTCAAACGCCGCCCGGCGCGCCGTCTCAAAACGCGCCACCTTCTTGGCTACGCCGCCTTACTTGAAGTCGTCGACGTGCACCGCAGCCGAAAACATGGGAACACCCGACAGGACGAGCACCAAGAGCGCGTGGTCGGTCTCTACCCAATGATAACCGAGGCGGATCATCAGGTTGAGCACTATCAGCGCCGGGGAGCTTTCCGTGAGACCGTAGGCACATTTGCGCTGGCGCCATGCCGTACCAGGGACGGCCCGCGCCTGCGGAGGAGGCTGCACGTAGACAGGCGCAAACCGGTCGAGCGGCAATCCTTGAATAAACGCCGTGCATACGTCTACAGTCCGTGGGACCCAGCCTCGCACCGCCGTCGTGTAAAAAATGCCGCGCAAGGAGGCACGCCCCATAGTCGGGGATGTACTCACGACCGGCGCCTTATGCGGGTCCTCGAACCTGTGGATGACAAGGCGGACCCTGAGCTTTCGGCGGGTCCTGGGGAAGCTCCCATGGCTTCTCAGTGAGCACCCACCGAGTCGAAGTGATTTGATGCCTGGCCGCCGCCTTCTCGATGTAGGCACCCCGAGAGATACACGATACGAGCTCATCGGCCATGGCGACGCCAAAACGGATCCCCGCCAGGACCAGCGGCACCTCTTGACGGCGGCGTAGCTCCAACCGTGACACAAAAACCTGGTGGACCGCCACGGAGGGCGTCTCCCCCACCCGGAGTGCCCACGAAATGGTATCCGCGCCGGCTTGAGCGGCGAGCAAGAGCGCCGGAGAGGCCACAGCAGAAGAAGCACGAGCACTGCCCGTCACACCCGGCCCGAGCAGACCAACGGGACCATCCGCCATCGTTTCGAGCAGGGCAGCGTCGGCCACTCCGTCACCGCCGTCAGCAGGGTCGACCAGTCGGGCGACCGCCGCCCGGTGACGCACAAAACATCAAGAGCCAGCGTCGGCGTCGTCCCCGTCGGGGGGCGGCGAAAAGGACGGAGCGGCAGCGGGCGCCACCGGTGCGCCGGCCGGCCCAGCTGAATCGGCCGCAGGAGTGGGCACGTAGATGTCATCTCCGCCATCCGCCTCCGCCTGCCGCGCCTCGAGTGCCGGGCTGAGTCCCGCTCACATTGTCTCCGCCGACATTGGTTCCGGGTCGGGGAGATCATGCGCCAGCACAGGGTCAGATACGTCACAGTCGTCGTCATCGTCGTCTTCGATGACCGCCGCGGGCGTTGCCGCGGACACCACCGTGTCCGGAGCGCACCCCGCAGCGAAGAGACCGCGAGCGGCCGCCGCAAACGTCCCCTGTTGAGGCAGCCCCCCACGCCCGCGCTGGTAAGTCGGAGTTATCGCGGACTGCCCTGCTAATTCCAGGAGTACTTACGCGGCCATCGCCTTTTTTGTCTGTGCCTTTGACATGCATTGATGTATGAGGGTGATGTCATTACTTGTACTTGTGTCTCGAGGGGAGCTCATTTTGGAGGTGAGCTCGGGGAGATTTTCTTGGGCTCCTTGAGGGGCGTCGCGATTTGTGGGGTGGTGAGAGCATGTACCCTCCAAGGGAGGGAGCTCTGCTTTGTGAGGTGCGTCGTGGGCACTGTCACTGCGTTGGCGGGGGTATGCCTCCAGGACGTTCAGCGAGGGGCACGCTGGGGGGGTAAGAGGCTGCTGGTCTCGCGCCTCAGACCGGTCTTGAGTAAAGCAACGCATCCACCCACTTACGTCCCGCTTCACAGGTTATGGGCCCAGTTGTCGCTGGTGGTCATTATCGTTCTCTCCTACGGTCGCGAGGAGGACGACGTTGCGCGGGTCGCGGTGCGTTCCGGCGTTGGTTGGGCGGGTACAGCCTCTAGCGACGACAGAGTGGTACCGGTCGGTGCCACGGTCGTCAACATGTCGGACCACGGCCGCTTTGGCGGCCCGTGGTTTGCACAGCTGGACGACGACTACAAAGTGTGGGCGGCGTACCAACGTGCGCAGCTCAAGAAGGAGAAGCTGTGGAAGGCGGTCTTGACGGACCGTCCTGCTTCTGGGTCGGACGACAAGAAGGCCGACTCGGTGGTCGCAGAGTGGGACGCCATGAATGAGGCGGCTCTTGCAACCATCCAGATGTCTGCTAAGCCCGTGCATCTTAACACGGTGACGTCGGTCCATACGGCCAAGGAGGCGTGGGACGCGCTCAAGGTCATGTTTGAGGCGCACGACAACGCTCAGCTGCTTCTGCTCATGGAAGAGCTGAGCAGCTTGAAGAAGGGCGACGACGAAAACATCATCAAGTTCGCGTCGCGCGCCAAGATGATCCGGGACGAGCTCGCCATTCTCGAAAACGCGGTGGACGACAACACGCTCGCGCTGCGTGTCTTGTCAGGGATCCCGTCCGAGGGCGGGATGCTCAGGACGGTCTTGGAGAACAAGGACGTCAAGCTGGTCATGTCGGACGTGACCGCTAAGCTGCTTCAAGTCGAGTAGCGGAACACTGCTGGGGGCTCGTCGAAGCCAGCTGGTGGTGTCAAGTCGCAAGCTTTCATGGTGGCGGCGCCAAAGAAGCCTTTTGACAAGAAGTCGCTCGTGTGCTACTACTGCGACGAAGAGGGTCACATAAAGCGTGACTGCTACAAGCGGAAGGCTGACGAGGCCAAGGGCAAGAACAATCCCGATGGCGGCCGCCGTGACGACGGTCATGGGGGCGGCCCCCAGGCGGGTGCCACTCCGGCATACACTGCTGCGGCCGGTCAACCCGGCTCCAGCAAGGCTCACGGGAGCACAAGCGGGTCGTCGAAATGGGTGCTCGACTCTGGAGCGACCAACCACATGGCCGCCGGGGACAAGGGCTTCACCGTCCAGGCGGCGGGGAGCGGGGCCAAGGTCACCTTGGCCAGTAGCGACGAAGTCCCAAGTAAGGGGCACGGTCCCGTCTCTATGGACGTTGGCAAGGGGAGCACCAAGGCGCGCATGGTCTTAGCAGAGGCCATGCTTGTGCCGGACGTGACCAGCAACCTGCTGTCAGCAAGGGCGGTTGACCGCAACAGAGGCGCCGTGGTGCATGTCGGGGACGCCTGATTCATCCTCAGCGACGGGGACGCCGTTTGTGCGCGCGGAGTGCTCGACAAGACGTCGGTCGTTGGAAAGGTCAACGACCGGGAGCAATTTGTGCTCAAGGGGACGCCGGTTAAGGCGTCGGCGAACGCGGCGTCCACGCGAATCGCAGGGGAAGCCGAGCTTTGACATCGCCGCTTCAACTACTTGGGGATTGAAAACCTAAAGCGGGCGGTCAAGATGGTCGGTGGGATGCCGTCGTCGGTGGCCGACGCTGAGCGCGTGTTCGGCACTGTCTGTGTGCCGTGCATGGATGGGAAGATGGTGCACTCGCCGCATCCGCGGTCTTCCACCTAGACCACCAAGTGCGAGTTGGTCCACACCGACGAGGGTGGACCTCTCACGAATTCACTGCGTGGCTCCATCTACTTCATCACGGCGCCCGAGGACAGCACTGGTTTCATCACGGCGACGCCCATCAATACAAAAGGGATGGCGTCGCAAGTTCTCAAGACGCGCATCAAGCAGCTCGAGACGTTGACTTGTGTCAACGTCAAGCGCGTTCGTCACGACGGTGCCAAGGAGAACCTCACCAATGACCTGAAGGCATGGTACGAGGACAAAGGCATCACGTCTGAGATGGCAGCGCCGTACAGGGCGTATCAGAACGGAAAGGCAGAGAGGGTCAACCTCACGCTGATGGAGCGCGTGCGCGATGCACTGCTGGATGCCGGGGCGGAAGAGGAGCTGTGGGCCGAGGCCCTGGCTTCCGTTGTCCATGTCCTCAACCAGTCTCCCAAGTCGGGGCTGGACGTGACGCCGCTTGAAGCACTGACGAGGCGACGCCCTCACGTGTCGGGCTTCCGCGTCTGGGGGAGCCGCGCATGGGCGCTCAAGCCCAAGAAGCAACAGCGCAAGCTGGAACCGAGGACCGACGTGGGCCGCTTTGTCGGCTACACGGTTGGTGGAAAGGCCTACCGCATCCTCGAGAACGGGACGAACAAAGTCGTCGAGCGTCGCGACGTCCTGATGGAAGAGCAGCCTGTTGCTATCGGCCTGGGCTAAGTCCAGTACTTATGCCCCTGCTGGGACTTGCACCCGTCTCTCCGTAGTTCGGATTACGGGCTCTGGGACGGCTGTCCTTCCTTGAGTAGCCCCCCAATTCGGGCCCGGGGTTACTATTTCGTCTCTCTTTTTCGTCTGTTTTCGTCTTGTTATTCTGGCGCCGGCAACGGCCCGCGCCGCCTCGTCTTGCTCGCCATCTAAATCTTGGCGTCTCTCTCGAGTCCTAGCCTTTGCGCGCCTTTGTGTCGTCTAGGTCCTCTCGGGAGGTCGACCCTTTGGTTCCTTCTCTTTTGTATTGTCAGTGTTGCTACAGGGTATTTGCTCGCGCGCTTTTTGTTGCCACACTTGGTGGAGCAGCAGGGGAGAGGGCGTCGTCCCTGTTGAGGGACGCCTCTGCTCTCGCGAGCCCCGGGAAAAACGGTGCGGACGCGACTGACGGTACTCGTGACGCGACCACTCTGTGGTCCCGGTCACTTGGAGGCTGTTGTTGCAGGCCGGGGGAGTCACTCGACGGTGCCCGACGGGCCGTGGCGCCTTCGTGTCAGGGTTCGTGCTATCTCGAGACAAGAAGCCAACACATCGCCGATGGCGATCGGGGGTGCCGATCCCCCGCGCTTTGCCGCTCTTCATGATACGGGTACTGACGCTCGGCGTACTGCCGATGGGTCCGTCCCGGCTGATACGACTCCCCCTCCTCCCCAAGTTGCTGCGAACCTTCCCGATCCCGCCGCAGCGGCTACGGCCAAGGGCGATTCGGGTGCATCCCCGAGCAACGCTAGTCGTCACGCGGAGCAGTCGGCGGTGGCCGAGCTCACGAAGCTTGTGCGTACGTTAGCAGCGTCCGTCCGAGAGCTACGCGCCGACGTGACAACGTTGCGCGACCCAACTGGGACATTGCCGATGTCGACTGCCTATGGGCCCCGGCCCACTGACCCAACACCGGAAAACACCCCGGCCCTGCGTGACCGGCAACGGTCACGCAGGTCCGCCGCCTCAACATCGCCGTTGGCATCTCGGAGTGCGGGGGCGCGATCGGATCCCGATGCCCGCTCCTCGCGGTCCGCCAATGACGACGAGCCGCCAAGGGACCCCAGCAGCAGCAGCAGCAGCAGCGACAGCACCGGACCCCCGCGTCGCCGCTTGCACGCGCGCCAACTTGCCCTCACGTCGGTCACAGGCACGACAGCTTTGACGCCAAGGGCGATCATCCCCTGGCCACTCCCCTTGACGTCCAAGTGTAGCCCGTTCCCGTTACTACTCGACTATCGCCGCTACCGCGTCCGCAATGCGGATCCGACGTACGGCCGGTCGAAAGAAAGCCAGCTCCGCAGGCGCCATCGCCTGCTGGACGGTCCGTTCCACGGGGTCTCGCTCTTCGATGGATCGGACCCGTTGGCCGTCCTGGCTCTCCTCACTCGCTTCCGCACCGCCGCCGACGAAATGGATGTCACCCTCGGTGAGGCCCCGTATCTGCTAGCCTACTGTAGTGGCGGTGAGGCCAAGGACGACTTCGTCCAGGAAACGAATGGACCACTTGGCAGCGCCGTCGGTGCCAGCTTCCCGAACACGATCAACTATCTGTTCACTCGCTATGCGACCGAGGACGCCCTGCACACCGCCGAAATGGCCCTCCGAACCGCGGAGCAGCGCTAAGACGAAGGTGAACGCGCTTTCTACCAGCGGTTGATGCGGCTAGGCCGCCGGCTCGTAGGGATGTACGACCCCGGGCAGCTCCAGTACCTGTTCCTGAAGCGGCTACACCCCTAGGTACAGGCCCAAGCCGAGCTGGCCGACCGCGCGTGCTCCACACTCGACGAGCTCGTGGCGCTCTCTCAGAAGATCCGCGATGGCCTCCCAGCGGTCGAGGTCACCATCGGCAAAGCCGACCGGTACACCGAGGCCAAGAGCGTCCTGCAGCTCGGCTCCAGGAGCGGAGCGAAGTTTGAACCGGTCCTCTGGGCGGCGCCGCCAGTGACGATGCCGGAAGCCACGCCGTCATAGAGCCGGCCCCCCATGGGTCGGCCGCCACCGCAGCAGCCATTCCAGGCGTTTTCCCCTACGCCGCCAGCAGCCCGGACACCGTCCAGCGGAACGGAAACCGCATGGGCTCCCCGTTGGGGTGGCCCGATGGGACGGCCGGCCAAGGTCCGTCTCAGCCAGGTGCAGTGCCACAGTTGCCGCGGTTTTGGTCACTACGCCCGTGCATGTCCCTCGCCCGACCGGGCTATGGGGCCCCGTGCGCCACCTGCGGCCGCGCCGGGACCCACTGGCGCGGGTCACCTTGCCTTACGCCCTAGTCGGATGCAATACGCAATGGCTGCCATTGCCGGAGACCCCTGAGAGGACCCGCTGGTGCCGGAAGACACAGGCTCCCTCTGCGGAAGCGAGCCCGTTGGCGATGCGCCTGGGGTCCCGCAAGCGGACCCGGACCAGACTGTGGACACACTTCCCTCTCCCGGATAAGGAAACGTGCACGGGGCGTGCCGCTAGCTGCTCGGTCGCCCCGTGCCGGCCCCAGTCCGCAGGGTCCAAAGATACGGATACACCGTGTGTGGGCCCCGGTATACCGGCAGTACACTGTCCCCGCAGCCGTCGGCGTTGACGAGACGCGGATGCGGCTGATGACACTGACTCTAGACACAGGCGCAGGACCCTCGATCATCTGGGCGGATGCTCTGCCCAAGGGTCGGGAGAAGCGGCTGCATCGGCGCCCGCATTTGTCCCACATTGAGGACGCAAATAAAAACCCTATCTCCGCCCGGGGGATGATCACCTTGCGCCTGAGCTCCGGCGGCTTTTCCACGGACGTCGACTCTGTCTTCGTCAAGCGCCGCGCCGTACCCGTGCTACTGGGCACCAGTTTCATCAACCGCCACGTCGAGGCGCTCTACCCTCGCCGTCAACGCGTCAGATGGTCCACCGATGCTTCGGTGCCCATCTTGTCGTGCACAGCATGCGGCAAGAGAGAGCGCCGCCGATCCCCAAGGGATGCGACGGTGCGCCTCGCGCTGCGGCGGGTGCTGTCCCCGCGGTCCCGTACGGCCATGCTGGTTACAGCCAACCTCGCTGGTCAGGTCCTGGTCACGCCGTACAACCGCCTCAACAAGCGCCACCGCTGTCAAACAGCACGCGGCCTGGTTGTCGTCGTCCCGGGGCAGCGCTTCAGCGTTGAAGTCGCGAACCTCGGCGACGAACTGGTCTGCCTCCGCAAGGGAACTGTTATCGCCACCGTCAGCCCAGTCGACAATGTCGATTGCATGCTCGTCCCTGACGACGCGGCATCGCCCGCCGAAGCCGCAGAGGCGGTGCTCGACCAACTCGATCTCTCCGGCGTACCCGATCGGCTGCTACCGGATGTCCCGGCACTCATCCGCTGGCACGCATGTATGCTGGACGGGACGCTCAGGTCCATCGACGCCACCGTCCACCGTGTGAATATTCAAGCTGGGACCAAAGCGATACGGAAGCAACCGTACCGCGCGGGTCACCATGCCCGTGACATGATCCGTGACGCGGTCAACCGGATGCTGGAATCCAAGGTCGTCCGACCAAGCACGAGTGAATGGGACAGCTCTGTCGTTGTCGTCCCCAAAAAAGACGGGTTGCCACGCTTTTGCGTCGACTACCGTCGTCTCAATGCGGTGACCGAAACGGACTCCTATCCCATCCCGCGGATGGAGGATTTCATCGACTCGCTGGGAGACGCCCGCGTCTTCTCAACGCTCGACTGCAATGCCAGTTATTGGCAGATACCCATGGCCCCGGACGACATCGATAAGACCGCCTTCACCTGCCACATAGGCACGTACGAGTTCCTGAAGATGGCCTTCGGCCCCACAAATTCCCCCGCGACCTTCCAACGTGCCCTGGACAATATCCTATCCCGGATGACCTGGCAAACGTGCCTTGTCTACCTTGACGATGTCATCGTCCTCTCCGACACCCCGGAGAGCCACGTTAAGGCGCTCGGCGAATCCCTGACCCGATTGGGTCGGGCTGGCGTCACTCTGAAGGCCAAGAAGTGCCAGTTCTTTCAAACGTCCGTCGAGTACCTCGGGCACATCATATCCCCGGGGGAGATGCGTGTGCACAAAAAGAACCTGGAAGCGCTCGCGAAGGTGGGTCACCCGCGGACGAAGACGCAATTGCGTAGCTTCCTCGGCATGTGCAACGTGTACCGACATTTTTTCGCGAACTACGCACGAATCGCAGCTCCCCTGAACCAGCTGACGACCAAGGCGTACGGGGACACGCTCCCGGCGTTCACCGAGACGCAGGCCGCCGCGTTCACACGCCTACGCGACGCTCTGCTTCATCCGCCAGTCCTGGCGCTCCCTCGCCGCGGCGCTCCGTTCACCATCGACGTCGATGCATGCGACACCCAATTGGGCTGCGCCGTGCTCCAAGAGCAGCCGGACAGCTAGTTGAAGCACGTGGGATTCTACAACCGCGCCTTGCAGCCCGAGCAGCGCAATTAATCGGCCACTGAGAAGCAGTGCCTGGGCCTCGTCTGGGCCGTGCTCCACCTCCGTCACTATGTGGAGGGCTGGCGGTTCACGATACGTACCAACCACGAACTCCTCAGCTGGATCTACCGGTTGACAACAGACACCGGTCGTCTGATCCGTTGGCGCCTCCGCTTGGCGGAGCTCGACTTCGAGGTGAAGTACAAGAAGGGGGCGAACCACCACCTCCCCGATGCCCTGTCCAGAATCCCGACGACGGGTCTGGACCAGAAGGAGCTGGATGACGAAACCCCGTGCTTAATGCTGGCCCAGGCCGCACGGGGCATGGACACCACCAAATTCTCGGCGCCGGTGCCGCCTCCCCCAATCACCGCGGAGGAGTTCCTCCGCGCACAAGGCGCGGATGGCCGTTGCCAGCAGCTCCGCACCGTGATCGACTAAGGAAAATCGACGCGGTTCGTCTTCGATGAGGGAGGCCGCCTCGTGCGTCGCCAACCGACGACGGTCGTGATGCAGGTGAACATCCCCGAGTCCCTACGCGCCCGCGTGATGGGCCCGCAGCACTACCCGACGTCTAAAGGTCACCCTGCCGTGCAGCGTATGTACGCTTCCATGAAGCGTTGCTTCTATTGGGAGTCGATGATTGTCGACCTGTACGACTTCATCCGGCAATGCCCGCCGTGCGCGAAGAACCGGCTGCAGGAGCGACGTCATACGTCTCCCATGACCGTGTTCCCGCCAAAGGAATCGCTGACCGAGGTTGGCATTGACATCCTCGGCCCGCTGCTCATCACGGTTGACAGCAACCAATATGTGTTCGTCATGTCCGACCGCTTCTCAAAGCTAACCCGTACGGTTGTGCTCAGACACATCACCGCCGTCATGGTCGCGTCGGCGTTCCTGACCGCATGGGTCGCGGCCTACGGGTCCCCCGACTGCGTCCTATCGGACAAGGGTCGGCAGATGGACAACTCGTTCTTCCGCGCCGTCATGAGGATTCTATGAACGAGGTGTAAGTACACGCCGCTCTACCACCCGCAGACCAACGGTCAGGTGGAACGGTATAACCGTACGCTGCTGAACCAGATCCGGGCTTTCTGTGAGGAGCACCCGCGACAGTGGGACCGCCTCCCCCCCTCCCTGAGCCTGGCCTACAACACCTGCCCTCATAGGGCCACCGGTATGGCGCCGTTCGACCCCTTGATCCCTCGCCGCTTGCCCAACCTCACGGTTGAGGGCCTAGCGGGCTCGTTCACGCTGACATCCGCCGATGGCGCCCCACTGATAGTGAAGCGCGCCATCATTCAGGGATTGAAAACGCTCATCTCGACCGTGCCCGCCTCCCCCGACAAGTACCAAGCTCGCTACAAGCGACACTGGGACAGCCGGGTGCGGCCGAAGAACAAGTAACTGGCGGTTGGAGACTTCGTCTACCTCCGCTCCCACCGCGGTGGGCGCAAGCTGCTGCCCAAGGCCCGTGTTCCGTTCGAGATTATCGATACGGATGGCACCTACTTCGCCATCGACCAAAGCGACGGCGAAGGACGGGTCAACAGTAATGACGTCACACCGGCACCGCGCCCGCTGTCGGGACCGGAATCCCAGCCGCATCGGCTTATGCAAGCCCCGCTCTCCGACGTGAACTCCTCCGATGAGAACCCGACCTGGGAATTCGACCGGCTTTTGGCTATTCGCCATGACGCCGATAACGGCATTGTGGCGAAAGTGCGGTGGGCCACATATGGCCTGGGCGATGACTCGTGAGAACCCATTTCGGGTTTGCCGAAGCATCTCGTCATCCGCTTGGCAAAGCAGAAGAGTTTTACGCTACCCGACGACGCCTTCCCCATGACGCCGGTAGTCCTCGCCCCGTGCGCGCAGCAACTCGATTGGGTATGCGCCGCGGTCCAGCAGCACACCAAAGAGACGGGCGCCGTGCGCGTCGATGTCCGCAGGAAGTCCCCAAAAACTAGACACGAGAAGACTCTCCGTTCCCTTTGGGCATCCTCCCTCCTCGCAGAGTTCCCCGATGACCCACCACCTGCCCACTGGGCACTGGGACGCCCCGCCTTCGAGAAACTCGATGCGGTCTGGGGCCCCCATACGGTCGACCTGTTCACCACCTCCGCGGCAACCCATCTGTCCCGCTGCCTGCCCCTTCCCCCCGAGGACGCCGCGCGCTGCTGCGCCGCGGCGTTCTCCGTCAACTGGGCAGTTGAGAACGGGTGGGCCAACCCCCTCTTCTCCTTTTTGCCACGGGTCGTCGCCCGCGTCACCTCCTACCCTTGAGATCTCACCCTCGTCGCCCCGTGCTGGAAACACCAGTACTGCTGGGCGCTCACCACGCGCTACTGCTCCGCGCGGAAGCAACTCAGCCCCCCCTATCCCACGGTCACGTTGGCCGGCCGCACAGCCTCCTCCCCGCCGCCTGTGTGGCGCGTGGTGATCTTCCAATTGTAAGAAGGCTCATACCGCCCGGGTCAGCGCCGGCGCCACTGCTTTGCGAGGCCGCCGCCGAGGACCAGTGGGCCGACTGCCCCCCGACCCGTCGCTGTCTTCATAGACGAACCGCTGGTAGGCGGACGCCACACGATCCGCCGCCCGCACCTCGTTCAGGATACGATACGACCGATGTCGTCCTCCATGAACGTCGCGCGGCGCAGCTCCTTGACGACCTTGACGACACCGTCCATCGCCTCCCACACCGTGCGGTCGCTGGACGTCCGCAGGGGCGCATGCAACCGGTCCACGCCATTGCGTAGCACCCGGCTGATGGCTAGCCCCACGGCGCCGGCCGGCGCACCGCCTGCCGCGGCCACGCGTTTCACTGCCGCCGCCGACAGGTGAGCCCGGAGCGCGTCGCCTTCCGGCGTGATGGAGACCGCGCGGTACCACTTGCGGTACGCCGCGTTCAGCGGCTCCACCTCCGGCCTCTCGGACGGCCGCGGGCGCTTCCCCCTCGTGGCCCCCCTGCTCTGCCGCGACCCGGTTGCGCCCGCCGTCGACCGCGCCGCGCCGTCGGTGCCGGCCGGCGTCCGGCCGAGCCGCGCGTCGCCCGACTGGGTCGCCGCCGTTCCGCCATCTGCCCGCCCTGACGCCCCCGTGCTGACGCCGTCGGCGGCAACCACGACCGCTGCCTGCCCCCCGCAAATTCCTCCATGGACGCCGCGCCGCTCCGCTGCGGCGGAGCCGGCGGCTGCGTTTCCCGACGCGGCGTCGAGCCCCGACGAGAACATGGCGTCCCGCGCCTCGGCGGCGGCGTCTGCCCGCGTTGCGGCCCTGGCGTTGGTGACCAACGTCGCAGTGGCGACGGTGACCGACGCGGCGACGCCGACCGACTCGGAGACGCCGACCGACGCGGTGATGCGGATGCGGACCGTCGTGGAGACCCCCGGCCGGGCGTCTGCGTCCGCTTCCGCGCTGCTGACGCCTCCCCCGGCCGCGTCCACGACGACGAACGCCGTGCTCCGGCCCGTCCACGTCCCCGCGGTGACGACCGCGTCGGCGACGCGGCCTGCCACGACGGGGACTCCGGGCGTGCCGCCGGGTCTCCCTCGGGGGTCTCGTCGCTGGCTCCACCCCGGGTATGCCCCGCCCCCGCGCCTCCGGGCGCCTCCGACGGCGTCGGTGCCGTCGCGCTCCTCGATGTCCCGCGCTCGGCCCGACTTGGGAAGTCGACGCCCCCGGAGTCCAACGCTTGTCGAAACCTGTATGGGTTGGACACGTCGTCCCCCTCCGCAGGAAGCGGCGTGTGCCGGAGCGGCAAGCCGGCGGCCTCCACCACGTCTCCCCATTTGGGGAGCAGCACGGCCATGCCTTGCAGCAGCCGCTGCAGCCGGGCATGCTCGTCCGCACTCCCCGCCCCCATGTCATCCAATCGGAGACGCTCAAGTCAATGGAGTAGAAAAAGAGAGATGCGGTGAACGCTCCCGCTGGAGAGGTCCGCCGGCAGCGCAATGGCGGTGTGCTGCACCCGCTCCACCACGCACATGCCCCAGAGGCAGCTCAAATCGTCCCCCATCATGCGGTTTTAAAAATACGACAGCACGGTGGGGTACGCCATGTGCAACTCTCGCGGCAGCTCCAAGTCGTCCAGCGCCTACGGCACGCGCCGCCAGCCGGCGCCGTGCAACCCTTTGGCGTGGTGGCCGGCCGTCATCCGGTATGGGACGTCATCCCCCTTGCGCACCTGGACGTCTACCTCCTTTCGCGCTTGGTTAACCGCCACGCGGTCCCCCTCCGCCAGGAGAAGCGTCAGCACCCGCCCAACCCGATCGGGTCTAGGCCAGGAGCTGAGGTCCGGCCGCCCATACGGCGGGACCGGCCGCGGCGCTGCCCCCGCGCCCGACCGTCAAGCGTTCTTGTCCGCGGCCTCCCCGTAGTAGTACGCCGCCGCGTCCATCGCGTCCCGGTGCTGCGCCTCGGCGGCCTACGAGTGCGCGAGGTCCTCAGCTGTCCGTAGATACGGAAGCGACAACTCCGTCGGGTACTCCACCGGCTGCGTTACTGCGTCCGGCATGAGGCTCATGAGCCGGTCCCAGCAGTACGCCACCCACGGCACCCACTCGCGGAGGTCCCCGACGTCCCCATCCGTTCTCACAAACGTGTACGCCGTCCGGAAGAACCACGACGGCAACGCCGACCCGAAGCGCGCCACCTCCCGGCTGAAGCGGACGGCCAACGCGCCGTCGCTCCGCTACGAGTGCACCTCGTGAATGCCGCCGCGCCAATACGCCATGCGTACGCCGGCCTGCATGCGGTCGACCACCGGCTGGTTCCACGGGTCGGGCCCCGGCACCTGCGCCTGCTCCGGCACCCCGTCGTGGTCCGCAAAGACGACATCGGCGTACCGCCGCAAGCCCGTCTTCAACGCGTCCCGGAAGGGAGGCGCGATGTAGACCATCGCCGCCGCTTCCCCGGCCCCCGCCATCCGCCCGCGCCGACGGCACGCCCACGCCGTTGGCGTCTGCCCGCACCGCCTCCGCTGCCGCCGTCCTCGTCGCCGCCGGCCGCCACAAGGCGGGGTCTCTGCCCCTCCGTCGCGTGCTGCCCGCACGCGCGCCCCTAAGTGGCCCGCGTCGCTCGGGCGACCCCGCCCGGCGCTCGCGCGCTGGCGACCCCGCTCGGATGCTCGGCACACGCGGCCCCACATCCGTCCTTGCTGGCGGGTTACCGCGAGGTCCTGGCCCGGGTGGGTTGCTGCAATTGGCCGGGACTCAGTCCAGTACTTATGCCCCTGCCGGTACTTGCACCCGTCTCTCCGTATTTCGGATTACGGGCTCTGGGACTGCTGTCCTTCCTTGAGTAGCCCCCCAATTCGGGCCCGGGGTTACTATTTCGTCTCTCTTTTTCGTCTGTTTTCGTCTTGTTATTCTGGCGCCGGCAACGGCCCGCGCCGCCTCGTCTTTCTCGCCATCTAAATCTTGGCGTCTCTCTCGAGTCCTAGCCTTTCCGCGCCTTTGCGCCGTCTAGGTCCTCGCGGGAGGTCGACCCTTTGGTTCCTTCTCTCTTGTATTGTCAGTGTTGCTACAGGGTATTTCTACGCGCCTTCTTTGTTTCCACACAGCCGGCCAAGGCCGGGACTTCTGGCGACGGTTCAAGCGCTGGTCCCCAGCTGACGATGACCGAGGACAGCGACAACAACGGCGGCATGGAAGAGCCAATGGACATGCTGGATGCCGAAGAAGATGCCGGGGAGACGCATCTTCCTGTCGAAGCCTCCGAGAGTGAAGATGACGGTGATCCAGACGGCCTCGCTGACGACAAAGACGACGAGGAACGTCAGGGTCAGAAGGACTCGCTGTTCCTGGTCTGTAACTCTCCCTCCGAAGTTGAAATCTTGCTCCGGGGCCTCGGCTCTCTACACTTAGGCCAGCCCCCAAGGTAACCTGGTGGGAGAAGGACCCCAAGGCTTACCTGGCCCGCGGGGCCGGGTCGGCGGCCAAAGATGGCTGCGACTTGACCAAGCCCCCTGCCAACGAAAAAGAGGCATGCGCTAGTCCGGACTGGCCGCTATGGAAGCAGACCATCAAAAAACGAAGTGGCAGCACACAAGAAGCTCGATCCGTGGTCCACGATCAAGGGCAGAAACAAGCAGCATAAGGCTGTCAAGACACGCTTCGTGCTCGACATTAAGCATGATGCGGAAGGAAAGAAGACGCGCTACAAGGCGTGGCTGGTGGCCCAAGGTTTCAACCAAGTTCCTAGGCGCTATTTCGACGAGACGTGGGCTTCTGTATCCAACACGGCGCCGTCACGTGCCCTGTTCGCCGTAGCAGCAGCCAACGGGTGGGAGATCCTCCATGTTGACGTCAAGACAGCCTTCCTCAACGCTAAGATGGAAGATGAGATGTAAATAAAGCTCCCTCATGGTGTCGATTCGGGGGAGCCTGCGGATGCGCGCCGGCTCAACCTGGCCCTGTATGGGACCAAGAACGCGGGGCGGCTGTGGGGCATCAAGCTCAACGCTGAGCTCAAGCTGATGGGAGCCACACGGTCTACGGTGGACCCGTGCCTTTACGAGTGGAACCACCCTGTGCACGGACGCGTCTTCATCTTCGTGCACGTCGACGACTTGATTGTGGAGGGCGAGAGCTTAGCTGGCGTGGAGGCCATCAAAAGTGGCGTCTCATCCAAGGTCGAAGTGCGCGACATGGGGGAGGTCAAAGACTTTATTGGCATGAAGGTCATGCGCGATAAAAGGGCCCAGAAATTCACACTGAGTAACCCCGGCCACATCATGGCGCTGCTCCAAGCCTTTGGGATGGAAACGTGCACGCCTAACAAGACGGCGATGGCATCGGGCGTCTAGCTGAGCAAGACGGGGGAGAACCTTCTTCCCGACGGCAACAGGTACGCGGAGCTGGTTAGCTCTCTACTCTACTTGTCGACAACGACGAGGCCGGAAATTGCCTTTGCCGTGGGTGTGCTCTCGCGCTTCATGGCATCATGCCATGAAGCGCGAGAGAACACACACGCTCAGGGCATGATGCCCTGAGGAAGACCATAAGCGCGCGGCCAAGGGTGTGCTGCGCTACCTTCGCGTGCCTACTCGTCTTGGTGTGATGTATGGCGGCAACGAACCGCTGCAAGGGTACGTTGACGCCGATTGGGTGGGCGACACCGATGGCCGCCGCTCGACAACAGGCTCTATTTTCACGCTCAACGGCGGGCCCATTTCGTGGGCGAGCAAGCGCCAGTCGACGGTGACGACGTCGACGGCCGAGGCTGAGTACGTGGCCGCCACGATGGCGAAGAAGGAGGCACTGTGGCCATGGAAACTGCTGTCGGCGCTGGTCGTTGATGGCGGGGCCGTGCCGATGGGGGAAGACAACCAATCCTGCCTCGCGCTTGTCAACAACCCCGACGCGACGGGGCGGACTAAGCATGTCGACGTCGCCTACCGCATGGTTCGCGACTACCAGGCGCGCAGGGATGTGGCCTTCTGCTTCCTCCCGAGCGCCTAAATGCCGCCGGACGGGCTCACCAAGCCGCTGCCGTCGCCGGCGTTCACGGCTTTCCGGGCTGCGGTCGGGGTTGGTGAAGACATGGGCGCGGTTGCGCGGGGCGCCGAGCTTGGCGACCCCCTATTGGGGGAGTGCTGAGACGCCATGGCGCCACTGAAGGCGGCCAGTGGCGCAGCCCCGGTTTCGCGGCAGCGACCTCCGTCGACGTTGCTGCGGGCCGGTGTCGGCCGTGGACGGTTGCGGTACCATCCACTTGCGTAAGACCGGCAATGGGGCGCGGTTGCGCGGGGCACCGACTCGGGGGACTGCCGGTTGGGACCGTCCTGGGGCGCTGCGGCGCCACTGGGGACGTCCGGTGGTGCAACCGCGGGTTCGCTGTGGTCGTCTTTGTCGATTTTGGTGGAAGTCGATTTCGGCCGTACCAGTTGGCCGACTGGTTTTTCGGGTCGACCCGATTTCGGCGAAGTCGACGAACCGGATTGCCGACCACACTTTGACGGGCCGCCGACGAGCCGGATCGTTTCCTGTCGAGGCGGCACCTAGTGCGCTGTACTCCCCTCGACGTCTGCCTCACGTCGATGGTGGTTTCTGATGATTTGACGTTTTTGCGATGTTTAGTCGATTGTGGCCCTACCAGTAGGCCTACAGTCTTTCGCCACTGCTGGGCACCCTTTGTGGCGATCGTATTCTGTCTACGTGGCACCTGATTTGCGTGCGTTGCAGACAATCGCAGACCAGAATCGGCCTTGATCGCACCGTAGAGGCCTGTCGATCTACATTCGTTACTAGGCACCGTGCCTAGGGAAGGATGTCACAGCAATGGAGAAAGACTGTACTGATTTTGGCGGGTCGAGTCGGTATCGGCTAAGTCGATGAGCCGCGTTCAGACCACACTTTGACGGGCCACCCATGCGCCGGATCGTCTCCGTTCGAGACGCGCCCGGGTGCGCTGTACTCACCTCGACGTCTGCTTCACGTCGATGGTGAATTGGCCGATTTCGTCGGAGGTCGAATTACTAGTAGTAACACCTGGTATCGACTCGGTCGTTTTCTCGACTGCAGATTTTGGCGGGAGCCTTTGCACTGGTCGGGACCACCTGTGGCCCCGCTGGAGCATCCAGTCCACGAACAGGGGCTCTGAGGGGAGTGTTGAGGCAGCCCCCCAAGCCCGCGCTGGCAATTCGGAGTTACCGCGGACTGCCTGGATAATTACACGAGTAATTATGCTGCCATCGCCTTGTTTGTCTGTGCCTTGGCATGCACTGCTGTATGAGGGTGATGTCATTACTTGTACTTGTGTCTCGAGGGGAGCTCATTTTGGAGGTGAGCTCGGGGAGATTCTCTTGGGCTCCTTGAGGGGCGTCGCGATTTTTGGGGTGGTGAGAGCATGTACCCTCCAAGGGAGGGAGCTCTGCTTTGTGAGGTGCGTCGTGGGCACTGTCACTGCGTTGGCGGGGGTTTTCCTCCAGGACGTTGAGAGAGGGGCACACTGGGGGGATAAGAGGCTGCTGGTCTCGCGCCTCAGACCGGTCTCGAGTAAAGCAACGCATCCACCCACTTACCTCCCGCTTCACATCCCCGAGGGAGGTTCAACGGGGATGATGCTGCCCACGTCTCGGGTAATGCACCGCGCGCAGCGGCGCAGCAGTCGAGGCCGCCACCGCCAACTGGCGCACCAACGAAACCACCCCCACCCCCGCAATCACCAATGCAGACACCTTGGCTACGGGCAACGCGCGGGCCACTCGAACCGCACCCACCCACGCACCGAAAAACACCCGGCCGCCGCGGTGACCGCCAACCGCCAGACCGCCCATGCCGCCACCGCCGCCGCCAACACCAGCGTCGCCGCCGCCGCCACCGCCAACCGGCAGAGAGACCACACCACACAGTTGCCAACACCGACGAACACGCGGTCGCCGCGACGACCCCCATCTGGCGAACCGCCCGAACCACCCCCACCCCCGCACTCACCAACGCGGCCACCGCGGCCACGAACAACGGGCGGGCCACCCAAAGAGCACCCCCCCGCCCGCTGAAAAGCTCGCGGCCGCCGCGGCGACCGCCAACTGGCGAACCGCCCATACCGCCGCCACCGCCGCCAGCACCGACAGGGCGACCACGGCAACGGGAAACGGGCTGGCCACCCACGGCGCACAACCCCGCACACCGACGAGCACGCCGCCGCCGAGGTGATCGCCAACTGTCGAACCGCCCATACCGCTGCCACCGCCAGCGCCACCAACTGACCCACCGCGGCGACGGGCAGTGGGCGCGCCACCGACACCACACCCCCTCGCACACCGACAAAAATTCGGCCGTCGTGGTGCCCGCCAACGGCCAGAAAACCAATGCCACCACCGCCGCCGCCAACACCAACGTCGCCGCCGTAGCCACGGCCAACGGGCAGAGAGCTCAGACGTACGGCCGCGCACACCGACGAGCACGCGGTTGCCGCGGCGACCACCAACCGGCGAACGACCCAAACCACCCCCACACCCGCAGTCACCGACGCGACCACCGCGGCGATGGCCAACGGGTGGACCACCAAAGTCGTAACCCCCCGCACACTGGCAAACACGCGACCGCCGCGGTGGCTGCCAACCGGAAAACCTGCTGCACCGGGCCCACCCTCACAGTCATCAACACGGCCACCGCGGCGACGGGAAACGGGTGGGCCACCCAAAACACACACACGCTCACACCGACAAACACACGGCCGCCGCGGTGACCGCCAACTGGCTGGTCGTCTGAACCTTCACCGCGTCCGTCAACACCAACTTCGCCGCTGTCTCACACGCCGACGGGCAAAAAGCCTAAACACTACAGCCTCCCACGCCAACGAACACGCGGCGCCCGCGGCAACCGCCAACTGGCGACGCGCCCGCACCGCCTCCACCGCGGACAACAACAACGCGAAGAACACAACGACGGGCAGCGGGCGTACCACCCAAACCGCACCCCCCCGCACACCCACAAACACGTGGCCGCCGCGGTGACCGCCAACTGGCAGACCGCCCATACCGCTACCGCCGCTGCCACCACCAGTGATGCCGCCGTAGCTTTCGCCAATGGGCAGAAAGAAGAAACCACACCGCCGCCCACACCGACCAGCACGCGAACGCCGCGGCGTCCGCCAACCCGCGAACTGCCCAAGCCACCACCACCCGCGCAGGTGCCAAGACGCCCACCGCGGCGTCTCGCATTGAGGGGACGACCAAAACTGCGCCCCCCGGCCCACCGACAAGCACGTGGCCGCAGCGGCGACCGCAAAGTGGCAGTCCGCCCATAGCGCCACCACCGCCGCAAACACCAGCGTTCAAACCGTGGTCACCGCGAACGGGCACAGAGACCAAACCATACAGCCGCCAACACCGACGAACACGCGGTCGCCGCGACGACCCCCAACTGGCGAACATCCCGAACCACCCCCACCCCCGCACTCACCAACGTGGCCACCGCGGCGACGGGCAACTGGAGGGCCACCCGAGCCGCACCCCCCCGCCCACTGAAACGCTCGCGGCCGCCGCGGCGACTGCCAAGTGGCGAACCACCCAGACCGCTTCCACGGCCGCCAACACCAACGGGGCGACTACGGCGACGGGCCGCGTGCAAGCCACCGAAAGCGCACAACCCAGCACACAGACAAGCACGCCGCCGCCGCTGTGATCGCCAACCGGCGAGCCGCTCTTACCGCCGCCACCGCCGGCGACACCAACGCGCCCACCGCGACGACGGGCAGCGGGCGGGCCACCCAAACCGTACCCCGCCGCACACCGACGACCACGCGGCCGCCGCGGCGACCGCCAACCGGCAGACCGCCTATACCGCTACCGCCGCCGCCAACACCAACGCCACCGCCGTAGCCTTCGCCATCGGGCAGAAAGACCAAACCACTCGTCCGCCCACACCGAACAACACGCAATCGACGCGGCGACCGCCAACCTTCGAACTGCCTGAACCACCCCCACCCCCGCTGGCGCCAAGACGCCCACCGTGGTCACTGGCAACGGTTGTACCACAAAAATCGCACTTCACCACACACCGACAGGCACGCGGCCGTCGCGGCGACCGCCAACTGTCAAAACGCCCACACCGCCGCCACCGCCGCCAACAACAACGCGAAGAACACAACGACGGGCAACGGGCGGACCACCCAAACCGCACCCCTCCGCACACCCACAAACACGTGGCAGCCGCGATGACCGCCAACCGGCAGACCGCCCATACCAATACCGCCGCCGCCAACACCACAGTAGCCGCCGTAGTCTTTGCCTGTGGGAAGAAGGACCAAACCACACGTCCGCCCACACCGACCGACACGCGATCGCCGCGGCGACCGGCAACCCGCGAACCGCCTAAACCACGCCCACCCCCACAAACACCAAGACGCCCACCCTGGTGACTGGCGACGGTTGTACCACCAAGACCGCACCTCCCCACACACCGAAAAGCACGCGGCCCCCGCGTTCACCGCCAATCGCCAAACCACCACTACCACCACCGCCGCCGCCAACACCAAGGTCGCCGCCGTCGCCTCTGCCAGCAAGCAGACAGCACAATCCGCACGGCCGCCCACACCGAAGAGCACGCGGTTCCCGCGGCGACCACAAACCGGCAAACGACCCAAACCACACCCTCAATCGCAGTCACCGACGCGCCCACCGCGGCGACGGGCAAAGGGTGGACCACCAGAACCGTACCTTCCTGCACACCGACGATCACGCGGTCGCCGCGGTGAACGCCAACCGTCAAAATGCCCAAACCACCCCCACCCCCGCAGTCACCAACGCAGCCACCGCGCTGACAGGCGACGGGCATACCACGCAAACAGCACCCCCCCGGGCATAGACAAACACGCGGCCGCCGCGGCGTCCACCAACTGACGAGCCGCCCAAACCACCTCCGCACCCGCAGTCACCAACACGGCCACCACTGCGACCTGCAACAGAGGATCCACCCAAACCGAACCTCCCCGCACACCGACAAGTGCACGGCGGCCGCGGTGACCTCCAACCGCAAGACCGCCCATATCGCCACCGCCGCCGCGGACACCAAAGTCGCCGCCGCAGCCACTGCCAATGGGCTGAAAGCCTAAACCGCACGGCCGCCGACACCGACGAACACGCGGACGCCGCGTCGACCGTCAACCGGCGAACCGGCCATACCACCCCTACCCACGCAGTCACCAACGCGGCCCCCGAGGCGCCGTGCAACGGGCGGGCCACCTTCACGGCACCCCCGTGCAGACCGACAAACACGCGGCCGCCGCGGTGACCTCCTACCGGCGAACCGCCCCTATCGCCGCCACCGCCGCCAACACCAACGCGCCCACCGCGGCGACTGTCAAAGACCGGGCCACCCAGAACCGCACCCCGTCGCACAGCAGCGAACACGTGGCCTCCGCGGTGTCCGCCAACCGCCAGACCGCCCATACCGCCACCGCCTCCGACAACAAAATCGACGCCGCCGTGGCCACTGCCAACGGCCAGAAGGCCCAAACCGCACAGCCGCCCACGTGGACGAACCCGGGGTCGTCGCGGCGACCACCAAACGGCGAACCGCCCAAGCCACCCTCACCCTTGCAGTCACCAACGCCGCCATCGCGCCGACAGTCAACGGGCGGACCACGCGAACCGCAGGCCCCCGCACACAGACAAACACGCAACAGCCGCGGCGACCGCGAAGTGACTAACCGCACAAACCACCCCCACATCCGCAGTCGCCAACGTGGCCACCGCCACGACAGGCAACAGGCGAACAATCCAAACCGCACAACCCCGCACACCGACAAACACCCGGCTGCCGCGCTGACGGCGAACCGCCAGACCGCCCATACCGCCACCGCCGCCGGCCGCACCAACGTCACCGCTGTAGCCACCGTCAAGGATCTGAAATCCAACTCCGCACGGCCGCTCGCACCGACGAACACGCGGTTGCCGCGGCGACCGCTAGCCGACCAACGGCCCATACCTCCCCCACCCGTGCAGTCACCAACGTGGCCACCGCGGCGACCGGCAACGGTCGGGGCACCTGCGCGCGCCCTCGCAGACCGGTATACACGCGGCCGCCGCGGTGACCGCCAATCGGCAGACTCCCCATACCTTCACGGCCGCCGCCGACGCCAATGTCGCCGCCGTAGCAACCTCCAACGGGCTGAAATCCCAAACCGCCCGGCCGCCTACACCGACGAACACGAGGCCGCCGCAGTAAACGCCAACAGGCGAAACGCCCAACAAAACCCCACCTCCACAGTCACCAATGAGGCCACCGCGCCGACAAGCAGCGGGCATACCACCCAGACCGCACACCACGCACACAGACAAACACGCGGCCGCCGCAGCGTCCGCCTACTGTCGACCCGCGCAAGCCTCCTCCACACCAACAGTCACCAAGGCGGCCAGCACGGCGATAGGCAACAGACGAACTACCCAAACCGCATAACCCCGCACACCAACAAACACTCGGCCGCCGCGGTGACCGCCAACTGACGAACCGCGCAAACCACCGCCACAAACGCAATGACCAAGGCGGCCACCACGGCGACGAGCAGCGGGCGGACGGCCCAAACCGCATGACCACGCACACCGACAAACACGCGGCCGCCGCGGTGACCGCCAACCGCCAGACCAACAATACCACCACCGCCGACGCAAACACCAACGTCCCCGCCGTGGCCACCGCCAACCGGCGAACCGTCCAAACCGGACAGCCGCCAACGCAGACGAACCCGCGGTCACCGCGGTGACCGCCAACCGGAAAACCACCAAAACCACCAGCAACCCCGCAGTCACAGCGGCGACAGGAAACGGGCAGCCCACCCCAATCGCACCCGCCCACACACCGACAAACATGCGGCCGCCGTGGTGACCGCCAACCGGCGACCCACCAATACCGCCGCCACCACCGCCAGCACCCACGCGCCCACCGTGCCCCTGGGCAGCGCGCGGACCACACAGACCGCACCCCCCCGCACACCGACAAACAAGCGGCCGCCGCGGCTACCGCGAACCGGCTAACTGCCCATACCGCCGCCACAACCGCCAGCACCCACGCGCCCACCGTGGCGATGGGCATCGGGCGGACCATCCAAATCGCACCCCCCCGCTCACCGACAAGCATGCAGCCGCCGCGGGGACCGCGAACTGGCGAACCACCCTTTTCACCGTCACCATGGCGAGCACCGTCGCGCCCATTATGCGAACGGGCAGCCGGCCGAGCACCGAATCCGCACGCCAAAGCACACCGACAAGCGAGCGGGCGCCGCGGTGACCGCCAACCGGCTAACCGCACAAACCACCCTCATCCCCGCAGTCACCAACGCGGCCACCGCGGCAACGGGCAACAGGAGCACCACCCGAACCGCACCCCCCCGCACACCGACAAAAAAGCGGCCGCCGCGGTGACCGCGAACCGGCGACGCACCGATACTGCTTCCACCACCGCCAGCAGCCACGTGCCCACCGTGCCAACGGGCAGCGGGCGGACTGTAGCATAAAACTCCGTGTCACCCCAGCACACAGAAACAGACAGGGACACCTGCCAAGCTGAGGGAACCCACCCGCACACCCTTGATGGACTCTCGCCCGGTGACACGGTCACCTAAGAAAACACCCGAAGGCGCAAAGAGGGAGGAAGGAGGTGAGACCGCAGTTATTTTTTTGTGGGGAAGCCGGGCCACGGGCGCCCCGCTGTCCCCTTAAGCTAACCGAGCAAGCGGGCCCAAATGGCCCCGAATCCCACACAGTAGCCTCCCCATGGGGAGATCTGGGGATCCATACTGGTGGACCCCCCTACTTTAAATCAGATAATTCAAGCAATTGACATACAAATGCAAAGGACCCACAATCAACCAAGATCCCAACCAGCACCGACAGCGCCACATGTCCGCACCGGGGCGTGACACGTCATCCGCGTCGACCGGCGCTCCATCGACCTCCTGGCCAGCCAAGGGGCGTGGGCCGGGCCGCGTAATGCGACACGGACCACCCAAACCGCACGCCCAAGCACATGGACAAACAAGCGGCCACCGTGGTCACCGCCAACCGGCGACCCATCAAAACCACCCCCATCCCCGCAGTCCCCAACGCGGCCACCTCGGCAACTGCCAACGTGCGGACGACACGAATCGCACCCCCGCACACACCGACTAACAAGCGGCCGCCGTCGTAACCGTCAACCGGCGAACCGCACAAACCACCCCCATCCCCGCAGTCACCAACGCGGCCACCACGGACACGGGCAACGGCCGGACCACCAAAACCGAACCCCCCCGCAGGCAGACGAACAAGCGGCCGCCGCGATGGCCGCCAACTGGCCAACCACCCTTACCGCCGCCCCCACCGCCAGCACCCACGCGCCCACCGTACCGACGGGCAGCGGGCGGACCATCCAAATCGCACAGCCCCGCACACCCGCAAACAAGCGGCCGCCGCGGTGACCGCCAACCGGCGAACCGCACAAACCACCCCCATCTTCGCAGCCACCATTGCGGCCACCGCGGCAACACTCATCTGGCGGACCACCCAGACCGTACCCCCCCGCACACCGACAAACAAGCGGCCGCCGCCGTTACCGCGAACCGGCTGACCACCCATACCGCCGCCACCACCGCCAGCCCCCGCGCGCCAACCGTGCCGACGGGCAGCGGGCAGACCATTCAAATCGCACCCCCCCGCTCACCGACAAACAAGCGGCCGCCGCCGTGACCGCGAACCGGCGACGCACCGATACCGCCGCCACCACCTCCAGCACCCACGCGCCCACCGTGCCGACGGCCAGTGGGCGGACCTTCCAAATCGCACCCCCCCGCTCACCGACAAGAAAGCGAATGCCATGGTGACCGCTATCCGGCGAACCACCAATACCGCCGCCACAACCGCCAGCGCCCACGCGCCCACCGTTCCGACGGGCAGCGGGCGGACCACCCCATCCGTACCCCCCCGCACACCTGCAAACAAGCGGCCGCCGCGGTGATTGCCTACCGGCGAACCGCACAAGCCACTCCCGTCCCCTCAGTCAGCAACGCGGCAACAGCAGCAACGGGAAGCAGGCGGACAATCCAAACTGCACCTGCCCGCACACCGACGAACAAGCGGCCGCTGCCGTAACCGCCAACCGGCGAACCGCACAAACCACTCCCATCTTCGCAGTCACCATTGCGGCCACCGCGGCAACACTCATCTGGCGGACCACCAAAACCGTACCCCCCCGCACACAGACAAACAAGCGGCCGCCACGGTGGCCGCGAACCGTCGAACCACCCATACCGCCGCCACCACCGCCAGCACCCACGCGCCCACCGTGCCGACGGGCAGCGGGCGGACCATCCAAATCGCACCCCCCGGCACACCGACGATGAAGCGGCCGCCGCGGTAACCGCCAACCGGCGAACCGCCCAAATTACCCCATCCCCGCAGTCAGCAACGCGGCAACAGCAGCAACGGGCCACGGGAGGACCACCCAAACCGTACCCCCCCGCACACCGACAAACAAGCGGCCGCCGCAGTGACCGCGAACCGGCGACCCACCCATACCGCCGCCACCACCGCCAGCACCCACGCGCCCACCGTGCCGACGGGCAGCGGCTCGACCATCCAAATCGCACCCCCCCGCACACCGACAAGCAAGCGGCCGCCGCGGTGACCGCCAACTGGCGAACCGCCCAAACCACCTGCACCCCCGCAGTCACCAACGCCGCCACCGCTGCAATGGACGACGGGCGGACCACCCAAATCTTACCCCCCCACACAGCGACAAACAAGCGGCCGCCGCGGTGACCGCCGACCGGCGGGGCGCCCAAACCACCGACATCCCCGCAGTCAGCAACGCAGCCACCGCAGCAACGCGCAACGGGCGGACCACCCAAATCGCACCCCCCGACACATCGATAAACAAGCGGCCGCCGCGGTCACCGCCAACCGGGGAACCGCCCAAACCACCCGCACCCCTGCAGACACCAACACGGCCACCGCGGCAACGGGCAACGGGCGGACCACCCACATGGCACCCCCCAGCACACCGACAAGCAAGCGGCCGCCGCGGTGAACGCCAACCGGCGAAGCACCCGAAGCACCCCCGTCCCCGCAGTCACCAACGCGGTCACCGCGGCAACGGGAAACGGGCGGACCACCCAAATCACCCCCCTTCGCACAACGACTAAAAAGCGGCCGCCGCGATGACCGCCAACCGCCAAACAGCCCAACCCACCATAACCACCGCCAGCACCATCGTAGCCGCCGTGGTCACCGCCAACTGGCAGTAAACGCAAACGGCTCAGCCGCCCACGCCGAAGAATTCGCGGTCGCCGCGGCGATCGCCAACCAGCGAACCGCCCAAAACACCCCCATCCCCGCAGTCACCAATGCGGCCACCGCCGCGACGGGCAACGGGCGGACCACCCAAATCGCACCCCCCCGCACACCGACAAACATGCGGCCGCCGCGGCGACCGGCTACTGGCGAAACGCTCAAACCGCCCCTACCCCCGCAGTCACAAACGCGGTCACCGCGGCGACAGGCAACAGGCCGACCACCCAAACCCCACCCCCCCGCACACCGACAAGCACGCGGCTGCCGCGGCGACCGCCAACCGGCGAAGCGCCCAGACCAGCCCCACCCCCGCAGTCACCAACACGGCCACCGCAGCGACCGCCAACGGGCACAACGCAAGAACCGTACTGGCCCCCCCGCCAACACCATCGCGGCCGTCGCGGCGAACGCCAGCGGGCCTACGGCCCAAACCAATCCAAGCGCCATCGCTCCGCCGCTTCGGCGGCCGGGAGCACCCGCCGATCCGTCCGAAAGAGACTCCTCCCAGCGCCCCCGCCACACAGAACCGGAAACAACACACAAGGAATACCGGCGGCGCGGTAACCACGCACTATGGATCCGGCAATCCACAGATCGGACGGGACATCAGCACTGGCCATTCCACGGAATCATATACATTAGCTGGCACTAGCAAATCAAGTGAGCTAGGACCCTGCGCTTCTCTGCAAGTGTACTGCTATTATGCTTGTGCTTCTTGTGAAATAAGTGTGGGGGAAACCCCCTGACAGGGGAGACACGACCCCCCGGCATGAGCCGGGGACGGGTCGTGAACAGTCACGCAACACCCCCCTAGGGGGGTAGCGTGGGACAACCCCCTTGGGGGGGTGTCCAGGGAGCCCCAGGGCCACACATGAAACGACCCCTCTAGAGGGGCGTGAGGCGTGGAGCACCCGATCGGGCCCCCCTGGGGGGG
>Ga0209093_1000261_pt1 | contig 27522 bp, 39 predicted proteins | sample SidtaG_4_FD_187450 | JGI IMG/M metagenome (GOLD analysis project Ga0209093, IMG submission 187450) | Marine algal microbial communities from Sidmouth, United Kingdom - Sidmouth_Male1 metaG (SPAdes) (version 2) | ecosystem: Host-associated > Algae > Red algae > Unclassified | place: Sidmouth...
GGGGCCCAGCCAAAGCCTGTAGGCGGTGGCAGCGCCCCGAGTGAGAAAGAGTAAATGTCGTTGTGTCTCTGTTCCCGTCCTCGGTTGTCCATTTACAGTCGAATTTGTCTTTTCAGGGCCGCGACTCAAGGTGAATGCCTGGAGACTGATATTATCTGTGAAGTCTTGTCCCCGAGAAGCGTCCTTGTTGTTTTTGCCGTGTGTGTGACGGTGAGGCCGACACCACCTCGTTTTTCTGCATGCATTGGACGACTGCCGACTCTTTTTCTGTCTCTATTCAGTCCATCAGGCGGGGTGCATATCTCTTTGACCACATGCATCTTCCATCCAATTTTCTGCTCTTTTCTCGCACCCAGCGTTGCCTCCAGTGTGGATATCTTGCAGGTTTCAACTGCTCGTATCCTCGGCAGTAGGAATGTCCTTCCAGGTAGGCGGTGTCGGCTGTGAGGTGTGTTTTAACTGACCCATGTACACAATGAGAGAATACAGGTGTCAGGGAACAGGTGTGACCGTCGCTGCCACCTGCATGCAGGCATGCGCTGTGTTGTGAACGCCCCACCAACTTTCCTTCAGCCATGCAATGACAATCCCGCATCCTGCTTAGAATGGACAAGAGCTGACCTGCTTGTTTTCGTTCCCCCTTGTCTGCTTCATCTTTCTGCTTCACCCCCATCGTCATTCACATTCCCTTCTCCTGGCTTTCCCGGTTTGGGTTTGTTGTCGATATCAGTTCCATCTGCCGTTGAGAAGCGGGTCCATCTAGGCATGTGTCCACAGCTTTTGGTGGGTCTTTTTGGTTCTCCAAGTACGCACAATGTTGGACCTTGACTGAGCGCGCTTCGGCGCGCCAGAGGTGGACGTTCACAGACACACGTGGTCAGGCCTTCTTTGTGCCTATGTGGACTAACGCTGACCTGCTACAGCCTGTATCTCGCTTAATGATGTGCATGAAACCTGCTCCAGCGCTTTCTTCTTGCGTACAAAGTTGTTCCTGCCGAGATGCCGCTCTCTCCCCCGTCCACTTGCAGCGCCTGTCCAGCTTGCTTGGCCCCATCGAAACGATATCAGGTATGCCACCCATACAGCCGAGTCGGACCACTCATGCTCCATTGGCGTGAAACCTGCTCGTTGGAGGCGCCGGGGACGCATGACCGCACGGAAGCAGACATTTGGAGCTCGCGTCGTCTCTTCCTCTTGTTCATTTGGTGCTGCCGTTCAAACTCTTTTGTTCTCCGATGACTGTCGTGCTGCACAGAGTCTGACCCACTTCTGCCTTGCGTTTTCGTCTGTGTCACATGGTCTTTTTGCATCCATCTCCTGTATTGATTCTCGACCGCGCTTCATTGGTGTGTGCCTGTTCTTTCTTCTGTGCCTCTCTTTTCGCGTGCCTGCTCCGACTGCCCCAGAGACTGAGCAGCGCGCAGGATGGCTCGGAACCAACGCCTCGTCTCCACAATCTAGACGCACGCAGACTCCCTGTGGGTTTTCGGAACCGTCCGATGCACGTGTCATGCTTGAGCTTTGGTTCTGCATGCCCTGTGATATTTTTCGTGCATGTACTGCTTGCATACTCGTGTTGCCAGCCCTTCTGCGGTCATTCTTTGTAGTTCCAATACAACGCTTTCTCTCTCTCTTTGTACTGTTTTTGATGTGGTACGGCGAGAAGTGGCAGAGTGGACACTTCCAAGATAGGGGGAAGACTACATTGCGTGGTATGAGGGAAGATAGGTGCACCAAGAGAACTTTATTCTTCAACCATGAGCATCCAAGGACAGCCCCATTGACTCGCAATCTCATCTCACTCTACCAGTGCCATCAAGTTGGGGATGCGCTCCTCCGCGCCCAACCGTGCTTGGAAGGCCGGGAGCGCATTGGGGTCGTCCCCCGAGACAAGCAGGTCGCCATGCACCGCCGCACACCCGCTGTCCGTCGTGTCGGCGCCGAGGCTGCGAGCACCACGGAGCATACCAACGATGGCGTGAGCGTCGTCGTCGGCGGGTGGATCACGAGCGGCAGGGGCGCCGCCGAGTAGCTCTCGCACAACCGCGGCGACATCCACCGGCAAGCAATCAGCTAGCAGCCAGCAACGCATTATGATCGACGACGGCAATTAGTCAAAGGCTTCTTTTATCAGAGTCATGGCGTCCAGCACGTGCGGGCTGCGGCCGTTGGCCAACCCCAGGGAGCCCGGTCGCGCCCCCGCCTGGGCCGCGCGCCTCTGCTGCTTCTGCTCCGTCGTCTCTCCCAGCTGCTCGTCAAATGCGCGCAGCATCTCCGCCATCATTTTGCGTCTGTAGGTCGTTTTGGAAGTGTTAATGAAGCCCTGATAGCAGGGCCTGTGGAACGCTGTAGAGTTTGGCGGCAGTTTCTCCTCCTGCACGCCAGGAATTTCATCCGGAAAGCTGTTCCCGCTTGCGTTGTCAAGCAGGAGTATGGTAGGGCTTGATGTGAAGTCCCTCAGAAAAGCAGCCAAGTCCGCGCGCCACTTCGGGTACACAATCTTGTCCATGCAACCGTTGCGTTGGCTGTAATATTTGACAGGCAGGTCGGCCAGCCGCCCCCGGAAGCACACAGGCGTAACAGCCCTTCCGATCTCGGACAGGAACTTGAAGGTACCCGTGGCGTTGATGCAAAAAATGACGGTGATGCGCGCCTTAAGGCTCTGCAGCGCGGTGCCGCGCGTCTCGCGCGCGTCGAGGGAGAGGACATACGAGTTGGTCGGGGCGAGTTGGTAGAAGAGCGCCACCTCGTCCGTGTTCAGGATAAGGCCGGGGTCAATGCCGACAAGGTTCTTACGCAGCGCTGCGATCTTGATCTCGGTCGTGGGGTCCCGTGCCCCGCCGCCAGAGCCGTGTAGCAGGATGCTCCGCACGGCGCGGCGCTTGCGCCCCAGCTCTACATACCCATTGGAGGCGCCGAACTTGATGCCCGGGTGCAGGGCTGCCGCCAACGATCCGGCCTTGACCTGCAGGGCAAAACGAGAAACCGGGATCCCCTCCTCCCGCATGCGGAGAAACCACCGCATCAGCTCCTTGTCGATCAATGGATAGCGCCCAAAGCGTGTGCAGCGGCTCTCATGCGGGACCCCCGCTGACGTAGCCGCCCAAAGGTGCTCACGCTGAGCATACACCCGAGCAACGGACCGCGGCGTCACCCCATGCCGCTCCGCTAGGACAGCTGACGGCACCTTGTCAGCCACTTGGGTGATGAGCAATAAACGCTGCTGCAGGGTCATTGTGCCACGTTTGTCAATCGTACGCGTCGCGCCTGGGGTGAGCACGCGCGGCCCTCGGGTAGGAAGCACGGGCACTGACGAAGCGGTCAGACGGTCGTTGGAGTCTCGGAAGAACGCACGGAACACCGAACCGTCAGCCGCACTGGCGGCACCGGCAGCGGCCATGAACGCAAAAAATGCCGTGCTGGTCGCCTCATTGGCGGCCGCCACCGTCGCCGACGGTATGTCGATTCCCGCCGATTCAGGGGGAGCCAGCGCCGCAGCCAAGACCAGGAACATCACCAGGGCGCCCAGTTCCGGGGAGGAAACGGCTTGTGCGGTCGGTCACCCATCGTCAGGACCAGCGCTACCGGCGCCGTCACTAGTCATGGAAATGGGGGCAGGGAGTCCACGGATCTCGTTGGGGGGATGAGTGTGGCCGTACGGGGGTGGCGGCGGTTGGAACCAGAGGGGGGTGAAGGGGAGGCCGCGTCCGATCAGGAGGGTGCCGTGCGCTTGCTTCCAGCGCCCCCAGAAAAGAGACCGCTGGGTGGGTGTGCCCAGCTGGACGCCGTCGGCAGCTCGCCATCGGCCGCTCGCCGTCGGCTGCTCAATTTGAAGTACCCGCTCATTGCCGGTTCGGCTGCTGCCACTTGCAATTTCTTTGCTTCTCCGAACTGAAACCAAACCTGACTCAACCATTGTTGCCTCACTGACAGAGGGGCTACCGGGTCTGGACCCACTCGAAGATGATCGCGAAGACCGTCTTGGAGGGCTCCTAACTTCGGGGCCGTACTGTACATGTCACTAGCTCGTCGCGCAGATAAAGAAGCGGGGGGCTACCTTTCGAGTGCATGTGCCCGCATGGGACAGGTCCGTCGAGGTGGTTCCGACAATTTAGCCGGCATCCAAAGATAGCACCCTATCAATTTGAGTGGACTGTAATTATCTGGCGAATCAATGTTTCAATGGCTATTGCTGAGCTAGAAATCGGACGCAGCGCCTTACCTTTGGCGCGCGACCGACACGAATGCAGGCGTTCCTTGCATTCACAGGCCCTCTTCTCAAAGTACCGCCGGAACTCCCATATTCGTCATCTGCGAGACTTTGGCCCCTGGAGGTCCAGTTCCGACGCTCCCATATGATTTCGAGGACAGGTTTTAGTGCATGAGATTTACCTTTCGTGGGGATCCATTCGCGTTCTCCACGCTGAGGCAGCCACGTTGCATGAAATTGATGGCCCTGATCGGTTTAATGGTCACTCTCTAGGCCATATTATTGGAGGATCGCACTTGCACGCCCAATCAAGCTTATCCATGTTTTGGGATTGAATGGCTCACGATCGCTGTGACCCAGAGGGATTACAGTCGCTGCTCGGTTCTGTAGCAGGGGTGCGCGCATTGTAGCCTACCCCAAAAAGTATGTAGCCCGCCGTTGAAACTGCTAAATGGAGGGTCATCCTGACGCAATCGAAGGCGGGTGATCGACTCTGTGGACCAAGATGACGGGTCGAGCGCGCAATTGCTTCGCTTGACCGCCCGTTGATCATCAAAAATTGACTTCTACCGGCGGCGATCGACGTGCCTCCATGCACAACCATCACTCCACACACTGGCTGATTCAATCTTCAGACACTGACGCACGGCGCGCATACGCGGCCACACCCGCCGCATTTGCAATCCTGTCCACACCGCCGGCACGCCCGCGCACGGCCGGCACGCCCGCACGCGGCCGGCACGCCCGCACACGGCCGGCACGCCCACACACCGCTGGCGCGCCCACACATCGCGGGCACGCCCACACACCGCTGGCGCGCCCACACACCTCCGGCACGCTCACACACTGCCGGCACGCCCGCACACCGCCGGCACGCCCACACATTGACGGCACGCCCGCACACCGCAGGCACGACCACACACCGCCGGCACGCCCACAAACTGCCGGCACGCTCGCACACCGCCGGCACTCCCGCAAACCACTGGCACACCATCGTCTGACGCACAAACCGCTCGACCGCCATTCCTGCAAACGACCGGCGCGCCCGCACACTACCGGCACGCCCGCACGTCACAGCCACGCCCCCACAACACAGGCACGCCTGCTCAACACAGGCACGCCTGCACACCACCGGCACATCCGCGCACGGGCGGCCCATCCGCGCACGGCCGTTACACCGCGTCACCGCCGGCACGCCGCCGGCACGCCCGCACACCGCCGGCACGCCCGCACACTGCCGGCCCACGCCCACACCACCGGCACGGCCGCCAACTACCGGCTCACCCGCTCACTGTCGGCACTCCGGCCGATCACCGGCCAACCCGCTTAACACCGGCACGGTCACCGACCAACAGCTCGCCCACCACTCGCCGTCTCTCCCGCCAGCTACCCGCTCGCCCGGCGACCTCCGCCTTTCCCTCCGGGCGTTCGAACCTCCGAGGCACCGCTCGACCGCTGGAGCACCCTCCCACTGCCGGCACGTGCAGCGACGTTGGCCTGGACCGCCGATGTTGGTGTCGACCGCCGACGCCTGTACATGTGTTTTCTTACTTTTCGTGTGGGTGCGGCGTGGGGCGAGGCGACATGCCATTTTTCTCGTGCTGTACAGCAGCACAATGTGCCGCCGCTGTGTTGGATGCCTCTGTCTGGATGGGTTTGCCTCTGCTCATTTACTATCTCGCCGAGTCGTGTCTCTCTCTCTTCTTGGTTGCACTTTGCGACGGCTTCTCCCCATCCTTCTACTATCTTCTTCTTCTTCCATGTACCACACCTTCAGATGGCCGTCTCATGCCAGCGGTCCGCCATTTGTCAAGACGGACGGGTGCCAAGTATGTTAGAGTCGGTCTTTTTTTTCTTTTACGATTACCCAGGGTAACCTCTGCTCATTTGTCCAACATCCACTACTTGGAAGAATGTATGCGAGGGACTAGAGAAGTGATTCGTGCTTCATCTATTACGGCGGCACCCCCATGTGCTTTTCTGTACCGTGTTCCAGTGGCTGGGGTGGTTCTCGACGCGTGCTGTCTTCAATATTCCCGGTACACTGGCATCAGTCGAGCCGAGATGCTCTCACCATCCACTCCGTGTGCACAGACCGGCGTGGAATCTCTCTTGGAGCTCTTGGTCTGCGTGAGGGTGGCTACGGAATCGTGGACGTTCCGAATGGGCATACTATTTTCCATGCTGATGGCTCGTGTGCCGCTCGTTCATGCCCCTTGAACCTGTGTGCTCCCCATTCTCTTGTGTCTTGATACCTAACGCGTCCGCTGAGCGACCAACCCTGCATCGACTTCCCATCCGCGCGGGCACTGTGGCGTAATTTGTGAGGGAGGTGTCACGGGGGGGGGCTCGGTGGCGCGGCTGTCCATCTTGGGCAATGGCCTCTGATTCTGCAGGCTTCTGTGTTAGCATGCACTGACTTTGGCCAGTGTAACACTCCCTCTTGTAGCCGTTGCCGCGTTGTGAGCCTTTTGCATCCCGCATGTGTTCGGCCTTTAGTCTTTATCAAACACGTTCAACTCTGCTATTAGTCGTCGCTGTCGCTGTCAGAGCCGGTGTCCACCGGGTCGTCCCAGCTACTCTGTCCTTCAAAGTCAGCGTCAGCCGTGTCCAGTATGGCTTCTGGGTCGCTTTCAAGCTCGAGCCACGTCTCAATGGCCACCTGCCGCTCGACCGGGGGTGTATCCCCATAGCATCTATCACTCGGCGCAAAAGACTGCATACGAGTCAGCATCTCAGCAGCCTCGGCAGACACGGCGCGTAAAGAGTTGCGGTAGTCACCGTGCTGGGAGGTGAGGCGCGCCTCCATATCGACCGGGAGAAGGCGCGCCTTTACCCAGCAGTGTGCAATTGTGGCGGCCTCCAGGCCTCCCACTTCTCCTTCATTAAGTCAGCGGCATCCTGCAGGTGCGCCTCTGCGCCGTCCCGCACTCCCCGCACTGGCCGTGGCGCCGTGGTGCGCCGCTGCCGGGCGCGCCGCCGCAACCAGCACCGGGGGGGTCATCTGCAGGGGGCGGCTTACCCCACACATTCGGCAGGCGAGGGGGAGGCTTCACCGGCAGGTTGCGTGCAGCGGGCGGCTCGTACGTTTCAGGCCCGCTCATTGGACCGGAAGAGGCTGTCGCCACGGCCCCAGCTCCAACTAGCCCGACAGAGCCCACTGCCTGACCCGTCGGACCAGTGGCTGGGCTCCGCCCCGCTAGCCTGCCAGCGCGAGGAGGCAGCGAGGGCGTGTCGCCTTGCGCCCAATCAATACCATCCGACGGCCTCGCGCCGGACTCGCGCCGGAAGGCATCCGCTGCGCCTCCGACGGATAAAAATTGCCCCGGTCCAGAATCGCCCAATATCGAGGATGTGTTGGAACCACCGCCCGCAACGCAGTGTGGCCGAAATCCACCAGCCACACCACTACTGGCGCTCGCGCTGGTGGCCTCTCCGTGGCCTGTCTCACACGCTGGCCCAGGCCCTCTTGCCCGACCAACCGGCGCGCCCTCGGAAGGCCTCGGTGCCCCAATGACCTCCATGCCCGGCGCGCGGTTTTCCAGGCTGGCACCAATGGCCGACACGGCCGCTGCTGCCGGCCCACCACCGGATGAGCTCGGACGCCCACAGAAGGCCGCGAGATGCGCCGCCTACGTGCGCTCGAACGCCTCGACAACCAAGGCCAGCAGCCGCCGCCTGTACCGGCGTTCTAGAGCGGCAATAATGCCAGCATTCAGGGGCTCGTGAATAGATGTAACATTCGGCGGTAACGGGATGGTTGTCACTTCTGCGTGCTCGAGCTTCGAATGCGCCCCACAGTTGTCCACGACCAGCGCCACCGGTAGCGACGTCCGCGCCCGCACCGCTGGCACGAAGACCGTCTTAAACCAATTTTCGTAGACTTCTGCGTCCATCCATGCGGACGTTTGGTTGAAGTAGGGTAAGGGGCAGGGCAACCGCGGGCGTTTGAAGCAAAGAGGAACTTAGGCGATGCCAATGATGGCGACCGGCACCTTGTGGGTGCTCGTTGCCATACACGCCATAACCAGCGTCACGCGGTCCTTGGCTTTCATAGCCTTCGTTCCGCGCGCCCGCCGTCGCCTCCCGGCGGTCACGTAAGCGCGATTGGGTAGACACCGGAAAAACAGACCAGTTTCATCCATATTGTAGATTTGGTCGGGCTCGTAGGCAGACAGGTCCACCCGTACTCCTGCCATCCGCTGCTGGGTCGCCGCCTCATTGGTGACCGCCGACCCGTCTGCGCCCCAAAGTGAGATGTTGACCAGGTTGTGCCTTGTCGCCCACCGCCGCACAAAACCAGGCGACGCCGAAAAGCCGTACACGCCCAGCCGTTGCCCAATCTCGCGCGCCCGCTGCTGCAGGACCGCCATGGTGAACAGTATAGCATCGGTCCCCAGGCCATCCACGATGTCGAACCAACGCCGCAGTTCACGGTCCACATCCTCCACGGCCGACGGCCGCGCCCGCCCAAAGTCGAGAGGCTCGCCGCTCGCAGCGCGGGCTTGCAACGACCTTCTCGACCTCGACGAGCACGCCGACCGCACCGCAGAAACCAACGTAGGTTTGTAGAAGGCGTTTACTAAATCCTGTGCCGTTCCAAACAGCCCCGAGTCCTTAAGGCAGATTATCTCCAGCTTGTCGCCCAGCGTGTGCGGTTGACGCTGTTTACGGACGCCTGTGTGGCCAGCAGCCGCTCCGGCCGCCCCACGTGCGGGTGGAGGGGTGGGCATGCTGGCGTCCTCCAGATGGGCTACAGCGGCTGCAGATGCCGCCGCCGCCGCCATACCGACGGCATGCCGCGTCTCCTGCGACGCCGATGGATACGCATGTCGTACGATGGCATTTTTCGCGGCCGCTGCGACACGTCGCACTGTACCAGTGGAAGAGGGGGCACTTCCTGGGGATGGGGTCGATAGAGGGGGTCGCTGGCGGCGTGGTGCCATTGTCGGTGGTCAGCGCACGTGTCGATGGTTGCCACTGTGACAGCAGCGGGGACGGTGATCGCGAACGGGACGGGGACCTGGGCGGTGGGGGACCGTGGTAGCGCCCGAGATCTGGGCTCCTATGGTCTCTCGGGGGGGCGGGGCTGGAACTTTCTGGTGGGTGATATTGACACCATCTGCTAGTTGTCAGTGAAATTGACGTCGTTTGCGGAATCGTGGACAGTCGATCGACCTGCATATCGACGTCAATCGTGCCGCTTTTGATCGCGTCCGATCCCGCCCGACCAGCTGGTGATCGGCGCCAGTACCGGTCGACCGCCGCTCACGTGTATAGCAGGGTGCCATACAACCGGGTGCTTTATGATCGAGCGAAGACCGTACACATGCAAGCGATTACAGATTCCTCAAAAAGCTTTCTCAAATGCCTCGTGGAACTGGCTGCTATTGCAAATCTGAAGCTCGAAAGTGTATGATAGCATCGAAAAGAGGGCTCCCTCAATGAACAGCACTAAAGCTAATTATGACATCACATGATATGTCAAATTCTCTGTCTGTCACCCCAGCCACATGCGTAGAGTTCATGAAGCAGGTGGCGCGTGTGACGGGAAACAAATGGACAAAATACGAACTGACAGCCACTGCACTGCGCAAGTTTCCAGCTCGTGGGGGGCGGCGCTCTGGCCGGGGTGCCGACACTGTCCGGCTCATTCCCACTTCTGCCGGGAACAGTGCTATGCTGCACAGGCAGCGAGTGCTTTCTTTGTGTCCGACACGAAACAGGAGCGCATGCCCAGCCCAGAACGCGTGACCATCATTGCGCTCGCGGAGGAAGGCGGCGACGCGGCAAGACACGGAAAATGCACATTTCCGTCAGCAACGGAGGTGTCGGTGTCATTCTGAATGGTGCATCATTCCACCAATCGCTGGATGCTATGGCACTGACGGGCACACGGCATAATTGACTGCGGCATGTTATCAAGGTTGAAGAGGACAGAACACCGTTTACAGTAGGTACAAAAATGCGCACTTGTGACTGGTGACTTCTTCCAAAATTGTATGTCTCTTTTCGCACAAAAACTGGAAGCTTCGCTACTTGGTCCCTGCCCTGGGTGACCAACTTGTAACTTCTCTGCTGTAAGCTGTTGTGAACTGCTGTGACTTGCTGTGAGAGTTTGTCTGATCCGATCATATTTGGCGACGCGCCGTACCGAGGCTTCTCTAGTATTGTTGTTGCGCCAAAAAGTGGGGAGTCCCGGCCTAACAAAGAGGCTCTTTTCTGCGTTTTATTGCTGCCTTCCCAATTTTGGCCGATCCCGTCGATGTCAAGAAGGATGATCAACTTTGCGAAACTGAGTCTCGGCCATCGATTCGGCCGGATAAAGTGGATCCGCCAATTGGCAGTTGACCGAGACCCTGTCTTGACTCCGACCACATCGGCCAAAGTTGGGAAAACAGCACTATTAGCCCAGACATCGATGAGCTGCACTGGGGCCTCTCCAGCTTTTAGCGCAACGACCATAGGGGTCCGTTTCCGTCATAATGCCACGTTGCAGGGACTGTGAGGCCCGCAGAGATTCCACGGTCTCGATGTTAGCTGTTCAATCGGCTCCATTTTCCTGAGCGAGCCGCAGAACGGTTGGCACGTTTTTCTGGCGGATGGCTACAGTTCCCTGGACTTTGGTTCTGCTTTCGTACTTTGCTCTTGTGTGCTTCTTATCCGGAACATTTGTGACGACGCGCCGCCGCGGATCGGCTGCGCGGCTGCCACAACATCCAGTCCTGATGAGCTGGCGGGCGGACGTCATCCGTGTTGTATTCGGCTGTCCCTGACACGATTGTCGGATCGGTGTCGGACCTGCCAGCTTCAGTGTAATCATCGATCGGTCCGACAGCAGCCTGCAGCGTCCGACAAACAGTGTACTTAGACATCAGCCAGGATGCCACCGCTGAGAGGGTCGGCGAGCGTTAATGAGTTGTTTCGGGGCGATTGGTACGATCGTTCGATGCTGAGCAACTGTCATTTTTGAGGTACCCATTTCTCGAAAGCTGACACGACAAATGCCAGAATGCAGCATCATGCCTCTCACGCGGTGGTCCACCCAATGAAGGCGCCACGGCACGCCTCAGTACGAGCCCGCGCCACACTGGTCACTTGTCTTTCCCAGGAAAGCCATCCATGGAGCCAAGCCGGCGCGGCATTTCGGGTGTTGCTTCTCAAGCTCCCCTAGCGCATCGACAGCACTCTGGGGCCTCTGTGGGCTCCCATAAGGCAATCACTCACCTCTCATGGTCTGTTGGCTGCCGCCTTCCCAGCTTACTCCCCCCACCACTTCTATTGTCCCCCATCGTCGTCGACCCTCCCACTGCTCCCTCGTAATTTTTTCCAGCCCCCACCGTCATTACTTGTCACCGACCGCCCTTTTCTACGACTGTTTTCTGTCGCCGCCCCCCCCCATTCATCCATCACTACTGGCTTCTAAGAGCAACACTAGCACACTGGCACGATATCCCCAGACGAAGTTTTGGACGCCATCCGTAGAGGGATAGGGATGATGAGCCCGAGCACAAGCATACAGGTCGGCCCACGCGTGGGACTGGATGCACGACGGAACGGTTTTCTGATATGTCTGTCCCACCGCGGTGGATACCTCGCAATGGGACTGCTCTCGTCTCGGGGTGACAGAGTGCTTGGGAAGATACCATTGATTGGGCAGAGATCACATCAAGGTACAGGACCAGTAAATACCATATATGTGGCACTGCTGAAGCGAGTTTGAGAAGCACTGCAGAGAAAGGAACAAGAGCACTGGATAGAATCTCGATCAAGCAAAGTCTTTTACCAATTGGGACACGTCCAAAACACACACTCACTTCTTGGAGGCTGGGTATTCCTGGTTGGCAAGCTTGTATACTGCGATGGCCCAACCCCTCCCTTTGTACTTGGACGTCACAAAAGAGGCTACCCTTTCCACCCCGAGCCCCGCTCCATGTTTGGAGTATTCAACCTGGAACGCCCGGTCTATTGGCAACCGCGTTGAGTGCATCTTCCCCAGGCGCCGCCGGTCTGCTGCGTCTGGAGTGCAAAGGCGCCAGCGGTCACCGAACTGGGCCTTGACCTCCCACAGAGACGCCGTTCTCGTCGCTGCGTCCCTACCCTTGAATCCCATAGCGTACTCATCCAGCGCGGCCTCCCAGCCCAGGTCCCGCTCGAGTGGCAACAGTGGTACGTACTGGTAGTCGCCCGAAAAGATGGGCACGCACTCCAGCTTGTGCCGCATAGCCAGCTACCGCACGTTCTCGCTGTCACGCGCCAGCCGGGAAGACACTACTGGCGGCGGTGGGACGGCCGCATGGGGAGAAACCGCAGGAGGAGACCGCACAACCATAGGCTGGGCAGGTAGACGTCCGTGGGTGACCGCAGCTGTTGCCCCCAGCCTGATCGCTGACACCGCGGAGCCAAAGGGGAAGTGCACAGCAGCGGGCACCCCCGATACGTGGCCATCGCCGCCCCACTCGCGCACGCGACCGCCAGCACCCTCCCGGCCACCGACAACGCCAGCCACAGACGGGTCCCCGCCGCCAGCATCCGTTTCCCCCCCGCCTCCATTGCAGTCCACACATGAATTGCTCCCCGTCAGGCTGCAGAGGTGGGCTACCACCTTGCGTGCGCTGGCACTGCAACTCGGCCGCGGTGAAGCCGAGAAGTTCCAGCACCGCGGAGATTCCGGCAGTGTTGTGGACCTTGAGGTCTTCCACTGCCTCGTCAGGCTGCAGACCGAGCCGCCGCTCGACATCTATTACACACGACAAGCTCTCCGCCGCCACAGCCTCAACGGCAACCTTGAAGACGTGAGACAGCTGCGGCAGAAGCTGTGAGACCGCCTTCTTGACGGCGCGGCCGCCATCGGCCAGCACAGTCGTCATCGTCTCGCACAGGGCCCGGAAGTGCTCATTGTTCAGCAGAGGATGGCGGAGAATCTCAGAATTCGGGGGGCAGGCTGGTTGTAACGATGTGTGCCGCCCAGGTCTGGAAAAAGACGGAGCGTGTCTTTCGAATGAGGAAAAAGAAGTCCAACAGTGCTTGGTCCTGGCACCGCGGGTCCCGCGTCACACGGGCCGTGTATGCCGCCTCCTCACCCGCCAGCCACGGACAAATGGTCGACTGCAGCTGCTCGGACACCTCCACCGACAGGCGCGGCGTCACTGGCGGCGAACAGTCGGCCGACCGACCGGACAGGGCGTTCATCGTCGGCTCGCTGCGGATGAGGCCGCCGTACGTGCCGTTGGACGCCCCAAGGTTCTAAAGACCGTGGCACAGATTGTCAGCCAACCCGACGGCCGATTCCTTCCCCCTTTGCGCCGCAGGCTCGTGATACGCGTGGGTTCCCACCGCCTTCAGGTTGATACCCGCCGCACCGGCCGCCTCTCGCAAGTTGTCACGGTTGAAGTCGTACGACATGGCCTTAGAGGGACCGCCGCGCATAGACTGGAACTTCCACCAGTTGTACCAGGGGCAGATGCACTTCTCCAATGCAGAGGACCACCAGTACCTCGGCTCCACCCCCGTCGCTCGAGTCTCCACGTCGGTCGGGTCAAAGTTGGGGGCGAAGGAGACGGGCGGCGTGAGCAAGTCCTGGCCCTCGCGTTGACAGTCGGCGACGAGTGCGTCTGCCACCGCACCCAGCGGACACAGCCATGGATCCACGCGGGCGATAGAGCCCAGGCAGTAGGCTCCCCCCTCTCCCGTCTTGGTCGCGGACACATAGGTGCACAAGACATCGACATCACCCGTGCCTAACATGGCGGCGAACCGCCGTATGGAGTGGTCGCTCCACTCCAGGCCGCGCGTGGTCGCTCCTCGCGCCTAGAGCGAAAAAGAGAGCAATAATAAGCCGGCCAAAAGCAGCGCCTTGTGCATCTTCTTGGTCCTAGTGGGGCTCAGCAACAGAGTCTCGGTCAGCGCACGGCGGTCCTTGTCGGGCTGAGTTGGGTCCCGCAACCCTGTGGCTCTGGTAACGCCCGACGCCGTGTTCGCGAGCGTCCGGGTGCGCTGTGTCTCTCTAACGAGAAGGTTGGCGGAGCTGTCGGTTCCGACACACTCGAACGCCTCCACGTCGCAGCGCGCGCACGCGGCACACCAGCACGCCGTCCACCGCTGGTTGGGTACTTGACCGACTTGGGCCATGGCGCTCTGGTGCATCTTGACCACTGTCTGTCCAACAGTGCGAATGCGCCGCCTCGGCGCCGGCGCCTACTCCGAAGCTCCAAACATGTCCAGCGCGACGCCTTGGGCGGAGACCACGGAGAGCCCGCACGCCCCGCGATCGACTGCCAGTGCATCCCCGCCGTCCTGTGTATCTGTGGCGCGCGCGTGGTCATCGAGGCGCCCATGGCCACCGTCGCCGTAGGTGCGGCTCTCGGTACCCCTAGTACCGAGGTCCCCCCTCTCCAGCACGTCCTTGTCGTCGCCCCCGTCCTCCTGGTTACCCTCGCCACCGCCGCCATCCCCTTCGGCATCTGACTCCGAGCCGGAAGCATCGGCATCAACAGTGCCGGGCCCGTTGCCCGTCCGCTTGGGACGGGCCTGCTCGGCGCGCATGAAGGTATCCGCCACGTACCTGTTGATGGGGACCACCACTTCACGAGGCTACTGGCTGTCGCGTGCCGCCGCGAACTCGCAAAAGAGCGTGACCGACTTGGCGTACATGGCGGTCGTCGTCTTCACACCGCAGTTGGTGGCACTCACGACGTGCATGGTGCACGCACCTGCCGCCGTAATGGCCATGCTCGCCACCGATGCGTACTGCTTCAAGTATGCAAGGTGAATCCCCTTCTCCACAATTGCGCACAGGTTGGCCTTGTTGAACCCCCACAGCTCCGCATGCCGCGCGATGGCGCCCAGACGCTTGCACGCCTGCTGGTCGGCGACGCGATGCCCGGGCGTGCGCGTGTGGGCCACCCATCTCGGCCTCGGCCGCCTCTTCGGGGCAGCCCGGAAGACAACCCAGCCGTATCAACCGCGTACCTAACTCGGTAACTCCGAAGAAGAGGCGCATAACCAGGTTACGCGCGGTCACATAGTCCGCCCCGTCAACAAAAAGAAGGTGGACGGCAGAGATATCGGCCTCAACTCCCCCCCCCATGGGCCCACTGTGCAGGTGCACCATGGGGGCGAAGACTAGGTCGGCTTGGGCCGCAGGCGTCAGCGGCACAGCGCCGGCCTCACAAAGGTACAGGGGGGCACCGGCCGCGCCCCTAACCACCGCGGCAGTCGGCCGCCCGTCCGTCCCGCGGAGCATCTTACCTGCCTCAGCTTGGTCGGTGGCGCCGCCGCCGGTGCTGACGTGGCCCGTCGCGGCCGCGACTGCCTCTGTGGGCACAACGGCCTCGACACCATCGGCTGCCATGGGGCGCATACCGTCTGTACCTGCTTCTAGACTGGCAGCTACACCACCGCTGTCATTTCCTCCCACAGGCTGGGAGGGCGTTGGCGGTGGTGCCTTGCGGCGCGTGAGAAGACGAGCACGGCGGCCACAGCTTTCTGGTAGGGATGGCGGGGTTGAGGGCTCGGATGGTGGTGCGCCCGTGGCGGCTTCGGCGGCGGCCGCGGCGGCTGCCGCGGCTGCCACACGTATGCGGCAACTGGATCGGCAGAACGTGGTTGGGGGTGCCGGGGCAGAACGCTTGCGCCGTAATGCCCCCTGCATGTCGGTGGTGACTGAAACGAGACGCGCGTTTCCTGAAGCATGGGAGATAGGGGGGGTCATATGGGTTAGAGTGTAGAAAACGCAAGCCGGGGAGCGAACGCATCGCAGACCAAGGAGCAACCAACGGCCAGTGACCAAAAGGAAACTGATGCGGGCATACCAGAGTCATGTAAAAGCACCAGACCGAGTCTATTTATGCCAAGGAAGAACTGGTGGTTTTCACGCGTGATTCAGACCGGACAAGTGACAGAGAGGCCCACGGACTGGCACAGAAGCACTCGCCGGCAATGCAGAACAACAAAGCTCGCCATGATGCATGCGTACGACGATGCGTCCAGTAGCGAGCGCCCACGTCCCCCACGACCGCCGCCTGCACCACCGCGTAAGCGGAAAAGACGGCGCGCACCGCCGCCGGCCGCCAACCAGTTACGGACCCCCACGCGGCGAGGCTGAACCCCTTGACTCCAGCCTCGACGTCCATCGGCGCGGGAGCAGAGTCGAGGGCACCCCCTACCGCGGTGGCGACGCCCGCCGCGCGCACGCGGGGCGGCAGCGCCGGCGACACGGCGCCACGCACGCCCGCCGAGCCGGTTCCCCACACGAGCGTGGCGATGGCGCGGAGGACGTACGCGCCGTCCGAGGAGAAGGCGCGCCACGCAAGGCCGCTGCGGCGGACGAGCGGCGCGCCGTCGCAGCCGCCGGGGACCGCCGCGTCGACGAGGGCGGTCAGCGCTGCGGCCGTAAATAATTCTGCGTCACCCGGGTCTGTGCCATTTTGTAAGCACAGCCTCTGTCCCTGAAGACCCTTTCCAGGCACGGAGCAAGCGTACAGCCGTTCTCCCAAAACTCCCACACTCCAACTGTCCCAAAAGAGTTCAAAATCGGCCTCCACGCCCCCGCAGAGGCCGATTTGGAACAGTTTTGGAACTGTTGCAGTGCGGGATTTTTCGGAGAACGGCTGTAGGGGGGGGGAGGAGACGGTCACGTCACTGAAAATGCGCTCCCCCAGGCAAGCGAGAGGGCGCGACGGGAGACGCGCTCGCGACCGTCGGGGGCGCGCGCCGCATCAGACCGGCTCAATTATGGAAGCTGGGGGTAGGGGAGGAGAGCCGTGCAGCCCAAAGCCCACAGATGAGACGGACTGCGGCGGCGAGCGCGACTCAAGTCACCAGGCAGGAAGTGGCGGGAGGGAGGTGCGGCACTTGGCCACGCACGCGCTGCGCGCACCTGTGGGGCCGCCGCCGTGCATCGGAGCGTTCACTTTCTGTTCAGCTGCGTAGGTCACCTCAATATCAGCAGAGTGGCCGTCGGGTGCCACGACCTCGGCGTGCGTCCTTTCGGCCGCGTTGCGTACCAGATCCCCAGCCGAGCGGCCGACGGATGCGACCACCTCGCCGGGCGACCCGTCGACCGCGTCGGTCACAAGGGCCCGAGCGGTGTGGTCGACGGATGCGACCGCCTCTGCCGGCGACCCGTCGGCCGCGTTGGTGTCCACGCCCCCGGCCGATCGGCCGACGGATGCGACCGCCTCGGCGGGCGACCCGTCGGCCGCATCGGGCGCCATGTCCCAAGCCAAGTGGCTGACGGGTGCGCCCGCCTCGGCGGGCGACCCGTCGGCAGCGTTGGTGTCCTTGCCCGCGGCCGCTTGGCCGACGGATGCGACCGCCTCGGCGGGCGACCCGTCGGCCGCGTCGGGCGCCATGTCCCAAGCCAAGTGGCCGACGGGTGCGACCGCCTCGGCGGGCGACCCGTCGGCCGCGTCAGGCGCCATGTCCCAAGCCAAGTGGCCGACGGGTGCGACCGCCTCGGCGGGCGACTCGTCGGCCACGTCGGTCACTATGGCCCGAACCAAGGGTCGGACGGATGCGACCGCCTCTGCGGGCGACCCGTCGGCCGCGTTGGTGAGCACGGCCCCGGCCGATCGGCCGACGGATGCGACCGCCTCGGCGGGCGACCCGTCGGCCGCATCGGGCGCCATGTCCCAAGCCAAGTGGCCGACGGGTGCGACCGCCTCGGCGGGCAACCCGTCGGCAGCGTTGGTGTCCACGCCCGCGGCCGCTTGGCCGACGGATGGGACCGCCTCGGCGGGCGACCCGTCTGCCGCGTCGGGCGCCATGTCCCAAGCCAAGTGGCCGACGGGTGCGACCGCCTCGGCGGGCGACCCTTCGGCCGCGTCAGGCGCCATGTCCCAAGCCAAGTGGCCGACGGGTGCGACCGCCTCGGCGGGCGACCCGTCGGCAGCGTTGGTGTCCACGCCCCCGGCAGCTTGGCCGACGGATGCGACCGCCTCTGCGGGCGACCCGTCGGCCGCGTTGGTCAACACGGCCCCGGCCGATCGGCCGAAGGATGCGACCGCCTTGGCGGGCGACCCGACGGCCGCGTCGGGCGCCGGGTCCCGAGCCAAGTGGCCGACGGGTGCGACCGCCTCGGCGGGCGACCCGTCGGCAGCGTTGGTGTCCACGCCCCCGGCCGCTTGGACGACGGATGTGACCGCCTCTGCGGGCGACCCGTCGGCCACGTCGGTCACTATGGCCCGAACCAAGGGTCGGACGGATGCGACCGCCTCGGCGGGCGACCCGTCGGCAGCGTTGGTTTGCACGCCCCCGGCCGCTTGGCCGACGGATGTGACCGCCTCTGCGGGCGACCCGTCGGCCACGTCGGTCACTATGGCCCGAACCAAGGGTCGGACGGATGCGACCGCCTCTGCGGGCGACCCGTCGGCCGCGTTGGTGTCCACGCCCCCGGCCGATCGGCCGACGGATGCGACCGCCTCGGCGGGCGACCCGTCGGCCGCGTCGGGCGCAATGTCCCAAGCCAAGTGGCCGACGGGTGCGACCGCCTCGGCGGGCGACCCGTCGGCCGCGTCAGGCGCCATGTCCCAAGCCAAGTGGCCGACGGGTGCGACCGCCTCGGCGGGCGACCCGTCGGCAGCGGTGGTGTCCACGCCCCCGGCAGCTTGGCCGACGGATGCGACCGCCTCTGCGGGCGACCCGTCGGCCGCGTTGGTGAACACGGCCCCGGCCGATCGGCCGACGGATGCGACCGCCTTGGCGGGCGACCCGACGGCCGCGTCGGGCGCCGGGTCCCGAGCCAAGTGGCCGACGGGTGCGACCGCCTCGGCGGGCGACCCGTCGGCAGCGTTGGTGTCCACGCCCCCGGCCGCTTGGCCGACGGATGTGACCGCCTCTGCGGGCGACCCGTCGGCCACTTCGGTCACTATGGACCGAACCAAGGGTCGGACGGATGCGACTGCCTCTGCGGGCGACCCGTCGGCCGTGTTGGTGGCCACGGCCCGGGCCGATCGGCCGATGGATACGACCGCCTCGGCGGGCGACCCGTCGGCCACGTCCTTCACCACGATGCATTCCGATCGGCCGATGGATGCGACCGCCTCGGCGGGCGGCCCGTCGGCCGCGTCGGTGACCACCGCACCTGCCGATCGACCGACAGGTGCGACCGCCTCGGTGGGCGATCCGTCGGCCATGTCGGTAACCATGGCCCAAGCCAAGTGGCCGACGGGTGCAACTGCCTGCGGACGACCCGTCGGCCGCGGTGGTGTCCACGGCCCCGGCTGATTGGCCGACGGATGCTACCGCCTCGGCGGGCGACTCGTCGGCCGCGTCGGTCACACTGGCCCAAGCCGTGCGTCCAAGGATGCGACCGCCTCTGTGGGCGACCCGTCGGCCGCGTTGGAGTCCACGGCCCCAACCGATCGGCCGACGGATGCGACCGCGTCGGCGGGGGCGACCCGTCGGCAGCGTCGGTCACCATGGCCGAAACCAAGTGGCCGACGGAATATACCGCCTCCGTGGTGGATCCGTCTGCCGTGTTGGCGACCACAGCCTTCGCCGGGCAGTCCAACGGTGCGAGCGCCTACGTGGGCGGCTTGGGCCTTGTGTGAAAGTGCATTGAGAGAAGGAGGCGCGGTAGCGCAGACTACGTCCACAAATGAAGGGGATGGAGTGTAGACCGCAATACCGCCGTCACGCCGGCTGCAGCCGGCGGGGGACGTGGTAGTGGCGCTTACCTCTACCACGACGCTCCCAGGCGGCGGTGTTCCTGCACTCCCCCCCTCTTCCCGGATCTTTTCCGCTACATCGGGGTCCAAGTGCTACCGCCAGTGTGCGCTATGGATGAATGCTGGCGCGAGCTCTGTCGCCGCCATGATGAGCATCCGGATGTGTGCTTCCAAGTGCCACGCAGTCGTCTCTGCACCACTTCGTGAGTTCCCTTTCAGGATGTCGGAGTTGTGTCCGGCCTCGTTGACTCTAGCCATTTGAATAGCTGGAAGAAAGGAGAGGATGTCATGAAAGAGGTGAATTCAGCCGTTGATGTCCAACGTGGCGACCGGAGACTGGCCTGCTACGATGACTTTTGCACTCGTGACACGAATATTTTCCCTTGAGGCACCCCCCTCCATAGACCTGAATCATCGCAAGAAAGTTGGACCTGGACCGAAGACGGGGGCTATGTGTACAGCAAGACGGGGGCCATGTGTGTAGCAAAGGAGGTGGATCGTGTGGCTCAGCTGGAGTCAGTGTCGTGCAAGTGGAGCACGAAGTGTATGACACAAGCGCCGTCGCCACCGCCCGCGTCGCGATACACGCCACCGCCACCGCCGCCGCCGCCCCCAACGCCGCTGCGCCCATCTACGCGCGCACCGACGGCAATGTGCTGTTGCAGTGGCGGTTGTGGGGCTGCAAGGTGGCCGTCGCGATCGCCTTTGAGGGGGGCCAGCCTATGAACTTTCATTTCTTGGACCGCCGCCTCCCCGCCGCGGGGGGCGCCACACTCCCGCCGCCGGTGATCACGTATATTGGTCCGGCGCAGTTTTGGTCCTTCCGGCGGCGGAGAAGGCCGGTGGCCTCGTCCCCGCGGTGGGCCCGAGCAGCACCTGGAGCTGCCGCGCATCAACCTCGCCTACGCCACGCGACGTCACATCCACACGTACGGCGTGACTTCTCCATCCCCCTTTCGGACTCGCCACACTTTGTCGGTGACGCTGGTTTTTGGGGGTGGTCGCCAAACGACGGCAATGACAGCAAGAAACATGGCACGTAGAGAAAAGTGGGGTGGGTGGGGGAGGGGGCTTTTGTGGGGGGGCTGTTGTCACGGTTGGGGGGGGGCTTGATATCCCGGATAGCACAAGTGCCTGAGAGAAAAACTAATGCATATGCTGTAGTGGCTACGTTCCTACGCATCACTGCCAGAGCTCTCAAGCAACTCCTCCTGCACGTCCGCAACAACCCATAGACGACCGCCGTTCCGCACGTGGGTGGGCCTCCGTCGCAGTAGCAAGTCGGAAGAAAACGAGAACGAGAACGAGTACGGCTGAACAGGCGGCGACTGCCCGTACACCAGCCTGATGCGCACGTCGCTGACGTTGAGAGGTGAGCTACCCGGGGACGTCCCCCCTCCATCGGCGCCCGCCAGGTCCATCGCTTCAGCGGTCGGAGCCTGGGGAACATCAAAGTCCATCAAGTCGGTAGCAACGCCGCAGCTGCCTAGACCGAGTGCGTCTCGCGCCCTCACCGACGAGTCCATCGCGTTGCCCGCGGTGGTTTCCCCGCAGCTCTGAGTTGACGGCTCGATCTCCTCCACGGATGACGAAGCCCTCATCGGTTGGTCGACCTCCTTCGCGTGGGCGTGGGCAGCCCGAAGGTTGCTCATGGCCGTCTCGGCAGCGAGCTCCTCGCGTTTCTTTTCAGCATCCTTGCGAAGCTTCTTCTCGGCGGTGCGCCGCACCTTCTTCAACATCTCTACGGAATGGCACCGTCTCGACACGCCGTCCGCCGCGCGAACGAACTTGGCCAACGCCTTGGTCTCGGGCGTGGGTTCAATGCGCTTCTGCGTGACAACCAGCCGGTATGAGTTGATGCCACCGTCGCACACAACCACGTCTCCGGGGGGAGGTCCCGGCTGCGGAAGCACCGACACGCGAAGGCAGACTTTCCCAAGCGGTGAAGAGTCCAGAAACGCCACCGAAGGGATTTGCGCTCCCCACCCGCCGCGCGGCCACGCAGCACACGCATCGATTGTGGAAAGGAGGCAGCCCAGCACGTCAGAGAGAGCGGGGAGAGACGCAGGCACGAAAGAAGCGGCCGCATCCACCGCATTGCGGGTCGACACCTTGCTGTTGACAGTCTTGCCGCCCCTTTTCCGCAGCCGCTGCATGGCTCGCTCCCTGGTCTCGGCTCGGGACGAGGCGCGGGGCGAGTCGTGGTCAGACTCCCAGGTAGCGTCCACTTGTGAGCTGGCTGCAGCCCGAGCACTGGTAGCTCGGCGCTTGCGACGCGACCCAGTAGCAGAGTGGTGTGGGGGAGGGAGCAGGGGAACAACCGGACAGTTCTTGACGGTGACCAGGTCATTGTAGGGCGGTTTGAAGAACCCCGCCTTCTTCTCCACCTCTTCGACCAAAGCGGCCGCCGCACTCCCCGATACCCAAAGAGCGGACCAGTCGAAGACGAGCTTGCTTGTCGCGGTCGGCGCCCCGCCGAGACCTGCAGGCCCCGCTGCAACCGTAAAACCTGCTGCCGCCGCGTGCTCCACGCCCTCGGAAGTACCCAACACTGCGCGAAGCATGGCGAGGTCCTCGGCACTGGGTGACCCCGGTCCCGTAAGGTCGACATCCCAGAGGTCCAACTCGGGCCGCATTGCGAAGCGCCGCGAACCCCACATCGCGCCACCTTCGGGGTTGAAGCCTTTTACGAGTTCGCCGCAGTTGACAGAAGAGGGCTGTCCAGCAAACTGATGTTCAGGAAGGATGCGGCCGACGAGAAACAGTCCGCGGTCGCACACACCGCACAGCCGGCACAGCCAAAGCCACCCGTCCAAGCTCGATGAGAATATTTCTAAAGCGGCTGCATGGATGCCCTCACGCGTCCCGCCGGGGATCGGGCCCGCCATAAAGGCCATCATAGAAGCAAAGTAGGGCACCGCCAGGGCACGCGTGACCGTCTTCTTCTTCTTATCGATGACCGCGGGACCCGTGCGAAAAATGTAGCGCACCACGCGTGCAAACGCCGCTTCTTTCAAAGTCTTGGGATTCAGGGGCTGCAGTGGGAGCGCCGGCGCAGATATGGCCGTCGCCGCGCCTCTCTCAGCGGGAGGCGCAACCACCGGCGGCACGCGTGGCATGGCCGCCGCGGTGACGGGTGTGGGGAGCGCGACAACCGTCGGCGCCGGCGGCATGACCGCCGCCGTGGTTAATGCGGTTGGAACGGCGACCGTCGGCACCTGCGCCGTGACCGCCGCCGTGGCTAGCGCGGTTGGCACGGCGACCGTCGGCACCTGCGCCGTGACCGTCGCCGTGGATAGTGCGGTTGACACGGCGACCGGCGGCATGTGCGGCGTGACCGCCTCCGTGGCCATTGCGGTTGACGCGACGGGAGCCGCAGCGGGAGCCAACGGCCGCTGCACCGGCACGGCTGCCGCTGTCGGTGCATGCACACCCATGCCGAAGCAGGCGCGGGCGTGTGCGTCAAGTCGGGTGACGTAGTTGTGCAGGATCCAGCGCCGGTGCTCTCCGCGTGGATGCCTTAGCCGCCTGCCGCTGGCCTCACGGATGGCCTGGTCTCGAGAAGCCGGCACAAATGTGGCCAACAAGGCCAAAAAGCGCAGCACTGGCTCGCAGCAGCGTTGGAAACACGGCTCGGCAACGAAGTGAGGGGTGAGTGAGAAATCCACAGGCGGGGAAGAAGCGAGGCTGAGTGCCGGAAGAAAAGGAGCGAGAGGCGGCATCTCCGGACCGAGGCCGCCACCGCGGTCGCTGCCGGCCGCGGGGGGTGGAAGCACGAAGGAAGCCGCCGTGGCAACACGCAGCACGAGAGGAGCCACCGTGGCACACCTGGCGCCGGCTTCCCAAAGCGTCTACCGGAGACATTGCAAAGGGATTGCACAAGCACAAGCACCGCGAGATCCGGAGCATGGGCGAGGAGGGGAGGGCGTCTGTCACCTCAGTCCAGAAGTAGAGCGCTTGTCATCTCTGTCCCAGAGTAGAGAGCTATCGAGACGACAGTTGAGGTCGCACTCCCCAGCTCAGAAATTCCAACGAAAGTTATGACACACACCTTTCATATGTTGGACATCACGTGAGCAGCGTCAGCAGCATATCCAATACGAGGTAGACACGTTGGTTGACGTCCAATGGCCATGAACCACGTTTTGATAGTAGCGCAGGACACCGCGAAGTACCGGATGGGGCCCCTCCAATTCATTGATGCAGAGGCACACGATAAATGGATGGGTACAGGGAGAGAAAGGGAGATTCAGAGCACTACTGTGCGACGCAGAGATACAAAATCATCGCACATAAGACTAGGTCGGGTGATCACGGTCACCATCTACATCTATTCGGCCAATATCGGCCAATGTAACTGCTGCCTGGATGGGATCCTGATGTCTCCGCCGTCTTCCGCCGCGGAAAAGCCGCTGAGGCTCTCGTCAGTCAGATTCCTGAAAAAGACTAGTACACCAATGACATTCACGCACCACGCGTTTTCTGCCCATGGCTCGTCGGAGTGATTGCTGTGCAACTGCAATTGGATCACGTGTTTGCAAGGATGTGATCGTTTCTGCCTTTGCCTTGGACCAAATCGCACGTGCGTATGTCACTGAAACAGGAAGCAATAATGAGCACCAGATAAGATCGCACAAAACAACGTGGTCTACTCAAACAGACGAGAAAGTCGCTCATCAGTCATCACGCCACGCAAACCTCGTCCGCACCCCGCCCCTCTCTCTTCCCAGCTCAACCACAGCATGTAGCAGGTCACAGATGTGACTGATGAACATGGCAGGCATGAGAAGAGCATCAGCAGCGGCCGCCAGTCGACTTAACGGCCGTCTGCTTGGTGCGGGACGTGCTCTCATACGCAGCCATCAAGCCTGCCCCAGAGGGTCCCCCCGAGCCTCCTTCCGCGGATCCCGGAGCGCGCCGTTTTGAGTCTTGCGCAACAGTGCTCTGGCCCGCCGTAGGCGCGGCAGTCGAGGCCACGGCCTTGGAGACCCCGTCCGCTGCTGCCGCACGGCCCACGTCCTTGATATCTTCGTCATCCACGAGGTCAATGTCAACCGGGGATTCGATAGCAGGTGGTGCTGGGGGGTCTTCAATGACGTAACCGCTGCGCAGGCGGATGCCAATGAGCGTCGTGCCGTTCACGAACTTGACGACCTCGTTGAGACGCTTGACCAAGCCCTTCCCGCGGGCTTTCTTGATGATGACGGTAGTGAGGGCGCGGGTCATTGCGGCAGCTAAGAAGAGAGGCGGTAAGGGTCTGCCTAAGAAGCGGGAGGTAAGGGGACGTCGGCCTGTGGAACGTAGTGGGTGGTACGCGTGAGGTCGTGGAGAGTCCAGAGGTGAGAGGCTGTCATGGAGGACGACGGTCAGTGAGCAGGTGTGTGTGCGAACGAAAATTGGAGAACGAGCATACGCTCCACTGAGGCTCCTTTTAAGCCGTTTCAGAGCGAGCCAGAATCGGGCGCCGTGCGATGCAGTAGCAGGTCGCTGCAGCGGCCGCCTACAGCCGCCTGCAGGCGACCTCGGAGAGGCTCAAGTTTCCTGCGTCGTGTCTACGCCCGCAGATAACACTGCTCGTGTGGTTCGCCAAAAGCATACGAGAGCACTATCCAGAGAGGCCCGAACGGGAGATAGAAGAAACCTGACCAGGAGCTAACGTCCGTAAAGGAAGGAAACGTAGCAGTCCCCAGACGGATTGGCATCCACTCCACCGCACATTACATGTGCCACCTGCCGTGGCCGTCCCAAAGCGGCTTTGGCAGACGACTGACCAAGGAAGAACAGGAAAAAGGAGCAACGGTCGCTGCACGGAGGAGTGCCACGGGTTGCCAACGATCCGCTACAACCGCGTGGCGCGGCGCTGCATCGCCACCGACTGCTGCAGGTCACCCGTCCGCGTCACCGCGGAGGGTTACTGCGGCTGCAGTGACCACTTAGGGCCACGAAACGTAGAGGGTTTCGTGAGGCCTCGTCGCCAACGTACGGGGCCGTAATGGGTCCTCCCACCCCACGGGGGGATGGATGCAGCCGCTGTGCCACCTTGCCGCCGTCCTTGCAGTTGTGCCCAACGCCCCACGCCTTTTGCTGCACTCCTTCGCCTCCGTCACTACTGCTCAAGCACTATAAGAGAGGCGCTGGCCGCACACCATGAACTGACCTCACTGCATCCGGCCATTCAGCACAAGACCCGGACCCCTCCGACAACGACCAGGCGTGGGAGGCCGCCGTCCAGAACCTGCTTGTAGACGTAGCTGAGGACTACCAAGATCCAGCAGAGGGCCGTCAAGACCCTGCCGACGATCTCCAAGCCGCATAAATGGAGCCATCTGCCGACCATGTCGCGACCGTGGAAGACACCGTTGCCGCGACCAACGAACACTCGGCCATCGCCGCGACCAACGACCACTCGGCCGTCGCCGACCGCCAGACCACCCCTGATGACCTCCAGGCAGCCTCTGACGACCGCAAGGCCATCTCGGACGGCCGCAAGGTCCCCACCGATGACGACCTGGCCGCCGCCAACGACGCCATGGAAGGCCCGAAGGCGGTCTCGACGACTGCTGGTGCCACTGCCGCCGGCGCCTTTGATGGCCCAGGCCCCTTCGACGGCGTGGGGAGAAACATGGCCGCGGCGGTGTCCATGAGCACAGCCACTGCCGCCTCCACCGTCAACGCCGGCGCCATCGACACCGTCGGGGCCGATGTGGGGGTCGCGGCGCCGCCCGTGCAAGCGCACAAGGGTCGCAGCAAGTATGACCGCCCCCTGCCGCATCGTCACCGCCACAAGATGCACTTTGTCTTGAGGGCCCTTCGAATGATGGTGCCCGTCGCGTCCGAGTTGCCGCCGGAGCCGCCGGCGGCGCCGCGTCGCCAGAGAGACGGTAATGGCAAGGGGAAGAAGCGCAAGTCGGCGTCGTCGGCGGTGTCTCGCGGAGGACCGTCCAAGGCCCCTCACAGCGGCGCGGGGGGGCGTGCGTGAGCTGGCAGGGGACAGTGAGGGTGATCACGCAAGGGACGATACATTTCGCTGTGTGAGCATATGAACGTGTCCGGGACAAAAAAACGCGCGTGAGTTTCTCTTCGGTTCTGCTGTGCTCCCGGTGCTCCATCTGTGTCTGCAGAAAAGTACCCGCACTCGCGGAAGCTGCGCCCATCCGAATACCTACACAATCCCTACACACGTCCCCTCCACCGGCTTCCTGCTTCAGAGACGGATTCACCGAACGTATGCTTTGTGATTGAGAAGTTCAGCCATCGCAGCAAGTTCAGATCGGGCTTGCGCAGCGGTGTTGGCCCTCTCGCGCCCACCGTCACGGACGCTCAAGCGGTTGCGGCCGCATCCCGCGCCAGAGCGTCAGCAGCGGTACGTGACGCTCAAGCCGGTTGGCGGCAGCGGGGGAAGCGCCGCCGCTACTTCCACCGCGGTGGCGGCGGTTGCTCACCGCCCACGCCGTGAGCCCATTTACTGGAGTTTTTCGCCGCAGGAGGCGAAAGTACAAGGAATAGCTGGAGTTGGGGGGCAGGAACGGCGGGGGGCAAGCACTTGCTCATGGCCAGCAGGTGGCAGGGAGCTCATGCGGTCAAACGGCAGGGACTGCATGGGGCATGGGGCAGCCGGGGGGACAAAGGGGAAGCATGGGG
>Ga0209093_1000262_pt1 | contig 27321 bp, 33 predicted proteins | sample SidtaG_4_FD_187450 | JGI IMG/M metagenome (GOLD analysis project Ga0209093, IMG submission 187450) | Marine algal microbial communities from Sidmouth, United Kingdom - Sidmouth_Male1 metaG (SPAdes) (version 2) | ecosystem: Host-associated > Algae > Red algae > Unclassified | place: Sidmouth...
CCCCCTTTGTGACGCCATGCCACCGGTCGGGAGCTCGGCGACGGACGCTGGCGCCGCAGACCTCCACAAAGCTAGGCTCGCGGGACTGCGTCTCGTGCGCCAAGGCGGGCTGACGACCAAAGCCTTCGCCGAGCGCTTCAAGATCTCTTACGCGCAGGCCCGCTACTTCATCCTAAACAGAGGAGTGAGCCGCCGGAGCGGTCCCAAGCCCTTTTTCTCTCCCGAGGAGGAGTCCCTGCTCGTGAAGTACCTCATCTTCAACGCTAAGATTGGCCGAGGACTGTCCACCGAGGCGCTCTGAAACGTTTGTGGTGACTACCTGTCCGAGATGTCGACGGATCGGCAGGCGGCTGCTCGCGCCCATTTCAACGGCAAGTTAACGCCCGGCCGCAGCTCGGTCACGGGCTTCCTCGGGCGCCACCCGGACTTGAGAAAGTACTACGTCGGCACCTTGGAAGAAGGACGGGGGCGGAATGCGAGACCGGAGATTGTGGCTCGCGTGTTGGGCCTCCTGTCGCTGCTGTGCCGGGACATCAAAATCACGTCCCCACGTCAAGATTGGAACATGGACGAAACCCATATCCACGCCCGGACATCGGGGATGAAGCGGCGTAGCGAGGTGGTTGGCGAGGTCGGGATGACAAAGCCGGAGGTCCTTCTGCCGCCATTTGCGTCCGGGGCGGGGGCGGGCACGGCGGCTTTTTGTGTGTCGGCTGCGCGCGTGGTCGCCCCCTACTTCATTGTCGTCGATGGCAGAGTCGCCGGGCACGGCGTCGTCACAGAGACGTCGCCGGAGGGCATCAAGGAGGAGAAGGCGCTCGCCTCGTTTTTGAACGACGCGGCTGTGGTGTGTCGTCGCTCCCCGCCCGGGTTTGACAAGGTCGTCTTTGACGTTTGGCCGGAGCATTTCGCGGCTTTCGCGCGGTCCTAAGACCCACAGGAGTATAAACTTTTATCCCTTGACGGCGCCAAGGTACACCTTTCTCCAGCCGGCTTGCTAACCCTCCTGCGCGCAAATGTGCACGTGATTGCGGAGCCGTCACAGATGTCGCATATATTGCAAGCGCTAGACAACAAGAGTGCGTTTGGACGGTACCAGCCCAAGCTGCGGTCTCGAGTGCGTGAGATTGCTACCGAGTGTCGAGACGCTGGGCGGCAGTTCAACACCCCGGAGTTGATGAGATGTATTGCGGCGGCCGCATCGGACGCTTTGATGGTGACCGCCTTGACGACGGCTTTTCGGCGGGTCGGTATGTGGCCGCTGGACCCGACGGTTGTGACTGGGGAGGAGCTGAGCAAGGGCGCCGCCGACGCTCCGGTCACGAGTGTTGATCTCGAGAAGCTCACGCGTCGCCTCATCCCCTCGGTGCGCAAGGGCATGACGTGCGCGCGGGTGGTCAACGGGACGCTGTCGACTGCCGGCCGTGGTACGGTTCTGACCGCGCCCGAGATATTGGCGGCCCTTGAGGGGCAGGTGGCCGCCAAAGCCGCGGCCAGGAAGGCCAAGGAGGAGGGCAAGCGCGCACGCGAGGCTAAGGCTGAGGAGAGAAAGCTGTTGGCCGCCCAGGTGGAACGAGCTAAGTCGCCCAAGATGCGGACAGCGCAGGCGGCTGCACGACGTGAGAAGTGGGCGGAGTTAGCGTTTGACGCCGCGCGTGAGGGGGCATCTAGAATGCGGGCGATGGGGATGCTCGGCGCCTCCGCTTCCAAGCTGCGGCGTCGTGCGGTGGCGACAAGGGCACGCGGTCCGTCGGCGGCCACACATCCGCTTCCACTGCACATTTTGAGGCGTGTGGTTGCTCTGCAGGCCGCCCAGGCGGCCTCGGGCAGGTAGCAAAGAACTCGTTTCTCTCCACGTGCCCTTTCACTCTAGCCCCTTGGAAACCACTCGTGGGATGGGAAGGAGGGATAGTGGAAAGCCGCACTGCCCCCCCCCGGTTGTCGACGCTAGGAGGGCGTCGCAGTAGGTAATCGTACAGCCCCCCCCCCCATGCCGAGACCAGTGTTCTGAGGCGGGGCGTGGCGGGACAACAGCCAACCGCACCGGGGCTCATTCAACTGCGCCAGTGCCATGATGGAACCAGTGGGCGGTGGGGGGCGCTTCACGAGACAGAAAGCCGAGACAATCGTGTCGGTGCTCCCACCCGGAAAGCCAAATACTCGATAGAAGCATAAGTTTTTGTGCCTGTAATGTGCGTTTCCAGGCGATTCGCATATGTAAACGCATTGGGTCAAAGACTGATACAGGTCTTTTTTGACGTGCATTTTCCAGAACGAGAACAGGAGCGCCCCAGGAGAAACGGAGAAGACCGCTGACCTTGTGAGGGTCCCCCGAGCTGTGCCATATTTTCTTCTTCTGTGGGGGATAGGATTAAGCCTTCCCAGTGGGCGAGTTGCTGAAGATTGGGGTCAGACGGATAGAACCCAGCGATCAGCGACCACAGTTGATCCGTGGCCAGCCACCGCTCGCAGGCATTGAATCGTCCCAGGAGCTGCAAATCCCGTGCAAGTCGATCGACTTGTAGCCTGCTTTCTGAGGGGCTACATCATACAGTTTCCTCGCCGGCGTTGTGGATTGATGCGAGCTGCACTTGTAGCCCGCGTTCCCTGGTGGCCAGCGCGAGGCCGTCCGGGCCAGCAACAATTCTAGATCAGGCGTACGATTTTCGGGCCACAGCGTACTCTGCAGCACGCCCAGCACGCCCAGTACACCCCTGTGCACCCCCAATAGAGTGGTACGGTTTAGCGACGATGTATGCTGGCTTACGGTCTTGGTGACGCTCCTTCCGTATTGCACATGTGTGGGTGGAGATTTGCTATCATTTACTAAAATGAACTAGCCTACACAATATATGAAAAAGGTTAAGCTACGCGGTCTCCAGTGCAGCAGTCTCACCAGGCGCAACCTGTGGGGCCCGTGCTGGTGCCTGCGCGGGCAAGGCCTGCGGTGGTGGCCCCACAACGGGCTGCTCGTCTGCCGCCAGACGCTTGGCCTCCATGTGTCGGTGGTGCTCGCAGGCGTTTTTGACCCGCTTAGAAAGCAGGGAGCAGCTTCCCCACGAACGCACACACAGCGCCAGGCGAGGCTCGTGGAGCTCGACGTAGGTGATGGCGCCGCCAATTATGTGGCGCGCTTGCTGGCACGAGGGGCGGTCTTTCTGACAGTACTCAACCGCGCGGGACGTCAAAAGGCGCAGGTGCTTCTTGTCAGCGTTGGAGATGCCCAGGGTGGGCTCGTCGATGATGCTCATGTGGTTGATGGAGGGGCAATTCTCAGGCATTTCCACGCTCCGCCGCGCGGCGTGGGGGTCAGCATCGAGGACACAACCCATCCGTCCGTTGGTCCTCCCCAGCCGCGGCACCGGTTGCGGAGGCTGCCGAGAGGCGTGCGCACAGCCAGGAGAAACCGCATCGGCTGGAGCGGTTGCCACACAAGTAGCCCCCGTGGTGGTCGGATATGGCCGCCCATATTTTGCACGCGATTGAGGCTGGGCCAGGTGCAATCCCAGTCGGCCAGTGGCAGATTGTGCCGGATGCCCACGCCTAGCGGACGCCACCAAACTGTGCGGGGGTTGCGGTGGTCGCGTCTGGCGGAGCGGCAGCGGCCGTTCTTGGGGAGGAGGGGGTGACGTTTGCGGCCGGATAGTAGCCGGCTGGCCCGCCAATGACGCGGCGTGCGACGGCGTTCTTGGTAGTCTGGTCCTTGGTGACTTGCGGTGGGGAGATCTTGCTCAATGATTAGGTGGCGGGGTGGGAAAATGAGGTGCTGGCATCCCAACGAGTTCATTAAAGCAGTGTGGACCAAGTAGACAAGAGTTGAAACGTCCGTACAGACGCATCAGCACGGGTGCGCTTGACGCGCGCCATGGCGCACAGGCGCAACGTCGGCAAGGGGAAGCGAACGGGTCCGGGTACGTGACGAGAAACGATGGAAGGGGGGCGGTGGTGAGCCATTTGCGCGGCGTGCCTGGGAGGTGCCCCTCGAGCACGAACAGATGGCCAGAGAATGAGACGGCGAGCTGTGAGAGTCGTGTCAACGTCGACGCTGGCACGGCGACTCCGAGCGCGCGTCACTGAGGCTGCTGTGCTCCGTGCGTATGGCAGCGTGTCGCCCTCTCACGGCATCCCCGCACAGCTGCATCTAGGGCACGTCCTCTCCCGAACGCACCCCGCCCAGAACGCGATGCGCCAGCTGCTGTCTCCCAGTCCAGCCACGGGCCTCCCCGCTGATAGGACAAAAGCTATGCTGTGCGGCGCGCTCCGCCTTGTCTTCGAGATTCTACGGCGGAGAAGCTTCGACGTGTCCCGGGCTCGCCGAGATCGAGATGGCCCAGTGCGCCATTTTACTGTGTCGCGGAGAGCCAAATAGAGGCTTGCATATGACAATTCCACAAACCTCAAGGTAGAAGTTCAACTAAGAACACAGAATGTAACGGAGCAAGGAAGCAAGCGAGAGAACAAGTACCCGCAGGTGATGAAAATATCGAGAACGCACCTCAAGAGCGCAGACGTACTGTCCCTCAGAGAAGGGCTCCCGAGAAAACAATATAAAGTGTACCCCATCTCTCTCCAACTTCGCCAAAAACTTCGCCAACCGCTCAGATGGGCACATAGTACGGCACTTCCCCCAGCCCGGTGAAGCATTGGATTCCATGCGTGGACGAGGCGTATCCAGACCGGCCGCGCCGATCCTTAGCCGACTTGACGCGCTCCACATGCGCAAAGGCCATAGGGCGCCCGTCAATGAAGACAGCAGCGTATTGCAGCACTGCGCCGACGGTTGACACGGGGCGCACTGCCACAGTCCCGTCGGGAAGATAAACCGTCTCAATTGAATTGATGCGCACCAAGTAGTTCCGACGTCAGTGAGTGTCACAGTCCGAACCAACTGGCTTTGAATCAGCAATTAGGACCGAGGCCAGATTAGCTCGGACGTAGTTCTTGGCCATAACAACATATGGGGTTTGGTTAGCACCTTCTTGAACAAGCACCGCGCGCATGGCCGCCGTTTCAGGCCCGTCCATCTCGGCATGTGCGATCTTTGGTGGTAAAAGAGCGCAGTCCAGAACAGTACTTTGAGGCACTGGTAGGCTGCCGCAAGTCAGACCGGGAGGAGCCGGCCGCTTGCAAGTTGATTGTGCCCATTCATTCGGCAAGTATGTTTCACCGATGGACTTGATGAGATCAGCTTTGCAGTGCAGCATTAGATTCTCTTGCAGAATTGCATGAGGTCTCGAGTGGGACCGGATGAGCTTGTTCATATTCCCAATCTTTCGCTCCATCGGGAATTGCCAGAACACCCAGGCCGGGCCACACGCCCGTAGCAGCGAAATGTCATGTTCAGTAAAGTGGCGATAGTCGACAGACACAGCCACAGTCTCACGACCTTGCCGCGGTAGAACTTGGTGTGGTAGTTAGCGGCAAAGTACTTGATATCGATTTCGAGCGCCATAATGTCCGCCTCGGAGAGACCTCGTGGTTGGAGTAGCAGACGGCAAGCCCGGCTAAGCGCCATAAATATGGAGTAGAACTCGCTTGGAACACGTCCGGCCAGAAGCGCTGGTCCTTAGCACAAAAAAGGGTAAATATATTCGACAGCCTTGAACGACTTTTGGTGCAGTTCGATATTTCGCAGGGACCTTGCGGAAGCTCTCGGCACAGTCCGCCCGGCAGATCGAAGCTCTTTCCCCATCAAGGCGACGGTGGACTTTGGAACGAAATACGCTTCGTCCATGTCCTTTTCCACCCTTTTCAAGCCGGCAAACAACTTCCACATATGCTGTACGACGTTGAGAAATATTAGGTGCATGGAATCATACGGGGCAGCCGTCGGGCCCACGTCCCAGAACATTTTCAGGTACGGGTACGCCGCGCGCATTTCCGGGCTCGGCGCAAAGAGAAGGGAGTAGTCCGTGGCACCGGTCTTCTGTTGGAAACGGGTGTGGACCGCCACGCTCTTTTCCTCCGTGCGAGCGTTTTCCGCCCCAGATGCTTTTGCAGCAATGCTTGCTGCCGTGCGTCGTGGCGTCGAGAGGGTGTACATGGAAAACAGCTGCTTGTTGGCCCTACCCGGTGTGGGATCGTGGGGTGGGTAGTAGACGTGGTTGCTAGCCGCCATGAAAACACCTTAACATTCGCGAAGACGGTTGTAGACCAAGCTCTTTACGCCCTTAAATCGAGTGAGCTTGTCGCATCCTGGTTTGTCCATAGTAAATTTAAGCACACCGGCACTTAAAACTTGCGTGGTTGGTACATTAGGGACCCTGAGCCCAGGAATTCCGCGTGCCAACTGGTTCAACTCCTCGACGATAGGGTGTAGGAAGGAGTCGAGGTCGACTCGTTTCTTAGGCCCTGGCGTGACGGCGAGAAGGAGCTGGTACTTGTTGTTGGATCGTTGCTTCGGGCTCAGACTTAGCGGGGTGGCAACAATCGGCCAGCCTTCAAACCCGATCTGCCGCCAAAATTGAAAGCCATCAATGCCCAAACTGACCGGCACGAAGGTCCCGCCGAGTAGCCCTCGGTCTCGAAGGAAACGGAACTTCTCCGAGTGGTAGTAGTCGTGTACCCCGTCGGCATCCTCATCCACCACGATGCGGGCCTTCGCCATGTTTTCCAGCATGGACGTCCCGATGACGGGGTCGCCAAGAAGGTGAGCTAGCCATGAGACCAGCGACCAGTATGTCACTTGTCTTGCTTGTTTGCCATCGCTTTCGAAGCGCGGAGCGCCGCATGTGTCGCACGCGGTTTGTTGCGTGCAGTTAAACGTGAAGGCCAGACAGCCATTCACACAGCTGTCGACAGCGCGCGTCTCGATGTTCGCACTTAGGTCAATACACTGCTCCAAGAAGGAGGGAGATCGGTACTTGGCAGCTGAGGTGCTTAGCTTAAGTAAATCAGCAATCGCCGCCTGTGTCAGATCGTGATCAACCGTGTCGGGACACAAGGCCAAATCGGCTGCACTGTCCTTGAACTCTTGCACCGAAAGTGGAATTTCGTTATCAGGTGCGGTTGTCTGATCAATCGGCGCAGGAGGTACTCCATCGTATTCTTGCGGTTCGGGATCTTGGACAAATTCGGGTGGAGGAACATCTTGCGGATCTTCATCAGAGCTATAATCGCTACTTGCGATGCTTGACTCAGGCGTTTCGTCCACATCGCATCACCGCCCGTTCCCAAATCGACCTTGATCGACGGCAGCGCCGGATGCTGAGTCCTAACCACGAGTGGCCGGCGCGCCCCCACCTGACGAGCGACCGGCTGACATGATCTGTGAGCTCACATCTGGTGGTTGTCTCTGCCGCTTCGCCAAGGGACAGGCGGCGGCGCTTCTCGGACGCATTGTGGATGAATCATGTCGCACGGCACACCATTTGCGGGCCCGTTCGGCCACCGTCCGTATATGCGAAACAGGAGCAGGGGTATCTGTCCCCACTGTCACAGGACTGCATGATGCTTGCAGGGGGTCGAGAGGGGTGTTGGGGGGGCTCGAAAACTCGGAGGGTACGAGCACGACGATGTTAAAGTGGGGAAGACCACGGGGCTTGGTGTCCTCGGCGGTGTGTTGGTGTCGATGGCTGAGATGAGGAGGAACAGTGGATGCTACAAGAGCCGTATTTATACTGCTTTTTGACGTCCCAGCGGACCGAAGGGGCACCAGCTTCGCGGCGAGACACTCGAAGGTCTCGGAATCGTGGGTGTCTTCTCGGTCGTTCCGGAGCCTGCTCAGGCGAGGACCAGGAGTTCCAGCAGCCGCACTTCTGACCCCCAGCTTTCAATCGAGAGGCTGTCAATGACCTGTAGGCCTCCACATCTTCGGCTGGTTTCACTTTATCTGACCTGTAACGTCCGAGCGAGAGGCCATAGATGCCTGGCTGCTGTCTTGGAGCTCCTCCTGCGCCACAAAACACGATTTGGTCTGCTCGCTCACCCCCAACTCCTCGGCATCACTGTTCCCGCACCGGCTCTTTCCACACGAATCTTCCGCTTGTCAAGCCGACCTTGCGACCTCGAGAGGGCCCGCGCCCTCCGATCAGAAGCACGGTGGAACGTGGGGAAGATCCGAATCGGTCAGCGATCGGGGGCAAGACAGATAGCGCGTGCGGGGTTCCTGTGCTTCGCTCCGGTCCGCGCGCGCAGACTCAAAAATCGGGTTCACCGCAGGACACTTTCAAAATGTGGCTGCCAGGGATCTTCAATTGAGCCATGGTTGAGGATCACACGGGAATTCTGCGTTGGTCTGAGCCCAGCTCTCAAAAACCCCAGGTAATCTACCTGCTTGATACCAAATTTCGTCCGAATCCCAGGTGGACCCGGGATTATGACACAGAAAGCCGTGTATATGCAATGTTGTTTTTGTTGTAGGGCTGCGCGGCGGCGTTGCCGGCATCTGCCCGTTGCTCCCCTCTGCCGCCGCTGAAATACAGTGTCAACGCCGCGGCCGCGGCACATGGGCCAACCGTGTGGGCAAGACACCAGCAGTATCAGCATCATGGCCAGCCGCTGCCGCTGCCGCTGCCTGTGACATGGCCGTGCTGGGGCTTCGAGCTCGGTGTAGCTGGCGATGCCTTTTCGTGAGATCGACGTAGTGCGGAGACCTGCGTTGGAAAACGATTTATCAATACAGAGCTTCAAAGGGAGGCGTGCAATGAGCCAGTTGGTACCTGAATGGCTCGCCACGGCTGGGTCTTGATATAGCCACGTGTACGGCTCAGAACCAATCGATCATGATTGAGAGTGACGACATTGGCGCAGAAGGTGCTACTAAAATAGTGTCTCGGGGGATGTGAGCCATTTATTCGAGCCACTAACGACTTCAAGGCATGGGGAGGTAGCCGCGGCCGCGGCTGCCGCGCCCGGGCCGCGGGTGTGCGCGCGGTTTCCGTTGCGGACGCTGGATATCCGTCTGACACCATTCCTTATTGTATACATCTGATGAGTGATATCTCTTGTCTGTCACTAATCTTAGTGTTCGCCGTATCGCGTATTAACGGATTCCAAACTCGTATGGTGCGTGTCTCAAGAATGAGACATGCGCGTTTTCTGGAAGACTGACACATCACTGCACGGTGGCAGGCCACGCCTATTCAGGGTGGCTCTTTTGGACATGAAAGTTCCGGTTGCATAACACGAATTGGATGAAAGCGTCCCGATTCCTGCAATAGTCTCAGTGGCTGTGGCGGCCGCTGGTGGTGGAAACAGCAATCGGGAGGCCCGTCTTCATCGACAGCAGGTCCGTCGGTTGCAAGATCGCCTACCTCGGGGCTCATCACAATCGTGCGCCATCGTGCCGTCGACCCCCCCCCCCCCCCCCCCACCCGTTTTACGGTGCCAGAAGGACACCCTCGCCCCCTACCAGTCATCTGGGACCGCAAGGCGGCCGCGCAATGATGCTCCGCGGTGGCAGGGACCGCACCGTCCCTCCGCCACTGTTGAGGTACGTGCATGAATTTCTGTGGGTACTTTTGTGGATGGTAGTTTGTCACCGTTGTGTTTGTTGTGTCATCGTGCTCCCCGCTCGAAGCTGACTCGGGTTGTGCCAAGAGTACCCATCCGACCGCTATTGGTTTCGTCACTAGAAGGCATCAAACCTAACCATCGACTCTGCTTCTCCAATCTCACAGTGTGCCCACGTCTGCCCAGCTCCGAGCATCTGTTTCTGGTAAAGTTTTGGCCTTTTTTTTCCCCCTGTGTCACCGACATTTCCTCACCCATACCGATGTGGAGCTCACGTGGAAAGTAATGGCAAGCAAGACCGTAGACGACAAGAATTCGGCAACGGCTGTTGGAGCGGCGGCAGCCCTGCCGCTTCGACGGAGCAAGGGCAGCTCGCACGCGGATGCTGACGGTATTCCGCACCGAGATTGCGCCCCGTGCTACGCTGCTGCCGTCCATCATAAGCGGGCTGTGGCGCCGGCACGGCTGTCGACACTGGCGGGCAGGCCGAGTGACGATTTCGCCCCCCACCCCAGCACGTGCCTCTCACCGCCCACTGACCCGACATCTGACCGCTCCCGTTCGGTCGATGCAGCTGCTGCCGAGGCACCGGCATTCGGGGCTGTCGTGGAGGTGGGTGCGACGGCTGAAATCCGATTGGTCGCGCCGGCAGGCGCGCTTGGTGCCAAGGCGGCTTTTCCCCCCCCCCGCCCTCTGTGACTCACTTCCGGCCGCCCAGAAAGGCGACGCAGCGAAGTTGGGTGGCTCGTTCGTGCAGTCACGGGGGCTCAAGACGCGCACATCAGGTGTTGCAGCGATGGGAGGAGATTCTACCAGAGACACCGAGCAGGCCAGGGGTCCGCGCTGTTGTGCGCCCTCGCCGGGTGCGCACACAGGCCCCGCTGTGGCCTTCCTCTCCCCTTTTGTGCCTCACCGCACCACTCCTGCGCCCGCCTTGACGTGTGACACCGTCGGAGCGAGCGGCACGGCTGTGCCGCCGCCCTCCATGTCACAGATGCTGGACGGTACAGTGGCTACGGGTGCGCCCAGCGTGACGCGCCTTAGTCCTCAAGACACTGTCAAACAGTTTTTGGAGTTTGTAGGCGTGGCTCCGACGCCGTAATACACTGCAGCTTTGGACCTAAACTGTGTAGCTGCAGCCATCTTCACGCGGACGGTTCCAATTGCTTTATCGGTGTCCCACGCGAACGGGCGCGTCAGTGTTTACACTTGGAAACCTTCCGTGTTAAAATCCTCATGTGGGTCAGAGCCAGCGCAACACGCGCTTGGCAGTGGCTGGTCGTGACAGTCCAAGTGCCGCTGGGAGCCGCGGCCCCAGACTCCCGCCACGCCCGGCAGCCACAGAGCAGGTCGGGCTCTTTGTATCCGTTGGAATCAGCTACGAAAAGGTCAACCGGATTCGGGTGTTCTTTGGGGGGGCTTTGAGCCCGATGGCCAGCCCGCAAGCACTACAGCAGACACGGTCTGCCTTTCGGAAGGTACCGGCCGATGACGTTTTCTTATTGGACACTGCGGCGCACCCGAGTCAGTTCTGTCGCGTGGTGGAAGGGCGGCTGTCTGATCTGTGGTACGCCGAGCTGTTCGTTGAGCGCCCGTCGTTTGACCCAGAGGGCGTGGCTATCCCACAGACTCGCAATTACGAGGTCCCCAGGACTAGGAGACGTCTGTATAGCGATTTCTGCCCTCCTGCTGAAATAAGAGATATCCATATCTCTGTTGGTTTAGACAGGGGAGGTGACCCGTCATCTGTGAAGGTTGTGATCGGTTTTAGGAACCAAGAACACCCGAACAGACTGGGAAATACTCTCCTAATGGGAGTGCGCCCTGAGTCCAAGGAAACGTACCTTGAGGTAGCAGCCATGCTGGCTCCTCTTGTAGCACAGTTACATCAGCTTTCCCTCACTGGCGTTGTTGTGGGGCCTCAGCGGAGGGCAGTGCGGGTCTTCATTAACAGCGACTACCCATCCGTATGCAGCACCACAGGCCACAAGGGGCACAGCGCGTCCCTGCCATGCCCTATGTGTCTGGGCACGAAGAGCCCGAGAGACGCGCAGTGGTTGTTGCACGCGCTGTTCGGGATTGTGCAGGACTTGAGTCGTACTCACCCTCCGAGAACCGTGTCCCACATAAAAGAGATGCGGTCTGCCTACGAGTCGGTAGAGACGCCGGATGGACTTGGGCTTGCAACCCATTTGCCTATCGAGCCACCGCCGGTCATCATCGTGCCCCCCACCCAATCGTGCCCCTTTCTCTTCATTTGTTTATTGGGATTACGATGCGGATGCTGCGGATTGCTGTTGAGGCTGTAACGCGAGGGCGCGGGCCATCTACGGGACGGCATTTTTCCCACTCGCTTGCGGCTACGTCGAGCGTGGATATTGGCGTGGAGCTTGTACCATAACATGGAGGCAACTTCATCGGTCGGCACTGCCACACAATTGGCGCGAGAAGCCACGCCATCGTGCGAATCCTGCAGCCCCTCGTGCCGGCCCATTGGGCGACAGCCTACGAGCGCGGGTGGGCGCTGCTTCGCGGCGTTATGGAAACCCTTAGCCGTGCAGCTGTTCCTCACACTGCCGAGCAGCACCGGTTTAAGGCCGATGCGCGGGCATTCGTCAGTCTCATCCAGGAATCTTTCTCATGGGTGAGCATTTCGCCCAAGATACACGTGCTCTTCTCCCATTCGTGGGAGTTCATGGGGCGTTGGGGGAGCACCGGGCTCTATGGCGAGCAGGCGATTGAGTCGTAGCACGGGTGTTATAACTAGAATGCGGCTCGCTTTGCGGCTGAGACGCCACTGCTTTCCTGTTGTAAGCTGGTGCAGACGATGGCGATGAGCGGGACGGCTTCGGTCGCTCTTCGGCGGTCCAACGCGCCAATACGTAAGAGGAAGGTGTGGCCTCCTAGTGCGCTCCATCCCGGAGACCGCCGCCTGCGTGTCAACAGGGCCTGGAAGCGGCAGAGTTTGGCGACTCTCGAGAGGAGGGCGATGGACCGGACTGAGTGGGTGAACGACCAGTTTGAGGAGGCCAGTGGAGCGATTGTGGAATTTCCTAAAAGCTTTCTTTCGCCTCTGGCGTACTGTGCACGAGTGGGCTTTTGCGGGGTATCAAGAAGAAGCAACAGCGACCTCAACGCACATCGTTGGATGGATGTGCGCTTCTTGAAAACGCGGAGGCAAATCGAAAACGGAATTCACATTGTGAAATGGAGGCAGGTGTGTGTGGCACGCCCATTGGCTCTGAGCTATTTCAAGCCCAAAAAAGTGGCCTTGTCATGTAGGAAGCAGCGTGCATTGGAAATCAGCCAACAGAATCGGTTGCAGCCAATATAGAGTATGAAATTGTCTGTCCACCAAAGCACGTGGCCAGAAATCCAAAAGAGCCGCTTGAGGCGAGCTTGACTAGGCGTCAGGCGGGGTGGGGTACGAGAAAATTCTCGACTGGCCTCCATGGAAAGAGCCTCTCCCGAGGCGTTCTTGGCTGACAACTCCTTTGTACGTGCCTGTGGGTCCTGTTCTGTGGACCTCTCAGATAGGCCCGATCTTGGAGCCAGTATTTTTCAGGTTCTTGGGGTTACAGGTTTGCAACGCCTAAGCTCATGTGCGAACTGAAGCTTCGATGAGGGGTGTCCCAAATCGTGTTTTCTTTACAGGGGGTTACGTGGCGGTCTTTCTCACGTTTATATTGGTAAGGTGGTGCCCTTTTCTTGGTGCACAAATTGTCAGCACATGCCTGCTCTAGTATCCGTGCAACTGATTGGGGCGCGTGATCGTCACCTGTCGAAGCCGCAGTGAATGACACTTCCCCCCATGACACGTCAGCAGGTGCCGCCTCTGCTCACACTTTCAGGGGCCGTTCTGGAAGCAGAGTGGGACCGAGTGCGTCACATTACATTATCGGACCGCTGCAGAAGGCCAGTGGGTAGAGAAAAAAAGAAAAAACCGCGATGTCTCATTTTTGTAGACACGCACCATACATGAAAAGTGCTCTAGTACGCGTCTTAGTACACGTCTAGTGTGCGCCCCACTTTCCCGACGATCGTACGCTCACTGCCAGAGAATATGTCCATTCTTTCGCTAGAAACTCAGAGCCAGTTGTGCACATTCGCTGCCCAAAGCCCGATCGCCATAATGATACGCCAACCCAAATGTGGACCGCTGGGAACCCCCTAATTGCTACACAGCATTCTGTGGCCTATTCCATTTGACCAATAGTGGAGACACGTTGTGATAAACCGACATTGGTGGCTTTGCTCTGATGATCTTCCCCCCGCCACGACGGCAGACCACCGCGCGCGGCCGTCTCGCGCGTTGCATCGACGCCCCACTGGGCGTCCCAGCGCGCCACCACCGCGCCGACGCAGCACGCCGCCCGCGCATGCACGACCACCGCCCGCGCACGCCCGCAACGAGGCGCGACTGCCGGCTGGCTGGTGTTGGCGGCGGCGACGGCGACGGCGAGCGCAGCCGCAACTGCAGCGCGAAGCTGCCGCCGGGCGTCCTCTCTTCACCTCTGCCGCCCCTTTTGGGCGCCCCATCGGGCTGTGGCGGCGGGGATGGTGGCGGCGGGAGCACCCGCCATGGGGACGTGCTTCTGTCAATGCAGGCGGCTACTTCTACCGCGCCCCCCCTCCCTCCAGCCGTGGCTGGTGCTGGCGGCGGCGATGGTGGCGGCGAGCGCAGCCTCAACGGCAACGCGCAGCTGCCGCTTGGCGCCCCCTCTTCTCCTCTGCCGCCTCTCGTGGGCGTCACACCGGGCCGCGGCGGCGGGGACGGTGGCGGTGGGAGCACCCACCAATGCGGCCTGCCCGCGCTGCCGCCCAATCCTCGTCAAGAGCTTGAAGGGATCCCTCAATCGACGCCCACCCTGGGCTCGGAAACGACGATGCGGCTCGTCCTGACCTTTGGCGAGGGGCACTTCCTGATCGAGGATCTTGTACGTAAGGCGCACCTGATTCGGCGAAGGCAGGCTTGAAAAGACTGTGTCACGGCAAGGCAGACACCATTTTCAACACTCAGACAGCTTCGGAGATGGGGCGGCAAGTGTCTGACGCCGACGACAAGCGGCGACAAATGGTCCTTCGTGGTCGGGTCGCGCTGGGCCACGCTGTGGCCGCCTCCATGGCCACAGTTGTTAAGCTACTCGACAATGCTGTCGGCGCACACTACGACGTTCTAGACAAGCACTTTATCGAAGCCAAACCTGGCTCCGCGCGGCAGATGCCAGAGGCGGAGATGGGCCACCTGCCGGCAGTTGGCGAGATGCCGGAGCTGGTGGTGGCCTACTTAAGCTATGAAATGCACACCAACGCGCACGTTTTGACTGAACACTTTTGCAGCTCCACTGCCCCTGTGACTTTGAACCTGCCATTCCTCAAGGCAACGGCGGTACCGAAACGTGGCTGTTTGCTAGTCCGGGTCGACATTCTGCACGCAGGGGACGGAAACGAGCAGAAATGGCGGCTGCGCGAATACATCCACGTCATGCTTGCGCTGTGTACGAGCCGTCCGCACCGCGACTACGCAAGCCACATCACCTTTCCGCGGTGTGAATAGTGTGGCGCACGCGCTGTGGGAGCTCGGCCCCCCGATGGGCCTCCTCGTGCCGCTCATCGGCACGCTGTGGGACGTCCACGCCAGCCACTACTGTCGGCAGCGCGCATTGGTCGGTACCGGCGCCGCCGCGTCGGTCGTTGGCTGGCGGTGTTTTCGAAAGACAAAGTCGTCGCCGCCGCCGCCGCCGCCTCCGCCTCGGCCGCCGCCGCGCCTGCCGCTGTCCCTGCAGCCGCGCCCGCCGCCGCCGCAGCCACAGCCGCCGCCGCCACCGCCTTTGCGGTCGCAGCCACGCGCGGTGAACTGCGAGGCGGAGGTGGCCGCTCGGTGCCCAGGAGTGGAAGGGGGAAGCGGGGGGAGGGGCGGAACAACTCTCCGGCGGCGGCGCTGCAAGCCGCCGCGTCAACGGCAAGGGGGGCCGCCGCCGTGGGCGGGTTCGGCCCATCAGCCGGCGGCGGGCGCCGTGCTATAACTGCTGCTGCCGCCGCCAGAGTGGCCGCCACCATCGCTGCCGCCGCCGCTGCCAACTCGTCTACGATCTGAGAGGTCCACGAAACAGGGCCCACAGGAAGGTACTAACGAGTCTTCAGCCAAGAACGCCTCGGGAGAGGCTGTTTCCGGAGACGCCAGTTCAGAAATATCTCGTGCCCCACCCCACCTGCCCGCGTGCAGTGATGCGTCAGTCCTTCAGAAGACGCGCATGTCTCGTTTTTGGGTCACGCACCATAGTACATGAGAATTGCTCTAGTACGCGTCTGAGTACACGTCTAGTTTGCGCCCCACTTTCCCGACGATCAAATGCCTTGCGTCCTGTCTTCAAAGTTTGCCGCCCTGTCAGATTGCTGTCGCATAAAAACCACGCGTGCAGATGCAGACACGAATTTGGACTCGTTTGCTTACATTCTGTTTCAATCTTTGCTTGGTCAGGTCAAGGACCATGTCGCGAAAAGCCTGAAGTGTGGTACCTTCTCACAAACGTTTTGTTCGCAATCCTATTGCCTCAGCGTCGTAAAGAGGACGGGAGGACGCGCCCGAACGTACTGTTTTTACCATCTTGTCGCACTCCGCTGGTTGAGCCCTGGTGAGAAAAATGGCTCATGGGCGACGACTCCTCGGCCTGTGGCGCTGGGATAAGTCCCTTGTGCATAGCGTCTTGACACGAGAAGAGACCCTCACACATCGTCCTCATTTGTGATTTCTGCATCGAAATCCAATCTTTCTTGCCCGATGCGCATCAGTCAAACAGCGAGCGCGTTCGCTGCAGTCGCGGATGCGCATCGAAGTTCCAATCCTGTCGACCGCGGCGATTAGGTCCTGACCGGAGGGGCCCGTTCACGTTCAAGTAAGTACGTTGTGAAAGAGAGAAATTGTACACACATCGGTGACGTGATTCCGGGTCTTACGGATCTCCACGTTGCAATCACGGCGAGCATTGGTCGCACACTCTCCCCACGCTGTCCGTGGGCGTGTGTGGCCCACAGTTGACTTGTCGTTGTCTCGCTCCAACCGTGCGGCGTCGTCTCGGCCCCAACCACCTCCAACCCTATTATATTGGAGTATCTCTGACTCGATCGTCGGATCAGTGTCGGACCTGCCAGCTTCAGTGCAATCAACGATCGGTCCGACAGTAGCGTGGAATGTCCGACGGGCAATGTACTTAGGTATCACTCAGGAAGACGCCGCAGGAAGGGGGATCGCAAGTTTCATCAAGCGTTTTGGGAAGATCGCTGCGATCGTTCACAGCTAAGCGACACAAACTTAGCGAACACCCATTTCGGGAAAACTGACATGACAGGTGCCGGCACCGAAGCCCGCGTCGCTCACGCCTCTGACCACACAATGCATGCGCCAGGACACGCCTCAGTATGGGACCGCGCCCAGCCGGTCAGTTTTCTGTCTCCGGGAACCCCTTCGGAGAGCCAAGCTCACGCAGTGTTTCATGTGCTTCCTCCCCCACTTTCTATGACACTCTGAGCGCACTCATGAGGCCCACGGTATACCCAATAAGACAGTTATTCATCTCCTCGTGTACCGCCACCTACGCAGTCCACCGCCCACCACGACTCCTATCGCCCCCCGGCTTCCCCACCCCTCTCTAGTCTGTTTAGCAGCCGCCGCCGCCATCGCCCGCCGCACGGTCTTACCACACTTCGACATCTCTCCCCTTGGAGTGAGCGCCGCTAACTGTGTGACGACGATGGCAGGACTCTCATGGAAGAGCCCCTGGCACGGGCTTTCATGCCACGTATGGAGGGATAGGGCATACACCCGCCCACGCCCGCGTTTAAGGTTCCGAGCTTACGGCAGAAGGTTCGGATGCCTCAGCGACAGGGCAGAGTGAGAGCGCTATAGACGCAGTCTACCACGGTTCTTAAAGATGACAGTACGACAAAGCGACTGTCAGTGACCGGTCCATGACTTGTGGATGATGGTCACGCAAGAGCGCTGCTCACATGCCGCGGTGAGTAGATACCAGAAAAAGGTGCGCTTGAAGAATCGTTCCAAAAGACAATATTGACAATAGTATCATATGAGTGGCACCGATGCTCACTGCCGCGCTGTTGGAGCGCTTGAGTAGAGAGCAGAGAAAGGTACCCTAGAACAATCGATACAAAAAACAGATAATAATAATTGTATCATATTGGTGGCACAGCTGGGTACATGCCGTGGTCTTGGACCGCTTGAGCAGACACAAGAACAAAGGCCCGCCAGAAAAAACGTGAAAAAACACATATATTAATGATAGCATCATATCGGTGGCACCGCGTGCAGAACCATGAAGAGCACTAAAGCGAGGGAGGGAGGGTGTTGGTCGGAAAAGCGGTGAGAAAGACAAAACAAGCACCTTTTTTTTTACACGAGACAGAAGAACCACTAACGGAAGATGCACGCGTGCTCACTTCTTGGAGGCTGGGTAGTCCTGGCTGGCGAGCATGTACACAGCGATTTCACCACCCCTCCCCTTGTACTTGGCCTTCAAAAAAGAGACGACCTTTGCGACTGCGATGGCCGCGCCGCGCTTGGCGTACTCCACCTGGGAAGCCCGGTAGATTGGCGAGCGGGCCGAGTGCAGCTTCCCCAAGCGCCGGCGGTCCGCCGCGTCCGGGACGCAGAAGCACCAGCGGTCACCGAACTTGGCCTCCACCTCCCACAAGGACGCCCGCCTCCTCGCGGCTCCCCTCCCCATGAACCCCAGCGCGTACTCTTCAAGCGCCGCCGCCCAGCCCAGGTCCTTCTCCAGCGGCAACAGCGGCAAGTATTGGCTGTTGCCCGAAGATATGGGTACGTTCTCCAACCTGTGCCGCATAGCCAGCTGGCGCACGTTCGCGCGGTCCTGCACCAACGGGGAAGAAACTAATGGCGGTTGTGCCGCGGCGGCAGCGGGGGGGGCGGCAGAAGGACACTGCACAACCGCAGGTACAGCAGGCAGACACCCCTGGGCGGCCGCAGCCGTTGCCCCCAGCCCTATCGCGGGCAATGGGAAGCCCGACGGGAAGCACACGGCAGTGGCCACCCCTGACACATGGCCATCGCCGCCCCACTCACCCACCCGACCGCCAGCGCCCTCCCGGCCACCCACCGCGCCGGCCACCCACACGAGCCCCCCGCCAGCATCTCAGTCGCTCCCTCTTCTACTGGTGTCCGCACCCGTCTGAGTCCCACTCAGGCTCCGCAGGTGGGCCACTTTAGCGCGTAGGTAGCGCACCTCAGCCGCCGTGGAGCCCAGAAGCTCCGGCACTGCGGAAAGTCCAGCGTCGTTGTGTGCTTTGAGGTTGGCCACGGCCTCGTCCAGCTGCAGACTGAGCCGCCGCTCTACGTCCAGGACACACGACAAGCTCCCCGCCGCAACGGCCTCAAAGGCCACCTTGACGGCGTGAGACAGCTGCGGCAGGACCTGCGAGACGGCCGTCTCGACGGCGCGGCCGCCGTCGGCCAACACCGTCGCCATCGTCTCGCACAGGGCCTGCAAGTGGTCATTACTGAGCAGAGCGTGGCGGAGGATCTCGGAACTCGGGGGCAGGCGGGTTTTGACGACGTGCACCGCTCAGGTCTAAAAAACACGGATCGTGTCTTGCGGATGATGGAAAAAAAGTCGACCACTGCCTGGTCCTGGCACCGCGTGTCCCGAGTCAAGCGGGCGGTGTACGCCGCCTCCTCATCCGCCAGCCACGGACAGATGGTCGATTGCAGCTCGTCGTGCACCTTCACGGACAGGCGCGGCGTGGCGGGCGACGGGCAGTCAGCCGACCGACCGGACAGGGCAGTCACCATTGGCGTGTTGGGGATGAGGCCGTGGTATACGCCGTTGGCCGCCCCAAGGTTCCACATCCCGTGGCACAGGTTGTCGGCCACCGCGACGCCCGTTTCCTTCCCCTTCTGCGCCGCCGCCTTGAGAAACGCGTGGGTGCTCAGCGCCTTGAGGTTGATGCCCGCCCCACCCGCCGCCTTCCGCAAATTGTCGCGGTGAAAGTCGGAAGACATGGCCTTGAAGGGCCTGCCCCTCATCGACTGGAACTGCCGCCAGTTGTACCAGGGGCGGATGCCTGTCTCCGACGCCGAGGCCCACCAGTACTTGGGCTCCACCCCCGTCTCCCAATTCTTCACGTCGGTTGGGTGGAAGCTGGGGGCGAAGGAATCGGGAGGCGTCAGCAAATCCTGGCCCTCGCGGTGGCAGTCGGCGACGAGCGCGTCGTCAACCGCGCCCAGCGGACACAGCCATGGATCCACGTGGGCGATAGAGCCCAAGCAGTAGGCGCCCCCCTCCCATGTCTTGGTCGCCGATACATAGGTACACAATACGTCGATGTCACCTGTGCTGAACTTGGCGGTGAACCGCCGTATGGAGCGGCCACTCCACTCCAGGCCACGCGTTTTCGCTCCCCGCGCCTCGAGCGAGAAAGAGAGCACGAATAGGCCGGCCAACAGCTGCGTCCTGTGCATCTACTTGCTCGTCGTCGGGCCCAGCAACGGCTTCTCGATCAGCGCACGCCGGTCCTTGTCTGGCAAGTCGGGGTCCCGCAACCCTGTAGCCTTGGCAACGCCCGACGCCTTGTTCTCGAGCGTCCGGTTGCGCTGCGTCTCTCCAACCAGCAGGTGGGCGGCACTGTAGGTTCCGACAGACTCGAACGCCTCCACGTCATAGCGCGCGAACGCGGCACACCCGCACGCCGTCCACAGCTGGTTTAATACCTGGACGACCTTGGCCGTGGCACGCCGGTGCATCTTGGCCACGGTTTGGCCCGCAGTGCGGACGCGTCGCGCCGGCGTCGGCGCCGGTTCCGACGCCCTAGCCCCGCGCGACACGCCAGCCCCGTCCATCGAGACGCCGTCCGCGGAGACGACTGGGAGCCAGCGCGCTCCGCCACCGGCTGCAGGTGCACCCCTGACCTCTGTATCGGTGGCGGCTGAGTGGCCACCGAGACGCCCGCGGCCGCCGTCGCCGCTGCTGGGGCTGTCACCGCCCCCACAGCCGCGCTCCCCACAATCCAGCATGTCCTCATCGTCGTCCCCGTCCGCCTTGCCAACGCCGCTGCCGTGGCCGTCCCCGTCCGCATCCGACTCCGAGCCAGAAGCGTCGGCATTGACAGCGCTGGGCCGGTTGCCCATCCACTTGCGGCGAGCCTGCTCGGCGCGCATGAAGGTGACCGCCACGTACCGCTTTATTGGAACCACCACACCACCCGGCTGCTGGCTGTGGGGTGCAGCCGCAAACTCGCAAAAGAGCTGGAAGGACTTGGCGTACATGGCAGTCGTCGTCTTCACACCGCAGTTTGTGTCGCTCGCTATGTGCATCATCCACGCGCTCGCCGCCGTAATGGCCACGCTCGCCACCGTCACATACTGCTTAAACTGTGCAAGGTGGAGCGCCTGCTCCACAATCGCAATCAGGTTGGTCTTGTTTAACCCCCACAGCTCTGCGTACCGCGGGATGGCAACCAGACTTTTGTACGCCTGCTTGTCGGCGGCGCGCTGCTCGGGCGTGCGCGCGTTTGGGCCACCAACGGCGGCCTCGGCCGCAGCTTTGGGGCAGCCAGGCAGGCAGCCCAGCCGGATCAGCCGCGTACCGACGTTGGTGACGCCGACGAAGAGCCGCATCCCCAGGTTCTTCGCAGTCACGTAGTCCGCCCCATCCACGAACAAAAGGAGTCCGGCGGAAAGCTCTGCCTCCACGCCGCCCCCCATGGGCCCACTGTACATGTGCAATAGAGAGCGTTGGCAAGTAGGGAGTGGGTACTAAATGTGGGTAAAATGTGGGTCGCCGACCCACATTGGATATACCCACATCTTACCCACAGTCAGCGTCGGCAAGTGACCAAATACCGGTCGAGACGATTTGGGATCTCCATATCTGCCGCGACGGCACGGCAGACACCTCCGTCCAATCGCCATATTTCATCTGACCTGACCTCCACCACAAGCACGACCACCCCACCACCTCGAGCACCCTAGCCACCCGCACCTCACTCCGCCATCATTTCCACGTCACCCAACCCTGCTCTATCTCATGCCATGGTGACCCAAAAGGACATGGCCATTGGTGTCTTGCGTCGCCGACGGGCGCGCCTGCGTCGGATGGTGCGCGCTCACTTTGTACTTGACCAAGATCTTGTGGACATGCACCACGCCGCGCGGGCGTATCCTCAAGTGGGGGCTCTCATTCGGAGGTCTGTGTCTCGAGCCGGTCGTGCTGGAGAAGTGACGTTCAACGTAAACGTGTTTTCTGCCCAAGAGTCGCTCTCCACATTTCGCTTTTTGCCTTCCGATATGGGCCGGCTGGCCGCAGCTCTTCACCTGGACGCGGTTTTTCCACTGCGGCGGTACCGGGTTGACACTACATAGTGCCTTCCAATTGTGATGCGGCGCCTTGCCTCCCCTGCACGTTGGGCCGACCTGGAGGTGAAGTTTGGCCGCTGCCGCTCCTTTCTCAGGGAGATTTTTTGCCGCACGGTAGACCGCTTGATGACCAAGTGGGGCCACTTTTTGACAAGGTGGCGCGGCGAGTTTATGGCTGAGCGAGCGGCGGTGTACACGGACGCCGTTCGCGGGCGGGGAGCGCCGCTGCGAACCTGTGTTGGCTTTATTGACGGTACTGCCATTCACGTTGCTCGCCCAGGTGGAGGGCTCCAGCGCGCGTGCTATTCGGGGCACAAGAGACGACGTGTCCATAAGTTCCAGAGCGTCACAACCCCTGATGGGTTATTCTTCCACATGTACTGTCCGCATGAGGGGCGGCGCCACGACATGGTGCTGTAATGTGCGTCCGGGCTGGACGACGACTTGCGGCAGACTCTCTTCATCGACGGTGTACAAGATTGCTTGTATGGCGACTCGGCGTATGTTCTCCGTGCTTGGATGCAGAAGGGTCATGGTAACGGGCCGGACCGTATTGCGGCGGAACGGGCATTCGACCTCTCCATGAGCCGTGTCCGCGAGACGGTGGAGTGGGGCTATGAGGACATCAAACAAGACTTCACCACACTCTACTTCCAGAAGAAGCTCGAGATATGGGAGACGGCGGTGGGCAAGCAGTATCTCTGTGGTGCGCTCCTGTGCAACATCCGGTCGTGCCTGTACGGCAACCAGCCCGCATCTTACTTCGGTTGTGACCCACCATCTTTGGAGCGATACCTGTCTGATTGATTTCGTACGTCTGCTACCTTGTAAACCAATAAATATCCTCACCAGCGCTGTACGTAGAAGTGAAGAGGGTACGACGGGAGTCAGCAAGCGAAGCCGGTGGAAAACAATGTCATGCACGCTCGCTCATGGCGACGTCACCTGTCCTGGAGCTGACTTCATCAGCCTTTGCATACTTCCTGAACCACCTCGTGAACCATGAGGATTGACTAAGAGGGCCGCTGCGATGAGATTATTCCTTGCCGAAATTAGGAGCCCCGTTGCGAATCCCACAGGTGGGATCCCGCGCCTGAGATCAACGGATCCGGGGGGGGATGAAATTGCTTTATTCCGTACGGTATATGTCTCGTTGCATTGGAAAAACTCTTCGGACAAGTCCAGCGTTCATAGATATGCCAGGGTAGGATTCGAACCGACGGTCTCCGAGTGGCGAACCAAACTCTAATACCACTGCCCGAACCACTTCATGCGCGGGGCGAAATGTGTCTGCACCAAATCGACAGCCGACGCACACACGGACCGAGTCGCATCGCCTGCACGGCTGTTGGCACCAAGAGCTCGCAAACAAGAGACCAGCATGCATATTTTCTCTCACCATCTGCTTCGACAACCGTTCCATGATACGAGCTAGCGCTACGTTAGTCTGTCGTGCCGCGGCAGCGTCCATGGCGCTCCGGGTTTCTTGCTCAACCCGAGAACGACTCTCCTCCTCACGCCGCAGGCGTGCCTCTGCCAGCACCGCCTCATCATGCGCAAGCTGCCTCTCCCGCAGCGCCAACTCCCTCGTGGCCATGTCCGGCTTGCGCTTTTCGCTCCTCTCCAGCACTGCCATAAACTCAGCGTCATCGAAATCCTCGGGGTGTCCACGACGACGCGTGGGGGAAGGCTCCATCAAGCCGCCGCCGCTGCTCCTATTAGATGTGGTCAAAGTAGAGGCACTCGCGCCCTCGCCCCTTGTCGCCATGGCCAAACGGCGGACTTGTTCACCATTCTTGACCAACTCCTCCTCGGCCTCCGTGCCCTCCTTCCGCTCGGCCGCGGCACGTTCGTTGAACCGGTTCATCTCCTCCACCACGTCGACCAGCAGCAGCTCCATGGGCGTAAGGACCTCTTCCGTCCCGGTCTCGGTCGCGCGTTTCTTGTCCAACGCCTCAAACGACTTGGCGAGGAGTTGAAAACGGTCCTTGGCGTGCTTGTGGTCGGTCTTGAATGTTGCCCGCGGGTTCGCGTTAAAGTTGTTCGTCACGACTTGGAACCGCTCCGTCATTTTTCCCCAGGGGGACACGTGCGCGTTCGCCACGACGACCTCCTTCAGCAGAACATAGTCCGCCTCGTCCGTCCACCGACGGCGGACGACCCTGAGTCGGTCGGTCGACGTCGCCCCAGGAGCGGATCGGGGCGGAGTCAAGTGGTGGGTGGTGGAAGCCCCAGCCGGGCCTATGGCAGGCCCGGCGGCGGGCAACAGAGTCGGGGCAGCTGTGCGAGCATTGAAGGTGTTGGGCGGAGCGGCATTGGCAAGCATTGGCGAGGGGGGGGGGGGGGACAACGTTGGGGGAGCCATGGTGGCGGTTGGCGACGGCAGAGTGCACCGCGAAAGGTGCTCCGTCGTCTCGCCTCACGAAATTTATGCGTGGAAGCGCCCAGATCGGCTGGGACGAGCGCTGGCGGCGCGGCTGGAGCCACGGGTGTTGCCACGGCTGCCTGCATAGACCGGTATTTGGCGTGGGTAAGATGACCCCTATACCCACAAATGGGTTCCAAATGTGGGTACCAGCTGTAACGTGGCATGAAATGTGTCCCCGACCCACGCCACCGACCCACATTTGACTTCCCGACGCTCTCTAATGTAGGGGCGAAGACCTGGTTGGATTGGGTAGCAGGCGGCGGCGGCGCAGCACCCATCTCAGAAGAGGATATAGGGGCACCGGCCGCCCCACCAACCACCGCGACAGTCAGCCTCCCGTCCGCCCCGCGGGGCATTTGAGCCGCCTCAGCTTGATGGGTGGTGGTGCCGCCGGCACCGACACGGCCCGTCGCGGCCGCGCCTGTCTCAGTGGGCGCAATGGCCTGACCGCCGTCGGCTGCCATGCAGCGCATTTCGCCTGTACCTTCTCCGAGACTGGCCGCCGCGCGACTGCCGTCGCCGCCTCCCAAAGGCGAGGCAGTAGTTTGAGGTGGTGCTGTGCGGCCCTTGCGAGGAGGGGCACGGCGGCCACGGCTGGCTGGTAGGGATGGCGGGCTTGAGGGGTAGGACGGTTGTGGGCTCGTGGCCGTTTCTGCGGCCGCCAAGGCGGCTGCTGCCGCCGCCGCTCGTATGCGGTGACCGGATCGGCTGGGCGTTTTTGGGGTTGCCGGGGCTGCGCGCTTGCGCCGTGGGGTCCCCTGCATTTCGGCAGTGCTTTGCACGAGACGCCGTATACCTGAAGCACGAGGGCTAGGGGGGGTGATGGGTCGGAGAGAAGAAAATAAGCAGACCGCCGAGCCAACGCAACGTAGACCAATGAGCATAGGCCGAAGAAAAACAGGAACAGAATGCGGGCATACAAGAGTCACGCGGAGACGGCGGACACAGCAAAGCAATCCCAAAGAAGCACTGGCGGTTTTCACGCGTAAGTCAAGCGGGAAATGTAACAAGGAGGCACAAGGACTGCTGCGGCAGTACTCTCCGGCAATGCAAACCAGTATAGCATACTGTGATGCAAACGCACGACGCCGAGCACGGCGGCGCGGCGGCGGTATAGCCCCACAGAAAGAGAGAACTGATTGTTCACCCACAGGGCACAGGCAAAACGTACAGAAAGTATTCAAAGGCGGTGCACTAAACTGCACAGCGAATGGGGCGGTTCAGACGGAACGGAGATGCACAGTCTAGCTTTGCTTGCACGACGAGGCGCGGGTAATGATCTGTTGGTTGAACCTGCTTGGCACAGAATGTGCGTTCCTTGAGTGGGTCAGGCCGGGGGTCGTGGGGGGGTTCAGTGCAACGAGAAAAGAAGCAGAGGAGGAGAAAAGGAGATACAGGCATAGACGAACAACATACCACAGGGCGCAGCACATGTGAAGCACCAGCCGTAGGAAGGTCTAACACCAGCTAGCATGGTGACATGTCAGTCAACCGCGATGGAAATGAAGCAGTCGATGGGACATTGATGCGGTAGTACCATGCCGTCGCTCTCTGTGGGCAAGGCCGGTCGGTCGCGTGCCGCACATACCACACGTATGATGCCGCGCGCGATGCAGTACCGTGCTGAATACGGAAAGAACAGAGACATCCCACCAAAAACCCACGCTAGGAACATACAGAGAGGTTTGAATTGTAGAGCGCCTGACCAGACTTGTAGCGAGTACTGTTGAACAAACCGACGGTTTCTTGGCCAGCGAGCACCACGAGACGCGGGTGGTGGCCTGAGGCAGCGAGTTCATGGCGCCATGCCCACAGCGCAGACCAGGAGCGCATCGTGTATCTAAAAAAGAATAGAGAGCCAGGCCAACAGACAGAGAATGATTTACAGCAGCAGTGGAAGCCCAAAGAACCGCGCAGCAGGTCAAAGGGACGTGTCAGAATGCCGTTGCCAAACGCAAAGGAGGAGAGAAGCGGCAGAGAGATGCCCTCAGTTCTCATTCTGTGCCGACGACCCACGTCAACCAGCCCCGTCGATTGGACGGCGCCCATGACAGGTCTGAGAACGAGGAACCATACAGTCAACAAACGTACAGTAAGGAGACAGGTATACCGAACGTGGAGAAGCAGTGTACGTACACGCCGAAAACTCAATAAAACAGGCAGGTCAATGCGAGGGGCGGCGGTGGGCACCCGTTCCGCAGGGGAGGAGGCACCTATCACGTGTCCGAGAAACACACAGCAACCGTCGTCGGTGCGTGCGGGTGTCTCTACGGAACACCAGTTGCACATGAGGGGGGGGGAGGGAGTGGGGTGGGGGGCAAACAGAACGCCAGCAACGCGGGCAAGCACAAATAATGGCAGAATCGGGTCACAAGTGTGTATGAGTACGACGGGTGGGGGACAGGGTAGCGAGAACGAACGGCGTGAAAGGAAGCGCGCAGTGCCCAGGCGGCCAGGTGGAGGCCCAAGAAATGCGACTGCGTGCGGGAGAGGGGGCAGCAGGCAACGCGAGAGTAGAAGCACAGGTTGTAGCGTGGAGTGGCGCCGGGAACGTGGGAAATCGGATGCCACACGCAAGCTGGGAGGGTAGCGCTCGTGGGGCGGTGCGGACAACGCTGGCACGAATCTGGTGCATGCGCCCAGCCACCCGGCGCCGCCCTGTCTGTCGCCAAAACCCAGGCAAACACAGCCGTCCCCAGCGCCACCCCTCCCCGCTCTTCCGCTCAGCCGCACGCACCAGTCGACCACGCCCTGATCGCTCCTCCGGCGGGTAAATGGCCGACTAGCGGCAGCTGCGCGGCGCGCGACGCTGCCTCGGCAGGATGCCTGGTGGCCCGCCTTCCACCCGCGCGACGCCGGCCGCCGCGACGACACCACGCAGTGCGCTACCACATTGTATGTGTGGTGGTGGCGTCCGTGAAAGAACGCATGTGCACGCCGCTGCGGCGGAGGGAAGTCGAGGGCGAGCCGGTTCGGCAGACGTCGGCAGACGGCGTCTCCTGCAACAGCCTCACGCCTCCCCCCCCCCCCCCCCCCCCCCCCCCCCCCCCCC
>Ga0209093_1000263_pt1 | contig 27319 bp, 32 predicted proteins | sample SidtaG_4_FD_187450 | JGI IMG/M metagenome (GOLD analysis project Ga0209093, IMG submission 187450) | Marine algal microbial communities from Sidmouth, United Kingdom - Sidmouth_Male1 metaG (SPAdes) (version 2) | ecosystem: Host-associated > Algae > Red algae > Unclassified | place: Sidmouth...
ATCCCCAACTACATCTCGCCTGGCCCCAAAGAGGGTCCAGAAAATGGGCTTTCCACTCAGCGTGCCACACGTTGCGCCTCTAGATTCCCCAATTGGAGAATGGGACCGACGTTGCAGGGTTTGCTCTGAGGTCCTTGTCCCCCATTCTCCGCACGAGTTGGGGAATTGGGGCTCTCCTCCCCATCCTGTTGTGCTCTGTCATTGGCTGGTGCTGATTCGGCCGCACTTCGAAATCCGTGTGTCGTGGCAGCCGGTTTATTTGACAGCTGTAGGGACAAATCGGACACTTTTTATTGCGGGTGACCGCTCAAGTGATCACCGTCTGCAGTGGTATCGCGACTGCTATGGATCGGCGCAACGAGCACGCAACCACAGGTGACGGTGCCGCCACCCCGGGATTCGACCTTTTAGAGGCTTCAGCGGGGGGCGCTACAACAGTCTGCTAGGTGGGTGGGCGAACGGACTGTTGAGGTTGAAAAACCAACTTCGCCACTAGACCGGTGTGACTTGTCCTGGGGAGTTGCTGAATCCAACTCAACACTCCCTCCTGCTCCGAAGAGACCAGGAATCCTTCCTCGGTCGGCTCGAATCTGCCAACTTGGATTTCCAACCCGGCCCCGAAAACCCTGGGGCAAGGCGCGGGACTCGAACCTGCGACATGCGTGAAGCTCACCGCACATGCTGGGCCCATGACCTGTTGAGGTCGAAGACCAACTACGCCACAGGACCGGTGTGCCTGGTCGTGCGAAGTTGCTGAATCCAGTTCAACGCGGACATATGCTTCGTCCGTGCGATGTGTTCTCAGTGGGGTGCTAGCGAGATCTGATCGCAGGTAGCGGTATCAGCGCAACGGCCGTCCGCCGCCGCCGTCGTGGCAACCGTCTTCTTCGCACGATGGATGATCCTTTGGATTTGTCGGAAGAGGCAATGCTACAGGATTCTTAGGACTTTTACGTTTCCTCCGCGGTTACGGCGCACCTGGATGCGTTGCGTCACTAACGGAAGCGCGCGCGCGGGTCTCCAGTACACCGGCGGCGGCGTTATGTTGGATCTGTGTCGGGCCGGCGGCCGAATAAGCGGCGTAACTTTCGCTCAGGTTTGCGCGCCATTATGAAAGATTATTTTGGTCTGAATGAGCAACCGCCTGGGTAAGACGAGGGGGACTTTGAGCGTCGGTTTCGTGTGCCGCGCAGCGTGCTTCTCCGCATCTATAAAGCGGTGCAGAACCGACTTTGTATTGCGCAGCGAATCAACGAGACTGAAAGTCCCCAGGCACACCCCTTGCAAAAGGTGGTTGCGGCTTTTCGAGACATCGAGTATGGGGAGGCACCCGACAGGACCGATGAAAACGTGCGATTGTCCGCTTCAACCATTGCTATGTCGGTGCGAGAGTTGATGCGCTTTATTGTGGATGAGTTTGGATCCACTAGTTTTGCGTTCCCCGAGCCCTGGAGATCTACAGAGAGTTTTTGACGCGCAATGCGGAGCTTGGGTTGCCTGGATGCATCGATTCTCTTGACTGCAGCCACCGGGAGTAGCGAAAGTGCCCAAAGGCATTTTCGGGCATGTACCAGAACCGCCACGGGAACAGCTCCGTGGTGATGGAAACCATTTGTGACGAGGAACTCTGGATTTGGCACTTGTTTGTGGGCTGTCCCGGATCTCACCATGACCTCAACAGTATGCATGTTTCCGCTCTCTATTGATCGGATGCGAACGCGGAATTACATCCCAGTACATATTCGTTCATTGCTTAAGGTACAAACCGCACGATTCTGTATTATCTGGTGGATGGTACTGATCCTCGGTTGGCTTTTTTCGCTTCACCGCTCCCTAACCTGACGACAGAAGTTGAGCTCACTTGAAATTGTCTTCAAGAAGCCCTCCTCAAAGATGTGGAGCGATTTTATGCTGTTTTGACTGCAAAAGTTCCCTTCGCCCTGCACCCCGCCAAGTACGCCTCCGTCGCGCAGATGGTCACCGACACGAAGGCGGTGGCCATGTTGAACAACATGAATACTGAGCAGCGTCGAGATGGGCACGTTTCGCGTACACGCATGGCCGCCGGTACAAAGGCCGCCGGTGATGCCACTGGCGGCGGCGCCGGCGGCGGCGCTCATGGTGCGGCCGCCGCCGCCAGCGGTCAGGCGGCTGGCGGCGGCGGAACAGCGGGATAGGCAGGCGGCGGCGGCGCTAAGGGGTCGGACGCCCCTGCAGCCGCCGCCGGTCAGGCGGCCGGCAGCAGCGCCTTTGCGGGTCCGGGACAGGCTGGTAGTGTGGTGGGGACTGATCAAATGGCTGCGGCCGCCACCGCCGGCGGAGATGCGAGCGGAGACGGTGGCGGCGGTGGCTGATCTGGTACTTCAACCGACGCCGCCGGTCAGGCGGCCGTCGGCGGCGGCTCTGAGAGTCCGGGTGAGGGTGGTGTGGCCGTGAGGACTGTTCGATTGGCTGCGGCCGCCGCCGCCGGCGAAGAAGCGGCTGGCGGCGGCAACGCTTGCGGATCGACTGCCTCTTCCACGAGCGCCGATCAGGTGGTGGGCGGCGGCGGCCTTGAGGGTCCGGGTCCGGATGTCGGAGAGCTGGGGGTTCTGGGAGCTGCTGTTTGCGCCGCCGCTGGCGTTCAGGCAGCCGGCTGCGGCGGTTGGGCGGGGCCAAGACAACGTTAAGGGGTGGCTGAGGTGGGGGGAGTGCTTACCGCCGCTGCCGTCGGCAGGAAAGTGGCTGGCGGCAGCGGTGGTGGTGCACATCTTTCTGCCTCCGCCGCTGGCGGTCCGGCGGCGGGCGGCGGCGGATCGGCGGCGGCGGAGCCGGGGACGGGTGTCGGGGGGGCGGGGTCCGAGGGACTTTCTGCCGCCACCGCCGGCGATCAGGCGGCCGGCAGCAACGTGGACGCCGCAGGGGAGGGCTTCGTCGGCGCGGGTGCCCTACCCCCCCCCCGTCATTGCGCCTGTCGCCTGGCTGCCTGCAGGCACTTCTAGGAACGCTCTGGGCGCGTGGGCGGAGAAACGGAGTGAGAAGGAGCACATCAAGCTACGACATTACCTGGCAGAGGATGTGTGGATGGACGGAGCCAGGCTTCTTGAACCATACCTGTAACTAACGCAGCACAAAAGAATTTTCGTTCTCCCGCCCAGTGGTCTATTTTTCCTTCGACATGTTTGTCCACGCGTGGGTCTCTCTTTTGACGCCTTTCTCAGAACCTTCACCGAGGCGAGACCCCCAATATGGCTGCCGTGGCAGAGGTACATGACGCGACAAAGGGATGTCACCGTCGCGAGAAAAGACAAATGAAGCAGGAAAAAGAACCCTTGCCGAACGGGGAAAAGAAACCAGTGAACTCGCTGCCCCAATACCCACTCCACACACTAAAGGTACTCGACGCTGCTTTCATCGCCATTAAAGTCATCCCCATCAGCGTCTTCCTTTTCTTAACCGTTTACCGGGCCAACTCCGCGCAATTGAAGAACAGGCACCACAAAAATGCCTTCATTCTCACCATCAAGCGTCTTTGCCGCGGCGGCAATGGCTGACACCGCATTGGCCTGTGTTGTCACTCGATACCGTAGGCCACGGCTCACTGCATCGGAGCCGGCGGCCGAGCCCCGTGGCCCGCCTCCTGGTCGTGGCCAGCGGCCTGTGTGCTCGCTGGTGCCTGCCCCGCGGTCTCCCCCGGCGTCCCAAGAAGCAGCGTCGGGAAGGACGGGGAGTGCACTGTCGCTGCCGGCGGCCGGCGTTCGACCGTTGAAGGTTGGGCACCGCCGGCTTGGAGTTGACATCGAGCCGGCGGCACGGACTCCCGGCCCGCTTGAGCGTGCCCGTCGGCCGCTGGCGGCGCCTGTCGGCCGCCGCCTTGAAAGCGACTGTTGTCTGGAAGCCCGCCGCCGGTCACACGACCAAACGGCGGTTCCCTGTCAACAAAGTGCCGTCTCCGCCGCCGGCTTCAGGAGGGACGTGACCAGCCGGCGGCCCCCAGACGTTGCGCGGCAAGAAAGACGCCTGCTCTTGCCCCCCGCCTAATGGCCGCAGCCTTGTGGCCACCGACTTCCGGGCGGCGGCCGCCGGTTGCCGCCGGCTTGCAGAGGATTTCGACAAGCCGGCGGCGTCCAGTTGTTGCGCTGAAGAGATAGAGTCCGTCCGTGCCGCCCGCCCCAGTTTCCGCCACGTGTTGCACGTGCCGACAAGCCGGCGGCGCCCAGTTGTTGCGCGGAGTCGACTGGGCCCGTACTTTCCCGCCGCCCCAGTTGCCGCCGGCTAGGTGTGGGTGCGGGTCGGCCGGCGGCGCCCAGTTGTTGCGCTCCGGCGACGGCGCCCATCCTTGCCCCCCATTCCAGTTGCCGCCGCTTTTGTGCGGTCGACCTACATGCGGCGGTGCCATGTAACCGCAGTCTGAAGACGACCCTTGTTGCGCCAGCTCCCCCCCAGCACCAAAGCCTTGACGCCCAGGTTCACCGCAAGACGGTGATTTGAACGTGGGGGGCAATCCCCGAGATGAAACGAACAGGCAAACTGCGCAATTACGGCGAGCCTCTCCTGGTTCTGCCCACACTGGTCCCTTCTCCGCTCCGTGTCGCGGTCCGGGTTGGGCTTGCGGGTCCTGGTGGGGGAGGGGAGAGTTGGGGGGCTCTTAAGCACAATTGCTGAAGATCAGGAGAGTCAGGGTGGGTGGAGAAACATACACAATTAAACGCACAGGGAACGCCACCGGCTGCCACCCAGCACGTATCTTGGAAAAAGGCGCGCGAGGAAGGTCCGCAGCAGCGGATTGCGAGCAAAGATGCGGTTCGGGGCAGCTGCCAGCGCTCCACGCGAACGGCGCAAGCCACGCCGCCTCCAAGAGCGGTAGTCGCCAGCAGGGGCGGGCGGGGGGGGGAGCCGCCGGCGTCCCACGCAAACGGCGCAAACCGCGCCGGAGGAAAGCGCGGGAGTCGTGAGCAATGGCGGTGGAGGAGTGGCAGCCGCCGGCGTCCCACGAAAAAGACGCGAGCCACGCCGGCGGAAAGCGCGGCAATAGCGCACAGGTGGCGCACACGTGCGCAGGCATTCGTTGGGATGAAAACGCGGGGGCGCGCCGGCCGCCAGCGAACGGCGTGTTCATACGCCGACGCCGGCGGCCGATATTACTCGTCACGGGACGCTCGCGCAAAGCGCCAGCGCGCGACCGCAGCCCGGGGGCCACCCCAGGGAGCACCCCAAGGAGCCGCGGATGCCCGCTCGAGCAGCGCTCCGTCGCGCGTGTGCGCTTCGTAGAGGGGCGCAGGGTCCTGTGGACGCGCCAGAGCGGGGAGAGGGCCGGAGACCGCTCGGGAAGGTTTTGAGGCACCCGGAACCGCCTCCTCTGAGACACGGTCCCACGCAGCGCCGCCCACGAGGCAGGTCACACCAACACTGGCACAGGGCCCCGTGCGTGCCCCCTTTTTGAGGCGATCCCCCCCTCCTGGAAGCGGCTGAGGCACCAGCCACCCCACGCTTGACACGCGGGCCCCATTGGAACGTTTTGAGGGCGGGTGCGGACCTGGCGCCAACAGTGACCACCCCAAAGCAGTATGATCATGGGCCGCGTGACCCCTGGCGATGTGGGATTCACCTCCTTTCCAATATTTCTTTCAACGTTTCCAGCAGCCAATGGTATGGCTTCGCTCGAGCTGGAAACGTCCAAAGTTTTCTGACTGAATACGAACAGGTCACATGATTGATTGCACGGCCGCGCCAATATTCCAGCGCCGGCCCACAGACACTGTCCGTTTCACGCTTACGGCATTGTCGGTTCAGAGCATGCCAACGCCGCCACCAGCGAAGGCGTCGGCAACTTTTCTTTCTGGAAGCATTCGAATCGAACCATCTGTTGGACCGTGCGGTGCCTGCCTCGTCCGTGCGTTGACAGCGCATCGCGCTGCGCACACCCTTCCCAAGGTCCTCGATCGAGAGCCGCGCCTCTGCTCTGTCGCGTGAGGCTCGTCATCTGTGACTAGCCAGCCAGGTGTCATCCGGAAGTGAGCTTTATTTGCATCGTGTCGGCAGGGCGACCAGTTTCTGTCACGTCGTGGCGCTTCTTTTAGACGTATGAGCCAGACTTTCGGTGTATCCACTCGGTTGATAAAAGTGAGCACAGATGCTTGCAAACGTGCGACTTGTTCTTGTCCAAATTACAGCCTTTTCGTCGATCCCTCCCGGATCTCGTGAGTGCCTGGGCATATGCCCGATTTCACAACATTGGGGGTCGACGTTGCTGCGGAAGCTGCCCCCATCTGCATGCACCCATCATCTCTGGAGCATGTAGCCCCTGTTTTCGGTAACTCCAGGACCGCGAAAAGCCCTCTTGCATGAGAAAAATGGGGCGCCGCTCAGCGTCCTCCACGTACGCACACGTGGCACATTCCAATTGGGGTTGCAGAACTTGGGGGAGACGTCGTTGGGTGTGCTCTTACGCATCGATCTTCGGGGCGTTTGTACCAACTCGCGGAAACGTTGGCCCTTCGCCTTCGCTGACGGTGTCACGCCGTGCGCACCACCTGATGGATGATCAGCGGTCGGAAGCACGGTGGACCTCCACTCGGTCTTCAGTAAGAGGGCCTCGCGGCACGACCTGTGGTGGGCTTCCCTTGAAAGTCAGACTTCGGCGCAGCGGGATCCCTCTGGAGACTGGCGCATGGCGTCCTTCGCGCTAGCCTCTCGCGGAGAGCGAGGTCTGGGACGTTTTGGCGCAGACATGCGCCCAGGGAACCCGGCCTGTTGCTGGTGGTCCAGCAGGAGCGCCAGCGCTGTCAAGTTAGAGCGTGGCTGGGGGGCAGGGGTGATCCAGCCGTCGATAAGAGGACAATCGCAGGTCTCCGGTCATCAAGATGACTCTTCGTCTTACCCCTCACCCCTGACTTGTGCAACCCGGAGCGCACTTTTCCAGTGCACACCTCACGTACTCTCGTACACAGTCACTCAACAATTCCAAGTGCCCCCACTCCTCCCCATCAGCCGCGTAGCGGTGCGCAACCAGCGTGCATCTTGCCTCCCCAATCTCTTCAAGATGAACATCTTCCGTGTCACCCTGGTGTTCGCTCTCCTGCTAGGAGTGGCCCTGTCATCTGCCCCCGACTGCACCATCGCGACATCCATAAGCCAACGTTGCTACTCGGACAACTGGGCGTGCTTACGCCATCGCACGTGGTGCAGCAGGTGAGGCACATTCAGAAAATTCCAATTCTCAACAGAAACTCTCATCCCAGAACCCGATCGAAGGGCACTCGCGGCTACTACTCTTCACTCTCCTCGTCCCCCCGGCTACCGGATCCATCTGAAACTTCACCAGGACACTCCTTTAGATGCCCCGCGAGGTCCTGGGCGGCCGCCATGGAGTTGGTACACCCGGGGCACACTCGAAAATGCCCGCAACCGCACCCACTCCACCCCTTCCCTTCTCGGTACGTACGTGTGGCGTACACCCTACACAGGGTAGCCACGCGTGCGGCTGCCGCCACGGACTCTTTCTCCGCCTTTCTGACCCACTTGTGAGCCCGTGAGATGGCCCGAGCCGCTTTCACGGCCTCGTCAGAGGCCTTGTTTGCGCGAATCTCCTTGCTTTGTCCGAGCAGAGCATCGGGGGCGTCCAAAACGGCTCGCAGGACCACCGTCGACCCAGTGGATGTCCGCTTTTTGGAAGCCTTGGCTCTGCTGTTGGCCTCGTTGATGACGTCAGCCACAGCCGCGCTTGAAACACCGCGGGTGCTGCTGTCAGTGTGTCCAAACCCGAGAGCATCCGCCACCTGGGAGAGCATGCGCTCTGGGTCAAAGGGCCACAGACCACAGCGACGAAACGCCCCTATGATGACGTTAGGGAGGAAGGCTCGACTCTTGGCGGCGTAGGCCGCCTCTAAGAGGGCATTGCGGGTGCCCTCATCGCCCAGCATCCCATCGATGACGCCCTGTTGGGCGCCCGTCGCTACAAGCCGCTGGAATACGCCGAAAGGGGCCTCATCCAACGGTTGGGTGATGTGGCTCGCGTTCCGAGGAAGTAAGAAGAGGTAGACGCTCTTTCCCAATGCCCGTTCAATAATATCCGGTTGACGGTGGACCCCCAACTGGTCCCCAAAGAGAATCGATGGGATACCCGGGTTTCGGGTGACCCACTCGTCGAAGAACTTGGCCATAACCGCTTCCAAGGCCTCGCCGGTAAGGAAGCCAGTCTCCGTTCAGCAATAGAACCGCTTTTGGCACCTGCGGGACGTGCGTGGGGCATCATGTAGGCAAAAATCTACCGGGGCGGTGGATGCCTCACCAAACTTGGCCTTCAAGACGTAGACGCTCATAAATACCGACCCCGACGCCGACACAAACGAGCGCAGGCAGGCGATGGTGCACGTGCGAGTTGCCACAGCGCTTTCCCGGGTCTTGGCGCTAGCCTCGACGCGCTTGACGGCCATCTTCCCGCCGCGGTGGGTGATGCGTGTTTTGTCGTAGTTGAAGACTTCCGATGGGATGAACGAGTGGGTTTCGTGGAACTTTTCCAGCTCCCCACAGAAGGCCTTGGCCCCTTCAAGAACCTCGGGGCCCGCCCGCTTGTCAGCGAGGGCCTCACACGCCCTCAGCGAGAGGTGTTGACGACTGCGCTTGACCCACCGGGACACCCAAGGTTGGGAGACCTCTATGTCTCTTCGCCGCTTGATAACGCCGCGTATCTGGGCGTTGTTGAGGGGGAAGTTGTTCAGACTAAAGGCCTGTGCAACACCCACCAGCACTTGCTCATCGTGGTGGGACAGGCGGCCGTTGCCGTGCGCGCGGGGGGTGATCTCTCGGGAGCGGTAGTGCGAGCTACGTAGGGCCCCGACAGCGATGCCTGTCTGCCCCGAAACCAAGTTCAGGGCATCCTTGAGGGTTTCTCCGTTCTCTAGGGTGGAGCTTACCTGAGCTACCGCCGTCTTAGTGGCCATCTTGATGGTGGGGGGGGGGGGGGGGGGGTAGGTGGGGGCGACGAAGGAGCCGGACAGATCGTGTCATCGCGATGAGATTTTCCGTTGAGAATTGGAATTTTCTGAATGTGCCTCGGTGTGTCCGCCTCTGCGTGCTGTCGGCGACGGGCATTGGAGGCGGCAGAGCTCGTCTCTTTGCCGAAGATTGCCACCGATTGGGGGAGTAGTGGGTGCCCTTTGGCAAGGGACAGGAGCGTCGTCGGGTGCTTTCTCGTGTCGACTTTCACACCCCCCCTTCCCTCGCGAGATCCCACGCCGCACTCCCCCGAAACTCTGTTGGACTGAAAACAGTGCTGTGGCGACCCCCGGGTGGATCGGCCGCACCACTTGAAGGCGAGTGCGAGCAGGGCCATTCCGAGCCACCGCCGCTGGGTGTGTGCTCAATCACGGCATCGTCATCATGCCCTGCAGTCTCCATCCAACCCCGCATTGGGACGGGGCTGGATGAGGCCATCCAAAGGGCGATTGAATGGACATTGATGGGGATTCCGGACGAGCAATTGAGGATGGGGGTATCGCCCATCGGCGGATGGGCCCCAGTCTCGTGACAAAACGCAGAGACTGCTGACGGAAGCAATGTCCCGCCGATTTGAGGCTGTGGTCGTGGAACAGAACTCCCATTCCCCTCTTTAGAGGCAAGGAGTGGAATGAGGACGAAACCCAGACAGCCTGAGGCGCCACTGTTTCTCATTTCCTTTTTTCTCGCTCGTAGCAGCGCCTGCAGGTGTACTCATCGCACGAGCTTTTCCATGCCGGCGGAGCACGGATAGGACGTTGTTTATGCACAGAAAGATATGCTCAAGCAAGAGAGAGGATGAGCACTACGACCCACCAAGAAAGCCAGTAGTGCACCAAAGAAGAGGCCACACGAACTACCAAGAAAAAGAGGCTGCCAGGCGCCACAAAACGATCCAAAACACCACGACGCACAAACACGCTGCCCATGAGACTGCTCACCTAGTAGCTAGAGTCGCTACCCGAGTCGCCAGCGAGCCGCACCCGAAATTTGCCACTGCGCTGACTCCCGTCACCGCCCAAAGCATCGCCGCCCCCACCGACATTGCCCTTATCCACGTCGTCGCAGCGCTGGTGCCCGAGTATCTCACCACCATCCGCGCTCATGTCGCTGACGCCGCCATCGCGCACGTCTATGGTGAGCTCAGTCGTCGCCGCAGCGACGAGAGCGTCCCCATCATGGCCGTCGGAACCGTCTGGCGCATCGCCGCCGGCGGGCGGCGCCGAGCCGCCACCGATGGTGTTGGCAGCATCCGCGCCTTGACCAGTGCCACGTCCCGCCGCTGCCAGCAACACGGTGTCGCCAACCACTTCCTCGGAAAAGGTATGGGTCCGCCGCACGTCCTTGCCGTCGATCAGGCGGATGCCCTCGTGCACCTTGTCGTGCAACGGGTGGTCCAAGTCAATCGCACTGGTCTCGTCCCGCGACACCGCGTGAAACGTCTGGGAGTTGCCCTTGTGCCCGGCGGCGCGCACAGCAGCGCCCACCTCCAGATGCCAACGCACAGCGGCGCACGCGAGGCTGACGTGGCCGAGCACGCACTCGACATGGCCTTCCCCGCCCCTGAACGAGGGCGCCACAATGCGCTCGTGAAATCCCGCGAATTCGAGGAAGGCCTCAATGGCACACTTGATGGCGGTCTTGCCGCGCGGGGAGGTCCGGTACGAGAAGCGCTCCAGCCAGTCCTGCGCCGCCTCTTTGGAGGTACGGCTGGCCTCCTCCACGGAGTCGAAAAAGGCGCTGACCATGACCTTGCGGTACTTTTCCATCAGGCGCGGCACACTGTTGGTAAACCACGAGGGGACGGTGGCCAGCTTGACGCTCATGCCATCGGAGGTAGGGAACAGGCGCGCGCTCAGCATGTACGACTCGGCCTTCTTGTCCGACAGCTTGTCCTGGGACCCGGCCGTCGAGCACATCAGGTCCCAGGCGGCCAGGGTGTCGACGTACGACTCGCGGGTGAGCGTCGCACCGCCCATGGTCTCGTTGAGCGCCACCTCGTACAAGCAGCGCACGCTCTCCATCTGTTGCTTGTTCAATAAGGCAATCTCCAGCCTCTCCTTGAGCGGCAGGCTGGCCATGGCGCAGCAGTGGTCGATCGGCGAGCGCTTGGCGGCGGGCGGCGCGGCCGACGCCGACCCGACCGACTTGATGACTTTCTCGTTGCCATTGTTCAAAGCAGTTTCAAACTGGGCCATCGAAGTGATGGCCGTGTTGTACCCCTGGCCGTTGTTGTCCATCTTGTCGGTGATGGTGTCGAGAGCACCGCTGAGGGCCGACGCCTTGTCCTCCATTCGCTGCAGCCCCGTCCAGATTCCAACCTTGACGGCCTCCGCCACCGCCTTCTCCAGCGGGGTGGGCGGCTTCTTGGTAGGAGGGGACTTGCGCGCCGACCCCCCATTTGTGCTCCTCTTGGGCGTAGTTTTCTTGATAGCGTTGGAGCGCGGGTGGGTGGACGCCGTCGGCCGAGACGCAGCGGCCTGGCGCGCAGCGGCGGCGCTCCCAGTGCGGCGGGGCGGCGATCGTACCGTGGGTACGGGGGAGCGTGAGGGAGGAGGGGGCAATCCGGTGCGTGTGCCCCCCAGCGGCGGCGGCGGCTGGAGCGTTGCCGAGCCACCAGCGGTGCGCAACCCGTGCGACGGCGGTGACAACGACGGAGCGGAGGGGAAGCGGCGCACGCCAGTGGCTGAAAATCCACCGGCATTGTACAGCGTTGCACTGCTGTCGTCAATTCCAGCGGGACTACTGTCACCGGCACCCCCGCGCCCAACCCCACGATTGACCCCACGCGCACCCCAGCGCACAGCCCCACGCGCAGACCCTCGGGCGGGCCCATGCGCAGTCCGACGCCCAGCGCCGCTGCCAACCGCACCCGCGCCTGCAAGAGGCGACATGGAGGGGGAGGCGGGGGTGAAGCCCGGTAGCGACGCCGCCGACGCGCCGCGGCGATGGGAGAATCCGTACCCAGGCGCCAGTTGAGTGAAGGGCAGCACGCTCAGCAGCTGCGAGACAGCAGCCGTGCCGGCGGCGGTCGGGGAGACGAGCTAACTGCCGTTGATCACCGCGTCAGCGGCAGCTCGTGCACGAGCATCATCGACGTCGTTGGATGAGCGCGCGGCCGTGTTGGGGGCGGCCGCGGACGACATGACCGGCGACCACCGCGCGCCGTGAGCGCTGCCGGAGCCCGGCTTGGGTGCACGCGTAGGGGGGGGCAGGACCATGGCTACCGGCTCGGACTCGGGGGGTTGGCGATGGGAAAAAAGGGGAACAGGTGTTTGGGTGAAGGAATGGTTGTGCAAAAGCGATGGATGGGAGCACGGACGGGTGGGTGGACGTGGGGTGGCTAACTGAGACTCCGTCTCGACCGCCCTCAGCAGCTGCTTATAAGCGCTTCCCAGCCGCCGTTGACGGGGGTGCGGTGTGAAGGAGGAGGGCACAGGTGAGGGGGTGCCGCCGCATAGGGGTTCGGGGTGGGGTCAGCGAGGATGCGAGAGAAATCCAGGACAATAGAAAGTGGCGCCAAACGCGAGAGTGCAACGGAGCAACAAGCGGCGCTCAAGCAGTTGCGCGTGTGATCAGGGTGTCCCGGTGCCGCTTGTATTTCCGCGGCTCCTCCCACGCAGCGGTTTTTTCCCTTATGCCAAGTTACAAACGCAAGTAGAGTGCCTCACACGAAAGAGCTCCGTTGCCAGCATCCGAAGCGGAAAGACGAGCGCCATTGCCACCGCGCATCCAGCCTATAACACGCGACTTTGGGGCGAGCGTACCCTCAGGGAGCTCTGGTCGCTCACGTACCCCAGGAGCCTGGCGTCGCCATGCTCACTTGTCGACACGTGATCGGCTCCCGTGACGGCGCGTGCGCGCGCAACAGTGGTCCAAAGGAGCGGGATATCACGCCGATTGTAAGATAGATGAGCCGTGGCATGCACAAGCATATCAGGAGGCGTCTACGTGCTGGCGTCCTTTGGCCAACGATGGCGGTGAGTGGATGCGGGCGGCACAATGGGGAATCCCATCCCGATGCCATCCAAAGCTCGATCCGAGCCCTTCTGGAAGATCTCAGTCATCCGCGCATTAGAGGGCCGTGTCTCCCAGCTGACATCAGACGGGAGCTGTCAGCATCCAGTCGACAAGAACTGCTCTCAGCCAATCGCTGATACTATCTCAGTAATCCAACGATGAGGAGCCAATGGAATTCTTTGCGTTTCCACGTCGTCTCCTAGTCAGGATCTGGTCCGACGGCGCTGGCTGTGGCAAGCGAGCATGGCCCTCGCGCATGTCATCACTTGGATCGCCGCCTGCAAGAATCAGTTTCGCCTGCAGGCAGAGGCTCACATCGACTTCATGCCCGCGAGTGTCCCACGTGGCGCCTCGCGCCTCGCTTGTTTGTGACCGTGCCGTCCCACACGCGGTGCCTGCTGATACTGTCGTCGTGCCTGTGCTTGACGTCGGCGACACCGATCCCGAGATGGGCTTTGGATGGCTCCCCCCGGCATGCGACTCGTTGTGCTGACTATCGACGGCGAGCAGGCATTGGGCCGCTCCGTTGTGGCACGCGGAGCATCCTGTACGCTTTCCGAGGGAGCGCGCTGCCAAGTGTAGACCCCGCTGCTGCCTTGCAGCGTAACCGCCGGGCGCTCGTTTTTTTTTTTTGGGCAGCGAGGTTGCTCCACCATCACGGTGATGATGACGTGATCACAGGAGCATGCAGCCTGTCGTGGCCGTTGCGGTCTTTTTCGGCCCATTGGCAGAGGTCTCTGGCCTCTTTCTTGGTGACTTGTCATTGACCAGCGTTTCTCGCTGCTCTTTGTGGCTTTTTTATTGACAGTCACGACAGCAGGGTGCTGCCAGCGCGCTCGGTATGCTTCCCGCGAGCGCCCTACCCTCAAGCCGGCGGCACCGCGCGCACGCGTACTGTTCAAACGAGCTCCATGGCACGACCTCAACGGTTTTACGTCCCACTGCCTGCCGCAAAAGTAGCCCTCTGAGGTGAGTCTGAGAGTGTCGGCGCTGTGGGAGTGGGCCGGAGTGAGGGGAGGTGCGGAGGGGGGGGGGCTCGTCGACAGCCGCGCGTGTCTCGATAAGTGCACGGGTGGGAGCGCTCCATCGGTCTGGTTACCAGGACCAAGGCCCCTCACCATCGCCGTGCCTTGCCCGTGAGCACCATCTGGTTTTTTTCATCTTTGGCTGCACTCTGCTCTGCCTGTACGTCGCAATGGACACTAACGCACAGGATGTTCAGCATGAGTCGCCACTGGACGAGCCGCCGCGCCAGGCGCCGCCTGAGCGGGGGGTGCAACCTCTGCTGCACTGCCATTTGTGTAACTTTGCGACGCGAGCGATGGAGGGCCTGAAATGGCACCTCATGCGCAGCCACCAGTCGTTGCAGCGCCACACGGAGCAGCGGACGGCAACTTACGAGCGGTCTCGGGCGCGCCTGCGCTCTACCTTATGGCGGCGGAGAAGGTCTGTCCAGTCGGGGGGGGGACTGGCTGAGAGAGGGCCAGGAGACGACGGGGGGGCGTCGGATCACCCCTCTGATGGCCACCCACCGTCGGATGCACACAACTTTGGGGATGGTGGGGGCCCAGCCGTGCCTCCAGCCTCGAGTGGTGCCGGACCGGCCACCCCCGCCCCTGACTACCACGCGCGGCTCGAGCGGGACTTCCGCGCGGTGCTCGAGCACTCGACCCGCTTGCGCAAGAGGCAGCGCGGGAACGATGCGGGCCCCAACGCCCCCCCCGAGCAGCAAGAGTACGAGTTCAACTGCGTCAACGCTGAGATCCGAGCTGACTACGAGGAGCTCCGCAACGCCCAGCGCGCCGTCATCATGACGATGCCCAAGAACAACAAGCGCAGCAAGCGGGGAAAGTTCAACACGAAGCGGCTGCGCGCGTTGGAGAAGTATGTGCTGTCGGCCGGCGGCCCGGGCATGTCCGTGCAGGGCCTCAAGAAGTTTTGGAAGTTCATGCACGAGTGGGAGAAGCCGCCCAACAACCGCAAGCCCTGCAACAAGATGCTGAGCGAGACCTTCAAGTCGGGAACCGCGTTTGCGTCCTCAGTCGCGGCCGACCTTGATGGGGCGATGGAGGACGCGAGGTGGATGCAGTGCGAGTTTGTCGAGGGGGGTATCAACTATGAGGCCTACTACTTGCCGTTTGTAGACGTCATGATGCAGATGGTGGCCGACGCCACGAACATTCAGTTCTGGAGCGGCGCCGACGGCCCAGCCGAGCCGACTGAGAGGAGGGAGACGCCGATGGACGGTGACATTTTCCGCCTGTTCGAGAAGGACGTGCACAGCAAGGGGCGAGGCAACTTTGTGCTGGGTTTCCATGCATTCAGTGATAGCCATGTGCTGTCCGGGTCAGGGGGTAAGTGCTCCGGTGCCTCGTGCTTTTTCTGGTGCGGACGCTTTGGTGACCGGTGGGTGATGGAGGTTGCGTGTTTTCGGACACTCACGATTGAAAATCGGTTCGCTTTCTCTCTCTTTCTTTTCTGAATTACTTTTGTGAATGTTCTGCTGTTCTCCTCTCGCAACAGCCCACAAACTGTATCCAATCCGGATCCGCATTGTCAACATTGTTACCAAGGAGCCGCAGTGGGTGACCGTCGCGTACGTCCCGGTCGTCAAAAAGCTCAACGAGTCGGCGGCCGACGAGCGCGCGAAGCTGCGGCGAAGCGCCGTGTTGCAGCGCGTGCTGTACATGGCCTTCAGGTCGGTCATTAATGCGAGCCACTCGGGCGTGACGGTGTACACGAAGGACGGCACGCCGTTGACGGCCTTTCCACGGCTCTTACTGTACATTTCCGACCAACCCGAGGAGAGGGCAGTGTTGGCTCTGAAGCAAGGCATGTGCCATCACCCCTGCTCGCACTGTGACGTGAGATTGGAGGACTGCGGCACGGCGAGGGCGGTCAACGCCAACGAGCGCCAAGTTTTGCGCACCCTGCGTCGGCACTCCGAGGCAACTCGGCATCGTCGCTTTTCGCACCAAAGCGCACGGCGCCTCGAGCTTGAAGCCGAGGACAGCCTCACGAGCTTTATGCCTGCCATTGCGGGGATGGCTGGGCTCAGCACCGGGCCCAACCTGCTATATCGGACGATCGGTTTTGACATGCTCCATGTACGTGGCGTGGGTCTCTTTTTTCTGATGAGCATTGTTTGGCGTTCGGTTGCGTGCTGCTCTGTGAGCTCCTTCTGACGAGCCCTCTGCCAATTTCTTTTGCCGTCCCTGACGGACACTCTGCGTTGGTGTGGCACAGGTGCTTGACTTGGGTGTCACAAGGGCAATGGTGCGCCGGTTGGTGCACGTATTCCCCAGCATTTGTGCCGTCTGCCCCCCCGCTCTGCGCTCCCCAACAGCTGTATACCGCACCGTCAACATTCGGATACGAGAGCTCAACCGGCGCAGCAAAGCGTCGAGGACGGCACCAGGGTACGTTCTCGCTTTTCTCAGTTGCCCGCGTCTCCATTAATGCAGTACGACGGCCGCTGAACACGGTGATGGTGCTCGCTTTATTAACGAGATGCTCATATGGCTAATTTCACATGATTTTTCCCATTTTCTCGGGAGCCATTTTTTGTGTTTCTTCCTGGCCACTTTCTTTTGCAGATACATTGTCGGGCCCAAGGAGAAGCAGGCAACTTTCACGGGAAGGGAACAACGCCGAGGCATTTACATTGCGCCATTGGCTGTTCCGGGCGTGTTCAAGCTTCTATGGCAGCCGCCCGCGCCCACCGCTGTCGGCGACTCGCCAGCGGGTGTGCTCAACAGTGGCACCGACGCGGCTGTAATGCAGACGGACGCCCCGTACCAGTCGGGCGACGAGAGCGGCTACGAGGCTGGTGACGACGAGGCAGCCGCGCGCGTGGATAAGAGTTTCACTTTCGACTGGGAGGCGTATCATCGCGCCTTTGGCGTCACGCCGTACGACGAAGCCGTCACCGCTATGTTTGCCGAATACGCGCTTTTGTACAAGCGGATGGCCGGGTACGTGGGCGACGCCTTCCCGCCGCCGATGACCTTGACCGAGGCCCGCAGCATCCAGAAGCAGGCGACGCGGTTTATCAACGACTTTGTGACGCCCGTCATGGGGACGATTAACAGCTCCAAAATCCACCGGCTGTTGTGCCACGTCTTTGAGGCGATTCGCGACCACGGCAGCCTGTGCAACAGCAACACGGCGATGAGTGAGTTCAAGCACAAGGAGGACAAGGCCCACTGCGTGCGCACCAACAAGAACCCGAAGACGTACACCCGGCAGGTCGTCCGACACGCTCAGGGCTCCCGCCTAGTCCGCCTCCGGCTCGAAGCGGAAGACGCCGCAGCGGTCGCCGCCAAGGCCGCCCGCCGAGAGCAACGTGCAGACGCGCTTGCCGCTGCTGCCCGTGCGTGCAACGACTCCGACATCCCAACCGCCGACGACTCGGATGTCTCCGTATCGTCGGCGGGCGTCGGCCGCTCGGCCGCCTCCAGCAGCAGCGGCGAGAGCACGTCCAGCGCCTCGTTGTCTGACGCGTCAACCGACGGCAGCACCGCCACCGAGGCGCGCACCGCCGCCGACGCGGGCAGCAACCTTTCGGTCGCCCGCGACGTGCACAACGGGGGCGGGCGGTCGGCCGCCCGCAAGCGCGTCTACCATGTCAATCGCACCACGGGATGAGTGAAAAGACGCTCACAGCCAGCGCCTGCAGGCGAGTGCGCGCGGCGCGTGGGGGCCCGACCGGCAAAGCCCCTCTCACGGCGCACGAAACAGAGGCGCTGGAGTCGCGAGTGAACCACGAGATTGGCTCGATCAACCAATAAAATTGCATCATTCTGAACACCCGCGAAAAATGTATCGCCCAGCGGGGGGGGGGGGGCCAGTCAGCGCGACCGCGGGGCCGGATCACGCACAGGCCCGCCGCAGGCTCTGTGGCACCCCGCTGCCAGATGGACAGCACGAGGGGCAGATCTGAGACACGCGCAGGCCGGCACTACCAGTGGGGTAACGGGGCGGCGGGGGAGGGCGGGCGTCTTTGTGTGCAAGGGCCCGACGAAACACCGCAAACAGGCGCGCTAGAGTCAGGAGTGAACCACGAGATTCGCTCGATCAACCAATAAAAAGGCATCATTTTGCACACCCTCGAAAATGCATCGCCTTGCGGTGGGGGGGGGCAGTCGGCTCGGCACGGCCGTATGGCCGGATCACTCACAGCCTCTGTGGTTCCCCAGCGCCAGAGGGCCACACCACGCAGGATGGATCTGCGGCGCGCGCAGGCCGGCGCGACCAGCCGCCACCGCTGTCGCCAGGATTGGACATGGGGCAACGGGGCGGGGGGGGAAGGCGGGCGTCCTGATGTACAAGGGCCCCATGATGCACTGCACCCGCTGTGCCACTCTCTTCGGTCCGCCCCACCGCGGGTGCCCGTGGCGCGGGGCGTCCGTCAGCTCGGCGCGCTGGCAACTGTTAGGTGGCCAAGCGGCAAGGTGCCAACTGGTGGCCCTCCTTTGGGCTGCCCGCACCTGCTCCACGTACGTGCTGAGGGGGAGGTCCGCGGTGGGTGTCTGGGGGGGGGGGGGGGGGGGGGGGGGGGGGGGGGGGGGGGGGGGGCGACGAGCGAGGAGGGACGAAGATGCAACGCATTGTGAGTGCATTCTGTTTCTTTTTCTGTATCCCGTCGCGACGGATGAACAGTTATCATGAAGTAGCTGACGAGGCGCTTTGTACCTTCTGGATCCTGTGCACACCGTCTTGGCGGCTCCGCTGGCGGTGTGACGCCTACCTGCCGTTTTACTGCGCCTGAACGGACGCCCTGCGGTGGTGCCCGCCCCCCTTGAGCCTGCTGGTGACCGCATGACACTCGTCGCGCTGACGATGAGCATGGGCGACGAGAGCGAAGAGTACAAGGAGTCCCCGTCGTCGTCAGATGACGACGAGGAGCCCCCCGGGCCTGTAGCGGAAGAAGGCGGCGGGGGGTCGACGGGCAACGTGGTGCCGCCCCGACTCTCGGGTGTGGAGCTACGGAGGAAGCAAGCGAGAGAGCGACGGAGGGCGCGGCCGCAAGAGGTCGTTGCTGCTGACGCGGCGAGGGCGCGCAAAGCCTGTGTGCGCCGCCGGGAGGCCATGTCCGAGGCTGAACTCGACGCCGTGCGGGCGCGGGCGCGGGAGCGACACAGAAACAAGACACAGGCCCAGAAGAAGGCCAAGTATCAGGGTCGCAAGGCCGCCGCAGCCGCGCGGCAGGCAGCGGCGTCGGCGGCCGAGCAAGCCGACGAGGCGGAGCGCAAGGCCGTCCGAGTCTAAATGCAGCGCTGCCGCCGCGAGAGCGTGCGCCTTGCAACAGAGGCGGAGCTCCTCGATGCCGACGAAGGCAAGCGGCTCGACGCTGAGCATGTTGTCCATCCGTTCGGCGTAGAGCGTGCAGACGTCATCTAATCGGAGTGTCAGCAGCGACTCGGCTGGGAGCGGATGGGGGAGGCCGTCTGCGGGGTGTGCCAGCTGCTCACGCCCGTCGCCAGGACGGTCCAGCTGCCACCGCGGGCTTGGCCGGTCGCCCCGATGGCGCAGCGCCTCAAGCCGGCCTACGATTTGCCGCCCGAATTTGTGGCACAGTACTACTTCTCTGATATTTTCCCAGAAAGCCGCTGCATGCTGCTGTCGCCTCTGGGCGTCGTCGGCCTGGGTGTCGGAGAGGACGACGAGCGGACGTCGGTGGACACGGAGGCGGACACGCTGAGCTTGGCGAGCTCCCTCTCAGACAACGCTGTGGAGGCCGGTGACCCGCCCTCGCAGACGCCTCGGACGCGCGGGACGCTCCCCTCCCTCTCGTTACCTGTTTCCGCCCATGACGGCGGGCGAACAACGGCAGCGGCGGTGCCGGCGTCGTCGGCGCTGGTGGTCCGTGACGGTGATGGGGCTGTCAGCCAGCCCGCTGGCGAGACGAGCAGCGACACCGTCGAGCGAGCGCTGACTTTTTGCGCCATCTGTTTGGACTCTTTGGAGCGCCACAACCCGAAAGGAAACCCCCCCCGGTGAGCGCTCGCCAATGGCAACGCCATAGGCGGCCTGCCTCCTGAGTTTCGGGATACCAGCAGAACCGAAATAAACCTGGTGGCGACAGTCTCGATGCGGGCTGCTATCACTTTCTTGCGGGGTGGCGGGCAGGTGGCGCTGCGGGCCCACACGCAGCTCATTGACATCCGGCCGACGCCGCCCGCCGCCAAGCTCCCTCGCGTCCTGGGCGAGAGAGTCGCCGACGGTATTGTTCGCGTCGTGTTTTCCTCCCGCCTGACGACGGCGCAGCAGGAGGCGGCGCGGAGGACGTTTACTGTGCCGCGGCGGCGGGTGTCGGACGTGCTCGTCTGGCTCCCTGAAAACAACCACCTGTACACCGCCGTGGTCGTCGAGCCTGCCGCCGTCGACCTGCTGCCCGATGTGGCGGGCGGTGGCGTCCCAAAGGGGCTCTTCTTGGACGCAGACGAGGAGGATGAGGGCGCCCCACACCCGCCCGCCGATGCCGGCGGCGCGACGGCGGAGGCCGCCGCGGCGGGGGCGGGGGGCGCCGCGGCAGCCGCCACGTCTGGCGCTGACTGTGGGGTGGAGGTCGTGCGCGACGCCTCAGTCGTTGTGCAAGGCGACCACCGGGAAGCGGAGGAGAGGGTGCGCACCGCCTTTGAAGAGACGGTTCGCGTGCGGCGGTCGGGCCCCATCATGCGGGACGGTGAGTGTGGGGACATTGAGGCGGCGTTTGTTTCGGCTTTCCCCTTTTCCCGCGGCGGCCCATCGGAGAAGCGGCCGGTGTACCTGTCCGAGACGTAGATCATGCGGCGGGTGATGTTAGACGTCTACCGGGAGCTTGGGCGCAACCAGCTGCTACTCGTGCATGCCTTTGCCAGCGCCGCGCGCATCAAGATGCTCCGAAAAGGCTGCTTGCGTCTCCAGCAGAGCCCCGACGACGTTGGCCGCGTGTGCCACGTCACGCTGGAAGAGCTTCGTGCCGAGCTGCGGCGCTATGAGCGACGCAAGCGGCGACGCGCGGCGGGTGTGGCGGACGACGGTGGCGACGGGAGCGCCGGCGGCGATGCTGATGGGGGAGACCGTTGTGGACCGAGGGGGAGCAAGCGGCCGCGCGGGGCGCCGGGCGTCGGCGCGTCGGCGGTTGGTGCTGCGGCGACTGCGCCGCTGGGGGCCAGCGACGGCACCCCCGCACGCACAGGCGGCGGCGGCGACGGCGGTAGCGGCGCGACTAGCCGCGGCGTGACCCGCGGCGGACCAGCGGCAGAAGCTCCAGATGGCACTAGGGGCGGTCTACCACTCGGCAGCGACCATGGCCAACGCCCTGGCCGACGGCACGCGAAGCGTTTGCTGCGCTTGGTGTGGGCGGCGGCGTCGGCGTATGACGGCTCCAATGAGCAGCGCGCCGCGTATCGGCAGGAGACGTACGCGATGTGCAACCACTTTGGGTTGCCCCAAGTTTTCTTCACCTTCTCACCCAAAGACATTGGCTCGGCGATGTTGTGGCACTACGCAGGCGTCGTCGGCGGTGACATTTTCACGTCGTTCAACGTTGGACACCTGCTCAGCAAGTCGGAGCGCTTCCGCACACTGGCGCGCGATCCCGTGGCGGGCGCGCGCTTCTTCCGCCGACTGACGGATATTGTAGTTGACACCCTCATCGGCTGGTGCTCCGCGCGTGGCCGGGCGCTCGCTCGGGGTGGCGCTTTTGGGCGGTGCAAATGCTTTTATGGCGCCATCGAGGCGCAGGCGCGGGGGAGCCCGCACATCCACATGCTCATCTGACTGTTTGGGCACGTGCCGTCAGCAAAGGAGTTTACCAAGCTCTTGCGCAACGACGACCGCTTTCGTCAAGACTGGTGGGCGTGGGCGGAGGATCTCGTGCACGCCGACCTGCCCACGTCTACGGAGACATTGACGTGCCCCAAGTGCAGCTCGCCGGTCGCGGCGGTCCCCATCACGGCCGCCTTTCGCGGTGTGCAGCCGCGCGCGGCGATGCCGCCGGTTGTCGCCGCCTGTGTGCGGTCGTCTTGCGATGGAACGTTGACTTCGATGGCAGCGCCGCACCAGCAGCAGCTCAAGGCCGTCCGCCTCCCCATTGGCAGCAGTCACGCGTCTGCCCTGTCGCGTAGCGCCGGCGCGGCGACCTCGTCAGGCAGTCACAGCGATATGGAAGCGCCCGACTGCGGTGACGGGGCGTCCAAGGCGCCATTTGACGGGGACGCCGTAGACGAGATGATGGCAACGCCGAAATTGCCGGATTGGGACTGTGTCAGCGGCCACCTGCACCACGGTGGCGTCTACGAGTCGGCGCTGGCCATGGCAGCGCAGATGCACTCGCACCGCCATTCAGTGCCGTGCTTCAAGAGGACGCGCTCGGGGAGGCCGCGGGAGTGCCGGTACGGATTCCCGCGTGAGCCACGGAAAGAGGCGGAGACTGACGGCGAGGGCGGCGTTTTGGTACGGCGACCTGTCGGCTGCGAGTACATCAACCCGCACAACCGCCTCGTGCTGGTCACCCTGCGCTGCAACACGGATTTACGCATTCTACAGGCCAACGACGTTGTGCTTTACACGGTCAAGTACGTGCTCAAGCCGATGGCGGACGACGAGCGCGACGCCATCCTCATGCTCAACCGCTTCCAGCGCGTCGTGAATGCGGAGCAGACTGACCCGCCGAGGTCGGGGTTGAGGACGGCGGCACGGCGCGTATGTGCGTCGGCGTACGCTGCGACGGAGCTGCAGGAAATGCCCGCCACGCTGGCCGCCATATACCTGCTGTACAAGAAGGGTCGGATTACGTCTCACACTTCTGTGCCGCTGCTTATGCCGCAGCTACTTGCGGTCCACGAGGGTGACTTGGCGGCCTTGACGGTGACTCCCACCCGTGGCAAGCACGGGGGGGTGCCCAACTGTGGGGTGCCGCGCCATCCCGGCGGCGGCGCGCAGGCGGCCGCGGACGACGTGCAAGCCGGTGCTGAGGGCGCCGATGGTGACGGCGCAGGCGATTCGCCGCGTACAATGGCGGCGGCAGTTGGCGAGGAGGTCGTACCGGCGGACGTGGACGGCAACGGCGGCGACGGGGACGGCAATGGAGACGAGGATGGGGAGAACGACACGCCACGTAGATTCGTCTTAATTTCGCAGACGCTGGACTACCGCTTGCGACCCGTCGTCTTTTCACACCTGTCACCGTACGAGATGTACGAAAAGTACGAGAAGCGGAAAATTTAGACGCCCGCGCGGGCGGCTGCGTCGACGGGAAACCTGGGGGGCGGGTCAGGGGAGGTCGGCGTTGACGACGACGCGGACGTAGACGGTCGTGGGGCGGTTTCTTGTCGGGCAGCGCGAAGATTTCTGCAGGATCACCCGCAGCGCGAGACGCACGAGCTTGTCCGCTGCGACCAGCCGCGCGTGCCGCGCGTCATTGGGCCCCGCCTCCCCGATCGGGACGTGCCCGCGGACAACGAGGACGCGCGGGAGCTGTACGGCGCGTTTGCTCTCATTGTCTTCTTGCCGTGGCGGTCGCGCGACGACCTGCGCTCCCGTTCCGACGCGTCCTGGTGGGAGGCGTACGAGGCGTCGGAGCTGCCGCCGTACGCGGTGGCCAAACTCGGCACGTTTCAAGCGTGGCACGACGGGGGCGACAAGAAGCGTCGGGTTCCGCCGGCGTCCGACGTGGAGGGCGCACAAAACGGGGCGCCGAGGGATGCGGCGGTCGACAGTGGAGTCGGCGGCTCTGGCGGCTCCTCTGACGAAGAAGGCGGCGGGTCGGACGGCGGCATCTCCATCGACCCCGAGGCCGCGCTTGGCGCCGACGTCGACAACGGCGATGGCGTGGGAAGCGCGCCACTGGACTTTGTGGCGGGGCTGGCGATTGACGACGGCGGGTTCGAGATGCTGCCACAGCGTCGATTGGTCTGCATGCGCGCCGAGTCGCGGGGCCTTGTCAACGCAGTGGCGCACGTGCACACGGGTGGAGCCGCAGCACTCTGTGGCCGAGCAGCGGAATTAGATGCTCCGCTGGAGCCCATAGACGGGGACGGCTCCGCCGAGCCGCTGCTGGAGCGTGCGGCCACAGCCGCGCGCCGTGCCATCGTGGGTGGCAGTGGCCCGTCAGCCACGAAGCTCGACGCCGCCCTACAGGCCGCGTGTGAGGCGCGACGGACGTGTGACGGCGACGCGATGCGGGTGGCGGCCTCGCTAGACGGCACTGAGGGCGAGGGGGCGCCGTTCAACGCCAACCCCCTCCCAGAGGTGACCGTGGAGCGGCTAGATGCGCTGGAAGAGGACGCCCAAGGCCTCCTTCGGGGCGGTACCGAGGTGGCGGCCGCCACTCGGGCCGAGGCGGCGGGCTTGACGCCGCGTAGCTCGCCGCCGCCTGGCCTCTCCGCCGCCGTCATTGCTGAGGTGTTCACGCTTAACACCGAGCAGCGGCGGGCCTTCGGGCAGTGCGCCAAGGCGCTTGCCGGGCAATGGGCCAAGAGGCTGCACGCGTTGGCAGAGGTGGACACTGGGTTGCCCCCCTCCCCAGCAGTCAGGCGAGGCGTGGCGGACGTGGTCGACGACACTCCCGCCGACGGGCAGCTGTTGATGTACCTTGGCGGCACGGCGGGGGCCGGCACGTCGCGCGTCATTGACGCGGTCCGAGTTTGTGCGCTGAGCTGGGCGCGGGCGCGCAGCGTTGTCTGTGCCGCCCTGACTGGCGTGGCGGCGGCCAACATTGACGGGTCGACCATCCAGTCCCTCCTCAAGCTGGCGCTCAGCGAGAAGCAGAAAAAGGTGACGCTGTCGCTGGTCCGGTTCTTCACCGGCGTTGTGATAGTCATCATTGACGAGCTGTCCATGATCAGCGCCGACTTTCTGGCGCTGATTGAGAAGCGGCTGCGGCAAGTGGGGGAGCCAGGTGTCATAGTTGGTGGCCAGTCGGTGGTGCTCTGCGGCGACTTGAAGCAGCTGCCGCCGGTCTTGAGCACGCTCCTGTGGACGGCGGGGTCGCCGCCGAAGGCGGGCAATGCAGCCGAAGACGAGCGCCACGTCCGCCGTTTGCGAGGCGTGCAGGTGTGGCGGTGCTTCCAGACGGTGATCTTCTTGCAACGCAACATGCGGCAGGGGGCGGACCCAGTGTTTGCTACGCTGTGCAACCGCATGCGTGACGGGCTGATGACGCCGGCGGATGTCAACACGATCAACACCAACTACGTTGTCTCACGTGAGACACCTCCCAAGCTGTCAGTAGCCGACGTCGACCTGTTTTGCCCCATCATCGTCGGCACCAACGCGGCGCGGGTGCAAGTGACAAAGAGCATCCTTCGGCGGTGCGCGCGCCAACTAAGAGCAGAATGACACTCGGTCACTCGACGCTCTCCAATGGGTCTTACGGAAGGGTCTACGTAGAGTTGCCCTCACGGGCTTGAATCGCACTTTACTCTACGCTCTCACAGCACCATTCAGGGCGCTAGCCCCCCCCCCTGTCACATGCACTGTGGCAGGGGTGTCGCGTCGTGCAGATACCTGGACATGGGACTTGGACTGCTCGTTTATACGCTAGTCTTTGGTCCTTCGTATTACCTACCGGTCCTTGGGAATACCCAGCGACGTGACGCTTCCACCCCCCTGCCGCTCGCCTCCCCCGCCCGCGCCCCACGCTGCGGTCCACCCCCCTCGCTGCCACCTGCATCCCCCACCCGCACCCCCTCCTCTTCGTGGCCGCTACTCAGCCGCCATTGCTTCCACAACTAGCCTTCCTGGCCTGGCCTGGCCGTCGCTGCCACCACCCGCTGCGGCTGCCGCTACCGGCCGCCCCCTCCCCCCCCTGGCTACCGTCGCCCGCCCGGGGCGGCCGCTGCCTCCATTCCCCTCTTCCCCTTCGGCCGTCCCCGCGCCCTTCTCTCTGGCACAAGCTCCCCCCCCTCTTGCAGCCGCTGTCCGGCCGTCGCCGCGGCCGGCTGCCGGTGCACCACCGTCTGTCATCGGCGCCCAGCTCCCCCGCTGCTACCCAGCCGCCCCCGTCGCCGCGCGCCCGCGCTGGGCTGTCCCCCGCGGCGCTTTAATGGCTGCTTTCACTCCTGGGTGCCCACTGCCCAGCGCCGCGGGGACAGTCGCTGCCGCCACCGCCACCGCAGCCGCGCCGCTTCCACCGCCAGCGGCCTCGGCCACGGTTGGCCGTTGCTCCCCCCCCCTGATGCCGTCGCTTGCCCGCCATGATCTGGGGGCAGAGGCGCCGCGGCGGCGGTGAGGCGGCGGCTGTGGCCGCGGCGGGGTCGCAGGGGGCCTCCCGCGACGGCAGAAGCCGCTCGCCCGGCCGCTGTGGCCAGAGCCTCTGCCGCCAGTGTCGCTGAACTTTGCCACTGATCACAGAAGGGGGCGGATGAGGACGAGGGCGGGTCAGCGGCAGTGGTGGGGGGGGTTGGAGGGTAGACGCAGGGCTGTGGGTGGCTCTGCGAACGGACTCTCCTTTTTGTTGACAGCACGTTGTCCAAGGGTGCGGGGGTATGGTACTGGATGCGTCTGAGCAACTCCAGCAATCCCAGAGTTGCCGTGCTAGGGGTGGTGGTGGGGTGGTGTACGACTGCAGTCGTACAGCTGCCTAGGAATCGTTTTTTTCGGGTGTAGAAAAGAACGTGAAGGAAACGTCTGCGAGCTTGGGCTGTAGGACCATCGTTCTCAGCGCCTTCCACAGACCCTGACGGGACTGCGAGAAAAACGTACCATGTCCATTTGTCATCAAGATGTGTCGCATGCACCATCGTCGTCTCCTTCCGGATTGCTCTTCCAGGGGCCCCAGATCGATCCAGGTGGGGGGTGCACATGACACTTCTGTTCGAAACATGGGTAACGCATTTTTCTTTCTCAGTCGTTCCTGGGTAAAACGACTGCGCTGTGCATGGTGGTATACGTGGCTTAGCGCACAGACAACTGCTTCGTGTTCATTTCTACCTCCCAACATGGCCCAGACGTACAACAGCAACCGAACCTCCCCCAGCCGTCATCCTGCCTCCCTGCCTCTGAGAGTCGGTCCCGACACCCGCCAGATCCCCCAGAAAACACAAAAGCAACACCTTCCCAGTGCAGCTCGCGACCGGTAGGAGCAGCAGTAGCGAACGTGCGGGGGGAGGACAGCAGGCAGCGAGGGACAGCAAACGCCAACCAGGGGGAGCCAAACGACGCGAGGGGCAGAGTGCACGGCTGCCAGTCAGTGAAGGAGGCTGACAGCCTTGCAAAACAACAGGCAGAATGCGGCGGCAGCAGGGAGGGCAGCGGGAAGTGGCAGCAGGTGCAGCGGGGCAGCGGCGGCGGCCCGCCAGCGACAGCGGGGTGGGGGGGGGGGCCGACGACGGCG
>Ga0209093_1000264_pt1 | contig 27262 bp, 18 predicted proteins | sample SidtaG_4_FD_187450 | JGI IMG/M metagenome (GOLD analysis project Ga0209093, IMG submission 187450) | Marine algal microbial communities from Sidmouth, United Kingdom - Sidmouth_Male1 metaG (SPAdes) (version 2) | ecosystem: Host-associated > Algae > Red algae > Unclassified | place: Sidmouth...
CCCCCCCCCGCCACTGGGATTGCCCACTCGTTGTGCGCGGGCAGCCCCCCGCCGGCAATCCGATGCGCCGTGCTCCGTGCTGTCCCCCCCCCTGCCCCCGTCGTCCTCCACCAGAAAGCGCGACACGGCCGCGGAGGGCCGAACCCACGCTGTGGGTGGTCAGACGGGGCCGCTTCCCCCGCCTCCGCGCCCCGTTTCCGCTTCCCTGTCGCCCGCGCGCGCGCGCGCGCTTTCAGTTTGCTGCCGACTTTGAGTTGGCCATCCGACGCGCCAGTGGCAACGCTGTTCCCGTCGCACTCACGCGCGGTCCCTCGCCCTCTGCGCGCGCGACCCCCCCCGTGGAGCGTCCAGTCGTTCGTACGCCTGCCCGCGCAGCCGCCAAGCCGGCACGCGCAGCCCGGCGGGTTATCGACACGCGGAGGCCTATAAAGAGCGTTCGCGGTTGCTTCGGCTGGCCGCCACCACCGCCACAGCGGACGCGAACCCCGCCCGCCTCCGCCTCGGTCCTTTTCCGTTTCTCGGTCGGCCGCGCGTTTGCGTTTCGCCGTCCCACCCTCCCGCCACCGCCACTGACGCCCTCGCAAGCGCCCACACGCCTCACGCGACACCCCACCAGCGCCATGGCATCGTCTGGCGTCCCCGCGACTCCCTCCAACACTCCGGCGGCCGCCACCCCACCCAGTGGCCTCGTCGTGTTTGAAGACGCTGCGTGGGTCGTGTGCCAGCTGTGCGAGACGACGTTCTCCGACGCCAGCAAGCCCAAGCACCACGTGTACACGGCAGCCCACAAGGAGGCGGTCACTAAGGCGTCGTCGTCGTGCGACGGCGCCTCCACGGCCACCGGCACCACCGCGACGGCGTTGCTGGCTGACGCCAAGGCGGCGTTGTCTGCCGAGCTGACAGCGGCGCAGACCGCGCGCCGCGTGCTCTACACCGAGTCGCCGTGGCCGCGAATGGCGGACGCGCCACACTCGCAGTCCGTCCCTGGCCTCCCCGTACTCATGGGCTGGGTGGCTTGCTACTCGTGCCGCGCAACGGCGCCGACGGCGGCGGTCTGGCAGAAGGCACGCGCCGCGTGCGTCGGCAAGGGCTTCCCCGTCGCGCTGCAGTCGCTTCAGCGCGTCAACAAGCGGTCGTACTTCCCCGTGGCGTTCGCGCGGCGCAGAGTCGCGCCCGCCGCGGCGGAGGAGGTGTCGCCGTCGACAGTGCAACCAGAGGCGCGTGCGACTGCTGCTGCGGCGCCACCGCCGCCGTCGGCCGCGCTGCTGCTGCCGCTCGGCGTGTTTCTCGGCACTGCCGATGGCACTGCGGCGGCAGAGGTTGGCCGTCGCCGCGGTGACGCCGCGGCTGCGCTGCCGACGTCGGACGCCACCAGCGACGCCGATTCGGGCGGCATTCTCGTCGAGTACGACCGGAAGCGGTGCCTGAACGCCGATGGCTGGGCGCCGGCGGACGTGGCGCGCCGCAAGTGCGTGTACGATAACGTCAACGACGACGTTCCCAAGGACGCGTGCGGGTGGCTGTTCTTCTCCGCACTTCGTGCGGCTGTTGGCAACCTGCTTTCCGACGCCCTTGCGGAAGCGCGGGCCGTGGACACGACGGTGCTGGGCAAGCGTGCCGTCGGTGGCGCCGCAGCCGCGGACGACGCCTCCTTCACCGTGCGCATTGGCGACGGGGCGACGAGAAAGTACGTGCACGACACGTCCTTGACGCTGTACACGGTCGTCGCGCTCGGGCGGGCGGCGGGTCGGCCCGACGCGACGGTTGTGAGCGACGGGTGGACGGTGCCGCAGCTGTCGGTGGCGACCACGACGGCCGCAAGGGACGCTGCGGACGCATACTTTTGCGGTGGGGCAGCGGATAGAAGAGGCACGCGCCCGCCGCGACGCGGCTGGCCGTGCGCCTGCGGCGCCCGTGACGGGCGTTGTCGGCACGGCGGCACATCTCGCCAGCAAAATGAGCCTCGTGCAGCCCGTCGGCGCGCTGCTGCGGGCGCTCTTGCACGAGCGCTTTGACCCGCGGGGGCCGTTGGTCGGCGGCGCCGGCAAGCTGCGGCCCGACGTCACGCTCATCAAGCCCTACGTTGCCGTCGTGTCCCCGTCGTACGGCCAGCAGACGCCTCGCTGCGCGGCGGCGGCCAGTGGTGCCTCGGCGGCGGCGCCGGTGCGCAATAGCAGCGACGCGGCGGACATCGACGGGGAGGACGCTGAGGTGGACGGCGCCCGCGTCGGCGGCGTCCGCGCGTCGGTGGCGGGCGAGGCGGCGGCGGCTGCCGCCGCGTTCATGGACGCGGCAGGGGCGAAAAACCTCCCCTTGGCGCTGCTCTTTGCCATCCGCATGGTCAACACGATGTACTTTGCGCATGTCGAGAGCGAGACGGTGGAGGACGTGTTCTCCGACATTGTAACGGCGACGGAAGCGCCGTCCACGACGGCGGCGTCGGCGGTCGTGCAGCTGTCGGCCAAGGCGCGGGCGGTGGCTGAGACGGAGGTGGTGGCTCCGGCGTTTTTGCCTCGCGACGAGCCGTCGCATGTGCCCGCCGGGTGCCCGCGCTCTCTTTGCGGCACGCTGCTTGGGCGAGGCCTGCACCTGTTCACTGCTACAGTCGGCGCGCGCGTGGCGTCGGAGCAGGCCGCGGTGGCGAAGAAGATGACGGCGCTCCTTGGCGGCTACGACCCGACGGCGAGTGGCTTTTACGACGAGGCGCGCTTGCTGGTCGACTCGCCCGGCATGCGGGCGCCTGGCGTCTCATTTCTGCAGCTGCCGGCCCACGCGCGCCTCGTGCGGGCGTGGGTGGAGCACTTTTTGGAGAGCGGCGCTCTCGACGGCCCCGCTGCTCCGGTCCGCGTGGCGGTCAAAACTTCGGCGGTGGCGGCGGCGGCGCTGAGGTCGACCCGAGTGCGCCGCCGGTAGAGGCGTCGCCCGGAGCCCGTCGATCGCTTCCACTACCGCGTGGAGGGCGTGCGCGCGCGCCTGTGGGCGATTGCGCAGGTCGTGTGCGGAGGGCCGGGGCGCCAGACGGAGACGGCGTCCCTAACCTTTTTCACGTCCTCTGGCCGTCCGCGGCGGTGCGGGTACGTGCACGACGGGGAAGTGTTCTTTGTCGTCATAAACAGCAAGATGAAGACGGCGCAGGACGGGGTCGGACGGCCCATCCTGCGCGTTGTGGACGCCGCAACGTCGACGCTGCTGCTGCTGCTGCTCGTGTTGCTCGACCCCCTAGATGCGTATGTGGCGCGCGCCGCCCGTTGAGGCGGCGGCGGCGGTGGCAGTGGCGCGGTTGTGGACCGGTCCCTGCTGTACCGTGACCGTCGTGGCGCGCGTCTGCCGGAGCGGCGCTTGTCGGCGGTGCTGGAGGTCAGCCTCTTGGGCGGCGTCTCGGTGCTACCCGTGACGGTGTGCGCGTGGCGGCAGTGGGCGGCGGGCGCGGCAAAGGTGCTCACAGAGGTCGAAGTGTACGCGCCCGACTTTGGGGCGCCGCGAACTGGAGAGGGCGCGGCGGCGGCCACGACCTCTATCGGAGGCGGGGCCGTGGACTGGGGCACCGTCCTGGAGCGGCAAGCGGGCCACACGCCGACGACGGCAGCGGCATCGTACGCGGGCGACCCTTCCATGTCGTCCGCGACCGTAAACAATGGGTCTGTGTTTCTCTTTCGGCGCTTCTCGTTTGACTGGCACACGGCTCTCGGGCTGCCATCTTCGCACGGCGCGGGGCCGTCGCTGTGGCGGCCCGACGCGAACGAGGCAGGCCGGCGGCTGGCGCCGACGCCAACGACGCTTGGGAGCGGCGCGGCCGGGTCGACGGTTGTTGCCCTTGCTCTGGCTGCCGACACGTCGCCCGAGGCGAGGCGGTTGGCTACCGACGCCGCGTCGGCGGCGGCGACGCAGTCGCAGCTTGCTCGTCCCCTGCGACCGCCGCACTCGGCCGTGTGCAGCGTCATCGACGCGCGGGTGCGGGACCTGTACGGCGCGCGCATGTACAAGTCGGAAACGCAGCGGAAAGCAGTGCACGTGGTGGCGACGCGCACGGAAGCGCAGACACTGCTCTTCGTGCTGCCGACCGGAGGCGGAAAGACGCTCATGTTTACGCTGCCGTGCCTCGTGAAGACGCTGACGTCGACGTCGCGGACTTTCGCGTCGGCTGCCGGCGCGCAGCAGCGGGTTGGTGGGGCGGCGGGCGCGCTTCCGCCTGTCGCCTCACCCGGCCGTAACGGCGTCCGCGACCCTACGGCTTCTCTGTGGTGCCCGCCCGTGACGGTGGTGCTGACGATGACGCGGGCGGTGACGTCGACGATCACGGAAGCGGCGAGCATCCTCGGCGTGACGGTGGCGTCGTGGCCGCGTGGCGCTACGGCGACGTACGCGGCCATGGTCATCCTGGACCTGTGCACGGCCGTCGCGGACGAGCCGGCGTTTCGGCCGTGGCTCATGTGCCTGAGCGCAGCATGTCGGCTTGCGCGCGTCGTTGTCGATGAGGCGCACTTGGCGGTGCTGTGGGTCACGTTCCGCCCCCACCTGCCGCACGTGCGTCGGCTGCTGGCGGGCCTTACGTGCGTCCTGCTGCTGTTGACGGCGACAGCGCCGCCGAGGTTTATGAACTGGCTGGTCGGAGCCGTCAATGTCGATCCGTCCCGCCCGTCTGCCGTCATCCGCTCGCCGTCGACGCGCCGTTGTAACCTGCGGTACCAGGTAGAGGGGGCTCCCGGGAACGTGCCGTACGTGCAAGACAGTGACAACCGGCAGCTGCACGACGCCATTGTGGCGTGGGTGATGCGGGAGGTCGCGCACTTGCAGCAGCATGCAGTGGAAGACGGCGTTGCGGGGAAAGCGCTCGTGCTCGGCATGTTTTGCGAGACCGTCGCCGAAGTGGACGGCGTCGCGCAGCAGCTGCACGCGGCGCTCTACCGTCGCGGCGCGTGCGACACGGTGGTGCTCAGGTTCCACTCGCAGCTCATTGCGGGTTGGATGCGCGCGCGTCAAGGTGGCGACGATGGCGAGGCGTCGGACAATGAAGACGTCCGTGGTGTTGCGTTGGACGATGCGTCGGGACCGTCGCCGCTGCGGCCGCCGCCGGCCGTGCGGCCGTCCATCTCGTTGAGTCGCCTCAGGGCAGCAAGTTCGTCGTCTTCCCGGTCAGAGACTACGGGCGCATCCCGGGCGCAAAAGACCTTGACAGCTACGATGTCTGCGGCCGCGGTTGTCGCGGCGGAGGATGCGAACCCGACCGTGCGTGTCGTCCTTGTCGTTGGCTCGCCGGCCGTGTCCACGGGGACGGACTTCCCGGCGATGCCGTGGGCGCTGTACGTCGGCGCCCGAAACCTGCTCGCGCTGGTCCAAGCGACGGGGCGTCTCGGTCAGACGAGCAACGCGGACGACGTGGAGAAGACGGCGGTGGCCGTCGTGATGAACCCAGTGGGGTTTTTTGAGGTGCTCGCGACGCGCCGGTTGGAGGAGATGGTGCCTGCTTCCTCTGTCATCTATGGCTTTGACGAGTGGGCCGACCTGGAATTGACTACGTGTCGCCGAGGTGGTCTGGACGCGGTCATGGACGGCGTGCCAGCCTCCTCGGCGGTGACGTGCATCGCAGGTTGTTGCGCCCGTTGTGACGTGTGCTCGTCGAAGACGGAATGGACCGGCGGTCGCAAGCGGGCACGCCCCGACAGGTCGGTCGACGCGCGGAGACACGCCTCTGTCATCCGCGGCATTCCGCCTCGACCTTTGGCGGGGACGCTGCTGCCGCGCCATGACGGGAGCGACGGAAAATCTGTGTCGCCGACCAAGCTACGCGCCGCTGGCCGCATTGTCGGATGGCCGCTGGCCCTCAGTCCGACGCCTGCGCGCGGCGGCGGTCGTACGCCGACTCGGTCTCCCGCGTCTCCCTTCTCGTCGGTGACCGGGGCGCCTTCCGGTGGCTCGCCCACGAGCGGTGGAGGTGGAAGCGCGTCGCGCATGGAGCCTTGTTCAGCCGGGGCGGCGGGGGAGATGGTTGACAGCCGGGCGGGGAACGACGCCGGTGCTCGGCGTGGTGCAGCACAGCCTCGGAACGCAGACGGCTTTGTCTACAATGACGCGGCGCTCGCGCGCGTCGTTCTCGTCGAGGGTGTGGTGCGCGTGGGAAATCGCGCGGCGCGGGCCTTGTTTGACAGGCGCCGTGGCGACATGGGGGAGCGACCCTGCTTTCGGTGCCGCGCCGTCATGCGGCAGTGTGGGCCTGGGCGGCGCACGCTGCGGACGTGCTTCCCTGGCGTTTGCGTCAGCTGCTATCGAGAGTGTCGTCTCAATGCGAGCAAGCCGATGCCGTCGGTGTCGGGGCAGACGGAGTGGCGCGGTATGCGCTCGGTTGAGTGCCGCTTGGAACCTACGGCGTGGAGTGCAGCTGCCTGCGACGAGCCTGATCCGGCGGGCTGCTGTGCCGGGTGCTTCCTGCCCGACACCATCGTTCCGCCGGACTCGGACGTCAACGTCGCGCTCCACGACATTCCTGCGTACGTCCCCGCCAAGTGTCCGTACGGATTTTGTATCCGTGTGGCGCTCGTGCAGGTGCATCTCGCGCGGCTGAACATGTCACACGAGCGCTCGTCGTTTGCCGACGCTTTATTCGACACGTGTCGAGTGCGGTGGGAGGCCGCTCCCAAGAACGACGGTGACGGCGACGTTGTCGGTCGCGTGCCGCCATCGTCACAACTCGATTGGGGCAGTCTCGAGCGGCCATCGCCAGTGGCCAACTTTGCGCAGTGGCTGACGGCGCCATCGGGCGGTGGTGGGCCGGTGCCGAACGTCCTGTTGTTTGCCCCTGTGCTTGCTGACGCGTTTGGGCTTCGTTGGTAAGCGATAGAGAGGGTATTCCCGAGAACGGGGGCCGCCATGCACGTGTTTTACCTTGTAGACTTGCATGTCGAGAAGTGATGATCACCTTGAACGCACTGCAGTCGTGACCGAGAAGGGCTTGAGCCCAGCTGGTGAAAGGAGGGGGGTCTAAAGGTCTATAGCCCGGCTGGTGGAGACGGGGGGTCCAAAAGGCTTTAGCCCTGTTGGTGACAGGGGGGGGTCTACAGAGCTTTAGCCCTGTTGGTGACAGGAAGGGTCTAAAGGGCTTCATCCCTGTTGGTGACAGGGGAGGGCTAAAGGGCTTTAGCCCTGTTGGTAAAAGGGGGGGGTCTAAAGTACTTTAGCCCTGTTGGTGACAGGGGGGGTCTAACGCGCTTGAGTCCTGTTGGTGGAGACGCATCGTGGAAAGGGCTTCAGATCCGTCTGAAGATGACATCTACCAGCATGCGGGGTTTCAATTGAAAGTGATCAACTCGCTGCTTTCGGGACAGGTGTTGTAAGTTGTGAATTGTTACTCATTTGAGAATTCAATGTTTTTTTTGCAGCTGTCGCCGTTTGTCTGAATGGGAGTCGCCCTTCGTCTTAATGAGTCGCCGTTCGTATTGATGAGTCATTGTCCGCGCCCCTTCGAGACGTGGTGTCAGGCCCGTTTCAGCAGGTCGCCGGGTGGCGCCTGCGCCCGCCACGTCGGGCGTGTGGTGTGCTGCGCCCGCAACGTAGCGGTCGTGGTCTGCAGGCGTTGTGTGTGTCGCGTGCTGCGCCCGCAACATTGTGGTCGTGGCCTGCAGGCGTTGTGTGTGTCGCGTGCTGCGCCCGCAACGCGGCAGGTGTGCTCCGCTCGCGTTGTGTGTGTCGCTTGTGCCCAGCGCGCTGGTGTTGCAGGCAGGTGCGCGGCGTGGGCTCGCGCGGCTTTGGCGAGCCCTTCGCAGGCGTGTGCTCCACGTGTGCTGCCTGCGAGGATAACTCGCACATAAGAACAGGTGGTTGTTGGGCATTGTGTGTTTGCTTCTCGTTCGGGCATTCACATCGCGCCACCGTCGGTCACCCCGTCCCCCCACCCCTCCCACTCTGCCGTGCACCTCTTCTTCCCGGCCTTGTCTCAGGGAAAGTCTGGCGGGCACCCCCACCACCCAACTGGCCCCTCTTCTCAGTGAAAGTTGTTCGTGGGTGCCTCTGTCGTGCAGCCCCATTGCGGTGCCTGTGCGTGTGACCTTTCACCATCTGAGTATGACCGGTGGGATGGTTCCACGGGTTGACGGTACACATGGTGGTGCAGCTGACGGCGGCGGAGGTTCCTCAATGACCCGGAGCGATGGCCATCGTGGCCAGACCGGCGACAGTGGCGGCGCGCATGGTGGCTGTGTTGGCGGCGCCGGTGTCGGTGTCGTGCCCGACGACGGTATCGACGGTGGTAGTGTTCCCGTTGTCGTTCTGGCGGCGGTGCCTTTGCCGGTCGGGCCGGCCGGGGAAGCTTCAGCCCCCCCGCCTGTTTCTGGACCCGTTGGGGCGGCGTCTTCTGCCCCCCTTGCGTCGTCCGCGCATGGTGGAGCGATGGGGCCGCCGGTTTCCCAGTCTACTGCTGGCGGTGCCGCGGCCGCTGCCGCGGCGCCGGCGGTCGTTCCTGCTGTTGCGCGTGTGCCGGTGTGCACAGAGCCCTTTTCCATCCTCAACCTTGGCGACCAGCTGTCCCAGCACCTGATCCAGAATGTGGAGGTCAAGTTGGCGAAGCTGAAGCCGTCGATGGCGAAGAAGACATGGCCGCCCGGCGACGCACACACTGCACACGTGGAGCAGTTTCTCGCCCTGGTTCGGGCGACGGTTGTGGACTGGTCGCGCGGCCTCGTGACAGTGAATGCTCACAATAACGTGGTCGACGGCATTCATCGTGTTGCTGCGCTGCTGTTGCTGCAGGAAGAGGGAAACGACCACGCCATCGATCGCTTGCCCGTGCATCGCGTCAAACGTCGCGATAGTCAGCCGCTCACTCTTGTTGACACGTTCGTCTTCCAGCACGGGCATTGCCATGCCAGGGCTGCAGGGTATAAACGGCCCAAGCGATGACATCATAACGAGAGCGCGGGGAGAGATTGCTTAGAACTAAGGTCTTTTACAAGTGTCCTTTTCTCCATAGAACATGCGCTTGCGTAGTTTTTCCAGCTAAATGCGCCGTTCGTGGAGGTGTCCCGCACCACCGATTCACGCAGACCCGGTCCTTGTCACATTAGAAGGCTACACTTGGAATCTGGCAGCCACGGTCTCCCCGCAATTTCGTATGAGCGTCACTCTGGCGAACATATGGCGCGTGGCCAAAGATTGATCACATCTGACGAGCGATTGCTCACAGCAAGTCCCAACAGCTCGCAGCACCTTCGAGCTGCTCACAGCACCGAAGCTGAGATTATTACTGATTAATTAGATGGCCCTTGTCTCCCACAGAGCCATTCAGAAGGTCTTGGCAAGCAATTGGCTCTTTTGCAGTACCATCACAGTGCGGTCACAGCACAGCATGCTCCAGCGTGCTGTGCACCTTTCTCGGATCCGACCATTTTCCTGGGACGCACCATACCGTATGATTTCCGTCAATTCAACAACTACGACCACAACTACCGTCCAGCAGGCCGGGGCTGCTGCAGACGTCGGTTTTGCAGACTAGTACACACTGTCTGACACCATGACTCGACCCGTAGAAAGCGGGACGCGAAACACGAATTTGCGCCAATTTCGAATGCTATTGAAGTCAAAGTACGTCTGTCAGATTTCGGTGCAACTGGGCTTTCGACCCCCTCTGAAATTCGGTGTGTGAAAAGTCGAGGAAAACGGGCTTGAGGTCTCCCTTGGAATTAGGTCTCTCCGATCGATGTCGAGACTATAAAGCTGTGAAACCGCCGGAATTCGGTGTGTATGATGTCGGGGCCAAGGAGCTTTGAAGCCTTCTCAGAAATGTTTTTGTCAGATCTCAGGGCTGAAATGTTTCAGACCAACTCACGAAAGCAGCCTCTCCGATGTCAAGGAAAATGGGCTGCAGACCCCACTTGTCAATCAGTTGGGCAGATGTCCACCCTGAAGCGCTCTGTACCCCCTGTGAAATGGGTCTGTTCGATGGCACAGTGAATCGTCTTTAGACCCCCCATCAAAAGTGTGTCCGCGATGGCGGGGCCAAGCGTCTTCAGACCCCTGTGAAAACGGTCTTCGAGATGGTGGGGCTAAAGGGCTTTAGACCCCCGAGAAATGTGTGTCCGAGATGGCGGGGCTGGAAACCTTGTGACCCCATGAAATGGGTCTTCCCGATGGTGGGGCTAAAGCGCTTTAGACAGCCGAGGGACGCGGGGCTGAAGGGCTTCAGACCCCCATGAAATTGGTCCCTCTGATGGAGGGGATAAAGGGCTTTAGACCCCCATGTAGGGTGTTTACGAGATGCAGGGGCTAAAGGGCTTTACACCCCTCCGAAATTGTTCTCTCTGATGCTGGAGCTAAAGGGCTTAAGACCCCTCATGAAGGTGGTGGACTGATGTTCGTAAGATTCTGCTTTCTGAATTTATTTGTATTAATTGGTTGTTCCAAGGACAGGGGTTGGACAGGTGTTGCTGCCAACAGATAATTGTTACTCATTTGGTGACCTAGATTTCCTTTTCAGCCGTCGCCGTCTCACGTCGTGATTCATAGGCCCTTCGCCGTTGACGGATTCTGTCATGCCGGGCTCGACGACCCCTTTTGTCGTCGGGTGTGGTCTGCGCGCCGCGCACTCGACGTGGTGTGCGCGTGTGGTCTGCGCGCCCCCCGCTCGACGTGGCGTGCGCGTGTGGTCGGCGCGCCCCCCACTCGACGTGGCCTGCGCCTTGTGTGAGGCCTGCAGCCAGGCCTGCAGCCCCTAACCTCTGGGTGTGGCACTGCTGGCGCAGCGGCTCTCGCACACAAGAGCGGGCGGGTCGTGGGCAGCGTTGGTGCGTTAGTCATTCTGGTATCCATCGCGCGCCGCCGTCGGGTCCTCTGTCCCCACTCCTCTATTCGACGCTCGAGCGCACTCCCTCGCCGCCTGATCCCTCGCGGGGCCTCGGACGCACTCTCACCCCCCACCTTTCCTCTCTTTCCCTGCGATAGTTCTCCGTGCGTGCCGTTCCCCTCCACCCCCCTTGCGGAGCCGTTGTCTGATTTTGGTTGAGTATGACGCGTGGGTCGGTTTCGCGGCGCCAAGGCGCCGGTGCCGAGGATGTAGAGGGCGGCGCGTCTGCCTCGGGGGCGCGCCGTGGTGGTGCTCGTGGTCAGTCGGCTGCTGGTGGCCGTAGGCGTTGCGGCCGTGTTGGTGGCTCCGGCGGTGGTGTCCCGGCCGACAAGGACGGTGATGGCGCCCCAACTCGCAAGACGCGCTCTTCGGCGGGCAAGCAGTCGGTCGGCGGCGACGGCTTCGGTGGTGGTGCCCTCGTGCCTCCGTCTTCGAAGCAGGCGAGCGAGGACGGCGCCGGGATCAGTGCTGGTGGCGCCGACGCGTCGGCCACAGACAAGGACGGGTCTCATCTCGTGTCTCCCGGTCTTGCCGAGGACAAGAGAGACCGCGTCGGCCACGATGACGACGCGACGCGTGACGCCGAGGGTGGTGTTCACCAGGACAGTCGTGGTGCTGGTGTTGCTGTGGCGGGACGCGCGCCGAGCGCCCCGGCTTCGGCGTCGGCTGCTGTGCGCCGTGTGCCGGCCGGGCCGGGTTCCCGGCTTGCGGTGGTGCCGGTTTTGGGGCTTGCAGTGCACGGTGCGGCCTCTTCTGTCGCGCCCCTGGTGGGTGTTTTGGGTGGTGCGGGTGGGTCGGCCGCTGCGGCCTTTTCTGTCTCGCCCCCTGTGGGTGTGTCTGGCGGTGTGGGTGGGACGGCCGCTGCGGCCTCTTCTGTCGCGTCCCCTGTGGATGTGTCTTGCGGTGGGGGTGGGTCGGCCGCTGCGGCGTCTTCTGTTGCACCCCCTGCGGGTGTGTCTGGCGGTGATGGCGGGTCCGCCGCTGCGGCCTCTTCTGTCGCGCCCCCTGTGGGTGTGTCTGGCGGTGTTGGCGGGTCGCCCGCTGCGGCGTCTTCTGTCGCACCACCTGTGGGTGTGTCTGGCGGTGCGGGCGGGTCGGCCGCTTCGGCGGAACCTGTCGCGCGCTTCCACGGCCGCCGCCTTCACGGGCCGCAGTCGTCGTACGTGAAGGAGTTTGTTCAGCTACATTTGAAGGACATCAAGGTTCCCATGGCGCTGACGCGGCTGCCCCGGGAGTCGGACGTCGAGAGGGTTTCCACGACGTTTCGTGCTATTGGCTACGACTGGTCGCGCGGCCTCATGACGGTTGATGCAGCCTTGCAGGCTGTCGATGGCTTCCATCGTCGTGGCGCGCTTTATCTTCTGGCAAAGAAGGGCCACCCGAACGCGCCTGAGACCGTGTTCGTGTGTCGCGTCACACGTCGGGATGGCGTCCTGCTGACGCGCTCCGATAGGCTCGCGCTTGGGCTTTCCGCCAACAAGGACACGGCACCGAGCATGGAGATGAAGTCTTCTGACTACGTGTTCTGGGCGACCACGTTCGTGCGCGCAGAGAATGAGGAGATGCGTGCAGCCGGCGTCAAGCATCGTAAGACGGCGCGTGCCCGCGGCCTGGCGGTCGACGAAGAGTCATTTGCCGTGGAGTACCCGTTCCTGGACGGGACTTACCGACATGTCGGAGCGCTCCAGCAGTCGCTGCTTGAGTGCGGCCTCTTTTCTTCCTTCGGCCAAAGCGGCGCGTCGACTGTGACGATGACGCGCATCTTCAAGCTTGGCCTTTTCTCTATGAACTCTCCCAGGGCCGTCGACTTCATCCGGGAGTGTCTGTGCGCGTCTGAGGAGGCTGTGGCGACCGAGTCGGTGGCCAAGGAGAGTCGCAAGGGGCGGGGCGTCAAGAAACTCTCTGGGCAGGTCGGCAAGTCTTCCTTCTCGCTCGAACGCGTGTCGACGGGGACGCTTCTCAAGCCGGCCACCATTCCCGTCGTCATGTGGGAGGCGGCCCAGCTCGCCATGCTCCAGATCGTATGGGAGTACACGGGGACGCTGGATGATCGCGGTGCCTACCGTCGTCTGGTGCGCGGCACGGACTTCTCGTTCTTCAGCTCTCTGCTCGTCTTCCTGACGGTCGTCATGGACGAGGTGGAGAAATTGCGGCACAAGCGGTCGGTCGGTGAAGATGCTGCTGGCGCTGGCGCCGCCGAGCGGGCGGCGCCGCTGCCTTCGGCCTGCGTCATGGACTTAGAGGCGTCTCCCTTTGCCGTTTTGGACGACACGCCGCCGCGGTCGACGACGACGCTTTTCGAGCAGCTCCGCGATTTGTTCCTGACGTACAAGGTCCCTATGTCTAGTGTGGGCAAGGAAATTCGCGGGCAGGCCAAGCCGTCTGGCGTTGACGACCCGTTCTGCATCGAGAATCGTCCTGCTTGGCGACGCTTGGTTCGGGACTTTATGGAACCTTCTCCTCCGCCTCCGCCCGCGCCGCCTTCTCCTCCGCCTCCGCCCGCGCCGTCGGAGCGGGCCACGCCGCCTCCAACTGCGCCGACCGGTGCACTGTCATCTCCGGCGGCGGCAGGTGCAGGCGAGGGCGGCAAGACCGGTGATGATGCCCCTGCGTCTGGGACGGAAGACCATGACGAAGGCGGTGGCTCCGCGACGGTGGCTGCTGCTGGGCCCTCGTCTCGAGCCGCGCGGCCTACCCATTCAACGAATGCGGACGCTGAAACTGTTCCGACGCCGCCATCTGAGAAGCCAGCGGCAACCGCCGGCGCGGCCTCCTTGGCGGGCAAGGGGGCTCCTTCAGATCCGGTTGCCGCGGCGTCCGCAGCCACAAAGTCGAGCAGCGCGGCGCGTCGTCCCACATCTCGGGCGGCACGAGCTCGGCCTCTGGCCCGGCGACGGCTGAATCTGAAGCCCGTAGCTGCCTTTGACGGCCGAGCTGGTGGAGCTGCTGGTGGAAAGAAGCGTCCCTTCACGTTGGTGCCGATTGCGCCCAAGCCCAAGCGCACACAGCCGATGCCTGCGACGCGGCCGTGTGTGGACAACCCGCCGCGTATTGCCGTCGGCCTTGAGCAGCAAGCCAAGACCATCCACAGAGGCCTCAGCTCTTCGATGCTAGGCACCAAGCGCGTCAAGATGCCCGCCTTTGCGACGCTACTGCCGGTCGAGCACCAAAGCCGCGACTTCCTGCGCTTCCACTATTTCTAAGACGCAGCATCGGCGGCAGCTCGCGCTCTTGCTGAATTTGGGCGCTCGACGGCAAGCGCTGGCACCGGTGCAGGGGGGAATAATGAGCCTGCAGAGAACCCGTACAACGCTGGTTCCAGCAGCGGCGCTGGTGGTAAAACCTCCTCTGCGCCTGGTGGGCACGCTCGCTGCTCGGCCCCTGACGTGAATGCTTCCCCGGCTTCTTCACCGGCGCCCACCTCGTCGACTCTGGCGTTTATCGGCCGTTATGTGGCAGCGACGCAGCTTCACGAGCGCGGCTGGACGGTGCTCTCGTTCCCGACGGGCGTAGACCGCGATGGGCTGCAAGGCTTGTGCGACGCGCCGCACCATGTCCTCAAGTACGCTCTGGAAAACGTTCCTGGCGACGAAAACTTCGGGGTGCTTGCGCGCGAGAAGGTTGCCGCGGCGATGGCCACCGACACCGAGACGGTAGGGGCTATTGATGCTCTTTGGGGGGGCATTCACAACCAAGACAATGGTCCTGTTCACCACGCGGCTTTGAAGACGGAGGGACAAGGTCGTCTGAGCGTCTTCTCCGACGCCCTCAAGAGCAGTAAGACGCGCGTTGAGAACAACGCCTTCCTCGAAAAGCTTCGGACGGACTTGCTGATGGCCGCCGTCGCTTACGAAGAGCTTCTCGGCCCGTGGACGCGCAAGGACGAGTCGGGGCAGCCGGAAGTACGCACGCCCAAGACTGGCGCGCGCATTCTACTGACGACCTCAAGTGCGCTCCGCCAGTCCGCTCATGTCGATGCCGACGTGACCCCCATGAGTGGCCAAGGCACCAGGGATTCCGCAATGACGTCAGGCGGTCTTCCGGAGGCCGCATCCAACAAACAAGGTGGCCAGGCGGGCAGTGAGGTCTTGACGCAGCCTCCACGCCAAGCCACCGCCTCGCCACCGGCATCGGCAGCCGACCACCCCGATGACGACGACGACACTGCCGCCGACTCAAAGCTGGACGAGTACGACCATCCTTCCACATGGAGCTACTTTGCGATGGCGTCTGGCAAGGACGGTTTTGCTCTTGTGCACTGGCCGGGCAGCTGCGGCGTCATCTCAAGTGTTTTCCGTGCAAGTGCCAAGACCATCGCTCAAGGCGTCAACTCTGATGACATCCTCAAGACTGTCGGTATTCGTCTTGTCCCTGAGATCATGTTTGTGCCGCCCCACAGCTTCGTGCTGGTGCGCTTCGATTTGGTCCACACCGGTGCAGCGGCGGAGGATGACTCGCGACGGTAGGGAAAGGCGTTGACGGAGCTGAGCTACTCCCATTCGGTTCGTCATCACCTCTACCTGCATCATCCCCGCCACCATTCCTTGACGGACGCGATTTACCTCGTGTCGGACCAGATCTTCTTGCCGCAGCGCGGTGCTCCCGTCGCTGAAGTTCAAGACGTCGATGCCGATGTTAGGGGACGTGAGGCATACCCAGACAAGATGCAGGTCCATGCGGCCGACGACGCCGAGCACGACATCGACGAGAACGATGACGGTGAAGAGGACCACGCTGAGGCAGTCCAGCCTCAGTCCATGCGTCGCAAGACGTTGACCTCACGTATGAGGGCCAGTGCTATTTGATTGTCACCTTGCATAGTACCGGGGATAGCTTGCTTTTCATGTGAGTTTCCAGTTGTAGTTCCAAGACGTACGCCTGGCTGTACGGTTTCTTCTTGTGTTTCAAGCTTGCAATGTCCCAAAGTACATGGTGCTGGAAATGCAACAGCCCCAGAGCAAGTGCGGCTTCCGAAACATCTTCAAAGTGAATGGGAGGCTCAGACCTCGCAGATACGAAAGTAGGATAAGAGGCTTTAGACCACCCGCTCTAGTGGAAGGGTCCAAAGGCCTTCAAAACATTCGTATGAGTGAGGGGTTTTGAAGTGCTTGAGACCACCTCTATGAGTGGGGGGGTCTAAAGGGCTTTAGACGACCCCTATGAGTGGGGGGGTCTGAAGGGCGTGAGACCCCCCCACTCATTCGGGTTGTCTAAAGAGCTTTGGACCACCCGTATGAGTGGGGTGGTCTGAAGGACCTTAGACCATCGCTATGAGTGGGGGGGTCCAAAGGCCTTCAGACCACCCGAATGAGTGGAGGGGTCTGAAGGGCTTTAGACCCCTTCTATGAGTGGGGGGGTCTAAAGGGCTTTAGACTACCCGAATGAGTCGAGGGCTCTAAAGGGCTTTAGACCACCCAAATGAGTGAAGGGGTCTAAAGGGCTTTAGATCCCCCCTATGAGTGGGGGGGTCCAAAGGTCTTCAAACCAGCCGAATGAGTGGAGGAGTCTAAACGGCTTTAGACCACCCCCATGAGTGGGGGGGTATAAAGGGCTTTAGACCACCCGAATAAGTGGAGGGGTCTAAAGGGCTTTAGACCACCCGAATGAGTGGGGAGTCCAGAGGGATTTGGACAACGGACTTTTCTGGATTCTAAAACTTGATGAAATGTCGGAGTCACAAGTACATGGGATTGATCAAGCCCAATAAAGTTTGCAAGGCTGTCGCTTTTCAAATATTGCAAGTGGGTTCTCTTATTTGTCCGTCGCGGCCTGGTCCGTCGTCTGACTGTTATGTTGCGCGCTTTTGGATTCCATTTGCGTTGTGTTGTCCCATGTGGTGTGCTCGTCATCGGCTGTCTTCTTTCTGCGCGCTGGGATCCCTGTTCGTCCTGCCGTTTGTCATGGCGGACGCAGTCGAAGCCGTCACGTCTCTCGCTCACGAAGCAGCTGCTCGCGTGGCCGTCTTTCGTGAAAAATGGGCGCTCTTTGACGGCCTTGCCGGACGTGCTTGGAAGTGTTGCCGATCTCCGCGACCTGTTCATCCAGTCGATCGTCTTTGGTGCCGATCCGTCTCCGTCGCAGCAGAGCACAGTTTTACTTCCGTTCGGACGGTGGGAGACGTTCAAGGGGTGGGTCGTCGACCACACTCGCCTAATTGTGTCTCGACCGGGCCAACCGTGTACGGGAGAAGCGGGCGTGGACAGCACGGGCACCACGGTGCACTTTGGTTCCCGGACAACATGGCTTGATGTCCCGGTGGCCCGTATGGCGTACGACATCGTTTGGATGGTGAAGCGCCTTGTTGGTGGTGCTGGTGGTGCTGTGCCTGGTCGTCTTTTGTCTTTCCGAAGCGGCTGTGTTCTTCCTCAGCAGGACGTCCCGGTGCCGGATCCTTCTTTTTTCGTACTGGTGATGTCTGTCCAAGCAATCCCATGACGGCTGGAGTCGATGATGACGTCCGGCATTTTACGGGTGTTCCGTTGGAGGTGCCCTCGTCCCCGCCGGACGTGCGTGTGTGGCAGCTGACCATGGGGATCGCTCGAGATTGGCGACGGCTGGACGCATCTGGCCGCACGCATGCGATGCCGACGGAGTCGAGCTCGTCGGAGCCTTTGATGCCGTCACTTGCCGAGCTGGCCAAGTTGTACGACACGAACGGCGCGCACAAGGCGCGTGGCAAAGGCCGTACTGCCAAGAAGGTGGCCAAGGCTGCAATGGCGGACAGATGGGAAAGCGAGGAAGTGTTGGGCGTCCTCGTTGATTGTCGTGGGGATGCTGGCGGAGTGTCTGTCGCAACGCTGACGCATTTTGAGATCTTGCTGGCATTGTGCCGGCGCCGGCAGCTGCTGGCGGCTGCGACGAGTGCGCGCGCCCCACATATGGTTACGACTGGTGTCGGGCCCTCCGAGGTGTCACTGACGAAGGCGCAGGTGGCTACTCTTGCGCCGCAAATGCGTTGCGCGGTGCATAATGTCGTTACCGGGTGGGACGCTCTTGCGCGCTCGATTGGCTTTGCAGACGCTGAGGCTATGCTGTCGTGCTACCTGCTTTGGAGACCGGAGTTGGCGGCCTTTGTCGCTCTCGCCCGTCCTGGCGACACGCACTTGTTTGCTCCCGTCGTCCACCAGCGGGTTCTCTACCACAGCCGAGCAGCAGACGCGTCACGTGGAACTGTTGGATCGTACCCAAGCGAGGCGGTTGGGCGCTCGCACCTTTCCGATGCGCAGCTGAGGGCGGCGGCGGCGATGTTTTTGGACCACCTCGAGCGATGCACTGCGTTGCCGTCCTTGCAATCTCTTTGGCTGTTGTTGACCGCGTCCGGGCCTGGTTCATCCCATGCCGCGGGCTCTTCTCTCCATCTGCCGAGGGCGGGCCATGCTTTATCCGTGCTCGACTACCGCGCACCGGCGTGGAATCGGGCGGCAGCAACAATTCCGTACTTGGGATTTTCCGCGTTCGCGAGGTCCGTGCCGTTGCCGCTGACGCACGGGCATGGCGATTGGCCGAGCGATTCGGACGACGACGAAGACGCGACGTCTACCAGCAGCGACGGCAGCACTTCGTCTGGCACTTCCGGGGCCGGGAGCGGCAGAAGCCGTTGTGGTCGCACGTCGGACGGCGACTCCTCCACAACACGGAGCAGCCCTCACGCTGGCACGGGCGATGCCATGGCTGTTGGCAGCAGTGACGCTGCAGATACCATGGACGTGGGTAGGGGCGACGAAGGGGAGGACACGTCCGCCGTGCTTGGCGGGCGACGGGACATGGCACGGCTTGTGGGTCGCGCAGGCCTCCGTTTGGCCGGAGAGGAGGCGGATGCGGCAGTCCGACGCGCAAGTGGGGGGCTGTCTTGTTGCTCACTGCCTCCTGCGCCGCCTCCAAGCGCGGGGGTCGGGAGCGGAAGTGGGCCGATTGCCGACACGGACCGCGCTGTGCGTCTGGCTGCTGCAGTGGGGGTCATTGAGCGGGCCATGGGCGGTGTCATCCAGATGCATGCCGCGGGGTTTCGAGAGCTGATGGCGACGCAGCGGGACGCCGTGATCACCCGGGGGGATGATCAATCGAAGTCGATGGGGAGAGCCCCCGCCGCCGCTGCCCCCAGTGCTGGTAATGAGGGCGGGCCCAGCGCCACGACTGGAGGCAACGATGGCTGCTCGGTCGTCCTGGGCGGGGATCTGTGGGTGCTCTCCGCACAGCTCGCAGGGACTGTGCAGGTCGTCGTGACGGACCCTCCGTACGACACCCGACGTCTGGCGGGGCAGGAGAATGCTGAGCACGACGTGCTGACAGAGCAAGACGTGCTCGATGCTGTCGAGCAGTTTTGCATTTTGCCGCGCCCCGGCGGCCACGTCCTCATCTTTTTCTTCATGCAGCAGCACCCGCATTGAGTCGACGCGCTGAGAGCATCCAAGGTCGCGGCGGAGCGCAGTGCTTTTGTCCCCGCCTTCAGCGTGGAGAGCGCTCCAATGTTCGTAATCAAGGATTTACATGCCTTCCACTCGGTTTGCCGCAGCTCCATGCACCTGGGCAATCGCATGGAGATCGTTGCGCGCGCGTACCGCGCCGGAGTGCTGTCCGAGGTGGCGTACAAGATGGTCAACTACTGTGCGTTCAAATCGGTGCCATCCCGCGTCCACGCGTTTGACAACATCATTGGAAACGTGCGGCCGCCTCTGTACTCTGAGGTGGTCACCCACCCCGCTGCGGGTCGCTCGCGCAAGTGGATGCGACGGGAGCAGAAGGCGGTCTCTCTTCTTTCTGATCTGGTGCAGCGGTATTCGCAGCCCAACGACATTGTCGTTGACCCGTTTGCCGGCACCTGCGCTGTGGCGAAAGCGTGCATGAGCCTGCCACTTGGGCGGTACCGGCGGGTCGTCGTCGGCGACAAGGATGAGGCTGTACTGCGCGCGACGTGGGCGCCCATCGTCGACGCGTTCGTCTACCAAGTCGTACAAGGGGGCTATCGAGGTGCCGTCGCTTCGGACGACGTCGTGCAAGCGGCGCGCCTTCTTCGTGAGTCGGGCCAGCGCGATGGCAGCTGCTCGGCGGCGGACGCCGGGACCAGCGCGCGGAGCGGCACGCAGATCATGACCGCACCTACGGGACCCTCTGCCGTGCGTGCGTCTTCCGCTGGTGCGAGTGGGATTGACAAAGAGAACGCGTGGCTGGCTCCCAAAGGCGTACAGGCGCACTCTGCGCTGCCCGACTCGATGCTCCTCTTCCTCGCAAGCCGCTGGGCACGACTTACTGACGAGGAACGCAGAGGCCGCTGGGGTCATCCGCAAGTCCCACACTCGGGGCGCTCGATGGCTTCCATGCTCCTTGAGCAGCGCGGAGAGCCCGTCGACCAGTGGCCCCCGCAGCTGCGGTGTCAACTGTCAATGGAGGACGCCATGGCACTGCGGGACCAAGACGCGGCCAGCAGCGGCGTGTACGTCGCTAGCTTTGCGGCGGCACTGCTGGTGTCGGCGTCTTTGATGCTCGCCCCCTCTTCCGCGGCGACGTCATCGCGTCCTTCTACGGGGCGATCGTGTACACGAACCTGGGTCAGCAGGAGACCAAGACGGCGAGGTACGCCGTGGCGGACCTGGGGAGTCACGCGCCGACGGCAAGGACTTTCGAAACCGCGCGCTGGCGGTGCGTCTTCGTTCGTCTATCACGCTGCGCAAAGCCAGCGAGGCAGACACAGCCGTCACCCGACCTAGCAGTCGAACCGGCCTGCGATCCGCCGGGACGATTGCTGACGGGGCTGGAAGCAGCGGCATGAGCACTGTCAGTTCCGTGTCCTGGTCGCTTGCCGGTGGTGGTCGCGACCGGGTCAGCGCGGGAGGAGGAACGACCCCTCGCGGCACAGTCATCAAGCAGGTGTACGTCGTGCCGGCGCCGTACTGCGTCGCCGGCCCAGTCAACGATCCCCGCGCTCTGTCCCCGATCGATACGGCGAGAAAGCGTTGCTCCGGCGATGGACGCGCGCCGTACAACGCGCAATTCATCTTGCAATGCGACGACGGCATCAGGTCCTCGATGGACATCATTGACCCAGGATATGTCACGGTCCGAGCATGCCGTGCGATTGCAATGGACGAGGAGCTGTTGCTGGACTATGGCACGGAGTACTCTTTTACGTCGGGCAATCGAGTGAGAGGGGGCGACAGGGGCGTGTTTCGGCCGCAGTCTACACCGCACACCTTTGTCGGTGCACAAGATTGATCACAGATGTAGGTTTGCGGTCAATCTACACATAAGCTTCGTGAGACAGGTACGTGCAGCTGAACAAAAATACTGTCCAGATGAGCCACGCCGTGTGACGCGCGCCCACCCTGTGCGACTCACTAAACGTCGACGGACTGTGCTGCGGCGAAGAGGTGGGCTTTGTGCCATGAACGGGGACGGTTTGAAGACCCACGACGACCCGCGTAATACGTCGTCACTGGTACAAGGAGCCTGAAGCACACAAACGTCGCTCGTCCAAACCCGACCCATGAACACAAACAGAAGCAGACCCTATGGCAGTTGGTAGCCTCAGCTGGGCTCGAACGGCAGACAGGCAGCTGCGCATTGGCTGGACTTTCGACCCCTCCGATATGACCGGGGGTCTTAAGGGCTTGAGACCCTCCCATATGATCGGGGGTCTAAAGGGCTTTAGACCCTCCGATATGATCGGGTGTCTAAAGGGCTTGAGACCCCTACTGATAATTTATTTTCTGAAGCGCCGTCGCAGCCGGGTGCGTCCACGAGTTGGTGACCACCCGCGACAGCCAGAGAGGTCGATGGTGACCATCACGGCCGGTACGGGCGGCCGCGCCGCCGACGGCTCGCGACGGCCCCGTCACCATTGGCGACCGTCGCCTCCGCCGCACCCGTGGGTGGCAAGCACCACGGGGCCGCGGGCGCCGGTGGCGGCGGCCACGTTGCGCCAACGAGCTCGGCCGTCTGCCGCTGCCGCCGCGGCCAACATACAGAAGGTAGGTGTTTTCCGGCGAACGGCGGATTGGAGGGATGGGGTCGAGGAGGGAGGAGGCTGGCGGGGGCGCTGCGCACGGAGCGCTCGGGTGACAGCCTCTTTCTTGCCGCGCCCTTGGCCGTGTCGCGCAGATCTTGTACTGTGCAGCATCTCAAGCAAAATTACGAAAGTACATGGGCGTTTCCTCCCGACCTGCGGGTGCACGCCCGCGGCGAGGCACCACCCGCTACGCGTCTGGCGCCGGCTCCGACCCGACGTGCGAGTCTGACTGCGCGCCGCCGCGGGCAGCACGTTCTTCAGCCGTCGGCTCTGTCTGCGCCATTGCGCCCGCCCCGCCCAGCCCCGCGCCTGTTTGGTGCCTGAAACCGGTGTAAAAATTGTAAAAAGTCGGCGCCGTCGAGCCGGCGGCTTCCCACACCGGCCGGCGCTGCACCGGCGGCAGCGCCCGCGCCGCCGCTTCCGAAGCCTCGACTGCGCGTCGCGCCGCCCGGTGCTCCTCGCGCCTCTTTGAGTGCAGCAGCGGGGCCCCGCGGCCGTCGGCGCTCCCACCGGCCGGCGGGTCCGCCGCCCGCACCGCAGCACGTGCTTCAGAGCGCGGCGTCTTGGCGCCGCGGAGGCCACTGCCCCCTCCAGCGGACCGTCCTGCCACCCGCGACGCCGAGGGAGTGTCAGCGCACAGAGGTGGCGCCGCGTGGCCGCGGCCGTCGCCTGCCCACGGGCCTGCCGCCCGCGGTGGCACGAGGCAGGCAGCGCGCGGAAGCAGAGCCCCACGGCTGCCGCTCCAGCCGCCCGACGGTTCGCCCGCGCGCAACGCCATGCGCCTGCCGGGGCGGGGCGGCGGGGCCCCGCGGCCGACACCACCATTGGCGGGTGGTTCCGCCGCGGCTGGCGCGGCGTGCTCCTCAGCATGGGCCGACGGGGCCCCGTCCCCGCCATTCTCATCGGCATTCGGGCCCGCCCACCGTGGGGCAGGGTCCCCGTCGCCGCCACCCCAAGCGGCGGGCGGTCCCGCCGCCCGCGGCGCCACGCATGCTTCCGCACGCGGCGGCAGGGCCTCTTCGCCACCACTTGCATTGGCGGGCGGTCCCACTGCCCGCCGTGGTGGGGCCCCGTTTCCGTCAGCCCCATCGGCGGGTGGTCCCGCCGCTTGCGGCGCCACGCGCTCCACCGCGCGCAGCAACGGGGACCCGTCGCCGCCACCCACATCAGCCAAAGGTCCAGGCGCCGGCGGCGCGCGTCGCGCCGCCGGCCCCGCGGCAGCGCGAGTCGGCGAAGCCCCGTCGCCGCGTCTCCTATTGGCATTCACGTCGTCGCCCGCGCCGCTGCCGCGGCTGATGCTGCCGCCCGCTCCAGAAGTCGCACCGCAGCCCGCACCACCGCTCCTACCGCCGCCCGCGCCGTGTCCCGCGCCGCCGCGCCCGGGACGCTGCCGCACAGCAGAGTGGTCCTCGCATAGCCACCGCCGCATAGATCTCCGGCCCGTCCGCGGTGGCGTCCGCCGCCGCTCAGCCCAAAGCGGCGCATACCGTCGCGGGCCCCGCCGGGAAATCGCCCAAGGCCTCTTGGGAGACTGATTCGCCCGCCAGAGCCTGTTCCTGTAGCATACCGGCGAGAACCGGCGGCTGGCCTTGCGGCACACGGCGCGATCTGCCGCGGCGAGCACGGCGGCGGCCAGCTTCCGCGCTCTGGCCGCTCAGGAGACACGGCGCTTGCCGACCCGGCCGAGCGATGCGCGGAGGACCTCAGGAGAGGCCCACGCGCGCACCCAGGCCGCCTGCCGCACCGACTGAACGTCCACGAAAGGGACGTCCGGCGAAAAGACGGGTGCTGCGGCGGCGGGAGGAGCGACGAAGAACGGAAACCCCGCCACGGGCGGGGTGACACCCGCCAAGGCGCCGGCCGCTGCCCGCACGCCATGTCGGGGGCGCGGCAGCCCCGTCTTGACAAACGACCGCTTCAGATAATGTTGCAGTGACATGCCCCGCGACACAGAGCCTGGCTAAAGAGGGTCAGCCTCATTTTACGCCTGACCCCTTCGGCCGGCCTGCTGGCGCTCCGGCACGTCCGGCACCGCCGCACCCACCCGTCGCGATGAGTGGGACTCACGAGCCGCTTTCTTGTGGCGCGTCGTTGAAGAATGATTTCATTCCCGTAAGAATTCCAACGACTCCCCGATGTTCGTCAAGATCCGGATACGCACAACCAATGCTCGGGCCCAAAGAAGACATTTATCATAATGGACTCGGAACAGTGGCACAGAGCCGTCCACCTGGGCTCAACTGCCATGTGCATCCAGTGTCAGTTCAGAGCAAGATCACGGCCCGGTCACAACATCCTGTGACTGGCCGCGAGATTTCTCTGATCGGATACTTCTTCTCAGATGCTCGAGAAACCTGAGTGTTCGCATGGCGGGAACTGCCGACCGCGCACACACGCGTATGCGCGGGGCCCGAACCGCTCTCTCGGCCGCGCGTCGAAGGCCTTCTAGCTTCGATCATCCCGGCGCCTCCCTCGGGACTGTGACTTGCTATCTCATCGACACCAAGACGTCAGGCAATCGTCAGCGGTAGTGGTTCCCACGTGATGTGGGCCACCCACGAAGGCTTTTGTCCCGGCCACTCAGAGACAATAAAAATCGGAACCCGGCCGCTTCATTGGCTGAGGATCCGTGACCGGTTTCCAGGCCCCGGTTAAGGAGTACTGTGGTATTTATGGCCTGGGTGTGGGTATGCCCGGCCCCCGAGGATGCTCGCCTACCTCCTCCCGCGTCCCACGACCACCCATCTCGTTTCTGTGAGGCCCTGACATGACACATCGGGTGCGGCCAGCCGTGAACACAGAGCAGCAGATCAGCCAGACAGTGGCCTTTTAGCAGACTGCTTCCATGATGCAGTAAACTGATCCGTTGGCTCAGGTAGCAGCGAACGCCTGTAACGCCTCTGTCATCCGGTCCCAGTGATGGAACTCACCACGGCCGTAGCCGAAGACGTCAAATCACGCAACATTTTGGACAGTGTTACCAGGAACACTTTTCGATGGAACACGGAAACCGGCGCTTGATCGTCACGATGAGACTTTCGCTCAGCTTTCATCATGGAATGGCGCGACCAGTAAATTCCATTTGCTCTCAGACGGATTCAATGGCTGGTAGCCCTTTGAACAAACTGGCATGCAAGAGGAGAGAGAACTCATCGTTTTCCCTCCTGAAACTCGACCCGCCAACTCCGCTCCGCTACTCACTGTGCGGCAGCACGGGGTGCTATGGCTGCTGGGCCGAAAAAGTGGGTTGAGGTCAGGGTTAGGGTTAGCTGACCGTAACCGGAACCCTAACCCCTAACCCTAACCGGGGAGCCGGGCTCACCCACGCCAGGAGCACTGTAGTGCCCCTTGACCAAGGCCACACCGAGTCACGGCTCCTCAGCCAATGAAGCGGCTAGATTCATGATATTCTGGTCTCTTATTGGCCGGGTGAGGAGCCGTGGCTGGATTGTCGACACTGGAAGGCCCTCGACACAGGGCCGCCAGAGCAGTTGGAACCCCGCGCACGTGCAATGCGGCCCGTGCGTCACTCTGAGTGCGACGGGTAGGTGCGGCGGTGCCCGCTCTGTGGGATCGCCAGCAGGCTGGCCGAGCGGGTCAGGCGTCAATACAGTAAAATCCGAGCCTTTCAGGCCAGCCTCTGGGTCGCGCGGCCTGTTGCCGCCGCGTCAGCTGTCACGGGTCACCAGTCAGTATGGTGTTCCCGGGCCACCGCCACGGCACGCGGGCCGCGACAGCCCGCCGGTCAGCAATCACGCCGGCCCCTGTGGAGTTCCTTGCTGGCCTCTCTCCCCCCGCCGCCACTGCCCCCGTCTCCCTGCCCGCCATCTTCGTCGTGGACGTCCGGTCGGCGCGCCAGGCAGCGTGGGTGCGGCAGTGGACGAGCCCCGAGGTTTTGCGCGCGGCGCGCGGCCGCGTGCGCCGTCCCCTCGACTTGCGGGCGGTCGCCGCCCGCAAGCTGGCCGCCGCCGTGGTGGCGGCCACAACGTATGCGGCGTACCGCGAGGCGGCCGTCGACCTGGCGCTGGTGGGCTACCGCACACGGCGCTTGCACGCGGAGCGGACGCCCAAATGGTCGTGGGCGACCGTCCCCCGGGGCCAGCGCCGGGCTGCGCCGCCCTGCGCCGAGCAGCGGCGGCCGCCGCCGCGGACGGGGCGCGGTTCCATGCGGTGGTGGCGTCGCGAGCGCCGTGCTGCTCCAGGGCGGAGGCCCGGCCGTCGCGGCGCAGGATGCGGCGCGGGCGCCGGTGCGGCCGGCTGTGCGGCCGGCTGTGCGGCCGGCTGCGCGGGCGACGGCGCGGGCGGCGGCGCGGGCGGCGGCGGGAGTTTTGGTGCGGGCGGCGGCGCGGGCGGCGGAACGAGCTTTCGTGCGGGCGGCGGGGGCGGCAGCGGCGCGGGCGACGACGCGTTTAGTGGCGCGGTCGGCGGCGCCGGCGACGGCGCGGACGGCGGCGCGGTTGGCGACGCCGGCGTCGGAGCGTGCGGTGGCGCTGGCGGCGGCGCGGGCGGCGGCGCGGGCGGCGTCGCGGGCAGCAACACGGGCGGCAATGCCCTCAGCACCCCGTTGGTGGCAGCGCCGGCGGCCGGTACGCAGGTCGGTGGGGCCGACAGCCGCACGGCCCCGCCACCGCACGCCGAAGCGCCCGGTGCGGCACAGGCGGCGGGACCGCCCGCCGGTGGCAAGGGCGGCAGCTGCGCCCCGCCGCCGCGCCCGGAAGCGCCCGTGGCGGCGCCGGCGGCGGGACCGTTGTCAGTTGGGGGCGGCGGCCGCGGGGCCTTGCCGCCGCCCGCCGGTGGGGGGGGTGGCAGCGGCGCCCCGCCGCCGCCCGCCAAAACGCCCGTGGCGAAATAGGCGGCGGGACCGCCCGCCGGTGGCGGGGGCGGCAGCGGCGCCCCGCCGCCGCGCCCGGAAGCGCCCGTTGCGGCGCCGGCGGCGGGACCGTCGGCGGTTGGGGGCGGCGGCCGCGGGGCCTTGCCGCCGCCCGCCGGTGGGGGGGGTGGCAGCGGCGCCCCGCCGCCGCCCGCCGAAGCGCTTGTGGCGGAGCAGGCGGCGGGACCGCCCGCCGGTGGCGGGGGCGGCAGCGGCGCCCCGCCGCCGCGCCCGGAAGTGCCCGTGGCGGCGCCGGCGGCGGGACCGTCGGCGCCCCCGAGGATCCTCGCCTGCCTTCTCCCGCGTCCCACGACCACCCATCTCGTTTCTGTGAGGCCCGAACATGACAGATCGGGTGCGGCCAGCCGTGAACACAGAGCAGCAGATCAGCCAGACAGTGGCCGTTTAGCAGACTGCTTCCATGATGCAGTAAAATGATCCGTTGGCTCAGGTAGCAGCGAACGCCTGTAACGCCTCTGTCATCCGGTCCCAGTGATGGAACTCACCACGGCCGTAGCCGAAGACGTCAAATCACGCAACATTTTGGACAGTGTTACCAGGA
>Ga0209093_1000265_pt1 | contig 27208 bp, 26 predicted proteins | sample SidtaG_4_FD_187450 | JGI IMG/M metagenome (GOLD analysis project Ga0209093, IMG submission 187450) | Marine algal microbial communities from Sidmouth, United Kingdom - Sidmouth_Male1 metaG (SPAdes) (version 2) | ecosystem: Host-associated > Algae > Red algae > Unclassified | place: Sidmouth...
CCTAAAGTCTGTCTCACTCTATTAGTCCTCTGAGAACCGCACTTTTTTTGGAGAGGGCACAACTCCGCCGCTACGACCGCAAATGACAAGCGGTCTTCTCACGAAGGATAGAGACCCCCTATACCTTTTTACTGCAAGAAATGGTACGCATTCTTCAATAGGAAGCCCTTCAACGGCGCACCTATATCGGAAAGATTCGGCTCAGACGCTTCGTTTTCAGGCCTTCCGGCACACTGGGCAAGCCGCACGAGGTCATAGCACCGTTTCTCGCATTTGTCCCATGTTCACATACCTCGCGCATTCGATTGTACTATTCTGCGCAGCGCTCCAATGCCACTGGCCGAAGGTAGACGACCGTAAAGAGTTTATCGAGAAGAAGCGTAACAGTTTCTTGCAGCGGTCCCGTGACAGGCGGAGGCTACTTCAAGCTTCGCTGATCCAAAATCTCAATCTCGTGCGCGCCTCTTGTGATCCTGATCCACGAGACCCCGCAGCCAATCGGCTTGCGCGCCAGCGCGCTTCGTCAGCAGCCAATGAGCGCCCGTGCACGGAAATTCCAAATTAAATCCAAGGCTGTCCTCAAAAGCCGCCATGCGTCGCTCAAGCGCCGTCCCCCCACGCCTCCCCCACCGTCCCCGTCGTGCCTCCCGCCCACTCCCCGCGGTCGCCGTCGTGGGGCAGCGTGTAGGTGACACTGCGACACTCCCCTGTATTCATCGGTGCGCACGGCGGGTCGCAATGTCTTTGACATCTACGGTCGCGCAATCGCCCCGTACAGTCGAGCGCGCGATGCGCCGCATTCCGGTTAAGGTGGTAGAGATTGCTGAGGGGGAGGGTGTTAAAGGTTTCAAAAATGATGAGGAGGAGGACGAGGAGTGAGTCTGGCCTGAGCGGAGGTGCGTGTAGCGGAGGAGTGTGGGATTTCCTCCGTTGTCCAGGGATTCCTGTTTGTCGTGTAGTTCTCGCAATTGGGCTGCACATCAATCGTAGGCCGCTGACAGTGGTTGACTTGCCTTGCGCTTCTCAGATACAGTCAATATCCGGTTATATATCACCCTTGCGCACATTGTAGCCCCTGCTCCAGCGATGCATTCTTGTGGCGCACCGTGCTGGGACGTCGTGCATCGTCCCTGCCGAGACCCAGATCGGGCCTCGAATCAAGCCCGATCGCGAGGTTCTCTGTCACAAACTGGCTGGGTGTCCACGGTCGATCGCGTCGGGAATGCTTCAATTACGGATTTGATTGCACGTGAGACTGCGACCTCGTGTGCTCTTCTGACCGGATCCAACGCCAAGACAAGGCAGACTCGCTCAGGCAGCCTTTGACTGAGCCAGGGACGTGGCCCTCTTACCCCCCCACCCCCCAGCCCGCGTCCAGACCTGCCCCCTCCCCTCCCACGATATGTATCAGCGTGAACAAATAGCAACAGAAATGCTCGTGATTACTTCATATCGCAATGAGACGTTTGTGGTCTTGGGACCGACGACAACTTTAGCGATGCAAGGGAAAACTCATCCTTCTTCGAGGTCCATGTCACCCTCACTCCCATCACTCTCAGAGACCCCGCTTTGCGGCAGGTCCTCACTCCCGTCATCGTCAGAGTCCCCGCTATCCGACAGCTCATCCCGCCGCTCCGCGGTCCCCTCACAGTCACAGACCCGGCTGTTCTGCAGGCCCTCACCCCGTGCACCGTGCGCGTCGGAGCCCCCCGCCCGCTTTTCAAACAAAATCTCGTCGGCTGTCGCAGCCAGCACACCCTCGTCATCCTCGACTGACAGCCACTCCTGCACCGCCATCTCTCGTGCGGCCGTCGGGGTGTCCCCGAATGCCTGAGCACCAAACCGACACTCCCCCATCAGCGACACAACCGAGCTAACATCATCGGTTAGCGAACGTGAAGATGCACGGTACTCACCATGCAAGGCAGTGACGTCCGTCGCGAGTGAGAGCGGTAAAATGGTCGATTTCACCCAGCAATGGGCGATTGTCGAAGGGTCAACTGCCTCCCACTCGTCGCGCACAATCTCGGACGCATCTTGAAGCGTCGCGACTGCTCCGTCCCGGACGCCGCGGATCTCTGCCCGTGCCGCACGCACGCGTGACCGGCGACGGTTCAGCGGCGTGGAATCAGGGGAGGCGGGCCAGTCCGAGGGCCGTCCCCAGATACCGGGACCGGCCGCCGCCGCAGGCCGGTTGTTGGCGCTTCCGGCAGCGGCTGCTGCGGCTGCTGAGGCGGCCCCTGTGGAAATCGCTGCACCGCTCGTTCCGCCGCCGGCCACGCCACTCGCCGAATTTCGCGCCGCCCGCCGCACCGCGAGCCGCGCGGCGCGACGCTCCGCGCTGCGTGCCGCCCGTCTCACTGCAATCCGCGCAGCGCGCCGCTCCGCGCTGCGGTTCGCCCGCCGGACCCCAATCCGTGCAGCACGCCGCGCCGCGCTTAGATCTGCGATCTGCGCCGCGCTCATGGTCGCTGGTGATTGGTCGCCAACTGGCGTCCACCGACCGTCCGCCACAAGCCATGGCCCAAAGCTGGGTACCGCCAGTGACGTGGACATTGGCGGCGCTTCACCGGCGCGCGCCGTGCCGATTGGCTCCCCGAAAGCCGCGCCACCCGGTGCCGTGGCGGCAGGCGCCACAACCGTCGAGGACCGGGCAGTCGGGAACTGCCCGGGCGCCGCCACCGCATCCGACGCAGGCGAATCCGCTCCAGCGGGCGGGGGAGCGTTAGCCGCCGCGCGGGCGCCCAATGTGGCTTCAAAAGCCGAAACGACCAGGTCCAACAGCCGCCGCTTGTACCGTCTTTTCAGACAAGCGATTATCCCCAGGTCCAGTGGTTGGTAGATGGATGTACAGTTGGGTGGAAGCGCAATAAACTTGACTTGGTTGCACTCGAGTTGATCGTGTGCCCCGCAATTGTCCGACACCAAGGCCACCGGTTGAGTGGTGCGGGCCCTCACCGCCGGCAAGAAGACCGTCTCGAACCAGGACTTGAAGATGTCGCTGTCCATCCACGCACTTTTCTGTGAAAAGTACGGGAGAGGGCTCGGCCGACGAGGAGGCTTGAAGCACAGCGGCTCTTTGGCCTTGCCAATGATGGCGACTGGAATCTTGTGGCTGCCGGTGGCGTTGCAAGCCAAAACGAGGGTGATGCGTTCTTTTGCTTTCATCGCCTTGGTACCCCGCGCCTGCCGTCGTTGACCCGCCTGGACGTACGCTCGATTGGGTATGCACCGGTAGAATAAACCCGTCTCGTCCATGTTGTATATTCTTTCGGCAGGGTACGACTCGAGTTCGGCGCGGATCTCCGCGATGCGCGAAGCGGCACCGGCGACGTCCGCCGACCCCGCCTGGCCCCACAACGCCACGTTTCGCAGGTTGTGGCGAGCCGCCCAGTTCTGGATGAAGTGTGGGGACCCCTTAAAACTTGAAACGCCCAGCTCCGCCGCAATCCGCCGCGCCCTGGCCTCTAAAAGACCGCCGGACACTGGCAGGTGCCTCCCGCCCACCCGCTGCAGGGTCCGATACCAATCCCATAAACCCTGGGAGACGGACTCAAAATAGGAACGTCGCAGGCGCGTCGCCGACAGGTCCTCGGACGCCGCCGCCCGCCGCTTGTACTCTTCCCGCTTCTTGTAAATGGCTCGCGCGGCCGGCACACTGATATTGAGCCGAAACATCGAAAGGGTTTCGGACCAGGTGTGGCCGGCGTCCTTGATGTCGATAAGAGCAATTTTGTCTCCTAGCGGGATGGGCGTACGAGGCTTGCGCCCCTCAGCCGACCCCGGGCGCCCGACACCACCACTGGATACGCCCGCGCCACGCTCCAAACCACCCCGTCCACGCCCCGCGCCTCCACGCGCGCGCGCTGTACCACCTCCACCTCCCCCAGCCGCACCACGACCGTCTCCAGCCTCCTCGTGACGCCCGACGTCGTGGTTATTCGCCGCTGCCGCATGCCGAGACGTAGATTGGCATGGCGACGAGCCAGAAAGCCCCAAAGGACCCCGACCGAGTGCCGCCGCAGTCGCTGCCGTCGCCGCGCGAGCGGCAACGTGGATAACCTGGATGGTTTCCGGCGACGGGCTGGGGCAAACCTCCTCTGTTGCGGCCGCAGCGGCCGCGGCGGCCACATCACCCACGGACCGCCTTAGAGATGGGTGATCCTGGGAGGGGGGCGCAATTGTAGGGAGGACAACAGCGGAAGCGCATAAAGTGGCACAGGCACACAAAATGACAAACTCAAACACCAACGCAAGCAAACCTAGATCCTCCATTGGAGTGCGCCCAAAACAAACGGGGACGATGAAAAGAAAAGAAAACAACCTCTAGTCACCGCGATCACCACGCTACTCGCACACGCATGAAATCACCCACCCCGGTACAGGGTACAGGAGCGAAGAAAAGTGAGCCGTCTACCACCGTTCACAGGGTGCAGATGGGAGGTTGGAAGACACGGTCTCGGGTCCCCGGCAGTGCAGAGCAACGCGCTGTCCACAAAGGCGGGCACACCAGTGGCGGACCGTGGGCAGCCATGACGACGGTGGTCGCGCTGACGACGGTGGGGCCCACGACGATGGGGTCCACGACTGGGGTGGGGCCCATTGGGGCACAGGTTCGTACCCCCTTGATCATCGTAATTCAATTCCTCCAGATTGGGCTTTTTGCCGACTGTATGCCAGATGACGATCGAGGTTGGCTACTGATCGAGTAGAGAATGTCGATCGAGAATCTCCCAGTTATATATCACCCTGATATATAACTGGAGCGTATATAACCGGATATAGACTGTACTTATCCTCAGTGAAATCTCCTTCTTCAGTCAGCTGTCAGCGTCCCCGCTCTTCATCCGTGCGGCATCACGAGATCTTAAAATTGAGCTCACGAGGCTGGAAAAGTAGCCTCCTTTTCCTTGCGTTCTTCCCGATTTGGTCGGTGATATATCGGGTGCTGTCGAGAATCGGGCGGATCGGATGTCCCTGATCGATACGAATGCGGAAGTGGGCACCAACGAGTGGGATCTGCTGCGCTTCGTGCTCCGTTTTTTTTCCTGAGGACCCGAGGGCCACCCTCTGACACTTCTACAAAGTTTGGGGTTGATTGGTGTACATGCGCCGAAACCAGAGCCGTTTTTCCAGAGGACTAATAAGATGAGATAGACTTTAGTGGCTCGTATGGGGTTCTTGTGCAGTACGTGCCATGGTGCCGGTCTCTCGAGAAGGAAGCCATCCGATTGTAAACATACCAAAACACAGCTACACTCCGACACCAGATGCCCTATTGCATCCTGTGCATTGCTATAGATATCCTCCATGGAGATTGGAGTTGTAAAGTTGGGGGGGTGCCTTCCACTGTACCGGCGCGTACATGAGTGAGGCCCCGCGAGACAATCGGACATTCGCGTGTGAACTGCTTTCAGAAGACCGTCCAGCCGTCTGATGGCGGCTCATAAACGTCACAGCAGGGACGCTGACTGGTGAATTGCGACCGAGCAACAAGAGTGAGACGTGCGAACAGCGCCACACTCTACTGTTGGTACCATCCGCCTGTAAAACACCTACCGCGCATTTCAGTACGGCAGTACAAAGAAGCGTGTGTGCACAGTGGGTAGGGGTATCTCGGGCTGACAGCTGGATGACCATCGGCTCCAGCCGTAGTCCTCTTCGAAAGATGTACACGTTATTGATCCACCTTCGTAGGAAGTTTGTTGTGCTGCGCTCGCGCGATCACCGCTTGATTGCCACCTGTGCTGCCGCTTGATGGTCACAGGTGCCGCATCTCTACCACAAGAGCTGTGGCGCTCGTTCCCGGTACATGTACTTTGCCGTCTTTCATTGCCTGTTCCATGTTCTCATACGAGTCTACTGCAGGTCAGCAAATTGTTTTTCCGACCTACGGCCGGTCTCTCATACAATCACTCTCCGAGTGTTGCACAACTGCTGTTAAATAAGGAGTGGAGAGCAACGAATAGCATCGGAGGGTAAAACCCCAGAAAGATGGGCTTGCGAGTCTGCCGCGGCCGTCGCCGCCGATGGGGCGATGCGGGCGCTGGTCGTCCCCCACCGCGAATGGCCGGCCGTCGACGACGCGTCTGTGGCCGGACGCAAGCGCTCGGAATCGGTGGCGTCGCTGCTGCCAGAAGCAGCCCCCATGGCTGCGGCCGCGGGCGCTGGCGCCGCCGCGGTGCCAAGCGCCGGCCCCACCTGCCGACCAATGCGGTGAGCGGCGGCCGCGCCCATCGCTGCGGTCGCCGCCGAGCAGAAACTCGCAAGGCGCGCCCGACGGGCGGCGACTGCCAGCAGAAAGGGAGGAAGCACGCGCGGAGGCAACGGCGACATCTCCACAGGCGGATAGCGGCGGCGCGACCGAGCTCAATGGGGAAGTGCAATTGATGAAGCAAGATCGGCGAAAATGGACTTGTTGATTCGCATTTACAGAAGCTGACAATGTAAGTGGGAGTCGCTGAGTCCGGTGTTGCGGATCTGACTCGGGATCTGGGAAGGGTCTTCGATGAGTTCCAATCCTTGAGCAGGCATCTGAGTTTCCTGGCTCTTCTACTAAGTAAATCATCTTGAGTCAGAAGGTGAGTCGCGTGAACCGTGAATAGTCCACCCTCATTCGAGGCAGGGGGACCGCCGGGGGGACCGAGGATTTGAAAACGACTTGATTTGGTTTCTGACAGCAGAGCGCCACAAATTCATTGGTCGATTCTCATCGCTATCCAACCAATCACATGTCCCGGAATGCACGTATCATATTTTTCTATAAATTTGGTAGCGAGCACAGCGGCGAAAAACGCAGTGTCAGCGAGGCACCGTCGGGGCCCGCAGCGGAGGCGCGCAGCGCCGGAGCCGGGCCCCGACGGTGCCGAGATGACACTGCGTTTTTCGCGCAGAGCGGAGCGTGGCTGCCTCTAGGATTTGCCCCGGGAAACACTGCACGGCGGCCCGCAGATGGCAGAGGTTAAAAGGTCAATCTCTAAATCTGGAAATTCACCTGGGAGCTCTGCACGTCGGCTCCTGCTTTGGTTCTTAAACCTCTCGAGTGCACCATGTAGATGTGGAGGCTACGCCGCGGACGTGCGCGGTCCCCCCGCATGCCGAGCGGTCCCCCCTGCGGTCCCCCCCCACGAATAAATCGGCTTATTCCAAATTATCGTCCCTGGGGGGACCGCTTACAGAGCGCCGGTCCCCCCGGCGGTCCCCCCCCAGGGATAATCCTCTGCTCTTCTGCGTCCTGACATTACACATGCTCCGCAAAACACGATCTGCAACGTGCTGAAATATTACTGGCCTATATGAATTCTGAGAAGGTCCAATTTCGGCCTCAACGACGCCGGTGAAGGGCCCCCTCGCACAGAGGCTCTAATGCACGAAATTGGGTCGCGACCCAAGAAGAGACCCGTCTCACAGACCCCGCAATGCAGGAAATTGGGTCGCGTTGCACGCGAGTCCGAGCAATGACATTTAACGCGTCGTCTGCAACTTTCGCACGGCTCTTTTTCCGATTTGCCGCATTGATCCACCCACCCAGTGGATCTGCCGCGTCTTCGCCGAGTGATCCACCGACTCATATAAGGTCGTGCACCATCGCCTCGGGAGGTGGTGCAATGGGGTTCTGTTGCGAATACACAGCTGCAGCCTGCTTGTCGCGTCTACCAGCGGAGGATCACAACATGGCAGAGGAGTGCACCCATCGGACGTACGTTTCAACAAACACGTGCTGTCCCTGATGACAGCGTTTACTCGGGTAGTGTTGGAATAACTCTGAGATGCACCGGTTGATACGGGGGAATACACTGCGCGAATTGGCTTGGCTCTCACATAAACACCTCGATGGAGCCACAATTTTTGTGATGTTTTTGTTTCGACTGATTATAATTACCTTTTCTCGACCAGGGCGACAACAGAGGACATCTCCCTTGCATTTTGAAGCACAGTTAGGGCTATAGGTGGCCATTTGTTCAAATAAGCGTAATGCGCAGGTAAACCCCACAAAAACTCACGTGTAGCATGTAGTCACGATCATGCAGGACTCCGCGCCCACCAACCGAGAAACATAGGAGTACGGGCGAGAAAAAACATGTCCTTACCCTCCTCGTATGCGTAAATGGGCAAGTAGAGTCCGCTTGTCACGCTTCTGCAGTAAAAAGTTGGTTTCCATGCATTCCCCCTTCGTCAGGACCGCGAACAGGGACCCCGGTGCCGCCAGTGGCGCACCGGCTGTGATTATGAGAAATAGATCCGCTCAACAAGGGTCATCGTGGCCGCATGCGCGAATGCGCAGCAGCTGTTTGACCTATCGAGTGGCTTCCTTTTCGTATACCGCGTGTGCGTCGCCTTTTTTTCTCGCACGTAAGGGCGCTGGAAGAGACGCTTTTTGCTGTCCAGTATTCGTATGCAACCTTGAGTATCCTGAGTTCGCATACTTTCGCAGCTTTTCACCAAGCGGAATCGGTGAGACAACCCCAGAAGGCCAGTGACAGAGACGTGCAGTCCACACATTGCACGGCTTTCCGAAAAGTCATCTTTTCAGCATGACATTAGGCAGACAGCCAATGATCTGTTGTATTTGAGTCAGGGAGCCAACCACTGAGCGCTCTTCCCCGGCAGACGCAGAAGAGCAGAGACTCTGACGCTTAACTAGGCGTGTGCATGGGCCGCACGAAAGGCCAGTACTGGCGAGAGACCGAATATTAAATGGGGGTGCTCCACAAGCTCAAGTTTCGTCATGTGGACGCCTGGACTCACCTGGGAATTGATGTCGAGACTAGAAAGCTACATTCAGTCTCCATCCATATCCCACCTTCCGAAGTTACACGTAGCAAAACAAGTGCCCCGTTTCCCCTTACGCCTTGGATGATTGTGCGATCATGGCCGCTTTTCGATAGAACTCTGAATATAACAGAGTCTTGCACGATCGGTTTATGGACCGGCTGGGATATAAATGGAGACTGACTGTACCCTCAATCGTGTTAGGGGGACCGCGGGGGGGACCGAGGACTTCAAATCAGTTTCATTAGCGAAGCTACACATGGTGTAAACCCTCAACGTGCTCTCAGAGCTCGAGAGCTCTTTTCTGCTCTGCGAGAGATCCAAGTGGCACGCTGTGTGCGTGACATGTTGCACGCTCGAGGAGGGTGCCACGTGAAGTGGACCTACTTCTCGAATGCGTTTTCGTGAACGAGAACACTTCGATGGTCCGTGAGAGACTCGCGCAATGCACAAAAGCACAGGCGCCACGTGAAGTTGACCCACTGCAGGAACATCTGAACAAAGGTCTTTGACCGCCTGTTTGGCGGCGGTCTTAGACCGCCGGCCACTGCAGTCCCTTCCTGACGCCTCTGCAGGAACCACCAGTGAGGGGCGTGTTGGTGCGGTTGGGAGTTGAGAGGATGGGCGCGGCTGTGGCTGGTGCGGCCGATGTTGCGGCGCGGTGCGGGCCCGGGCTGGAGCGCAGCTGGTCTCCGCAAGTGACAGCGGTTGCGGCCGCGGCAGCGCCTGAGCCGCCGTCTGCCGCGCCGCTTGCGCTCTTTCGAGGAAGGAGGGTAAGGTGGGTTGTTGGCTGCTTTACGAACGAACGAAAGAAATCTATTTCGAAAGACGGTCCTGCGGACTCAGTTGCCCGTCGCTGGCATGATCGGGGCACGTCCTCCCCAGCGAGCGTGGCAATATGTGCAAAAGCTGCTGTATGCCTCCTCGCCGGACCAACGATGGAGTTTTACGTCCTTCACTCTTCTGAACTTCACCCTCAGCAGAGTTCAGTCGTCGTTTCAGCTTTTTTTCGCCGCTTGTGCGAGAACTTCTCAACTTCCTCGTCACTGGCGGCGGCACGCGCCCACGTGCATTTCTCCGACGAGCTCTCACCCACACCGACGCAGCGACGCACTGCAACACTCCTACCACCCCTATCGGCGGTCTCGCTCGTCGTAGCGTTTGGTTTGGCTTCACTTCCCTCCAAGTTTCCATGTATTTTCCTGTAATTCCGGACATAAATGACGATTAATGTGTGTTTGTCTCACTGATTGCTTCGCTGCCCGGACCCGCACGCAGTAGAGGGCTCTTCTGGTATGGATCATGACGGCGACGCGCCAGTACTTGATTGGTCGATAGAACGGTCATCCTACCAATAGCATGTCCCCAAATGTGCTAGTCTGTTTTTCTATAAATTGGGTAACGAGCACAGCGGCGACAAACTCAATGTCAGCGAGGCAACGTCGGGGCCCAAGCGGAGGCGCTGCGCACCGAGCGTAGCGGTCATGGTTCTATGATTTGCTGCGCCAAGCACGGCGCGACGCCCCCTCGACAGCAGGGATGACCGGCAGCACGTTCATTTTTTGTATCAAGATCGAAGTTCACCTGGCACTGCTGCACACGGGCTGTCGTTTCGCTTCTTCAACCTCTCGGAAAGATCTGACGTACGTAATGCTGGCTCGGGGAAGCGCGCGGTCCCCCTGCGTCCGCAACGGTTCCCCCAGCAAGGATGAATCAGATTATTCTCGATTATCGGCACTCGGGGGACCGCTTACAGTCCCTCCACCGCTTACAGTCCCTCGGCGGTCCCCACGCTTAGTCAAGACCGCCTGGAGCGGCTCTTTTGGATTTTGAAGCCCAGAAGCTCACCTCGTAGGGTTGCTTTTTCAATTATTGCGTTCTAGTGGCCGTAGCACACACTGTCGGCGGATTCTAAATATCATTCACTTTGGGCAACCACGTCACTGAGTAGTCAACAGGAGGCAGCATTGGACCAATCAATATGTGACACCTCCTTCATTCCCTTCAAATGTGAACCTCGTCTTTTATTTGCCTTCAACTCCAGCGCCAGACAGCGCGTCGCCGCGGTCCTGTCTGTGGAAGCGCTACATCACAACCCCCCTGTGACGAGACAAGTGGTACCTGCAAGCTGCCCACGGGAGGAAGAATATATGTGAGTATGTACGTCTGCACCACCCCGTTGGCCTCCTCAAATTGATCAGTGGCCCTCTTGGCCCTCTCATCCATCCTCTTCTGCAGTGTCGAGAAGCACTCCCGCCTCCATGTCTTGTTATGCCGCAGTATGCGGTCCCCAGGCTGCAGCGAGCCGCGAGGCCCCGCCTTCCGCTTTCTAATTGGGGCCTTGGACCGTCTCAGTGAATCAGAAGCCACGCCGGTCAGCGCTATCATCTGCAACAGCTTCCGGAAGGAAAGCAGAGCGGTCTCCGCCGTAAACTGGGGAGCATTTTGGTTATAAAAACCATGCCGTGATTCGATGGACTGCTCCCCATCAGCACGGTGCTGCTCCAGCGCCCAAAAAGCACGCATGAGTGAGAAAAAAGAGGGTGGAGTGTCGCATTACGCGTCCTGAGTGACCCCAGGACGGGAACTGGCGGGCCACGTCCAGGCGGGGATGACCTGGCAGCCGGGGGTTCGCGAGTGATTGGCGGAGGACGGCTGTGACTGATGAGGGGTCGTCTGGATTGACAGTGTGGGATTGTGCGTGTTTTGTAATTTGCATTGATTTACAGTAGGGGGGTCCACTTTTATGGATCCCCGGACCCTCCAGGTAAGCGGGGCTACTTTTAGGATTCGGGGCCAAACCCAATTGTAGGGGTTTGGCCCGTTTGCGCGTATAGGTAAGGGGACAGCGGGGCGCCCTTGGCCCGCGTCCCCAGAAAAAAAAAACTGCGTTCTTGCGCCCCTCCGCCTTCTTCGTGCCTACGGGTTTTTCCTTGGTAGCCGAGCTGCCGGGCGAGTTCGGATCAGAAGCGTGGGTGCCGGCTCCCTCTACCAGGCAGGTGTCCTGATTTTAGGGGTAACCACGGGGGACACATTTGTTTTATGCGACATAATTGGTGGAGCAGGAGGGGAGATTCGGGTGACCGGCACGTGTTCCGGCGTAACGGGCGATCGCGCCCGTGCGTGAACCTGCCGGGTTGGGATTTTGAGCTCCCGACTTGTATCGGGATTCCCACCCTGTGCCTTTAGCCCCTTTTCTTTCCTCTTATCGTGTCGCGTGTGCCCCCTGTGTTGCTTGGTTGTTGAGCGCCGGAGACCCCTACCCAGGTATACGCGTCTCCGGCCGGAGAAGTCAAGCCGGGGCACGTCAATGGACAACCCGTCGGGTTCTTCCCGGGTCGGGACACCAGAGACTACTGGCCTTGCACCGCCCCCGCCGACGCCGGCTGAACAAGCTGCCCGTCGGGGGTTGAGCCTCATGCAAGGGGCTGGAGCGGGACCGGGTGCCGCATCCGGCGGTGCTTCTGGGTCAGCCCAGGTCAAGACTGAACAAGGGGTCACAGGCAACACCGGCACGACAGCGGGTACGTCAGGGGGTTCCCCCCCCTCTGGTGGACCGGGTCGTGATGCGACTGGTGTGTCTCCGGCGCTCACTTCCTCCCCCGACGTTCAAGCCCTACTCGCGGCTCTCCGCGAGCAGGTCAAGACGGAGGTGGCTGAGGCCATCCGGGGTCTGTCTGGGACTCCCACGCCTGGAACGCTGGCGAAACCGCCCCGAGGTGGGGCGGGGCCTTCAGGGATCCAGGTGGCTACGGGAGTTGGTGGAAAACCCGGCGGGGGACCAGGTGGTGACTCCAGTGACGAGTATCGCCGGAGTCGGCGCTCCCGTCGACACCGGCGTAGCCACCGGCGCCGACGTTCTCCGTAATCTTCCAGGACGAGTTCTTTCTCTTCTTCTCCCGCCGGCGACCCGAACCGGGTTCGTCGGGTGCTGGTGGCGTTCCAGCTGCCGGTACACAAGGTAGGCGACAACCTGTTGAACAAGGTTAACGACTAGAACTACCGGTTGGCCAACCAAGACACCAAGTTCAGAAGTCGTATTCGGTCGCGGATCCCGAGCGACCAGAAGAAGTTACAAGTTTAGATGAACCGAGTCCGGTTTGAGGGGTCCCGGCCGGCCGAGTTGTTCTCCTTTTTACGCCGGTTCGTCCTGGCGTGTGACGAGAGCAACATCTGGGAGGGCAAGGCGCTCTACCTGGTCGGTTCCTTCCTCTCCGGGTCCGCAGCCACCCTGTTTGCCAAGATCCTGCCCGACGCCGCCGGGCACATCCCCGGTCGAACGGTGGCATCGTACCCGGAGGCGGTTAACTGGCTTCTGGTGAACCATGCGGACGAGGTGACCCTGAACCAGGCGGCTGCTGACGTGAACCGGGCTGTTCTCGGATCCCACGAGACTCCGGGGGCCTTCGCCGAACGCCTTAGGGAGCTGGGTGAGGCCTGTGGGAACGTGTACGGGGAGGACCGGCTCAAGATGGTCTTCATTAATGGACTCTCCAAGCACCTCCAGGTGGACGCGCAGCAATACAACCTCCAGTTCCCGGAGCACACCCTGCAACAGCTGGCATCCTTCAGCCAGGGCAAGTACGGGCAGGTGCGCGCCCTCCAACGTCTGCCAGAGGCGAAGCCCCGGATGCTCCCGTCGCAAGCAGCTGCGCGGGCCTCTAGTCGGAGCCCGGTGCTGGCGGTGGGCGAGACGAAGAGCCAGGTGGGTGGGCGCCTGGAAGGCTATCGCGGTTTTGTCTCGACTACGACCCCGGTTCTCGCTCGTGGGATGGGTTCTCGGACCCGGATTTGGGTCTGCTGGCTGTGTGGGCAAGAGAACCATATCGCCTCATCGTCTCCGGAGGTGCCCAAGGACCTCCAGGAGAAGCTGGCCAAACAAGGACTGGTGTTTGCGAAGGCCATGGGCTGGGCGGACCGCCAGACCCGGTGTTGGTCGGGTCCTCGCCGCGACGCCAAGGCGATGCACAACTTACGGGTGGCCTTCCTACAGAACGTCCAGGAGAGCCTCTACCAGGACTTCCCCGAGGACCCTGACTCGCCGCCCGAGAAGGAGGTGTCCCCCGCGGGAACATCGGACGCGGGAAACGAGACGGGGGAGGATCGCTGTTGGGAATCCTCCCCAAACCATCATCACTCGGCGTTCAGGTGCCTGACCCGGCTGCTTTTCTGGGTCGGCAACGCGCGTGGCCTCCTCCGAACAAGGTGGCCGCGCGGACGCCTAGTGCTTGTCGGGGTACCTTGCTTGTTTTGCGTCAAGATAATTTCATGGTTTCTGCTTGCTTGCGTGTTGGTCATAGTCCCCAGACACCCGTACCCGTGGTTGTCGACACCGGTTCCGGACCGAGAGTCGTCGCGGAGACGGTCCTGCCCCCGAATTGGCGCTCCCTCGCCTGGCGGGCACCAACTAGGACCCGGATCGTCGACGCCTCGGGGCAAGCGGTCAAGGCCCTTTCCCGGTTACCGTTGAACCTCTCGGTCACGGTCATCGCGGGGTGTGACTTCCAGCGCCAGTACACCAAGGCTATCCGTCCACAGGACGGCAAGGTCGTCTGGTCAATCGATGCCGTGTCTCCCATTCTGGGTTACCATCTCGGAGCCCGAGGCAAGGCCTACCCGCCGGACAAGAAGAACCGGGTCCGTCTCCATGAGCTGACGCTGGCCGGACCCGCGGTCCTCAAACCGGGCGCCCAAACGGAGATCTCGGTCGTCACCCGGTCTACGGGGAGCTGCCATATCCACGGACGGGCTGAGTTCCTGGCCAAACACGGTCTCCACCTGGCACACGGGTATCGCAAGAAGGTCCGGCGAGGGCAGCCCTTTAAGGGTCCTCATCATGAACCTGTGCCGGGACAAGAGGACCCTCGCCAAGGGGACTCGGATTGGCGTGGCGGAGCCACACACCGGAGAGGCCCCGGTGCTGACCAAGGATATGCTTCTCGCCGTACAAGAGGAGCTGGAGACCGAGGCAAAACGCGTCGACCAGGCGCTCCCAAGACAAGCAGGGCCGACGGCCGAAGCGACCCCGGATCCGTCCCTGGAGGCAGCCGAGAAGCCGGAGGTCAACTGGGAAAGCATCCCGGACCACCTCAAGGACAAGGTGCGCGCCCTTCTGGACGAGTTCGCAGGCTTATGGTCTGGAAAGCTGGGGGAACTCAAGGCGACAACGCACCGCATCCAGCTCCAGCCAGATGCCAGACCTGTGTACTCGGCTTCGTACAGAGCAGGCCCGCATCGCCTGGAGGAGATCGAGAAGCAGGTCAAGAAGATGCTGGATATGGGCGTGATCGAGCCCTCGGATGCCGAGTGGTCCTTCCCGGTGGTGGTCGCGCCGAAACCATGCGGACACTTCCGGCTCTGCGTGGACTACCGGCGTCTGAACGAGATGAGCGTCAAGGACATCTACCCGCTTCCCAGGATGGACGATTACCTCGACTCCCTGGGCGACGCCACGGTCTTCTCAACGTTCGATTGTAACGCCAGCTACTGGCAGATACCGGTGGCTGAGGAGGACCGGGACAAGACGACGTTCACGGCACACACCGGCCTTTTACGGTTCCTCCGCCTGCCTTTCGGTCTCGTGAACGCCCCAGCCTCGTTTCAGCGGGCGCTGGACATCATCCTTTCCGAACTCCGGTGGAAGACCTGCCTGTTCTACCTGGATGACGTCATCGTGTTCTCCCGGACGGCAGAGGACCATATCAAGCACCTCCGGGAAGTGCTCCTCCTCCTAGAAAAGGCCGGCGTCACCTGTAAGCCGGTTAAGTGCAATTTCTTCCAGCGGGAGGTCGAGTACCTGGGACACATCGTGCGCCCCGGGCAGCTACTGGTCAACCACAAGAAAATCAAGAGCTTGGCGCGTGCCCTACCACCGCGCAACCAGACGGAGCTCAAGAGCTTCCTGAGTATGTGTAATGTGCACCGGAGGTTTATCAAGGACTACGCGCATATAGCCAAGCCCTTGACCAAGCTGACGAGCAACAAGCTACCACACGTTCTTCCGGAGCTGACCCCAGAACAGCTACAGGCCTTCCAGTACCTCAAGGACCGCCTGACGTCGACCCCCATCCTGGCTTTGCCTCATCGGGAAGGCCGGTTCAGCCTAGACACCGACTTCTGCTGCGGTACAAGTTGGATGCACCCTACTCCAGCAGCAGCCAGACAACAGCATTCTCCCGTTCGGGTACTACAGCCGGAACGTGACCCCGGCCGAGAAAAACTATTCAACGACCGACCGAGAATGCCTGGCGGTTCTCTGGGCGTGCTTCCTTCTCCGGCCCTACCTGGAGGGCGCCGAGTTCACCATCCGGACGGACCACGCGATTCTACGCTGGTTACTACTCATGGACAGCGCCCAGGGTCGGGTGGCTCGCTGGCGGTTACGGATTGCCGAGTTCCGGTACAAGGTGTGCACGAGACCAGGGAGGGAGCACCACTGTGCCGACACCATGTCACGACTGCCCACCGAGGCGCCGGAAGAGCCGGTCATCCCGGAGGACATACCCTGTTTGATCGTGGCGGACTCTTGCCGGGGATGGACCGCCCCGAACTACGAGGACCTCGGCCTGGACCAGCCAATCCCTTTGTCCAGGATGCTGAGGGCCCAACGGGACGATGAGCGGTGTAAAGAACTCCGGGAGCAGATGGACCGTGACAAGCAGTCCCGGTTCTCGGAGATCAAGGGCGGTCTACTGGTACGCGTCGCCCTCTTGGACGGGGCCGTCCAGGTGTACGTTCCAGAAGTGCTACGCAAGGACATCCTCCGGCACGAGCACGACGTGTCCCGGGCCGGTCATCGCGGCGTCAACCGGATGTACGCCTCCGTGCGCCGGCACTACTACTGGGAAGCCATGGCCGCTGACGTGGCCGAGTACGCTCAGGGCTGCACCTTCTGCGCCCGCAATCGGGTGACACCACGGCGCCGGTCTCGCCTGATGCAGCTCTTCCCGGAGACCGAGCCCTTTGCGAGTGTGAGCCTGGACATCCTCGGACCCCTGACGGAGACCAAGACGGGGAACCGGTTCCTGCTCATCATCGTGGACCGCTTCACATGGTTGGTCCGAGCAATCCCGATGACCGGCATCACGGCGACAGACATCTCTTCTTCCTTTTCCCGGGACTGGATCACGGTGTACGGGCCTCCAGACACTGCCCTGACCGACAACGGGCCCCAGTTTGCGTCCCTGTTCTTCCAGGGTGTCTGCGGGTTGATGGGCATCAAGAACTTGTACACGAAAACCTATCATCCCCAGACGAACGGGCACGTCGAGCGGTTCAACAAGACCCTGGTGGACATGTTCATGCACTACATCGAAGACCACCAGGACAACTGGGACAAGCTAGTGTCGGTCTTCACGCTGGCGTACAACTCCCGACCGCATCGTACGACCGGCGTCGCCCCGCTCGACCTCGTGACACCCCGGCGCGTAAAGAACTTCTCCCTGGAACTTTTACCCCAGGGTATGCGCAAGGAGCAAGGCCAGACGGTCGCGGAGACCTGAAACGACATCCTCCAGGCGTTGAAGGTCTTGCTACCCCAGGTCCGGGCATCCATCGCCAAGAACCAGGCGAGGTACAAGCGGGACTACGACAAGAAGATCCGCCCGCGCCGGGAGGGCATCAGGAGTGGAGACTGGGTCTACCTGCGGAACCACACGAAGACGCACAAGTTGGACCCTAAGACCACGGGACTGTACGAGGTGTTGGAAACTGACGGGGTCACCTTCCTGATCGACCAAGCCTGCCGTACCGGGTTAGCAGCGACCATGTCGTCCCAGCCGGGAACGTGAACCCTGCCGATCGACCAGAACGACCCAAGGTGGCGGTACCGGAGGCGCTTCGCCCCGACGGGCCCGGGTACGTGTTCGAGAAGTTTGTCGACCACACCTGGGACGAGGACGGTGTGCTCTGGCTGTTAGTCCGGTGGTGTGGGTGTGGCCGGGAGGAGGGCTCCTGGCAGCACTCGGGTCGCCTGCCCATAGCCGCGGTGTACCGGTACTGTCGCCGACATCGGCTGCTACCACAAGACCGAGACCGGGCCGTCGCTGTGGAGGACGAGAACCAAGTGGCTTGACGAGAGCACAAGACAAAAAGACAGGGTGTGTACTACCAACTACTACGAGAACCACAAGAACACCCTGGCACTCGACAACACGGCGCTACTTGCTCTCGCTCCCCGCTAGGTCCACCGCGGGCGGGACGCTGGCGGACCCTCGGTGCCACCAGACGGGCCATCCCCGCGCCCATAATACCGGGTGTTCCCCTGGGGGAACTCGTAGGTTCCCCCTTGGCCATAACCCCGAGACCCGTTGCCTTGTCCCCGGTCATCACCGTACTCACCGTACCCACCGTACCCGCCGTCATACCGGTAGCCGCCGGAAGCCGCGCCCCCGGCACCGGCCGCTGACGCAGCCCATCTGGACGGCCCCAGTGCGGCCTTCTGTCCCCCGGTCTCGGAGCCCCGGTCGTAGGCACGACCCTCCCCGTGGTAGTCGTAGTCCCGGTCGGAGCGCGAAGCCCCGTCCCAGCCTGACCCACGGTAGCCACGGTTGCCCTGCTCCGGTTCCTCGTTGGGGTGGCCCGACCACTCGCGGTTCCCGCCCGCACCGCCAGACGGCCAGGCCCTCTGCTCCCGCTCCCGCCGAGGCGCTGTGCTCTCCTGGTACGCCCTCTCCTGGGCCGCGTGCACCTTGAGCAGCCGCCAGAAGTGCGCGTTCACCCCGTTCCGGGTGTACTGGGTCAAGAGGCCCGGCAAGGCGGTGAACTCCGGCGTGGGCTGCCGAGCGGCCCAGATGAGCAGGACGTCCGCCTGCCCGGTCACCACGTCGGCCAAGGCGAACAAGACGGCGCTCAGGGAGTAATCCCGGGTGGCCTCGGGGAGTCGCCCCAGGATGTTCTCAAGCCACTCCTCCCCCGACACACCCAAGTGCGTCGAGGCACCCGTGCGCAACGAGGAGGGCGTCACGGTTCCCAGAGGAAGACGCGTCCCGTCGGCCATCCGGAGTGGGGACCCGAGGACGGACGTCGGCCACGCGGAGACGGTCGGAGCACCCGGTCGGCTCGGTACCTCCGGGGTTGACACCGTTACTCGACTGCCCGGCAAAGAGGACGCTGGTGTCGACACCGGTGCGACGACAGCCCCCGGTGCAGGAAGTTGCGCCGCGGGGGTCGCCGGGGAAGAAACAGCTGGAGTCGCAACCGGCGGAGGCGCCGTAGACCGCACGGGTGTCGGAGCGTAGCCCCGAAAATGCGGCACCCGACTAGCCGGATAGTACACACCGGGAGTCGCCAAGGCCCGCCGCTGGTTGACCGCCGTCTCCCAGAGGCTCAGCGTCATGGCCGCCGGGACAAGCGGGACCGGCGCCGAACGCCAGCTGGCGTCCAGAGAGGCCGCCATGCACGCCGGTGGGATCCCCAGGCTCTGCGCGTGAAGGTCGTCCCAGATCAAGAGGCGGACCTGCCCCTCGGTACGATGCACCTGCACGTCGAGCCAGCCGATCCGGTTCGCCAGCTGTGGGTCCATTCGCTGGACCGCTGCCCGGAACCGCATGTCCCCGACGGGCAGACACGCCCGGTGGTCGACCGTCGCCTTGTGGAACGCTAAAGCCTCGGCGTCGTCACCCACCAGACCGGCTGCGGGCAGCTGCTTCACCAAGGCAACCAAGGACGAGGAGAAGAGCCAGAACTTCCCCTGATGCGCGTCCAGGTACCAGCGGGTGATCGTGAGCACCAGGTACTCGGTCGCCCACAAGGCGATGGCCACCGAGTGTGGATCCCGTAACGACCGGCGCAACTCATCCCGGGCGTGGAACGCGACCAGGCACCCCCCCGACGTCATCCCAAGAGGAGTCTCCAGGCGGGAGAACCAAGACGGGACAGCCGCAAAGAAGAGGTTCCGGGCGGCCGTGTCTAGCTTCCAGAAGTCCGGGTGACACGATCTGAAAATTAACTCGCGCCGCCGCGCCCGAGCCTCCGCGTTGGCGTCGGACGTGGATAACATGACGGGAAGACGCCGGAGGTACGGCCCCGGGATGGGCATGTAGACCAAGTCGGGGAAGCTCGGGGGTGACGGTAAGCCCTGGATTTTGTTCACGGCCGTCTCCAACCATCCGGGGTACTCATCCTCCAGCGGTGTGCGGATGACCGGAGCCGAGACCAACGGGCTGTACTCCCGCTCCGGGTCCCGGATAACGGCCTCCGGCAGGCAAGCCAGTCGCGCCGCCCATGCCGAACCCGGGGAACAAGGAGACTTGTCCGACCCCAAGGCCGTCCCTTCTTCCGGACCCCACGGCCCCTCGAGGACGCCCCCGGTCGGCCGCGGAAATGCCTTCCTGGTCCAACTTGGTCAACGCCCCCCGCTCCTTCTCCCAATCCCAGGCGATCCCGATGTCAAGGTGCATGAGCCGCCATGCCTGGGCGACCTCCGGGGTTGTCAAGTCCTGGGGTGGCGCCGGTACCTCCCCAACGGCCGTCCGGTACATACGGGCCAGCACCACCTCCGGCCACGGTTCCTGTGACGGTCCACGGTGTGGCACACAGCCATCTGGCAGGGCCACTCCAGGGATGACGCCGCGCTCCGACGCCCGAGGCTCACCTGCCGCAACGCCTGCTGACCCGGAACCGGAGGGCGAGGAGGAAGACATCCTGAAGACCGGATACGCCTTGGACGCCGCCCGGACCCGCCGCCTTGCCGCCGCCGCCACGACAACCCAGCGCCGCGCGGTTCCACGACCCGGCTGCCCCCTTGGGCCCGCCGAGAACCTGGGGAGCAAGAGCACGATGGGGAACCAAGACAAATGGGGACCCTCGCGCACGGCGGGCTCGCATGCACGCCCTCTGGCTCCGGTGTCCCGCTCGGGCCAACGGTACGGTAAAGGACACCCGGCGCCGGGAGAACAAGTCGGCCAACCCCTCCTCCGCCACCCGGCCGATGGCTCGTCGCCCTCCCGGCTAGGCGGTCAGGAACCGGGACGGTTCCGGCTAGGGAGGGAGCTATGTCGCATTACGCGTCCTGAGTGGCCTCAGAATGGGAACCGGCGGGCCACGTCCAGGCGGGGATGACCTGGCAGCCGAAGGCTCGCGAGTGATCGGCAGAGGATGGCTGTGACTGATGAGGGGTCGTCTGGATTGACAGTGTGGGATTGTGCGTGTTGTGTGATTTGCATTGATTTACCGTAGGGGGTCCACTTTTATGGATCCCCGGACCCTCCAGGTAAGCGGGGCTACTTTTAGGATTCGGGGCCAAACCCAATTGTAGGGGTTTGGCCCGTTTGCGCGTATATGTAAGGGGACAGCGGGGCGCCCTTGGCCCGCGTCCGCAGAGAGAACGAATGCGTTCTGGCGCCCCTCCTCCTTCTTCGTGTCTACGGGTTTTTTCCTTGCAAACCGAGTTGCCGGGAGAGTTTTGGGCAGAAGAGTGAGTGCCAGTTCCCTCAACTCTGCAGGTGTCCTGATTTTGGTGGTAATCACGGGGGAGACACTTGTTTTATACGACACTCTCGTTATCACGCCATCGAGTCGCTCGCGCCAGCCTCGACTCTGCAACCCCGCAATGCTACCGTCCCCCCCGCCTCGCCTGGCGCCCCAGCCCAAACTCGCACGCCGTGTATTTATGTTCCTGTTTCCGTCTCCCGCTTGCGTGCTGCACAGCGTGGGGTGGCAAACAGATACAGGTTTGCGTCAGAGGGGGATACTGAAGGAAGAGGGGGCGGGGGGGAGGGCATGGATGACGGCGGCCGTCTGTGATCGTCGGCTGCGGTCCACGCGGGCGCCTGCGTCACGGGGGGCGCGGGACACTGGGTGCGATTTTTCCGCTCCTCGTTCATTAGGTAAGCTTGTTTCATTTTCAAAGAAAATCATTTCGCATGCGGGTGGATTTATTGCAGTCTGCTCAATTTTGGCTGATGCAAACAAGAACACATGCACTCGATGAGCCGCCCTACAGTCTGAACACCAATCATAAGGCGTATGCTTGTATCTCATTACACATTTGCTTACAGCGAATTTGCCACCATTGGCAGATGCTAGTGTAGAGTGCTCACGCTGCTCGTTGGTTGTTCTCTTGGAGTTTGTATTCTCCGGCTGAGTCTTCGGGGGATGAACGCAATCGAAGTCCTGGAGTGTCCCGAACGCGGTGTCAAGAGCGCTGTGAGTCAGAGTCAGGAATGTCATGCAAAAGCAGTAAGGGAAAGTCACTGAAGGACTGCACCCTTTATGACCGATTGTGCGGGCGATAGTCGGGATGTCGCTGTTGATAAACGGGCGCACACGGATACACGCCAAGCAGGTCATAGGAGTCCCATCCCTGTATCGGGGGCTGCCCCTGGCTGCCTCGAGCCGGCGGTCGCGTGGTCCCCCCCGCCTTGGGCGGGGGTCAAATCTGCTGGGTCCGAGGGGCTTCCCCCACCTTTCGGGGGGACTGCCCGGTCGGATTTGGGTGCGCCTCCCGCACCTTAGATGAGACCTGTACCGCAGCGGTCAGGAAGTCCCGAGTCGGTGACTGGAGCGCTCGTCGCTCCCGTCTCGCCTGCTGCCGGCGGGCTTTGTAAGCCAGCTGCTCGGTGAGGTGGCGGCCACGGACGTCGCCGCGCCGCTATGCGTGTTTCGCTGGCAGCTTGTGGGGTAGGGAGGGAGTAACATGCTCCCGCACCTCGGTGCGGACCTCCTACCAGTGCCCCTGCATTTAGCGGCTCTTCGCTTGCGCCTCACTATCTATATATCCACACAGACGCCGCTGCTCCTTGAGCTGTTCATGGAACTGCGTCACTGTCTCCCAGTCTACCTGAAAGGTGGAGTGGAACTGGGAGCTGGTGTACGATAGTCACCGCGGCGGCCTCAAGAACCGCCGCAACGGGTCACCGTAAACCCCCTAAAGGTGTGGTGGTTCTCGAGGCCCGCCAAGTTGACTTTTCGTTGACCGACGTGATCCTTGAATTCATGTGATAACGTCGAAGCAACCGGCCAGGACTCATAACCCACAACCCTATCCGCCCCAGCGGGGAAGGATATTACGGGGTTGCTCACGGGGTTGTTGAAGGCCAAAACACGATTGGTTTTATCAGACGGGAAGGCGATGGCCGCGGTCACGCCCTAAGACCCTCGCGCGAACACCCACCGGCGGCTAGAAGTAGCCACATAAAAAAGACTACACGCAGCCAATTCCCTCCAAAGCAATGCAATTACAAGGCAGTTTTGAGGGGGGCGGGAAAACCACATGGAAGAACCCCGTCCCCCGAGGACTCGTTCTGGGGACGCCTTGGGGCCTTGAATATCTCCCAGCCATCACGGGCCATACTATACATCCACGTGGCACCCTGCGAGGAAAGGGAGGCGGTTACCCCGGGTCGGAACCCACCTACCGCCACACAAGGAAGACCTTGCCTCAAAGGCAAGAGGACCGCTGACATCCGCAAGAGCGCGATGGAACCGGCCCATTGGCTTGTCGATTCCAACCAGTTTGGGCCTGCGCCATCGTGCTCGACGCTGCACGGAGCGGAACCGAGTCCAAATAGCACGATCGAATTCCATAGAGCCCGGGGACAAGGACTAGTCCGAGGTCCCTCACCGTAAAAGTATGGGGTCGCCCTGTCAATACGCATTCGAGTTAGAATATCTGGGACCCCGACACCAGCTGTCGGGAGATTCGGGGTAGGGAAGCCCCAAGGGGCCCCGCTCTAGGGCTGGAACCTTCTGGGCTCCCAGCCTCGCTTGGCACCCCCCCTTGGGGTGGTGGTTGTGGTTGGCGCGAAGTGCTAGCATTTATCCGTTCGTCTTGCTTGGGTCGTTTGCCCGTGCTAATAAAGCAGCTTTGGGTTTGCGTTTATTCTACGTTCAGGTTGCGCTTGACGCTTCATGTCCTGGCGTTGATGTTTACGTAGATTTTTCGGCTCCGCATGCATCTTGGTTATCTGACGGGGGCTTCTCCCGTCGGCCAGTAAGTGAGAGGATTCCATTACATTCGGTGGAGCGGCAGGAGAAGGGTCTGACCCTTCCTGATAAGGTGGGTTTACCCCTTTCTCTGTTATTTGTCGTGATTCCCCTTGCTTCTGCACTTTCACCTTGGGTGCGTTAAGTTGCTTGGAGTGAACCTGGTTGCGTGTTCTTCTCCCAGGGAGGGATCCCATACCGTCACGGACATGCCTGGGGTGTCGGGCACGGCCCTTGGGGCCGGTGACTCACCACGGGGCAGTACGGGCGGAGCCGGTGGAGGCTCGGAGTCTGGTGACCCAGTGGGTCATCCCCCCCGGACGGGGGACCGGCCTTCGGGGCCCAGCCTGGTAGTGGGGGGTCCCGCGGTTGTCGGCACGGTAGGGGCGCAAGCCCGTCCGGTACGTCAAGGGGTGGGGGGTCCTCGTGATCCCTCCCCCGGTCGAGAGACGGAGGATTCGGACTTTTCACCGGATCCCTATGAACCGGGACCCCGTCGATCGGGGCCCCGCTATCGAGCGGATACCGCTGGGTCCCCGGAGTGGGGGACTTTGCGGATACCGGATGTACGTGTTGGTGGGGCAGCCATTCGGGCTGCCGCGCGTGATTCTCTGGACGAGCTCTTTGGCTCGATCCGGGACCTACTGTCCCTGGTGGAGTCAGCGCTCAGGGCTACCCAACGGTCGCGACGACACCACCGCGCTCGGTCGTCGTCCTCGTCTGACGAGGACTACTCGGGTGGTGACGGTTGGCGGCGCCGTCGGCGCCCCCTTGCGCGCAACTCAGACAGAGACTTTGGGGCCCCGAGACCCCGTGCGATCCCCGCTAGGGTAGTCCCCGCGGATGATCGCTATACATCCATACTGGATTGCACGACGTACGCTCTGGCGAATACGGATACCAGGTATAACCGGGCGATGGCCCATGGCCTGGGCCGACTCCGTAAGAACGTGTCCGCGACCTCTTGTCGCGACACGGAGTGGGATGGGACACCCCCCTTGGGGGTCTTTGAGTTTCTCAACCGCGTCGTCAAGGCGAGCAAAGACAATGATGTGCCGGAGGACCGAGCCCTCTATCTACTCCCCGAGTTCACCAAGGGTGACCTGAAGCGGAATTCATGCACCATCATGCCGTCTCTCTAAGGGGGACGGAGTGGGGAGGTCAGCTTTTAATTGGAGCTCGTTAACTAGCTCCTCAGCAAGTTTGAGGACGAGCCGTCACTAAGCGACCAGGATTGCCTATTCCACTCCGCCTCTCAGGGAGAAGGAGAAACCGAGACGCAGTTCTATGAACAGCTCAAGGAACAAATACGTCTATGTGGCTATTTACACATCGAGGGACAGGTGAAGACCCGCTTCACGCAGGGGCTCTGGTGGGAGGTACGCACTGAGGTGCGGGAGCATGATACTCCCTCCCTATCCCTTGAGCTGCTGGTGCATTATGCACAGCGCCGCGTCGACATCTGTCGGCGCCACATCGCCGAGCAGCAGGCGTACGAAGCCCGCTGGGAGAAAGCGAGGCAGAATCGCCGAGCGCTCCGGCCCACAACTCGGGGCTTCCTGACCGCCGCGGTACAGGTCCCATCTAAGGTGCGGGAGGCGCACCCTGATTCGACCGGGCAGTCCCCCCTGAAGGTGGGGGAAGCCCCTAGGGCCCAGTGGACTCTGCCCCCGCCGAAGACGGGGGGGATTCCGGGACCCCCGGCTCGAGGCAGCCGGGGCACCCCTCGGTACAGGGATGGTACGCACATGACCTGCTTGGCCTGTGACGCCACCACGAACCTGGTACGCAACAGCCCCCGCCTTGATGCGGCGACGAAGGCCCAGCTACGCAAGGCCCTCGAGGTGCGTTCCGCCCGGCGACGGGGCCAAGGTGCGACTGAGTCGCGGGGCCGCGTGGTGGCCGCCGTCGGCACCAGTGCTGGGTTGGTCACAATCTCGTCCCCGGGCTCCTCGTCCCCAAAGAACGCGGGGGTTGCCGACCTCTATCTGGACGAAACGTCCTCGAAGGGAAACGCGGAGCGAGGGGACGAGGCCCCACCCTCTCGCGTTCGGTTGGGGCACCCCCAACGGCGCGGGCTAAGCCGCAACGGAGGAGTGGGATCAAACAGAGAGAGAGGGGGGCTTTCCAAGGGAAATTAAAGCCGAGCGGGCCGAGAGATCGGGCCTCCAAGGGTCGGCCGAAGCCAGGCCTGCCCTGCTCGTTCATGGCTTCCTCTAGCTACAAGCTAGAGGCCAACCTCTTCCTGACGGAGGGGTGATATTTGACCACCAGGGCGGCGCTGGACACCGGGAGTGGTCAGACCCTCATAAGGGGGCAACTCCTACCGCGGGATACCCCGCTTGCGTGTCTTGAAGACTTGGCGCGGATGTCCTGTGACGTGAATAGGGGGTGGCTCCCCATTATCGCGTCGGTCCATCTCGGGGTCACCCTATGCGGGCAGACGACCTACCTGTAAGGTGAAGCGCGAAGAAGCGCCGTAAACGACCGCACACTCGTGCTCGCTCGGTTCCTCTCACGCTACCCTACTCCCACCCTAGTCACACGTCCTCAAGCGCCGGTTAACGTACTCGGTATCAGTCGGTCGCGGGCAATGCGTGCTCGCGATGAAGACGTCCGCGAAGAAGACGAGTGTGAAGAAGGTGAGGTTTACAACGGTTGTTCTCAGGTTCTCAGGGCTCAGTGGTGTCGATGGTCAATGGTTGTCGATGGTGATCGATAGTAGTCGATGAGTTGATGAATCGATGGTTCTCCCCTTCCTCCCCCCTTGGTGGATCGCATGCATCGCTTATATACCTATCGGTGCCCCCCTCGGGGCGCTCACAGAGCCCTTGGCGTAGTCCCTATCAGTTGCGGCACCAAATGTCCCAAAAAGAGAGGTGCACACCCACCCCCCTCCCACAGAGGTCATATGGGGGGTGTGGCAAACCGTGCTTTGCCCTCCAGCACTCCAAATGATATTGGAGGCACGGTTAATGCTACTACTGGTTCCCGGCCTGCTACGGCTCTTTCCTACCTTCCATCGGAATGCCATATTGGCACTTCTGGAAGGAACCTCCTTACACTGTAAGCAAATCATGCCACGTGTACTGCCACGTATCGTCTGGCAGGTGGAAGCCTCTTAAGGATTCCCGGTGGAAGGTCAGTGGAAGGTTCTCGAGGATCCATGGACTTAAGTCCGCCGTCTAGACAAGTACACGGAGTAAATACGAGTCAGTAAGGGCGATCCCGTACATCTCCCCCCCCTCAAGCCGTTCCCCTCGAAAGGAACGCCCGGAGAAGAGCAGGAGAATGCAGGTCGGCCGCAGAGATCCACCGGTTGTCCGTGTCGGAATAGCCCTTCCACGACACCAGGTACTGCGTGCGTCCGCGACAAATGCGGCTACGCAGGATCTTGTCGACCTCATACTCCACAGATCCGTCGGTTAGGCTCACCGGTGGAGGCGGAGGAGAGTGACGCTTGAACTTGGTATCGGGTCGATAGGGTGTCAGGAGGCTGGCATGGAACGCA